>Ga0068860_100001217_pt1 | contig 28057 bp, 34 predicted proteins | sample KBSSwiS32_FD_66597 | JGI IMG/M metagenome (GOLD analysis project Ga0068860, IMG submission 66597) | Switchgrass rhizosphere microbial communities from Kellogg Biological Station, Michigan, USA - KBS Switchgrass S3-2 | ecosystem: Host-associated > Plants > Roots > Rhizosphere > Soil ... | reverse complement strand
ATTGTCAGTCTTCTGGTGACAGAGCTCTGTAAATGCTTTCCAGTGTTCCCGTGTGCTCTGTGCCTGCCAGATATCGCGGGCAATCAAACCTCCTGCACCGATCGCGACGAGGACGGTGAGGAGCATAATCATATTCCTAGTCATTTCTGTCCTCTTTCGAAACCGCGGGGCGAAAGAGCGCGGCTTTCCTAGCGGGCTTTATAGCATTAGAATACAGGTCATGAAAGTCATATTCATCCATTCGGTCGGCGGGGTAGGGAAGCAGAACGAGATAAAGGACGTGGCGGACGGCTACGCGCTGAACTTCCTCATCCCTAATGGCCATGCGGTCCATGCGACCGCTGAAAAAATAAAAGCCGTCCAAGAAAAGGTCGCGCTTGCGAAACGCACGGCCGAAGACCGGGATAAAAAGGCGATACAAGGTATAGAAAGACTGCGAGGCGCTAGCGTCAAGATCCTTGCTCGCGCCAATGACGTAGGCGGTCTATATCGCGAGCTGACGCAGGAAATGATAGCCACAGCGATTAAGAACACCTATGGCGTACAGGTGCCGCATGAGGCTGTGATCATGACAGAGCCGATCAAGAAGGTCGGCCAGCATACGATCCAGATAGTCTATGGCGGACACAAGACAGACGTCCGCGTACGCGTAGAGAAAAACGGTTAATAGGAAACTAAGCCGAAGAGCTTAGTGGGTTATAGACTGGAACTAGGCAGACAGCACGTCTACGATCGCGCGAACGGTCTTCTTACCATCGAAATTAATCTTGCGAGCTGAGCGGAATTTTACGATACCTGCGATGCGGGAGAAAAGGGTATGGTCTTTGCCGAGGCCGATGTTCTTACCTGCAAGGATCGCTGTACCGCGCTGACGGACGATTATCTCGCCAATCCCTACTTTCTGACCGTCAGAGCGTTTGACGCCGAGATACTTCGGATTTGAGTCATTTAGGTTTTTAGCTGTTCCGGCGGCCTTAGTTGTTGCCATAGTATTGTTGTTTTATTGCCCGGAAGTATCAGTTTGGCTGTCAAAACGTCATTTCGTCTTGGAAATAAGCCGAAAAACTGCTACTATCGAGATATGGAGAGTATACAAGAGACCTGGCAGAAAATCAAGCTTAGCCTTGAAATAGGGCTAGGGGAGTGGGGAATAGCTGCCTTGGTCGTCCTGGTGGCTTTTACCTGCTTCGGACTAGGCAGGCTCTCGGCTCTAGCTGAGGCAAAGACTCCTATTTCGATATCGGAGGCAGCGACTGTCGCCCCTGCGATAGCCGCAGGAGGCATGTATGAGGCCGCTAAGAGCGGTTCTTACTATTTTTTCCCCTGGTGCTCAGGCGCCGAGAGCATCGAGCCGGCAGATCAGGTGTGGTTTAAGACTGAGACGGCGGCTCAAAAGGCAGGGTATACGCCCGCCAACAATTGCAAGGGGCTTTCCTCTTAATCAGCTACAATATACATAATATGCTTGTAATCGACGTAGAAGGAACAGGAACAGAAGCGCATAAGCATTCTATAGTTTCCGTAGGGGCACTCGACCTCATGCATCCGGAGAATCGTTTCTATGAAGAATGCCGCATCTGGGATGGCGCACACGTCATGGATGAGGCGCTCGAAGTCAACGGCTTCACCAAAGAACAGATTACTGATCCAAAAAAGATGAGCGAGGCAGATCTTATCCATACATTTCTGCAATGGTCAGAAAGCCTGGATGACCGGACGTTTGCCGGACAGAACCCTTCCTATGACAGGGACTTTATGAAATACGCCGCAGAGAGAGCAGGACACACACGATGGCCTTTTGCTCACCGCACCATAGACACGCACACGCTCTGCTGGATGCATATGGTCACGCATGGCATACAGCCGCCGGTAGATCCTGTCCATAAACGCTCTGCTTTGAATCTGGATGCGGTCATGAACTATTGCGGCATCCCCGAAGAGCCGCATCCGCACAACGCCCTCACCGGTGCACTTAGTCACGCAGAAGTCATCTCCCGACTTCTCTATGGTCGTAAGCTTCTTCCAGAATTCGAACAATATGAAATCCCCTGGAAACGATAAGGATACTTCGTGGGGTGACGTCGCGGATTGGTACGGCGAACACCTGACCGGTGAAGATACCTATCATGCGAAAGTGATAGCACCGAACCTCTTGCGAGTCGTAGTGCCTGAAAAGGGAATGCGGATATTGGATCTCGCCTGCGGCGAAGGATATTTCTCGCGTATGTTCAGAACACGAGGCGCAGAGATCGTTGGTGCGGATATCGCGGTGCAGCTTATCGAAAAAGCGAAACGACAAAGTACGGACATCGCATATCACGTCGCCGATGCTACCAAAGGTCTCGTCTTTGCCGAGCCCGCATCGTTTGACGTCGTCGTATGCGTGCTGGCACTTCAGAACATGGAAAAGCTTGAACCGGTTTTCAAAGAATGTGCACGGATACTCAAACCGACCGGAAGATTAATCTTCGTCTTGAATCATCCTGCATTCAGAATACCGAAACATACCGAATGGGGTTGGGACGCAGCAAAGAAGATCCAATATCGAAGGGTAGACGCTTACCTATCCGGCCGCCGTGAAAAGATAGACATGTCCCCTGGCAAGGGAAGCGGTGAAGTCACGTGGTCATTCCACAGATCGCTTCAAGACCACATGAAAGCACTGGCTGGTGCTGGTTTTGCAATAACCAAAATAGAGGAGTGGATCTCACACAAGAAATCCGAGAAAGGCCCGCGAAGCGACGCAGAAGACACTGCAAGAAAAGAATTCCCGCTCTTCTTACTGGTTGAAACGAGGCTGCTACGAGACGTGAGGGGATAGTGGTTTTGAAGCTTCCTTCTCTCTATGGCTAATGTCGTACAATATATCTTTTGCGACATGTAGACTGAGGGAAAGCCCGTCTGAAATCGTGCCGCCAGAGTCCACAAGAAGCTATAATCAGTGTCATGGATGTCTCTATCAAACAGTCGTACAAACGCCGCCTCTCCTCTCTCCTGTCTGTATCTCAAAAGAAAATATTCAGAAAATTATCCACCCCGAATAAGATCCAGGACTTTCTCGACCACTTCCCCGCAAATTTCGAATTATCGGGGGAGACGAATTTCTCGGCCGTCCGAGTCTTAAGAGAAAAACGTGCACATTGCCTAGAAGGGGCTGTCTTTGCGGCGGCGGTTCTGGCATATCACGGTCAGCGACCGTTTCTGATGGATTTCCAGACTGCATATGATGACGAGGATCATGTAATCGCGTTGTTCGTCGAAAACGGTTTCTGGGGTGCGATAAGTAAGACTAATCATTCGGTGCTCAGGTTTCGTGACGCGATATATAAGAGTCCGCGTGAGCTCGCGATGTCATACGCGCACGAATATTTCATGTGGGACGGACGAAAGTCTTTGCGAACATATTCGAAGCCGTATGACATGTCACATTTTCCTCCAGAAAAGTGGGTGACAGCTGAAGAAGATCTTAACTGGCTTCCAGAAGCTATCGACAAGAGTCAGCACTTCCCTGTCCTTCCAAGGAAAAATTTTAAACTTCGACCAGTTTCTGGAATCGAATTAAAGAATATGAAGCAGGTCGAATGGAAAAGAAACGGCTCTAGAGATAGTTGAGCGGGTTCAGATAGCCTTCGAGAGGTGCGACCGGCATCACCGCTGAGGCGCATGGGGTCGTGGACTTGGTCGCTGAGCCGAGTTTGATTATCTGCGTGGCCTGCGACACATATACGCCGAAGTGCAGATGCGGGCCTGTCGCGTAGCCGGTCTCTCCGCTATATCCCAGGACTTGTCCCGAAGAGACGCTTTGTCCGCTATATACGGATATCTGGGAAAGGTGTGCATACATGGTGTTCAGGCCATTCTCATGTTTGACCATGACCCATTTCCCGAATGAATAGCAACCTCGTACGGCATCGGTGTTCCCGGTGCCGACGACTGAGCCTGCTTGCGCTGCTTTTATCGGAGTGCCGATAGGAACGGCGAGATCGATGCCGTTATGTCCCTTTCCGTTATAGGCCCCAGACTGTGCGAAAGCCGTATTACCGAAATATTGCGAGATGCGTACGTTGTCGACAGGCCAATGCAAGATGCCTTTCCCGCTTGTGGGTATCTCGGACTGGCTGACCGCCACCTGTAGCTGTGATTGCAGATCGTTGAGTGCGTCCTCAAAGCTTCGTTCCTGGGCCTTCTTGTCTGCGATTATCTTCTGGAAGTTGGCTTCCTGCGACTTCGTCTGAGACAAGAGGTCGCTCTGTGCTTTCTTGGTAGCTGTAAGCGAGCCCTGTTGAGTCACGAGATTAGCCTTCTGCGTCAGCAATTGCTTTTCCTTCGCTTCACGCTGCGTCTTCACATCGGTCAGCTGCTGCTTTTCGTGGGTAAGGTTCAGTATGTGCCCGCGGACAGCACCCTGAAGCGTCTGATAGTTGTCGACGTCCTCCCACGCATTAGAAATGGAGCCAGACATCAGGAGTTCGGTCGCGAGCGCGTTATTCTCCGTCTCGTTCAGCCTTCTCAAGGTCTCACCGAGGCCAGCCTGATCCTTATTTATTGAATTCTGCTTGTCATCAATGCCGTTTGCGAGCTGTGCTATCTGCAGCTGCGTAGTGTCTATCTGAGCTCTAGTCAGATTCACTGATGCGGTCACTTTCTTTATGGAGAGATTGAGCTGGTCCAAAGTAGACTGAAGTGTCTGTTTTTTGGCGGAGGTCGCATCGAGCTGCGTCTGGTATTGGGCGATTTCCTTGTTCAGCTGTTCGATCTGTGTGTTCTGAGCGTCGATGGCTTTTTGTATCTCGTCGGCGCTTTGCGCGGAAATCATGCTTGGCAATAACAAAAAAAGCGCTACGGCGATTCCCCAGCTGCGAATACCGGACTTCATACATCTAATTCGTCTATAGCATCCCTGACGCGCTTGAGCGTCTCATCTTTCCCGATGATGGAGGAAACAGTAAAAGGATCAGGTGATTTTTCTCTTCCGGTGAGTGCGTATCGTAAAGGCCACAGGACAGAGCCGCGGCCGGTTTCTTCAGCAAAGGGCATTATGAGAGATTTAATATCCTCAGCAGTGGAAAAAGATTCCAGTGACTCGATGAGTTCGATTATCTTCTTGAGATTTGCTGAGGCGATATCGGGAGTAGATTTCTTCTCTGGAATCCTTCCTTTTTCAGGTGTCGGCTTCGTAAAGAAAAAATCCAACTCCCCTTCGCTTACTATGCAGTCCAGGTCTGACCAGGTGCTGACGCGGTCTTTTACGACCGGTAGGACTTTGTGCGCGATATTCTCATCCCAGGGGAGTCCCCTCTCTGCTATCCCCTTTTCGAGACGGCGCAGTGCTTCATCCGAGAAGTCGTCATCGCGCATGTTGTGCAGATATTGTTTGTTGAACCAGCGCAGCTTTTCCATATCGAAGACCGCCCCACTTTTCTGTATCTTCGTGATATCGAATACTTCAACGAGTTCTTGAAGAGAAAAAAGTTCCTGGTCGGTACCCGGGTTCCAGCCGAGAAGGGCGACATAATTGACGAGGGCTTCGGGTAGTATCCCCTGCTCACGAAAAGTGCGGACTGCGGTCTCATGCTTCCTTTTAGACATCTTGCTTTTGTCAGCCATGAGGATGAGCGGTAGGTGCGCATACTGCGGCGTCGGCATACCGAGCGCGCGCTGTATCAATATCTGGCGTGGCGTGTTCGAAATGTGGTCTTCGCCGCGGATGACGTGCGTGACTCTTTCATCGGCATCATCGATGACGACTGCCAGATGATATAGCGGGTCGTTCACCGAGCGTGCTATGACGAAATCTTTCAGCTCAGTAGTATCAAAACTGATCTCGCCACGAATAAGATCGGTAAATATTATGGTCTCGCCTGGGTTTCGTAATCTCACGACCTCTACTTCCCTGCCGGAACCATCTTTCGCCTGTTCTTTAGAAACATACGCTTTGTCTCCCGAGATAAGCTTCGTGAGGCATTCTTGATGCCGAGACAAGGCTTCAGACTGACGATACATGGCGTCTCCGCTTAGTCCGAGCCATGCCAGCTGTTCATGTATGTCTGCCTCGTATTCCGGCTTGTTTCTGGCAGCGTCAGTGTCTTCGATGCGGACGATGAACGTGCCTTTGTGCTGGCGTGCATAAAGGTACGAGAAAAGTGCGGTGCGAGCGAGACCGAAATGCAGATAGCCGGTCGGGCTTGGCGCGATGCGTGTGACGACTTTTTCCATATCAGGCGGGTTCGTGGGAGACAGCGGTCTCGATAAGTATTTCGGCAATCTTCTTTGCCGCCTCCGGCTTTGCGAATTTCTTTGCCTGCTCGCTCATCTTCTGGCGAAGCGGCTCGTTCTGCATGAGTCTGTCTATTTCTGCGGAAAGTATATGAGGACTCAGGTTTCTTTGCTCGATGACCTCTGCAGCGCCGCTGCGTGCATACGAAAAAGCGTTTTCTGTCTGGTCATGCGAGACGTCGAGAGGTATCGGCACCAGTATGGCTGGAAGTCCCCAGGAAGCGACTTCAAAGATAGTGCCGCTCCCAGCGCGGGCGATGATGAGCGAAGAAACGCCCGCAGCCATGCGGATAGCAAGCGTGTTTAGTAAACCGAATGTCCGGTAGTGTTCTTTATACTGCGAATCTTTCAGTACTACCGATGCGATACCCGAAACCTCTTTCAGATTCGCGCTGCCCGTCTGGTGAACGATGTTGTATCTGGTAACGAGATCTCCTAGTGCGTCTATCACGGTCTCGTTTATCTTCTGGGCACCTTGCGAGCCTCCCATGATGAATATGGTCGGGTAAGCCGGGTCGAGCTTGAGGAATTCGTGACCGCCTTCTTTTGCGACACCGATTATTTCTTTACGTATCGGGTAGCCGACGCTCGCGATGCGGTCTCGGACCTTTTTAGGGAATTTCAGCGCGGCGTCAGGGTGTGCGATAGCGATCCAGAGCGCAAAACGCGAAGACCAGAGCGACACTCGACCGGGTTTTGCATCCGGATCAAAGATGACGACCGGAATGCTTAGAATCCTTGCCGCATATAGGACCGGAAAAGCGCCATATCCTCCAGTAGAAAAGATGACGTCAGGATACAGCTTGTAGAGCTGGTATATGGAAGCCAGGATACCGAAAAAAGTCGGTATGAATGAAAATGCGTTGGAAATGCCGGCATCCCGCCGCATCTTTCCGGCTGGAGCGCCGTACTGCATGATGTCGTGCTCGAGAAGCGCTGCTTTGTCGAAAGGCTCAGGACCTATGTAATAGAGCTCAGGCTCGATGAGCGTCCTTTCCATCGTAAGGTCTTCTATAGCCTCAGCGACCGCCACGAGCGGGTAGAAATGTCCTCCGGTACCTCCTCCGGCGAGCACGATGCGCATAGCCTTATTGTAGCCTTGATTTCGGCTTCCTCAAGCCAAAATCAGCGTTTTCTGGAGATATTTAGGAGTATTCCGGCGCTTGCCAGAGATATGAGGATGGCGCTCCCCCCCTGGCTTATGAAGGTAAGCGGGATACCGGTGAGAGGTGCGACACCAAGCATTGAGGCGATGTTGATGAAGGCTTCGACCGCGAGGTAGGTGGATATGCCGGTCGCAAGGTACGAGCCAAAAGGGTCAGGTGTTCTCGCAGCGATCTGATACCCGCGCAATGCGAAAAGACAGAACAAGACGACCAGGGATGTCGTTCCCGCGAACCCAAGCTCTTCTCCCGCAACAGCAAAAATAGAATCCCCCATCGGCTCCGGCAGATAAGTGAATTTCTGAATGCCCTGTCCGAAACCGCGCCCAAAAATCCCGCCGGAACCGATCGCGATAAGTGACTGGCGTATCTGATAACCTTCTTGTTGCGCACCCTGCGCAGGATTAAAAAATGTCTCCACGCGATCCCTGATATATGGCTTTACGAGAATAAGGATGGAAAGAGCGATGATTCCCATCAGCATGATTATCAATACGTCTCTAAGACGCACACCAGCAGCCCAAAATATCGAAAAAACAGCAAAAACCATCACGCCCAGAGTGCCGATGTCTGGTTGCATTACCAGAAGCAAAGCTGGAAGAAGAAGTATCGCGACGAATGCGCCGAGGCCATAGGTAAACGTCCGAATCTGGCCTTTTATCATGGCGCAATACGCAGACGTAAAGATGACGCAGGCAAGCTTGAGCGCCTCGGAGGGCTGAAAAGACGTGCCCAGGATGATTATCCATCTTCGTCCGCCGCCATGCGCTGCGCCGATGTGCGGGATGAACACAAGTGCGGTCGCGAGAAGCGCTAACGCGTATAAGTATGGAGCGAACTGACGCCATCTCTTATAGTCCACGAGAGTCGTGATGATAAGAAGCACGAAGCCAAGTCCCACGCCGAGTACGAGATGGTTTGCGACGACTGAAGTCACGTTTCCGGCGCCTCGACCAAGAAGGCCAAAAGCAGCAGAAGCAAATATCATACAGCCGCCAACGAGAAGCACGGCCACGATGAGTGCCAGAGGTTTATCTATGAAAGTCCGACGCATCCGCTGTATTTTATCACCGAAATGACTTCCTAATGGAGAAGGGAGAGAGCAAGGATCACTCCAAGTGTAGCGAAGATGATAGACATGACCCAGTAGCGCATCACTACTTTGGCCCCTGACCAGCCTATAGCCTCGAAATGATGGTGTAGGGGCGCTATGCGCAGGAGTTTTCTGCCAAATACCCGTTTCCAGAACACCTGCAAGATGTCCGAAGCGACCGTGATCGCAAGGAGTCCTCCGATGATAGGAAGTACGAATATCCCATATCCGCCACCAAGGTTGTCCGTCATGAACGCGATAGTGCCGATAGTAAGCGTAAGCGCCATGGTCCCTGTGTCTGACATGTAGAAACGCGCGGGTGGGATGTTGAACCAAAGGAATGCGAGAAGTCCTCCTACTATGGCCATCGAGAATGCAGCGAGATCTATCTGATTCTGCGCGAAAGCGATGATGGCATATGAGGCAAAGATACTTGCGAATACTCCGCCGGAAAGCCCGTCTATGCCGTCGATAACGCCGGAAGCATAAAGAGCCAGAGAAAGAAGTACGTAAAACGGGATTATGAACCATCCGATATAGAGAGGGGCATGAAAAGGTATGTTTATCGCCACGATCCCGAGCTTGAAGAAGAACCACATGCCTATGAGCGTTGCCGCGGCTACTACGACAAATAGGCGCCACCTCAGTCGCATCCCCTCCCCTCCCGGCCGTATGACAAGGATGTCGTCTACGAGGCCAGCTGCTGCTCCGATGATGAGGGTCGCGAGAGGGATCCAAGTCTGATTACGGCTGAGGAAGTCCAGCCGCAATATCGATGCGCTCTGAAATACATGCGCCACGATGTCTATGCCGAGTATGGTGAGAAGCACGCTGGCCCAGATGACGATACCGCCCATACGCGGCGCACGGACTTCGTTCACTTCGTGTAGACGGTTGAATTCCGATGCGGTGCTTCCGTCTAGAGAGATCTTTCCTGGCTTCTTTTTCCAGGCTTTGTATTTGTACAGATAATGTGTGACCAAAGGCGTAATGCTCATGCCGATGATGAATGAGAAGGCTGCGGGCACGAGGACGCGGATTATGATCGGGAAAAGCGTTTCCATATCATGGGGTTTCTGCAGGAGCTTCTGCACCTATCGAGCGTGTGGCCGCGGTAAGCTGCTGTATATCCGTGAAGCGGCCTTCTTCGGTAGAGCCGAGCGCGACGGCTACATAGCGCTTTCCGTTTGCAGCAAAGACTACGGCAAGGTTTCCTCCCGCGAGATCCGTGAGTCCCGTCTTCCCCATTATCATTCCAGGAATCGCATCGAGTGCTTCGTCCGTATTCTCGGCGCGCGCAGTCTGACCGGTTATCGCGGTTATCTTGATGGATGAGGTTGCGGTCTTTACGAAAAGATCCGGCGCGGTCTTTGCGGCGTAAGCGAAAAGCTTTGCGACATCTCTCGCTGAGCCGTACGCGCCGGATTGAGTGGAGCTTACGTCGAGCCCTGTCGGGTTTAGGAAATACGTCGAAGTAAGTCCGAGCGACTTTGCCAAATCATTCATACGCCAGAGTGTCGAAGAGTTTTGTGCCTGCGGATATTTCGCCTGAAGTGGCTCCGCCGCGGCGTCCGCCAGAGTCTGTGCGCCATCGTTGGAAGAAGCGACAAGAGTGTAAGAGATAAGGTCAGAAGTGCGCCACTCTTCGCCGGCAAGAAGCTGACTCGCCTTCGAATTATAAGATGTGTCATGGCCTATCGTGATTATCGAATCCGGCTGCAAGACCTCTGAGACTACGAGAACAAGAGGCACTTTCGTTAGTGACGCCAGAGGCAGCTGGGTGTCAGCGTTCTTCTTATAGAGGACAGCGCCAGTGTCGATATCCGCGACTATCGCGCCTTGCGAAAGTAGCGAGACGTCTGTAAATGCGCTCTGACCCTGTAGCGACTCCTCTGCTGCGGCAGAAAGTGCCTGCGGCTGGTGTACTGGTTTCTCTACATACGCCATAGAAAAGACCAACCCGACACCGAAGGCAAACAGGAACAGCGCGATGAGCGCGGCTTTCATGTAGCTTGTGGTTTGCGTTGCAGTTTCGCCAGAGTAAGTGTCCATATAGTGATGACGTATCAGAGCCCGTCGCCTTTTTCCGAACCGAAAGTGTCTTGCTGATTCTCGAATGTCGCGAGTTCCTTCGAGAGCTTCTCGAACTCGGGCAATTCTTTACCCTCACTGACACCGAGGTGCGCCAGGAGTTCTGTGGTAGGGCGATAGATGTATTCTCTGCCATCGAGGGGATTACCGGCGCGCTCCAGGAGGCCTCTCGCAAGCAGGTTGCGGACCGTCGAAGAAGTATTTACTCCTCGGATGTAGTCGATCTTGGCGCGAGTAGAAGGGCCGCGATATAGGACTATGGCGAGGACTTCGAGGCCGGCGTCTCCTATCTCTGCACCGAGTTCTTTCTTCTGTGCATCTTTTACTTTTTCGCCTGCGTCTTTAGAAATGACCAGAGCTGCTTCTGTCTCCGTGCGAACGAGCGAGAGTCCGCCGGTGAGTCGCGCCGAGAGCGTATCGAGAATGCCCTCCAGTTCTTCCGCCGAGACTTCTGCGAGCTGTGCGAGACGCGACTTCCGAATCGGTCCGCCCTCGGAAAAAAGAAATGCTTCGACTATGGAAGATTTATCATTCATGAGCCGTATGAAGGTGCGCCGATACTTTCGCTTTCTATAGTTATGTCGCTGAAAAGCCTGTCTTGGGTGACCGAAGCCGAGCCCGAGCGCACTAATTCCAGTATCGCAAGAAAATGTACTATCGCATCATGTCGGCTCGCACCTCGCGTGATATCGCTCCAGCGAGCTTTCAGAGCTGAATTGAGGCGCTTTTTGAGGCTTACTATGACGTCCTCGAGCGCAAGTACGGGTGCAACGACTGCATTTGCGAGCTCCTGCGGTTTCGGGAGAAGGTTGACCAGTCTTGCGATGGACGCATGCAGGGTGCTCGGCGAAGTCTCGCCAGGGCTGAATACCGCTTCAGAGACCGGGGCTCTGCGCGGGAAAAGCAGCGGCGACTTATCCCATTCTCTCCTGAGAAGCTTGGACGCGTTTCGCACGAGCTTCAGCTGAGCAAGCCGTCTCTCGAGCTCTTCTACGGACTCACGTTCATCTTCCGTAAGCTCCAGAAGCGGCAGAAGCGAACGCGATTTGATCAGCAAAAGCGTCGAAGCGACGAGTACGAACTGAGATGTCTCAGCGAGCGGAAGATTCGGGAGCTTTTCTACGTACGCGAGGTAACTATCGCTTACTTCAGCGAGCGATATGTCCGATATGGAGAGCTTGCGTGCCTCGATGAGATCGAGCAGAGCCTCCAAAGGGCCTTTATATACAGGCGTTTCTAATGCGAATGTATCAGTCATTTTCTGTTTCTCCTGCTTCCGAAAGCCGTGAGTCGATGCGCGTCATGTCCCGGGGGAATATCGTCGCCTCGCGGATATTCTTGAGGCCCAATATCTGCATGGTCATGCGCTCAGCGCCGAAAGCGAAGCCGCCTTCAGGAGGAGCACCGTAGCGAAACGCTTCCAGGAACATCTCTATTTTTTTCGGATCCATCTGCCATTTTTCTACGTGGTCCATGAGCTGCTCAAAGTCGTTTATACGGCGACCTCCTGAAAGCCACTCGACACCGCGACAAAGAAGGTCCATACCTTCGTTGAATTCAGGATTTTCCTTGCTTGGGTACACATAAAAGGGCCTGTCGCGAGTCGGGTAGCCGTATACATACACGAAGTCTGAACCTGTCTCTTCTTTGATCATCTGGCAAAGAGTGCGCTCCTGCTCCGGGTTCAGGTCTTTTCCTCTCGAGACACCTAGCTTTTCAAAAGCTTCGTTCAGCGTAAGCGTCGGAGTTTCGGAGAGCATCGTGGGAAGCGTTGCTCCGAGAAGCTCGAGTTCAGCGGCACATTTTTCACCGACTTGAGCAAGGATATATCGCACGGTTGCTTCCGACATGTCCCGCACTTCTCGCCATGAGTCGATGAAGCTCATTTCTGCATCCAGCGATACCACTTCTGTAAGATGACGAGTGGTCATCGAGGGTTCCGCGCGAAAGATCTTGTTCACAGAAAAGACGCGCTCAAACGCGGTCATTACGATCTGTTTGTATAGCTGCGGCGACTGGCTGAGATATGCGGTCTTATCGAAATAATCAACTTTGAATACTTCTGCACCGCCTTCCGCGGTTGCCGGTACTATTGCCGGTGCCTGGAATTCAAAAAAGTCCTGGGACTTAAGATATTCTCTGAAAGAGTCGATGATAACAGCCTGCACTTTGAATACAGCTTGGATCTTCGGATGACGGAGTGTGAGTGCTCTATGGTCGAGCTCTGTAGGCAGATCTACGTTGTATCCGTCGAGTGACATGTCGAAAGGCAATGTCTCTGCTTTCGCGAGCACCGTCAGCCCGGTCACTTCGAGTTCGATATCGCCGTTCTGGACTTTCGGATTACGGTTTTTCTCCGGTCGCTGGTTGACGTTTCCCTCTACGGCGACAACATACTCGAGCTTCACCTCTTTTGCAGTTTCTATCGCAGGACTTTTCGGGAGAACCACGCCCTGTACGGTACCGGAGCGGTCACGAAAATCGAAGAAAACCATCTTTCCCTGATCTCGTCGCACGCTTACCCATCCTTTTATAAGGACTTGCCCACCAATTTTTTCACCGAGATTCTTTATGAGTGTTCTTTCCATATATTAAATTGTTACCCCTACTTTGTTACGAACGTCGCGCATCTTCGCGCTGGCCTTTTCCCGTGCTTTATCCGAACCGCTTGTAAGTATCTTGTGTACCTCGGTGTCGGTCATCGCTGCACGTTTTTCTCGCATAGGAGCAATGAAAGTCTCGAGGTCTTCTATCAGAGCTTCTTTAAGGGCTTTGTATTTGCCGGAGTTTGCCGCGTACAGAGGCTCAAGCTCTGCCTCGGACTTCAGTGCTCTATGGATGTTCCAGACATTCATAGGCTTTTCTCCGGAAGAGTCAGTTACGATGGACATGACGGCTTTGGTTATCTCGTCTTTTGTACCAAAGAGCGGGATGGTGTTGCCATAGCTTTTGCTCATCTTTTTTCCGTCTACGCCAGGGACGACTGCGACGTTCTTATTGATGAGTTCTTTCGGTTCAATAAATGTGGCGCCGTAGGCGTTATTGAATTTTGCCGCAGCTTCTCTTGCGTATTCCAGATGCTGGCGCTGGTCTTCGCCTACTGGCACCACGTCGGCATCGTATAGAAGGATGTCTGCCGCCATAAGCATCGGGTAGTTGAAAAGTCCGGCGTTGGCTTCGAGGCCTTTTGCGACTTTGTCTTTATATGCGTGAGAGAGTTCGAGAAATGGCACGGTCACGAGGCATTCGAGCATCCAGGCGAGCTCAGTATGCTCCTGTACCTGTGACTGCTGGAAGATCACGGCCTTCTCCGGATCTACGCCTACTGCGATGTAGTCTCTGACGACGTTACGAATGTTCGCACGCAGTTCCTCGGGATTCTTGAGGCTGGTGAGCGCGTGGTAGTCGGCGACCATCAGGTAGCTTTCGTAGTCGGCGTACATGTCAACGAATGGCTTAAGGACGCCAAAATAGTTGCCGATATGCAGTGCTCCAGAGGACTGCAGACCCGTTAAAAGTCGCTTCATGTGGCAATACTATACCACAAAAATGGCCCAAAATGAGGCTATTCCGCTACCGGGAGCTCCACGGTAAAAGTCGAGCCCTTGCCCGGTCCTTCTGAAAAAGCGGTTATTTTACCGCCGTGCGCATCCACTACTTGTTTGGCAACGAAAAGACCGTAGCCGGTCGAGTCTACGTTGACCTTGATCGAATCTTTTCCGTGTCCGCCTTCGGTAAAAAGGTGCTGCATATCTTCAGGAGAGATGCCTACGCCGGTATCGGAGACTTTGAAGCGTACTGATTTATCTTCTTTCGACAGAGAGACGGTGATAGTCCCTGTTTGCGTGTACCGCACAGAATTGTCGATGAGGTTCCTCAAGACATGTCTGGATATTTTTGGCTCGTCCCCTACCACCATGTATGTTTCGTCGGGCTTGATGTCGACTTCGATCTTGAGGCCTTTGCGAAGAGCTGACCACCAGGCATCATCTACCGCTTTCTGGGCATAGGTCTTGAGATCGAAAGGCTTCTTGTCGAAGGTCATCGTTCCCTTCTTCAGGTTCGATGCGTCGAGGATGTCCATCACGGTCGAAACTCCTCTACGCATCTCGCCAAGAGCACCTTCGGAAAGCTCTTTGACTTTCGGCGGGACCTCGCCGTAATCACCCTCGACGATGCTCGCAAAAGCATTCTGCCCCTTCGTAAGGAATCCTTTGATCTCGTGGCTTATGAAATGAAGCAGATTTTCCTGTTTGGCGTTAGCCATCTCAAGCTCCTGCTTCAGTCGCGCGAGTTCCAGAGAGTGCTTATACACTATCTCATTAGCCGCTTTCAGCTGCTCTTCGTAGGTCGGGTCCGACATAGCTTAAGCTGTCAGACTAGCAGGGATCTCTCCCGGTGACAAAGATGCCAAGAAAGGCGCCGCGACCTCTTTGCATACTTCCTGGGACGCACGACCGAAAAGCCGCTCGAAGCGACCCACAAGCTGGTCTACGGCGCTTTTCGGGTCAGCCGCGGAGATATGTACTTCTCCCGTCTGTTTGCTCACGATGTCGAGTCCGCTGACTTTCTGTGCTTCATCCCAAGCCATGGGACCGATCACCAGTTCCTGCTCCTTTATGATCCTTGTGGCTATGTCGTCTAGGATTGTCATATGCTAGTCGTCTGCCTTCAATGCGTAAAAGCCGAGAAGTCCGAATGAAAGGAGGAACGTGCCAGTAGAAAGTATCAGGTCTCCGAAATCGGCGTTGTAGTATGTCCCGATAGTAGTCGTGTACGAGAAAACAGTATCGGCGATGAACATCACGCCGAGTCCCATCAGGAGTGCGTAGATGTCATAAAGGTATTTGCCTCCGAGATATTTGAAGGAAAGTCCTGAAATGATGACCGCGATGGTAAGTCCGACAAAATCTCCGAGTGGATACACGATGTCGAGGAATGTCTTCAGAGCGTTTTCGCCAGCAGGCACCAGTACGCCAGCACGCGCGACCTGGACGAGCAGATAATAAGAAAAAGCTGCGATGACGAATGGCGCGATGAATACCAGGATCTTGACCGTCATGTTGCGCAGGCCGAACTTCGCGCCTGTCGCCTTCGAGAGGAAGAACGTACCGAGTCCGTAGAAAAAGATGCTGGGTGCAAAGAATATATCGGCATATGAAGGGTATGGTGCCGGGACATTGAGTATGAAATTGTAGTAAGACCATATCGTCTCACCTGTTCCCCAGCAGAAGATGCCGAGTCCGATAAAAAAGACGGCTTTGCCGATCGCGCTCTTGAATCCTCCCCATACCCGGAAGCGCCATAGACCGGTGATTCCTGCAAGGAGCGGTATCAGTCCGAAAAGGAACGAATATAGATAATTATAGACACTGTCGGTCAGTCCAGTGAAATGCAGTGCTACCCAGAAAGCTACCAGCCCGCCATAAAACCAGAAGCAGATCTTCTGAGCGGTATTCAGATGCATAGCTGAAGTGTAGAATGCCGCATGTATGTGTCAAACGATATATACGGGAGGCTTGGGAAAACCGTTGAATCGTCCCACCATGACAAGGTTATAGGCTCCGACGCTGTGGAAGACGAGCTTGTCGCCGACGTTGATATCTGCAGGCAGATGCGCATCTCTGCTCATCACGTCCCAGCTGTCCCCTGTCGGACCTGCTAGAGCGAAAATTGCTTCTCCGGTATTATCAGGCGGACGAAGCGTCGAGACACGGTAACGAATAGCCCCCTGATATGCCAAACTCTCGAACAAGCCGTTGTAAACGCCGGCGTCGAGAAAAAGCCACGTATGCTCGATGCGCTCAATACGTGCGATGACACTGGTCACTAAGACTGCCGCATCCGCGACCATGGCTCGTCCTGGCTCAAGAATCAATTTCGGTTTATGGTGAAATTTTTCGTATTCACTGTAGACGCTTTTGGATATTTCCTGGAGAGAGATGTCGTTTTCGGCAGATGGATACATGCAAGGATATCCTCCGCCGATATTGAGTATCTCTATGCGAAGCCCGACTTCTTCGAGATGCTTTATGACCGGCGCAAGCCCTCTGAGAGCGTCTGCCCAGGCCTCTCTATTTCCTGCTTGCGACCCCACGTGGAAGCTTATCCCATAATGCTCTAGCCCTAGTTCTTTAGCGCGCGCGAGAAGCGGTACGACGTTCTGATGAAAAGTCCCGAATTTCTCTGAGAACTTATAGATGCTCCCGGTGTCGTTAACGCTCACTCGCACATATACGCGAGCGTTCGGTGCGATAGCGGCGATCTTATCTAGTTCGGAGAAAGAATCGAACGCGAATCTGTTGACCCCGTACTCGTGAAATTCTTTTATGTGAGGAGCCGGCTTTATCGAAGTGCCGTAGAGGATCCTGTCTGGCGGGACGGCGAGTTCTTTGAGTATATGCAGCTCATGTACCGAAGCTGCCTCAAAGCTCGATCCTGCGTCGAGAAGCGCTTGCAGCACGCCTTTTTCTGCGTCCGCTTTCATCGCGTAGTAGATGAGAGAATCCGGGAAATTTTCTTTGAACTCCCGGAACTTATCCTGGATAGCTTTCTTTGAAAAAAGGAAGTATGGAGTATGGTGCGTCAGTCCACGCAAGTATTCCGGATCAAAAAGTTCAGCCATATTTACCGGGACATTATAGCAAGGATAGGAGCGCTATCCCCACGATGATGACGATAGTGCCTATCGTCTGGATGCGCAGGGTCTTTTCTTTGAGGAATACTCGGGCGAGGATTATCGTCGGTACCGAGAACGCGCCACTGATCAAAGCTACGACACTCGTGAATATCGTCGAACTATATCCGATGGTGATGGCGAGATACGCGACAGTCTCGCAGATGCCGATGAGCGCGATAAATAGCCATATTTTCGGCTGTCTGACGCTGAGGCTCAGTCGTCGCATCCATGCATATGCGAAAGCCGTGAGAGTCATGAATATGAACATCCAGAACGCATACGTTATGGCGTCTTTGCCGCTCACGAATCTATCCCACCCCAAGGTCCAGAAAGCAGCGATGACTGTGGCTGCGATGATCTGCCAGAAACCGGGAGTATTCGAGAGGACATGCCGTCTCTCGCGAAGTGCCTGGAAGTCCAAGCTCACCAGCATGACTCCGGCGAATATGACTACCAATCCCGATACGTTGCCCGCAGTCGCTGCTTCGCCGAGAAAAAGTATAGATATGAGAGCGACCCATCCCGCAAAAGATGCGAATATCGGATTCAATACGGCGATCTGCCCCTTTGCAAAACCACTGTAGGCGAAGAGATAGACCGCAGCCTGCAGTGCACCGAAAAAGACGATACCAAGCCATTCGAGGTGACCGGAAGGTAAGAGGTATGGTGCAGACAATATTTGATGCTGATATACGAGAGCCGGAATGAAAGCCAAGGACCCGAATACGCCCGCCCAAGCAAGGCTCTGTACATCTCCGATGACGTCTATCGTTTTCTTCGCAAAGAAATCAGCCAGCCCCCAGCCGAGCATTCCACCGACACCGGCACATATTGCGATAAGAAGAGGAGTCATGCGATCGTTACTATCTTAGTAAGGTCGTCGCGCACCGAGCGGCCGCTAGGCGGTGCACCGCCTCCGATCCGGAATATGCAGACGATTCGACGGTCTTCATTTGCGAATATCTGTCCCGTGTTCTTGTAGCCGGTCTCTATCGTCTCTTTCTCTTGTGCTGAGAATTCGTTTACTTCGCTGGCTTCGAGCTTGAGCATCAGATACGGTATGCCGTTGAGCGGCTGAAGGCTCAGACCAAGTTTTGTCGCTGTAAGCCATAGCCTCTCGAAGGACCTGCCTGCGTTGACATAGTCTTCAGGCGAATCAGTCGGGATAGTGATGCATCCCATCGCAGCAGCGCTCTCATAAACGGTTCTATTGTATGTTCCAAAGAGATCAAAGAAACGCATCTGGGACAAGGAACTGCATACCTGCCAATATTTGAGGAGATAATATAATCCGAGCGTAGGCTGCTGCAGTTCCAGCAATCTGATGTTGAGCCCGACACCCTTCGCCTTATCCTCGGCGTCGGACCAGTTGAGCTGACCGAAGAAGAAATCATGCACAGATCTGTTTGAAAAGATAAGTGTGTCATCTATGGCGATTATCTCGGCGAGTCTTTTCACATCCTGCCGCGAGGTCGTGATCTTGGCTTGGGCAGTACCGCCCGGAGATATCGCATCGACCAGGTCTCTCTGTTCCGCGTCGGATATCGTCATCGGTAAAAAGCGCTTCCTGTTGGTCGCCCGGAGGAATATCTCAGGAGCCAGATCGTCTTTCTTTATTTCCGGATGAGACGTCAGCTCTATTGCCGCGACATGAGAAGGATCGATCGTCGGAAATAATGTAATTTCGGCCTTATATCCATTTGCGCTAGCCGCGATCGCCATGTTCTCGATGACGGCACCCGTCGTGAAATAAGACATACGCTGACTCCAATTGTAGGGCGACTGGTCTTTGTTCGGTTGGATATGCACGTCGATATGCAGCCCTTTCAGGACAAAATGCCATGGCTGGCAGTTCATGTTCGAGTACGCGTGATTCCCTGCCGCAAGTATGCTTTCTATCTGTGGTGATACCCCTTGTAGCATAACGTCTTATCCTCTCGTATAGGCGAGTGCCGCAAATGCTCCGATAAGCCACCACGCACGTACGCTTTCGTTGAAGACTAGCTGTACCTGCGGACCCAGCTGCCAGAGTTCTTTGAGCCCCGGCGTCTGTATCCAGAAGACCACCATGATGATAGTCGTAGCAATACCGGAAATAAGCGACTGCGGGACGTCGCCGCTTCCCGAGCCGAACGCGAATATCATCCTATGGATGACAAAATACATGCCTATGAATACCAGTCCGAAAAGTGCACTTTGTGCTCCGGGAGTCGTGAGCTGCGTCATTACGGCGGAAGCGAGAAAAGTTCCCGGAAGCCACTGAAATATGATCGATGTAAGCGGAAAAGCGATGGAAATCGAACTCGTGCGTGTCGAGCCCGAGCTGAAGCTTTCGAGCGACAAGAGTGCCGCTATGAGTCCGAGTATCGGCCAATCTACCGGCCAACCACTAAAAAGGGCGACCGTGGAGGTCGGGATATCCATTAGGTAATTGTACTCCCTTACAAACCTTCTGATTTAAGCTTTTCCACAAGCGCGCGCGCTTCTTTCGAGAGCTTTTTGGGAAGCTCTATCTCGATACGAACTAGGATGTCGCCTCGTGAACCTCGCGTTGAAGGAATCCCCTGTCCGCGTACGCGTATGACCTCTCCGTGAGTCACTCCTTCTGGAATATGTATCTTCTCCATGCCATCGAGTGTCTTGATGTCATAGCTGCCACCTAAGAGGGCGTCTGACAAGCGGATTTTCAGAACCGTGATGAGGTTGTTCCCTTCGCGAACAAACATCGGATCCGGTTTGACGTGGAGCTTTACATAGAGATCTCCCGCGACACCACTTGCGGCAGCTTCGCCACGTCCTGGCATTCGTATCATCTCGCCGTCGTCTACGCCGGGAGGAACATTGACCACTATCTCCTCTTCGCGCCGCGAGACGCCTTCACCATGGCATTTATGGCAAGGCTTTTCCGGAACAGTGCCTTTGCCGTGGCATTTGGGGCATGTGCGAGCTGAGGTGAAAGCACCAAAGAAAGTATTGCGCGTTTCTCGTATCTCGCCTTTGCCGTTGCATGTAGGGCAGGTGATCACTTTTGAGCCTTTTTCTGCGCCGTTTCCGTTGCAGACATCGCAGACGCCGATCTTTGAGATAAGTACTCTTCGCTCGGTGCCGAAAGCGGCATCGCGGAAGCTCAGCTCGATGTCTATCGATATGTCTCGGCCTCGGCGGCTCCTTTGCCCTTGTCCGCCACCGAAGAATTCACCGAAAATGTCGCCCAGGTCGAATTCCTGGAAATTACCCTGCTGGAATCCGCCGAACTGCGAGAAATCGAATCCGCCGAAACCTCCAGTCTGGCCTGCACCTCCGAAGGCATGCGCACCAGTGTCGTACTGTGCCCTGCGTTTCTTATCAGAAAGTACGGCATATGCCTCGCTTACTTCTTTGAATTTTGCCTCGTCGCCGCCCTTCTTGTCAGGATGGTATTTCTGAGCGAGCTTGCGGAAGGCTTTCTTGATCTCGTCGTCGCTCGCGTTTTTCGCTACTCCGAGGATTTCGTAATAATCTTTCATGTTCGGTCATTATAGTTAGTTACACTTCTGCTGCAAGGCGAAATGACAAACGGCGGCTTCATTAAAAAGCCGCTGTTTGTCATGTGAATCTGGCGTTTTACTGTTGTGGCGGTTCCTCGGGCGGCTTCTGGTCGTTCGGGGCATTTTGCTGATTCATCGCTGTGCCTATTTTCTGCATAGAAGTAGAAAGTGCGTCCGACGCAGAACGTATCGCAGTGATATCACTGCCACCACGTGCGGACTTCAGCGCATCGATCGCTGACTGGACCTCTTTTTTCAAGTCATCGGTGATCTTTTCGCCGAAATCCTTGAGAGATTTCTCCGCAGAATATACGAGCTGTTCGGCATTGTTCTGTACCTCAGCGAGCTCCTTCTTCTGTTTGTCAGACTCGGCGTTCTTATCCGCGTCGCTGCGCATCTTTTCTACGTCCGCATCAGAGAGACCGGAAGAAGCTTCGATGCGTATCGACTGTTCTTTGTTCGAAGCCTGGTCTTTCGCCTTTACACTAAGTATGCCATTGGCATCGATGTCGAAAGAAACCTCGATCTTCGGAAGTCCGCGTGGAGCTGGCGGGATACCATCAAGGTTGAAGCGGCCGAGAGATTTGTTGTCAGCCGCCATCGGACGTTCGCCTTGTACGACGTGTATCTCTACGCTCGGCTGGTTGTCAGAAGCTGTCGAGAATATCTGTGAGCGAGAAGTAGGGATCGTCGTGTTGCGCTCGATGAGTTTCGTCGCGATGCCGCCCATGGTTTCTATTCCAAGAGAAAGCGGAATGACATCGAGAAGAAGCACATCTTTGACGTCGCCTTTGAGGATGCCGCCTTGGATGGCTGCACCTATCGCGACAACTTCGTCCGGGTTCACGCTCATGTTCGGCTTCTTACCGAAGTATTTCTCAACGGCTTTTTGAAGTGCCGGCATGCGTGTCTGGCCGCCGACGAGAATGACTTCCTGTATCTCGTTTATCTTGAATGGCGAAGCCTCCATCGCGCGCTTGGTTATCATGAGTGCGCGGTCGACGAATTCCTGCGTAAGCTCTTCAAGCTTCGCGCGAGTCATCTTTATCAGAAGGTGCTGGGGCCCAGCGGCAGTGGAAGTGATGAACGGGATGTTCACTTCGGTTTCTACTGCTGTAGAAAGCTCGATCTTGGCCTTCTCGGCTGCTTCATCGAGGCGCTGCTTTGCGAGCGTGTCATTCAATACGTCGATACCGCTTTCGCGTTTGAATTCAGCAGCGAGCCAGAGCATTATCTTCTGGTCGATGTCTTTGCCGCCGAGGTGCGCGTCGCCATCAGTCGAGCGGACTTCTATCACGTCATCCCCTACCTCGAGGACAGAGATATCAAAAGTACCTCCGCCGAAGTCGAAGACGACTATTTTTTCGTCTTTCTTCTTGTTGAAGCCGTACGCAAGTGCTGCTGCTGTCGGCTCGTTGATGATGCGCTTTACGTCGAGGCCAGCGATCTTACCAGCGTCTCGTGTCGCCTGGCGCTGAGAGTCGTTGAAGTATGCCGGGACGGTGATGACTGCTTCGGTGATCGTTTCTCCGAGGCGTGCCTCCGCGTCTTGCTTCAGTTTCTGCAATATCATCGCCGATATCTCTTCAGGGCGGTACCATTTGTCTCCCATCTTTACTTCTATGCCGCCGTTTCCGGACTTCCGCATCTCGAATGGCACAGCAGAGCGATCCTTCTGTACGAGTGCTTCGTCAAAAGAGTGACCGATGAAGCGCTTTATCTGATACACGGTATTCATCGGATTCGTCACCGCCTGGCGCTTGGCCAAGAGGCCGACCAGACGTTCGCCCGTCTTTGATGTCGCGACGATAGAAGGCGTAGTGCGCGCTCCCTCTGCATTTTCCAGGATCTCTGGCTCACTGCCTTTGACTATCGCCATCGCGGAGTTTGTCGTGCCCAGGTCGATTCCAAGAATTTTACTCATAGTGTTTGAAAAAATTACGTTTAAGAGAATGAAAGTATTACCTATTTCCGAAGGTCGTGTCAAGTTTCACGTTCCTCGGACTATTTCCTCACTATTACCTGAGCCGGCCGGATGACCCTGTCGTCCATCGAGTATCCATGCCGGAGGACTTTTAGTATCGTATGTGATTCCCCATCGCCATCATCAACTTCCTGCACGGCTTCGTGAAAGGCGGGGTTGAACTTTTCTCCGGATTTACCGAAGCGTTTTACATTGTTCTTGTGCAAGACATCCAGGAGCTGGTTGTGGATGCGTCCCATGCCGCTCTTCCATTCTTCTGCTACGTTGTCCCAGCTTTCGCTCGACGTCGCCATATCGAAGCTGTCGAGTGCTGGAAGAAGTGCTTCTATGAAAGATTCTTTTGCGCGCTCGATGTTTCGCTCTGCGGTGCGCATCGCGTCGTTCTTCGCATTGACAGAATCGGCCTTTGCGCGCTGCCAGCCCGCCAGGTATTCATCTCGCTTGGCCTGGGCTTCTTTGAGCTCCGCACGAAGCTTCTTCAGCTTTGCCTGAGCCGCGCCCATGTCTCCGAGCTCATCGTTCGGCTCGAAATCCAAATCTTCGCTATCTGTAACATCGTTCATGAACCGAGTATAACAAATCGAGAGCGTGTACTCAAAAATTCGTCAAAAAGAAAAATCCCCTTTCGGGAATTTTGTCTTCTTTAGCGTTTCGACCACTGAGGGGCGCGGCGTGCGGCGACGAGGCCGAACTTCTTGCGCTCTTTGGCGCGAGGGTCGCGTTTCAAGAATCCTTTTACTTTGAGATCTTTGCGCTGTTCAGGGACGAGTGCGGTGATGGCGCGGCTTATGCCGTGACGTACTGCTTCTGCCTGAGCTTTGTGCCCACCGCCCGCGACCTTCACGGTCACTGCGTACGTAGAACCAGTAGTCTGCATCGGAGCCATGATAGTAGAGACCATCTGCTTGAGAGGAAAATACTCGTCAGCGGGCTTGCCGTTGACTTCGATAGAGGTGCTCTTCGCCGGCGTGATGCGGACGCGAGCGCTCGCGGTCTTGCGACGTCCTACTGCTTCTGTGTATGTAGCTTCTTTTGCCATAATTATTCTTCGATCACGAGATTCTTAAGTCGTGCTACGCGCATCGTGTTGCGCGGAAGCATGCGGGTAATAGCGATCCTGAGCGCTGCGCCGTGACCCTTGCGGGTGTTGAGCGAGCTGAGCGATTCGTCGCGTGCGCCGCCCGGGTAGCCGGAATAGGTGCGGTACATCTTGGTGACGAGCTTCTGCTCACGCTTCGTCATCTTAGATGCGTTGGTGACGGTCACGCGCACATCAGAGAGGATGTTCGGCGTGTAGTCCGGGCTCATCTTCCCCATGAGGGCTTTTGCAGCTTCAGCAGCGACGCGTCCGAGCGCCTTACCGCCTGCATCTATTGTATGTGTCATTTTCTTGGCAGTTTTCATATAGAGATTATTACTTGACGAATTCGATGCGAGCTTGTTCGCCGACACGCTTACCGACACGTCCGAGACGGATGATACGGGTGTAGCCGCCGTTTCGGGTGCTGTAGCGCTTTGCGAGCTCATCGTGAAGCTTCTTTACTGCGGTAGAGTCCCCGATCTTCACCATGGCTGCGCGGCGAGATGAGAGAGACGGCTTCTTGCTCGTGGTGACGAGGCGCTCGATGTACGGGCGCAGCTCCTTGGCTTTGGCGATCGTGGTTTCAATCTTCTCGTGCAAGACGAGTGAGCGAGAAAGTGAGCGCATCAGAGCGACGCGCTGGCGCTTCTCACGATGGAATTTTCGTTTGTTATCGTGATGGCGCATACGGATTACAGGGTGCGGAGCGTTAGTCCGAGGTTAGAAAGCGAGCGTTTGATGTCCTGAAGGCCTTTCTGGCCGAGCCCTTCGATCGCAAGAAGATCATCTTCTCGCTTCCTGACGAGACCACCGACGGTGCGGATAGAAGCGTTATCGAGTGCCGCCTCTACGCGCTGCGGAAGTGCGAGTTCGGTAATGCGGGTCTTCAGTATCTCGGCGTCCATAGGAGTGCCCTTGTCTTCGCGCGACATATGTCCCATGTCTGAGCTCATGATGTCAGCGATAGGCTCCTCTTTGAATCCGACGACTGCTTTGAGCTGGTGGATCATAGTCTCGATTGAGCGCTCGAGAGCTTCGCGAGGCTGAAGGGTGCCGTCTGTCTCGATGATCATGCGGAGACGATTGAAGTCTGTGCGGTCACCAACACGCATGTTCTCGACTTCGTAGTTGACGCGGCGGATCGGAGAAAAGATGGCGTCGAGGGCGATAGTGCCGATATCAACGCGGTCTTTCTGATGCTGTTCTTTCGGAATGTAGCCGAGTCCGCGTTCTGCACGAAGCTCGAGCTCGAGAGAGACTTTGCCGGTTATCTCACAGATCTTCTGTTCCGGGTTCAATACTTCTACCTGGCCAGGGAGCTTGAGGTCGCCTGCGGTTACGGTCATAGGACCTTTGACGTCGAGCATGATTGTCTGTGGCTCGTCGGTCAGGATCTTGAAGCGGATCTTTCGGATGTTCAAAAGGAGCGTAACGACATCTTCCTTCACGCCTTCGATGGTCGAGAATTCGTGTGCCACTCCTGGGATCTTTACATGCGTGATAGCAGCGCCCGGGAGGGACGAAAGTATGATGCGGCGCAGTGAGTTCCCGAGAGTATAGCCGTAACCCGGATAGAGGCCGTCTATCTCGTAGGTCCCGCTGCGATCGCTCTCCGAAACGACGCGTGGCTTGCTTGGAAGCGAAATGTTGTAATCAGACATACGGCTATAAATTGACTAATGTTTAAAAATAATGCGTGAATAAAATAGGTCCAAAAGTGCAGTATTATACCACTATCGGCTGTAAAACTCAAATACCGTCGGGTAGTCCAGGCCGATCTCCGCAGCTGAATACTGCGGCTCGCCCGTCACCTCTGCGGTAACCAAGTTTACATCGGTAGAGATCCATTTCGGAACGCTGCGGCTCTCGGCAGGATTCTTCTCAGCGAGACCAGCGTACAAAGGACTCTTGCGAGCGCCTTCACGGATGGTTATCTTGTCGCCTTTCTTGAGCTGCATCGAAGGTGTCTTGATGCGGGTGCCGTTGATGACGATGTGACCATGAGAAACTGCCTGGCGGGCTGCACGGCGCGTCGAAGCAAAACCTGCGCGGTACAGGACCATGTCTGCGCGCATCTCAAGCATCTTGTGCAAGGTGGCTGAAGGATCTTTGGCGAGATATGCCTCTTTCGCGTAGTTGGAAAGCTGGCGCTCTGAGAGACCATAGGTAAAACGTACGCGCTGCTTCTCGAGAAGCTGGCGGCCGTAATCTGACTGGCCTCGGCCACGCTTCTTCGGAGCATTAGCTTCGACAAGTGCGAATTTCTGGGTCTGCGTCTGGTCGAAGACTCCTGCGCCGAGTCGTTTTGCGATGCGATATTTTGATTTGACGATAAGCATAGTATTGAAAGTTGAAAATTAGACAGGATTATATTCGGCGAGGCTTAGGCGGGCGCGGACCATTGTGCGGTACCGGCGTGTCGTCTGCGATTCGGGAAACTTCGATGCCTTTGCCGACGAAGCCGCGGAGTGCTGACTCACGTCCTGCACCGACGCCACGTATGACGACATCTACTTCTTTGACACCGATGATGTTGGCCTTGTCTCCGACGAGCTCGCCGACTTTCGCTGCCGCGAAAGGTGTGCCTTTCTTAGCGCCGCTGAAGCCGAGAGCACCGGAAGATGACCATGCGACGGTATTTCCCTCTTTGTCGGAGAGAAGGACCTTCGTGTTGTTGTAGGTCGCGTGGATGTGAAGCGTGCCGGCGACGATGTTCTTCTTGGCTACACGCGCCAAAGAGCGGGACTTCAATCCCGCGTCAACTGTGCCGCCTGCTTTTCGTATTATTCGCTTCTTTCCCATGTAGTTAAATTAGTTTGGATTTTGGAAACCTCTCTATAACAATGCGCGCAATAGCGATGCGCGCGAGTCAATAATATAACACGACTCGGTTAATTCGCCAAATATGATGGATCACGTCTTCTCAAGCTTACGGCGACCGCTGGTCATGGTCTTTCGGACGTTGCCGCGTACCGTTCGAGAGTTGGTCTTGGTGCGCTGTCCGCGTACCGGAAGCTGGCGGAGGTGCCTGGTACCGCGATGAGATTTGATGTCTTTTAGGCGGCGGATGTTCGCGCTGACTTCGCGCTTGAGTTCGCCTTCGACTTTGAATTTCTCTATGGCATCGCGGAGCGCTGCTTCGTCGCTGGCAGAGAGGTCTTTCGGGCGGGCGCCGAATTCGATGCCCAGGGTCTTCAAGGTCTTCTGCGCACGAGAACGGCCTACGCCAAAGATAGAAGTGAGTCCTATCTCGAGACGTTTTTCTTCTGGGACGGTGATGCCGGCGATACGCATGGTGAAATGATTATTTAGATATTAGCCAAGAATTATCCTTGACGCTGTTTATGGCGAGGGTTGGAGCATACAACAAAAAGAGAGCCGCGTCTTCGAACGTGTTTGCAGTGCATGCAGATCTTTTTTACTGAAGCTTTGACTTTCATGGTTTTGAAAAAGAAAACTAAATCTCGAACTAGAATCTCCTGGTGATCCTCGCCCTACCACCATATGGATCTATGTGGAGTTGCACGCGATCACCTACGAGAACTTTTATCCGGTGCAGACGCATCTTCCCGGCAAGGTACGCGAGGACGAGCGTGCCGTCTTCGAGTTTGACGCGAAATAGAGTGTTGGGAAGCGCCTCTTCGACGACTCCTAGAACACCCTCGGTTTCTGACATATCTGCTCGGATAGAATAGCTAAGAAAAAGCTTGAAGTCAAGACTTATTGACTACTAGCCTCCTGAGGCGCCGTAATAATGATCTTGATGTCCTTGGCGTCGGCCGGGAAGGTATGGCTCCAGAAAGGCTCTATCCTGGCTCGGGCCTCTTGGACGCCTGGGAATCCGTTGACCACCGTCTGGAATGCCGACTGGTCCTTCCCAGCCAAAGCCTGTGAAAGGGCCGCACCATCGACGCTCCATACGAGCTGCGCAGAACCGGTCAGGGTGAAGGTGAGAGGGTCAGAGCCAGGTACCGAAGAGGTGGCGTTTACGAGAGATGCCCCGAAACCATCTTTAGGAGTGAGTTTCAGAGTAGAGTTTTCAGCATCTGCGCTGACCGTGCCGCCGACGAGCCTGTTGAAAGCCTGAGTCGGTATCACAGGAACAGTGACATGAGCACGCTCGTTGAGGTTGACCTGCCCTGCTGCACCACTTACCGCAGTAG
>Ga0068860_100001211_pt1 | contig 28175 bp, 23 predicted proteins | sample KBSSwiS32_FD_66597 | JGI IMG/M metagenome (GOLD analysis project Ga0068860, IMG submission 66597) | Switchgrass rhizosphere microbial communities from Kellogg Biological Station, Michigan, USA - KBS Switchgrass S3-2 | ecosystem: Host-associated > Plants > Roots > Rhizosphere > Soil ... | reverse complement strand
ACGGGAGCCTTGAGTTAATGCCCTTCAAACTGCTTTGGAGGCGCGACGATGAATGACGATTTCAAAAACCTCAAAGCCACACTGCAATGGGGAAGCAGACTGGAGTTGACGCCACTGCAGCGCGCGGAACTGAAAAACCTTTGCTCCAAGATTGCCGGCGAAACTTCAATTCCATCGTGGAGGCTGAAGGAAGAGTCAGACGCTAGACGCGACGCGGTGGCACGTGCTGAGGCGGCTGAGAAGCGGGTGGAAGAGCTTGAGGCTAAGCTAGAGAAAGCTCTTGCGCAGCGCAGTTGGTGGCGTCGCTGAGCCGCAAATCAAGCGCACTAACCGAAGGGTTTAGTGCTTGCACGAGTGGCCCGGTGCCGGCCCTGACGCGGATCTTGAATGTCTTCCCGCCTCGTTAACTTTCTTCGGCTCCTGCGCAGAGTTATCGTGGGGCCGTACCGCTAGGGAGACGCGCCATGCACAAATTGATTACGCTGGTAGTGGCATTTATAAGGTAGAGACTTAGCGGCGCGGAACTGACGCGAGTCCTGCGACAGCAGAAGTCCATGGAGAACCGCAGCAAACTCATCTTGGCTTGTATGATTTTGGTGATGCTAGGCGTGTTGGGAGGAACAGAGATGGTGGCGGCGAGGAGTAGGGGAGCCGCATTGTTGAGCCTTTGCATACGAAACTACGACCGCTGCTTTCACTCCTGCTATGACTTCGACGCTCCCTTACCGCCAGGTCCGGCAGAAGGCTCTTGCTGGGCACAATGCGATGCCAACCACGCGGCTTGTGTTGATCTCGCCTTTGGCACTGACTCGAAGGTTTCAAGAAGTTATCGAAAGGCTCGCCAGAGGCTGTTCTCGACCGTGAGGTGAACCGGCTGCTTGTTGAAAGCCACCGTCACCCCAAAACAAGCGCACTAACCGAGACCTGTTTTTGCGGCCCAAAAGTACGCGAATTTGGCTGCTGCTTTGATTACTTATCAGCGGTTCCCGCAACCTTAAATGCCCAGAAATCATCTCGGCCTAGAGCGACGCATGCGGGACATAACCCCCACGATCGACTCGTACTTGGCGAGGACCTGATTTCGGGTGGCTGTGGCCTAGGCGGCCCGGTGCCTTGCACGGGGGGATGTGGGGCTGTGGGGTGACGCCGAGCCTAACCAGGATGGGGGGAACTGATCCTGTCCCGGCTGATTGGCCAACCCTATTGCACCTGTGATCTTCCAAAAGAAGAAGCCCCGGCACATTGTGGCTAACGCCGACCGGGGCTCCTGCCAATGAGCCGAGCGGGCTAGCGCCAGGCCGCAATTGGACTTGGCCGTTAAACCGCTCACCATTTGCGATGTTCCAAAAAGAAGAAGCCCGGCTCGGGGGAACCGGACTTCACCAAAAGAGCGCGGCTCGCTGTCGGGGGGGCTCGAGGGAACTTGCCGCGCTGTTTAACAAAGCCTTGTCAATGAAATTGGTTCCGGCCCGCTTAAGGCTTTTTTATTGGAGCATTTAATGGATGCCATTCAGAGGAAATGCCTAGCCTGTAGTGAGTCATTTACGGGGGTCAGTCGGCGTCAAACAACTTTATTTTCAGACAGGTATTAAAATGAGGGGTTTTCGTGAAACCTAAAGTCACACTACGCCAGGCGTTAGAGGATGAGGCTCTTCTCGGCGCAGCACTCGCTGGCTCCACATGGCACGCTTGGCGGGTCATCCTATTGGCGGCGATGGGCGAGCCGCTCACCAAGGACGAGCTGAAGACATTCACCAAGTTTACCGGCCGTACCACACCGCCGTCGCAACGTGTCGATAAACTCTGGTGTTGTGTCGGAAGACGTGGCGGCAAGAGCAGGGCAATGGCGGTGCTCGCCACCTACCTAGCCGGGCTGTGTTCCTATGACGACAAGCTCGCCCGTGGTGAGAAGGGAGTAGTGCTTCTCATTGCTCCCGACATGAAGCAGGCCAAAGTTCTGCTCGACTACGCCGAGGGCACGTTGCAATCGACGCCCATGCTGCGACAACTGATCGAGCAACGCACCAAAGACACCTTGGTGCTGACAACCGGCATTACCTTGGAAGTTCGCAGCGCGTCGTTCCGGCGTATTCAAGGCATGACGTGCGGCGGTGTTGGGTGACGAAGTGGCATTCTGGATGAGTGACGAATCCGCAAACCCAGACATTGAAATCCTGAACGCGGCGCGGCCTGCACTGGCAACAACGGCTGGGCCGTTGATTGCCATTAGCTCGCCTTATGCGCGACGGGGTGCCTTGTGGGACACCTATCGACGGAACTTCGGCCCCGAGGGTGATCCGAGCATATTGGTGGCTCGCGGCACCACGCGGGAATTTAATCCAGACCTGCCGCAGTCCATTGTTGATCGTGCGTTGGATCGTGACCATGCGGCAGCAAGCGCAGAATATCTCGCCGAGTTCCGCACGGACGTTGAAGGCTTTATCGCTCGAGAGGCGGTTGATGCGTGTGTCACGCTTGGCGTGCGTGAGCGGCCTCCAGAGCGGCAGCATAGTTACACCTGCTTTGTTGACCCGAGCGGCGGATCATCAGACGCCTTCACTCTCGCCATCGCCCACACCGAGAACCAAACACAGGTGCTCGACGCAATCCGCGAGCGCAAGGCGCCATTCAGCCCTGAGGGGGTTGTCGAGGAGTTTGCCGCTCTGATTAAGAGCTACCGCTGTTCCAAGGCGTACGGCGACAGGTATGCCGGCGAATGGCCGCGAGAGCAATTTTCGAAGCGTGGCGTCTTTTACACACCATGCGAAAAGGTGAAATCGGAATTGTACCGAGACCTGCTACCTATCATCAATTCCGGCGCAGTCGATCTTCTGGAGCATGATCGGCTCGTCATGCAGCTCACATCACTTGAGCGACGAACGGCGCGTGGCGGAAGAGACTCAATCGATCATGCGCCCGGTGCTCACGATGACATTGCCAATGCCGTAGCTGGAGCCCTGGTGACGGCGTACAGGGAGCCGGGGGTAAAAAACTTCAATCGCAAGATCGTGCTACCGGATTATCGATACCCATGATCAGATTCATTGCCGAGTATGAGGACGGATCGACAGAGCCATTCGACGTTTACAGGTATGATCTGCGATCGGGTGACTTCGTGGCAAGAATTGTCGCTGGCGAACGACAACGCGATCCGATCGGGTTTCGAAGATTAAAGGCCGGAAGGGTCGTGCGCGTATACCGTGACGCTAAGATAGCCTATTTGTAGTTCACTAGTCCGGTAGCCGTTCCAGAACGCGCCAAAGCATATAGATCGCAACAACCAAAACCCCTAGAGAGATAGCCGACAACGCTAGAGCGATGTGCATTCGCTTTGCGATAATGCGAGTATTTTTCAGTGCGTCTCTAGCTTCTTTATAGGCCTTGCGTGCCGGGTCGCTGCGAGCGAGCCACCGAATGGCCTCGTAATTCTTGTCGGGTGGATAGGTGCCCTGTTGGACGTTCGCACTGACAACAGCGTAGCCAGTTTTTACGAACTCTTGCTTCCACTCCTTCCCCTCATCGACCATGGAAATCCCTCTGCTACTTCATTCGCTCACGTTTCCGAGCTTGCGCGCTTCCTCAGGCAACATGATGGGGATGCCGTCGCGGATCGGATAGGCAAGGCCTGCAGCGCGGCTGATCAGCTCTTGTCGCTCGGCATCGTAGTCGAGGGAGGCCTTGGTCAGGGGACAGACCAGGATTTCGAGAAGCTTGGGGTTCACTGCGCGTCTACTGGTGTTTTCAGACTCATCATTCATCGACGCACCTCCGGCCATTATTGTAGGAGGAGTACCACTTGTATCTGATCCGCACTTACTGACCTCCGACCTACAAAGAGCCCGGGGTCAAGAACTTCAATCGCAAGCTTGTCTTGCCGGATCTGGGAAGATTTTAGATCGCTAATCACGCGACTAGCGTCTAATGGGAATGCCGCCGTTTGTACCGGCTCCTGCGGCAATAACCATCCTGTCTTCGTCGCGTTGGCCGACTTCACCGTAGCGGCACCCTCGTCTCTTACTCAATAGCCTGTTTCTTCGCACGTTTTAGCCCGACAACGCGGCAAGCGGTTTTCGACGGATTTTGGTCTGCAGCGCCGCCCGCTGCGGCATCGTTCGGGGGGAACACGCCAACACAATTTGTAGGGTCAAGCCAATAAACCCGAGGCAAGCCATCACTCGTATGGGCGGATGATATAAGGCCCATCAGCCTCATGGCGGCATCGCCGCTTGCGTCCTTGCGCCTCACCCACGTCTTGATCTGTCCGCCAAGGCTTTGCCAATCATCTTCTGCCGGAGCTGCCTGCAACAACACCACCTCCTCGCGCACACCATCCGGACGCACATGATCGAAGGACAGCCCCGATGAGACGTTTTGCGGCGAGCCGATCCTGACCTTGGCTGGATCGAGAACCGTGCTAGTGACTCGAAGCTCGTTTCCCGCGAATTTGACCTCGCCCCATTGCGTCTGAGCGATGAGGGCCGCGGCACCGCCATCGGTGCCGGTAAGGTTCTGGATGATCAGCCCTTCTTTGTCAGCCCTGACCGAGACTTTGCCCCATGGCGCGTTGATGACCACATCGCCGGTCACGGTAAGGCTGCCATTGATGATGACCGGCTCGTTGAACTCGGCGGGCATTGCCTGTCCTGAAATGCCGAACGCCACCAGAAAAGCTAATGATCGGGCGGTTTTGTGCATTTTCCTCTTCATCGAACGGACACTCCAGGCGACGCGTCGGGGGCCCCTGCCGCCATTATGAGCGTCAGCTAAAAGATGCTGATACAAGCGCTAACGTGAGGTTTATGAAATAGTTCACCAAGCTGGGCAGAGGCTTCCCGGGGAAGCTTCGCGATGTTGCTCGCGATCCGTCGCGCCTCGTCCATCGTCAGTACGTGGGCGATGTCGGCATCAGCTTGGGTCTCCCGACCATAAACGTAAGTGAGCGACTGCCCGTTGGCGTCCTTCACTTTATAGCCGCCCGCTATCTGTTCGACTGTCCAAGGCGGAGGGAAACGGCGAGTGCGGTCTTCAGGCATGAAGCAGACTAACAATAAGAAGCGGCCTGAGGAGGCTCGTCCGGTTTCAGATCGAGCAGTTAGCTGCAATCCCTCGCGACAGAAGGCAAGCGTCGAGTTCACCGAGGGCGGGGTGAGATTCAAAGAGTAGCTGCAACCTAATCTGCAACCTTTTGGGATTTGTTTTCGTCGGTTCTGTCGATTAACTCCTTGATTTGATTGGTGGAGCCAGGCGGGATCGAACCGCCGACCTCGTGAATGCCATTCACGCGCTCTCCCAACTGAGCTATGGCCCCTTGTCAGAATCTAGGCATCTGAAGCCGAAGGTGGCTCGGCTTTCTGACACTTGAATTAGGCTTGCGATCTCCGAGGTTCAAGCAAAATGCGGGGCCGAAGCCGCGCCAGAATCCTTGTGGTTTCCGGCTTCCGACTGTTGGCTTCAGACCGTCAGCCTTCCTCGCTTTTGTCGCCGCCAACGATCCCCGAGACGTCCGCCTCTCCTTCTTCCTCTTCTTCCAGAAAGGCGTTCTCATCGTCTCCTGCAGGAATCTCGGCAGCCTCATCGCCGATGTCGACGATCTCCTCGTCCTCCTCGATGGGAACGTCGCTCGTCCCCTCTTCGGCGTCTTCGAGACTGATTATCTCCGGCCCTTCGAGCACGGGCGCCTGGGCCTCCTGCTCTTCGACCTTCCTCGCCTCTGGCTGAGCGCGTTCACCGCGGCGCGTAGGCGGCGGCGTCACTTGATAGACGGATTGGCATACGGGACAAACGATCGGCGTACGATTCAAGTCGTAAAACCGCGCCCCACAGCTCGGGCAAACGCGCTTGGTTCCCCGTACGGGTTTCGACATTGACACTCCTCGATGTTGGTCTTGTCTTGGCTCCCCATTGCCACGCTCTCCTTGTGCTGTCAAAAGCTATCGAGCACCCAAAAAATGAAAACTGGACCGTATGAAGCAGCCTTTGACAGCCGTTCCTTCCGCACGTCTTTCCGGGCGGACGAGCGTGCCGGGCGACAAGTCGATTTCGCATCGCGCGCTGATCCTCGGCGCGCTCGCCACCGGCGTCACCCGCATCACCGGGCTGCTTGAAGCGGCTGATGTGACGGCTACTGCGAACGCGGTCGCGGCACTTGGCGCAGCGGTCACGAAATCGAACGGAGCGGTGGAAGTGAAAGGACGGGGGGTGGGAGGATTACGTGCACCCTCAGCTCCTCTCGACTTCGGCAATTCGGCAACAGGCACGAGGCTCATGCTCGGCGTTGTTGCCGGCCACGACATCGAGGCCGAGTTCACCGGCGATGCTTCCCTGCGCCGCCGGCCCATGGGGCGCGTGCTTGCCCCGCTGACCACGATGGGGCTGCAAACGGAAGGAGACCGCGCGACATTACCACTTCTCGTGCGCGGCACTCGAGACCTGCTTCCAATTGCTTACGACCTGCCGGTGCCATCGGCGCAGGTGAAATCGGCCATCCTCATTGCCGGCATGCACGCGCCCGGCCGCACCACCATCCGTGAGCCTTTGCCGACGCGCGACCATACAGAGCGCATGCTCGGCTATTTCGGCGCAGAGCTCCATGTGGAGGATCGCGATGACGGCGCGCGTACGGTGACGATCTGCGGCGACGCCGAGATGCAGGGCGCGGGCATTACCGTGCCGGGCGACCCAAGCTCGGCTGCATTCCTCATTGCTGCGGCTCTGATCTGTCCGGCTTCCGAGATTGTGATCGAGGGCGTGCTGATGAATCCGACGCGCGCAGGCTTTATCGAGACTTTGCGCGAGATGGGCGCGGATATCGAGGAGCTCGATCATCGCCTCGAGGGCGGCGAGCCGGTGAGCGACATCAGAGTGCGGGCAGGAGCGCTCAAGGGTGTCATCGTTCCGGCCGAACGCGCGCCGTCGATGATCGACGAATATCCGGCGCTTGCGTGCCTTGCCGCCTACGCCGAGGGCGAGACCCGCATGGAAGGACTGTCCGAGCTCAAGGTGAAGGAAAGTGATCGCCTTGCGGCTACCGCTGCCGGGCTTGCCGCCTGCGGGGTCGAGGCGCGCATCGAGGGCGACGATCTCATTGTTGTGGGACAGCGAGAGGTCAAAGGCGGCAGTCTCGTCGCGACGCACTTGGATCATCGCATTGCCATGGCCTTTCTCACGCTTGGCCTTGCCGCGCGCGAGCCGGTTACGGTCGACGATGCGAGCATGATTGCGACCAGCTTCCCCGACTTTGCGAAGCTGATGACAAAGCTCGGCGCGGAGTTCCGATGAGCGGCTGCGCATGATCATCGCCATCGACGGACCGGCAGCCTCGGGGAAGGGTACGCTCGGCAAGCACATCGCCGCCCATTATGGGCTTGCTCATCTCGACACCGGCAAGCTCTACCGCGCCGTTGCGCGCGACACACTGGCAAGGGGAGCAAGTCCATCGGATGCGGCAGCCGCCCTCTGTGCGGCGCAGCAGCTCGATCCCAAGACGCTGGATGATCCCACGCTGATCGACGGGCGGCTAGGCGAAGCGGCCTCGATCGTCGCAAGTCAGCCCGAAGTGCGGAAGGCGCTTCTCGATTACCAACGCGCCTTCGCGCGGCGAGAACCGGGCGCGGTGCTGGACGGCCGCGATATCGGCACAGCGATTTGCCCCGACGCCGATGTGAAGTTGTTTGTGACGGCGAGCGCAGAGGAGCGGGCGCGGCGACGTTTTTGCGAGTTGAAACGTGCCGGCATTTCCGTTTCCGAAGCCGAAGTGCTTGCCGACATCAAGCGCCGCGACGAGCGCGATAAAGGCCGCGCTGCAGCGCCGCTCAAACGCGCCGAAGACGCAGTCTTGCTCGACACCACGAATTTGGATATAGACGCCGCGTTCAAGGCAGCTATCGATCTGATCGATGCTGCGATGCGCCATGCCGGGCAGGCCGTTTGAGGCTCCTGCCCATTTTGCATTGTCGCGCCATTTTTTCGATGTTTTCCGCGAGCAAACGAGCGGAGGACGGCAGCCGGGAACGGGCAGCCGCCACCTTCTTCCGCGACCCTTGCTAGACACGGAGGACGAAACGAGGAGCCAGGAGTGAAGTTTATGATGGGACGGCGAGTAGGAGCCTAGATGACTGAACCGCAAGCAAGCGTGAGCCATCCGAGCCGCGACGAGTTCGCAGCTTTACTTGAGGAATCGCTCACGGGAACAGCCCTGCAAGAGGGCAGTGTCGTCAAGGGCACCATCGTCGGCATCGAGAAGGACGTCGCGATCATCGACGTAGGCCTCAAGACCGAAGGCCGCATCCCGCTAAAAGAATTCGGCATGTCCGGCCGGGCGCCCGATCTTCACGTCGGCGACGAGGTCGACGTCTATCTCGAGCGCGTCGAGAATTCAGCCGGCGAGGCCGTGCTGTCGCGCGAGAAGGCTCGCCGTGAGGAGAGCTGGACCAGGCTCGAAGAGAAGTACAAGGCGGGCGAGCGCGTCGAAGGCGTGATCTTCAACCGCGTCAAGGGCGGCTTTACCGTCGATCTCGATGGCGCGGTTGCGTTCTTGCCCGGAAGCCAGGTCGACATTCGTCCGATCCGGGACGTTGGCCCGCTGATGAACGTGCCGCAGCCGTTCCAGATCCTGAAAATGGATCGCCGTCGCGGCAACATCGTCGTGTCGCGCCGCTCCGTTCTCGAGGAGACGCGCGCCGAGAAGCGGAGCGAGATCGTGGCCCGTCTCGAAGAGGGCCAGATCATCGACGGCGTGGTCAAGAACATCACGGACTACGGCGCCTTCATCGATCTCGGCGGCATCGACGGACTTCTGCATGTCACCGACATGGCATGGAGACGCGTCAATCATCCGTCCGAGATCGTGAACGTGGGCGATACGGTGAAGGTGCAGATCATCCGCATCAACCCCGAGACGCAGCGCATTAGTCTCGGCATCAAGCAGCTCGAGGCCGACCCCTGGGACGGCATCGCGGCCAAATACCCGGTGGGGTCGCGCTTCAAGGGCACGGTCACCAACATCACCGACTACGGCGCCTTCGTTGAGCTCGAACCGGGAGTGGAAGGCTTGATCCACGTCTCAGAGATGAGCTGGACCAAGAAGAACATCCATCCCGGCAAGATCATCTCGACGAGCCAGGAGGTCGAGGTGCAAGTGCTCGAAGTTGATCCCGACAAGCGCCGCATCTCGCTCGGGCTGAAGCAGACCCAGGAGAATCCCTGGGTCGCATTTACCGCGAACCATCCTCCGGGCTCGATCATCGAGGGCCAGATCCGCAACATCACCGAGTTTGGCCTGTTCATCGGACTCGATGGCGGCATCGACGGCATGGTGCATCTGTCGGATCTCGATTGGACCAAGCCCGGCGAAGAAGCCCTCAAGGACTACAAGAAGGGCGATACCGCCAAGGCTGTCGTGCTGGAGGCGGATTCCGAGAAAGAGCGCATCAGTCTCGGCATCAAGCAGCTGACGGCCGATCCGTTCGCCTGCGGCGCGCCTTCGGCCAAGCTCAAGAAGGGGATGCGGGTCACCTGCGAGGTGATCGCGGTGAAGGACAATGGGATCGAGACCAAGCTGCTCGATCACGACCTGACCACCTTCATCAGGCGTTCAGACCTCTCGCGCGACCGCTCGGAGCAACGGCCTGACCGGTTCGGCGTCGGCGAGAAGTTCGATGCCGTCGTCACCCAGGTCGATGCCAAAGCGCGCAAGGTTGGCGTGTCGATCAAGGCGCTCGAGATCGCCGAGGAGAAGGAGGCGGTTGCCCAATATGGCTCGACCGATTCCGGCGCTTCGCTCGGAGACATTCTTGGCGCTGCACTCAACAAAGCCAAGGGCGAAGAAGGCGAAGAGCCTGCCAAGCCGAAGCGCAAGCGCGCCACGAAGGACGACGCCGAGCGCGACGCGTCTGCCGACGAATGAGCGCGCCGGCCGTCTGCCGGTGCGGCGAGTTCTGGACGACGACGTCCTAACAGCGAGGGTCAATGGTTCTCGATGCTGAAACCGTGGTCGAACGCCGCCGCCTAAAGCGGCGGCTGACTGTTTGGCGTATCCTCGCGATCGTGCTCGGGCTGCTTTTTGTCGGAGCGCTTCTGCTCGGCGATAAGAACTTCGCAAGCTCCGCTGGCATATTGCCGCATATCGCCCGCGTCACGGTGTCGGGCGTCATCACCAACGACCGAAAGATGAACGAGCTGATCGAGAAGATCGGCAAGTCCGACCAGGTCAAGGCGGTCATTCTCGACATCAATAGCCCCGGCGGCACCACGACAGGCGGCGAGGCGATGTACGACTCGATCCGCCAGCTCGCGGACAAGAAGCCGGTGGTTGCCGTCTGCGGGACGCTCGCCACCTCCGCGGCCTATATCGTCGCTCTCGCGACCGACCACATCTTCGTCTATGGCAACACCATCACCGGCTCGGTCGGCGTGCTGTTCCAATGGGCCGACGTGACAGACCTCCTGCACACGCTCGGCATCAAGGTCGAGGAGGTGAAAAGCGGACCATTGAAGGCAGTTCCGAGCCCGTTTGAGCCGACCGACGAAAAGACTCGCGAAATGACCGCGGAGATGGTGCAGGACGCGAAACTCTGGTTCTTCGAGTTGGTGGAAAAGCGCCGTAACGTGGCACCCGACTCCATCCCCGGGCTCACCGACGGCCGCATTTACTCAGGCCGCCAGGCGGTTCAACTCAAGCTTGTGGATGAGATTGGCGACGAGCAGGCCGCGGTCGATTGGCTGACAAGGGAGCGCCAGGTTCCGAAGGGATTGAAGGTCGTGGAATGGAAGCCTGAAAGCGAAAGCTCGGGCCTGTTCGGCTGGCTGTTCCAGTCCTTGGCCGGCGCTTTTGGCTTGCCCGCGGAGAAAATCGCCAGCCTAGTGGGCCAAATCTCGTCTACCCTCAAGCTTGACGGTCTTGTTTCGGTTTGGCACCCTGCCAGCTAGGTGGGGGGCGAGGGGCTCGTGCCTTTGGGGCGCTGGCCTGGGTGGGGCGTACCATGATCAAGTCGGAGTTGATTCAGCGGGTGGCAACCGCCAATCCGCATCTCTTCCATCGCGACGTTGAACGGATCATCAACATCGTGCTCGATGAGATCACGGGCGCGCTCGCGCGCGGGGACCGGGTTGAGTTGCGCGGCTTTGGGGCTTTCACCGTGAAGCACCGGGCGGCGCGGCAAGGACGCAATCCGCGCACCGGCGATACGGTCTTCGTGGAGGACAAATACGTGCCCTTCTTCAAGACCGGCAAGGAGCTGCGCGAGCGGCTTAACCCTGAAGGCGACCGCTAGGGCTCTAAGGGCTTGGGCTTAGGTCGAACTCTTCCCCTGAGGAGCTGCCGTGTGGCGTAAGCTCGTTGTCGCCCTTATGGTTGTGCCCCTCGGCGCCCTGCTCGTGGCGCTCGCAGTGGTCAACCGCAAGCCCGCGATCCTCATTCTCGATCCTTTCGGCGCCGCCGAGGCTCGCCTGTCTCTCGAAGCGCCCCTATTTCTGTTCCTGCTCGGCGCGTTCGCGCTGGGGCTGATCATCGGCGGCATCGCCACCTGGCTCGGCCAAGGGAAGTGGCGGCGCACAGCTCGCGCGCAGAGCCGGGAGGCACGCGACCGGCGCCATCAGGCGAGCCGGCTGGAAAAGGGGCTCGAAGGCGCTCAGTCGGCTCCACAACGGGTGCGGCTCCCTGCCGACTAGGATGTTGCGGTGCGGTAGACTTGGGGCCCCGGATTGGCATAGGGTGGCGCCGCGCGAGCCTATTTGAGCCGCCGAACCCTCATCCGAGAGCAAAGCCCGTGGCGGTGAAGGTTAAAATCTGCGGCGTGCGGACGCCCGCCATCGTAGACATTGCGGCGAAAGAAGGTGCCGACCTCGTCGGCTTCGTGTTCTTTCCCAAGAGCCCGCGCTTTGTCGAGCTCGAGGAGGCGCGCGTTCTTGCCGCGATAGCGCGCGGCAAGATTCGCAGTGTTGCCGTCATGGTTGACCCCAATGACGAGCTTGTCGACGGTGTCGCCGAGCGCGTGCGGCCCGACCTGCTTCAACTGCATGGCAAGGAGACCCCTGAGCGGATTGCCGCCATCAAGGAGCGCACAGGCAGGCCAGTGATGAAGGCCATCTCTATTTCTGAAGCCGGCGATGCTCGTGATGCTGCGCGCTATGCTGGAATTGCCGATTATCTGTTGTTCGATGCCAAGGGGGCGCCGGAGGCCAACCTTCCCGGGGGCAATGGCGTTCCGTTCGACTGGCGGGTGCTTGTCGGGCTGAAGCCTCCCTTCGCTCTGTCGGGCGGCCTGACACCGGACAATGTTAGCGAAGCGATCAGTCTCACGGGCGCATCGCTGGTCGATGTTTCCTCTGGCGTCGAGCGAACACCAGGTGAGAAGGACCCTGATCTGGTCCGTCGCTTCATCAGGGCGGCGAAGGCAGACAGCCAGCACGCGAGGGCGAAGGCGTCATGAGCGCGCGAGCCGGCCAGAACCAACTGAATACCTATCGCGGCGGCCCTGACGAACGAGGCCATTTCGGCCTTTATGGCGGGCGCTTCGTGGCCGAGACGCTCATGCCCCTCATTCTCGATCTCGAGCGCGCCTATGACGATGCCAAAGCCGATCCCAAATTCCAGGCCGAGATGGACCACCATCTCGCAACCTATGTGGGCCGGCCGTCGCCGCTCTATTTCGCCGAGCGGCTCACGGAGCACTGCAGCGGCGCGAAGATCTATTTCAAGCGCGAGGAGCTTAATCACACCGGCGCGCACAAGGTGAACAACGTGCTCGGCCAGATCATGCTGGCTCGGCGCATGGGCAAGACGCGCATCATCGCCGAGACCGGGGCTGGCATGCACGGCGTAGCGACTGCGACCTTGTGCGCCAAATTCGGCCTGCCCTGTATCGTCTACATGGGCTCCGTCGATGTCGAGCGCCAAAGGCCGAACGTCCTGAGGATGAAAATGCTGGGCGCCGAGGTCCGCACCGTAGAATCTGGGTCCAAGACGCTAAAGGATGCGATGAACGAGGCGTTGCGCGATTGGGTCGCTAATGTGCACGACACGTTCTATTGCATCGGCACGGTAGCGGGTCCGCATCCCTATCCTGCCATGGTGCGCGACTTCCAGTCTGTCATCGGCCGCGAGACCCGCGAACAGATGCAAAAGGCCGAGGGTCGTCCGCCGGACTCGCTGATCGCCTGCATCGGCGGCGGCTCGAATGCCATGGGCTTGTTCCATCCCTTCCTGGACGAACGCGGCATCGAAATCTATGGCGTCGAGGCTGCCGGACACGGACTGAACAGTGGCAAGCACGCAGCCTCAATCGCCGGCGGCAGGCCCGGCGTTCTGCATGGCAATCGCACCTATTTGCTGATGAACGACGACGGTCAGATCGAGGAAGCCCATTCGATTTCGGCGGGACTTGATTATCCGGGCATCGGGCCTGAGCACGCTTGGCTCAACGATGTCGGCCGCGTGCAATTTCTTTCTGCAACCGACGATGAGGCCGTGGCTGCGTTCCAGCTTTGCAGCAAGCTCGAGGGCATCATCCCGGCGCTCGAGCCGGCGCACGCGCTCGCCCGCGTGCTCGACATCGCGCCGAAGAAGCCGAAGACGCACCTCATGGTGATCAATCTCTCCGGCCGCGGCGACAAGGATCTGGACTCCGTCGCAAGCTATCTGGGCGCCAAAGCGCGAGGCTCAAACTGATCCAACATGACGCGCATTGACAAAAGATTTGCGGAATTGAAGCGGGAGAGGCGCGCGGGCCTCGTCACGTTCATCACCGCGGGGGATCCCGACTACGACACCTCGCTTGCGATACTCAAAGGCTTGCCGTCAGCAGGCGCCGACATCATCGAGCTCGGCATGCCCTTCTCTGATCCCATGGCTGACGGGCCCGCCATCCAGGCCTCGTCCCAGCGGGCGCTAAGGGCCGGCCAGACCATGAAAAAGACGCTTGGCATCGTTAGGGAATTTCGCGCCGACAATAGCGACACGCCGATAGTGCTAATGGGCTATTACAACCCCATATATGTCTATCCGGTGGAGCGCTTCATCGAGGACGTCGTGAATGCAGGAGCCGACGGATTGATCGTGGTCGACATGCCTCCAGAGGAGGACGCCGAGCTTAGGCCGCAGGCAGCCGCGGCTGGTCTCAACTTCATTCGCTTGGCAACGCCGACAACCGACGCCAAGAGACGGCCAGCCGTGCTGGCCAATACCTCGGGCTTCGTTTACTACGTCTCGATCGCCGGCATCACCGGCACGAAGGCTCCGGACCTCGCAGAGGTCAAAGGCCATGTCGGCCGCATTAAGGCATATACGGATTTGCCGATCGCGGTCGGCTTCGGTGTCAAGACCGAAGCGCAGGTAAGCGCGATCGCAAGCGTTGCTGAAGGCGTGGTGGTAGGCTCTGCGCTGGTCGCCTCGATTGGGCAAAGTCTCGATGACAAAGGCAAGGCGACGCGCGCAACCAAGCCGCAAGTGCTTGGCCTCGTTGAACGTCTTGCCGCGGCACTCCGTCACCCGGCCGAAGCGGCGGCGGTTTAGTTCTGTTGCTTAGCGTTATTTCTTCTTTGAGAGTCCCGTAGACCCGTGAACTGGATCAACAGCGTCGTCAGACCGAAGATTCGCAGCATCCTTCGCAAGAAGGAGATGCCGGACAATCTTTGGGTGAAGTGCCCCGAGACGGGGCAGATGATCTATTACAAGGATCTCGAAGCGAACCAGTTCGTGGTTCCGGGCTCGAACTACCATATGCGCATGGCCGCTGCCGCGCGGCTGAAGTCTCTGTTCGACAACGCCGAATATGAGAGCTTGGCGTTGCCGGAAGTGCCGACCGATCCACTCAAGTTCCGTGATGAGCGCCGCTACACCGACAGACTGAAAGATGCCCGCGGCAAGACCGGTCTGTCAGATGCGGTGCTGGCTGGCGCGGGAAGGCTGGAAGGCCAGCGGATTGTCGCCGCGGTTCAGGATTTCGACTTCCTCGGTGGATCGCTCGGCACCGCGGCCGGCGAAGCGGTGATCGCCGCCATGCGCACAGCCGTGAGGCGCGAGACGCCGTTCATACTGTTTGCCGCCTCAGGCGGCGCGCGCATGCAGGAGGGCATTCTCTCGCTGATGCAAATGCCGCGCACCACGGTCGCTGTGCAGGAGTTGCGCGAGGCGAGACTCCCTTACATCGTGGTGCTCACTCACCCAACGACCGGTGGCGTCACCGCTTCTTACGCCATGCTCGGCGACATTCACATCGCCGAACCCGGCGCGTTGATTGGCTTCGCTGGCCCGCGTGTCATCGAGCAGACCATTCGCGAGCAGCTTCCCAACGGCTTCCAGCGCGCCGAGTATCTCTACGACCATGGCATGGTCGACATGGTGGTGCATCGACACGCGCTGCGCGGGACGCTTGCGCGCCTGTGCAATTTGCTCACGCGCCGCCGCCCTGGCCGCGATATCGCCGTTTCGGACAAGATCGATGGCAAGGTGGCGTTGAAGGCGCCGGCCTCGACCATTGCACTCAGCGGCAACGGACTTGACAGGGTGGTCGGCGACGATCACGAGGATGATGAGGACTTGACCAGCGACGCCGGCATCGGTCCCAATCCCAATCAGCCGCAAACGAACTGAAAGCGTGGGGGACTTGACCACATTACCGCACAGCTTCGGGCGCGCTGAGGCCCGCCCCCGGCCCGCATCGAGCGAAACGCTGCTCGAGCGATTGAAGATGCTGCATCCCCAATCGATCGACCTATCGCTCGGGCGCATCGAACGCTTGCTTGCGGCACTCGGCCATCCCGAACGGCGCCTGCCGCCCGTCGTGCATGTCGCAGGGACCAACGGCAAAGGGTCGTATCTTGCTTTTACCCGCGCTATCGCCGAGGCGCTCGGCAAGGGCGTTCACGTCTATACCTCGCCTCATCTCCTCAATTTCCACGAGCGCATCGTGCTGGCTGGACCGCACGGCTCCGCGCCAATCGGCGAGGACTTTCTCGTCGATTGTCTTGCACGCGCCGAAGCGGCCAACCGCGGTGAGCTGATTACTCTGTTCGAGATCACCACGGCCGCGGCTTTCCTCGCCTTCTCGGAGGTCCCCGCCGATCTGCTGCTGCTCGAGACGGGGCTTGGCGGGCGACTTGATGCCACCAATGTCGTGGCCAAGCCTCTGCTCACTGCGATCACGCCGATCTCGATCGACCATGTCTCCTTCCTCGGCGACACCATCACGGCAATCGCAGGGGAGAAGGCCGGCATCTTGAAACCTGGAGTTCCTTGCGTCGTTGGAAGGCAAGTGCAGGATGCTTTCGAGGTGATCGAGCGGAGAGCCGAAGCGCTCGCCTCACCGCTCCACGTCGCGGGCCGCGACTTCGACATGTATGAGCAGCATGGGCGCCTGATTTTTCAGACACCGTCACGGTTGTTGGATTTGCCGTTGCCGCGCCTCAAAGGCCGACACCAGATCGACAACGCGGGCGCTGCTATCGCCGGCGCAAGCATTCTGTTCGGGGAAGTACTTACCACGCGCGCGCTCGAGCACGGGCTGACCCACGCCGAATGGCCGGCGCGGCTCGAGCGGCTCGCAGTGGGCGGGCTCCACGCCTATGTGGCAGACGGCACTGAGATTTGGCTCGATGGCGGCCACAATGCGGCTGGGGGTCAGGTGATCGCGCATGCACTTGCCGAGCTCGACGAGCGGGTTCCACGCCCGGTGCATCTCGTTTTCGGCATGATGGAGTCGAAGGACGCACACGCCTTCATTGCCCCGTTCAAAGGCCTAGTCGAGCGCGTCTACACGGTGCCGATTCCTGAGGAACCCAACGCCTTCAGCGCGGAGGGTCTCGGCGAAGTTGTTGGCGCGGAAGGATTCAACGTGGTGGCAACGAACGGTGTGCCTGATGCGCTTATTCGATCACAAGCGGCGCTCGAAGGACCTGGACGCGTGCTGATCTGCGGCTCGCTCTACCTCGCGGGTCACGTACTCAAATTGCACGGCTGAGGCGTCACGGCAGATGCAAATGGCCGGGACAGGCCCGGTCATGCGAAATCTTAAAACGGAATTAAGCGCCGACGGTGCCGCTGATCCAGGCCGCGAGATGATTCTTCGGATAAGCGCCACGAAGCGTTCCGGCGACCTCGCCATCCTTGAACAGGATCAGGGTGGGAATGGCCCGCACGTTGTAGGTGCCGGGCGTGCGCGGGTTCTCGTCGATATTGAGCTTCTTGATGCGCACCTTGCCATCGAGCTCTTTGGCGATCTCTTCCAGAACAGGCGCGATCTGCCGGCACGGGCCGCACCACTCGGCCCAAAAGTCGACGACCACCGGGGTTGAAGATTTGAGCACCTCGGTCTCGAAGGTGTCGTCGGAAACCTTTTCAGTAGCCATTTATCTCTCCTGATCGCCGGCAGCCCGCGAAACGACTCGTCTCTTTGAGTGTAGCACGGGAACCTAGGTACGCGCCCCTAGCCCGTCAAGCTGGCGCCCTCCCGCCAAGAGACTGCATTCCGCGACATCAAGCGAAGTTGATGGGACTTCCATCAGCCGCGGGCCATCGGTCCAAAGGAGCGCCGCGCGAACGCTGCGGTCCGGAAACAGTTTCCTGAGCGCGAGCCGGTAGGCGGCAAGCTGGTTGATATAGGCCGGCGCGACATCCTCGAGGATCAATGGCGGGGGCCGGTTCGTCTTGTAATCAAGGATGAGAAGCTCGTCCTCAAGCACGGCGAGGAGGTCGATCTGGCCTTCGAGCTCATAGCCCGTTTTGCCTGCACCGATCTTCGCCACGATCCGCACCTCTGCGAGGCTGCCTAGCTGGAAGAGAGGCGCAAACGAGGGCTCGCGCACGATGGCGAGCGTCTCGGTCACGATCTCATCCTTCAGCTGCTGCGGAAGGCCCACGTCGCGTGCCGCGACGAAGACACGTGCCGCACGCTCCTGCGCCTCTGGAGGCACCTCAGGCAAGTGCTGCAACAGCGCATGGACAAGCAGCCCGCGGGCGTAGCGGCCGCCTTGGCTGAGACCTCGTGGGCCGAGCGGCGGCTGCTCGCTCGAGCCGTCTTGCGGACGGCCATCGGGCCCAAGCGCCAGCCGTGACGGCGCGAGCCTCCGGCGCGCGCGCTCAGGTTTGGCAGGCGCGAGCGCCCAATCGGGAAGCGGCGCAACTTGCGGCTTCTCCACCTCGGTCTCCTGCGCCGAGACGACCTTGGCTTGCGCGCTCTCCATCCTGCGCACCGAGATTCCATCGGCGACGACAACCTCCGAGAGATGGCCGACAAGTCCGTCCTTGATGAGCTCGTACCAGCATTCGTTCTCGGGCTTGTTCCTCTGTCCTTGCCAGCCGCAAATGTAGAGCCGGTCGCGCGCGCGCGTCATGGCGACATAGAGCAGGCGGTGGTACTCCTCGCGCTCGGCCTGCTGGAGGCGAGCCTTGGCATCGGACAGCGCGGCAAGATCGGAGTGGCCCGTCGGCGGCCAGAGGAGATGCTCGACCTCGCCGGGCGACGCGCCAGGCCGCGACATAGGGAAGAGCCGAGGGCCTTGCGGCCGAGCCAGCATGCAGGTGTCAGGCAGGAACACAATCGGCGCCTGCAAGCCTTTGGCGCCGTGCACCGTCATGATGCGGACCTCGTCGCGGTCCTGCTCCATGTCGCGCTTGATCTCGATGTCGTCGGTACGCAGCTTGTCGATGAAGCCCTGTAGCGACGGCGCGGCGTCGCGGTCGTAGGCAAGCGCGAGGTCTAGAAACTCATCAATCGCCTCCGCCGCCTCTGGCCCGAGCCGCGTCAGCATGCGCTTACGCATGAGCTGGCCTTCGGCGCCGAGAAGTTCGGAGAAGAACTCGTAAGGGGGCAGGTAGTCCGCGAGCGAAAGCCATCCTGACAAGCGCGCCCAGGCTTCGGCGAAGCGCGCATCCGACTTGGCCTTATCTCTAAGCTGAGACCACAGCGAGCGCGGACGCCGGTTATAAGCGAGGTCGAACAAGGCATCGTCGTCGAGGCCGAATAGCGGGCTCTTCAAAACGACGGCGAGCGCAAGATCGTCCTCGGGCATGAGCAGCACGTCCGCGAGTGCCACGAGGTCCTGCACCGCAAGCTGATCCATCAGCCGCATGCGGTCGGCGCCAGCGACTGGAATGCTCTCATGCTTCAGCGCGCGGATCATCGGCGTGATGAAGGGATCGCGGCGGCGCACGATAATGAGGATATCGCCGGCCTTTACATTGCGACCTCGCGATACGAGCGGCTCGCCTTCCACCAGCCAGCGCTTGATCTCTTTCGCGATGCGCCGGCAGAGCTGATCGACCGAGCGTGCGCCGGCAGCCTCTTCGTTCCACGGCTCGAATGCCTCGGCGGGCTCCGGCTTGGTCTCGGTCTCGGTTTCCCAGACCTCGACCAGACCCGCTTCGCCCTTGCGGTGCGCGTGGTGCTTGATGACGGTGGTCTCAACGGTCCTCAGGCCTTGCGCGGCTTGCGCTTTGGCGAAGACGTGATCGACGGCATCGAGGATCGGCTCGGTGGAGCGGAAGGAGAGATTGAGCGGGACCTGGTGCCAGGTCAGCCCCGCGGCTTCAGCCCTGCGCCCGAACGCGCGGCCGACATCGCCGAACCATGCCGGGTCGGCACCCTGGAAGCTGTAGATCGATTGCTTTTCGTCACCCACGGCAAACAGCGTGCGCGGCTTACCGTTGGCGCCTGCGCCTTCGCCGGCGAAGAATTCCTCAGCCAACCGCTCGATGATGGTCCATTGCAGCGGATTGGTGTCCTGCGCCTCGTCGACCAGGATATGGTCGACGCCACCGTCGATCTTGAACAGCACCCAGGACGCGGCATCGGCGCGCGACAACAAGGCCGAGGTCTTGATGATCAGGTCATCATAGTCGAGCACGGCCTCGGCCCGTTTGCGGCGATCATAATCGGCCTGAATGGCATCGGCAAAGGCAAGGGCGGCACTGCTCGCCTCAGCCACCCGCAAATGCGCGAGCTTGAGATCGAACGCGACGAAGCGGTCGCGCGCCTGTTCGAGAGCGGCGCAGAGCGCGGGTACAGCATCTTTCAGCCCCTTGCTGCAAAAGCGTTGGCGGGCCTCACCCTTTTCGGTGCAGAAGATGGTCCTGAACAGCGAGGCGCGGGCTTCGCCGGCCACGTCCTTGGCCGCGGCAAGGCTCGATTTCAGCCTTTCGTCGTCTGCCGTTTCGGCTTGCAGGACGAGGGCTTGCAGCAATCCATCGATTTCGCTGTCGGTCAGAACCACGGCGAGTTCGGCAATGAGAGCATCTTCCTGCTCCTGCTCGACGCCGAGCAGGCGCTTCAGCGAAAGGCCTTCCGCCTCGGCCCAGTCAGGGCGACCATCGTGGTAGCCGATCATAGCGGCCAGCTCGGCGTGCTTGTCGAGCACCGTGTTCACAACCTGGCGGAAGTACTCTTCGCTCGTGAGCGTAATGACCTTGGCGAGCGCATTGCCGAGCGTGCTGTCACGCTGCTCGGCGGCGCGGGCGATCGTTGCATCGAAGGCTTGCCGTCGCATGTCGGCCTGGGCGCGCTCCTCCAGCACTTTGAAATGTGGCGTCACCTGAGCTTCGAGCGGAAAGCGCTGCAAGAGCCGCTCGCAGAAGCCGTGGATGGTATGGATCTTGAGTCCGCCTTTTGCTTCGAGTGCGCGCGCAAACAGGCGCCGCGCGGTGCGGAGGTCGCCGTCCTCAGGGGCACGCCCCATCAGTAAAAGCAGCTTTTCGCGCAAGTTGTCCTCAGGCGCCGTGGCCCACGCCGCAAGCTCTTTGAGCAGACGGTTCTGCATCTCCGCCGCCGCCGTCTTGGTATAGGTGAGGCAGAGGATGCATTCGGGTTTTGAGCCGGCGATGAGGAGCCTGAGGACGCGCCTGACCAGGACCTCGGTCTTGCCCGTGCCGGCATTGGCCGAAACCCACGCGGAGGCGTCCGGGTCCGATGCCCGCCCCTGATTGCGGTCGGTCTCGTGCGGGAGCGGCGCAAGATCGTTCATCGCCACTCCTCCTCGGCCTCTTGCGTAAGCCATTCATCGACGCGGGCGAGGTGGGCATATTCGTCGTAGCGGTAGAGGCCGGTGAAAGCCGCCGCGCGGCGCCGCTTCACCTCGTAAGGCATGGCGGAATCGCTGTAGCGCTCGATGAGTCGCGCCAATTGTACGAGCGCTCTTTCGCCGAGTTCGACGGCGTCGCCTTTGGCGGCAGGGCGGTCCTCACCGCCATCATTGCGGCCTGAGGCGTGGATATAACGAAGCTCACGCACCGGCCGCTTACCGACATCGCCGAACCCACCGTGCGCACCGTGTTGGGCGATCGCAGATTCGAGCGGAAGCTGCGGAGCGTAGAGATCGTCGACATGACCAGGCAGAGGCGGCCTGCCGGTCTTGTAGTCGTAGATGACAACCGAGCCGTCTTCGCCGATGTCGATGCGGTCGGCGCGAGCGGTCAGTTCGAAGCCCGAGGGAAGCGTGAGCGCGCCTTTGACCTCCGTGTGCGTGCTCGTGGCGAATGTCCGCCGCGTCGGCTCGGTCGCGGCGAACCAGAGGGCGAATTGCTGGAAGGCAGGCCGCCAAAAGGCTTCCACTCGTGGCGAGCCGCCAAGCTCATTGAAAGCACGATCGGCGAAGGCAATCAGCTCAGCGTAGATGTCTGCAGGCAAGGTATCGGGATAGGCTTCAGCAAAATCGTGCAGCGCTCTATGCACGATCTGGCCGCGCAAGGCCTGATCGGGCTCGGTGCCAAGCGGCTTCAGAGGTTCCAGCTTCAAGATATTGCGCGCGAAGATCTCGTAAGGGTTGGCGATCCATTTCTCGATGCGTGTCACGCTGAGACTGCGCGGCCTCGCCTCGGCCGGTGGGCAAGGTCTTGGCGGCTTGGCCGGAGCAAAACAGGGAGCATGGTTGCGCTCTCTTGCCCAGGCGACCCACGGCTGCTCCGGCTTGATCTTGTTTTGCAAGTCAGAGGCGGTCACCAGCGCTTCGAGCCGCTGCAGCCAGCGCGACGGTACCGTCGGCACCCCGTCAACTTTGAGTGCACGGGTGAGATAGACGGTGCCGGCACCAAGCGCTTGCGCGAAATCATGGGCGGCGAGCCCGACCAGCTGCTCGGGCGGACTCAAGCCGAGCGCCGCGCGCATCGGCCTGCTGAGCCAAGGACCGGACTCTTGCGGCCGCGGCCAGACGCCTTCGTTAAGGCTGCCGAGGATCACGACGTCAGGCTGCTGGAGTCTTGCTTCGAGCGGCCCCCAAATGAAGAGGCGAGAGTGGAGCGGAAAGCGTGGGCGGACCACTTCGCCAGCGATCAGGCTGCGATGGAAAGGTGGGTAATCTGCGGCCCCTAAAGTGAGACCGTGTCCCGCGTCGATGAGCTCGGCAAGCAGTACCGACAAGGCTTCGCCGGCATCGCCTTGCCACAGCCCTGACGACGAGCCGCGCTCGTCGCGCGCCAAAGCTTCGGCGACGTCCGCATGGGCTCGGGCGAATTGTGCCGCCTCTCGCGAAGCCCCTTCCTTGAACAGAGACGTCAGGGGCGCGAAAGCAGCTTCCAGATCGGCGACGAGCTCGAGAGCAATCACTTGCTCCTGCTCCCTGATCGCGCGACGGACTTTTTCTTCGTCGCGAGCGGCTTTGAGCGCATCGCGCGCGCCTTGGAGGCCTTGCCCAACATAGATGTCGCGGAAGGCACGGCGCTCGAGCGCCCGCGCCGCAGACCTGATCTCGAAAGGCGAGCGTCCAACGCGCGCGAGCGGATGCTTAAGCAGCGCCATCAGCTCCGACGGCGCGAAGTTGGTCTCGACCGCGCCAAGCACGAGATCGAGGAAAGCGCCAGGAACCGTACGCGCCACGGGTACGCCCGCCGAGTCGTCGATGGTGAGGTCGTAGCGCTTGAGCCGCGCGGCTACGCGCCGCGCCAATACGCGGTCAGGCGTGACCAGGGCCGCGGTTTTTCCTGGCGTCTCGATCACAGACTTGAGGATCAGCGCGATGGCCTCGGCCTCGTCATGCGCGGTCGGCGCGGCGATCAGGCGAATGCCGGCAAGCGCATTGGCGAAGCTCGCGCGGCCCTCAGGCGAGAGCCCATCAGCACCGAGGAAACGCTGCCAATGCTCAGTGCTCTCCGCCGGCCGTAGCGCCTCGCTCACGAGATGGAGCCGCGCACGAGCGGCCGCGTTTGGCTCGCTTCCAGCCAAGTAGGTCACATTTTTGCGCTCCACGCCGATCTTACGCACGAGCTCGGCCATGCCCGCTTGTGGATGCTCGGGGTGATCTCCGAGCAGCGACCAGCTTTCGTCATCAAGCGAAAGATCGAGGCCCGGCAACACGACCGCGCCATTCGGCAAAGAGGCGATGGTCTTGAGCAGCCGTGCGGTCGCCGGCACCGTGCCGGTCGAGCCTGCGGCGATCACAGGGTGGGGCGAGCCTAGTGCGAGGCGCTCCGTCTCCAGCGCCATTAGCATATTGCGGCGCGTGATCGGGGAGACGAGCCCGTTCTCCTCGAGATGGTTAGGCCAATGCTCGGTAACGATCTTGAGGAAGTCTACGGTGACTTGCCAGTGCGCGGCGAAATCCTCTGGCACGATGTCGGCGAGCTTCGAGAGATCGACCTCCTCGCGTTCGACATCGTCCATGAGTCGCGCGAGGTCGGCCGCGAGATAGGACGCCTGACCAGGCGTTACGCTCAGGATGGCAGGTCCTTCGACCGATCTATCCGCGACGGCTTCCTGTTGCAGGCGGCGGCCCAAAGCAAGCACGAGCTTCATCAGAGCGAGGCGGCGGGGAAGGGCGCCGATGGCCGGTGCGCCGATCGCACCGTGATCCTCCGCGCTGTCGCCAGCGCCAAAGATAATGGCTGCCTCCTCGTCGGGATCGCCGAGGGCCCTGATGCGTGGAAGCAGCAGCGCTTCGCTTCCAGCCTCGGCGAGAAAGGCCTCGCGCAACCCTCGAGCAGCGCGCCGCGTCGGCAGATAGATCGTGGCCAGAGGGAGGGCGAGGGGATCGGGCTTTGCGCCGCCGGGCAGAGGCAGGTCGCCCCCGAGAATCGCCCTGGCGAGAATGGAAAGGAAGGGCGCCGAAGGCGGGATGGTGTAGAGCCTTGGCCCCCCCGGTAAGGACTCAGGCACCTTCGCTCTCGAACAACGTCTCGGCCTCGGCCAAGGCTTCCGGCGTGCCGACATGCATCCACCGGCCGTCTAGCCTCACGCCGTAGAGCCTGCCCTTGGCGAGTGCCTTGTCCCACAAGACGTTCAGAGAGAAGCGCCCCTCCGGCGCGTCTTTGAACAGCCTCTCATCGCACAGCGAGACGCCCGCAAAGGCGAAGGGCACGATCTCCCCCTCTCCGCGCCGCTGGAGTCTCCCATCGGACCCCATCGAGAAGTCGCCCTTGGCCGCATAGCCGATGCTGGTGGTAATCGGCGCAAGCAGAAGCAGACAGTCCATCGTTGCAGGGTCCCACAGCCGCAGCATGCGCTGGAGTGCTGGCGCTGCGCCCTCGCTCCATACCGAGTCGGCATTATGGATGAAGAAGGGGTCCGACCCGAGCAGCGGCAGCGCCTTCTTAACGCCGCCCCCAGTGTCGAGCAGGACTCCGCGCTCGTCGGAGACGAAAATCTTCGGCGGCTTGCCCTGCCGGTTCAGGACGTGAGCTTCGAGCTGATCGGGGAGATAGTGGACGTTGACCACCGCCGTCTTGACGCCCGCTTGCACGAGTCGGTCGAGCACGTGATCGATCAGCGGCCTGCCGGCAAGCGGCACGAGCGGCTTCGGCACGCGCAAGGTCAACGGGCGCATGCGCTCGCCGAATCCGGCAGCAAGCACCATCGCCGTCTTTGCCTCGGTCATGGCCGCGCGCCCTTACAGCACAAGTGGCCGGAGATCGCCTGCCGATGGCAGCTCGCGCGCGTAGAAGCGGCAAAGCTCGGCAAGCGCCGGATGAGCGAGGTCGCGCTCAAGATAGCGCGCGACCCTCGGGATGTGGGCGAGATAACCGCGCTTGCCGTCACGTTTCGCCAGTCGCGCAAAGATGCCGAGAATCTTAGAGTTGCGTTGGGCGCCGAGCGTTGCGTAAAGGGTACGGAACTGATCTGACGAAAAGTGCTGGCTCTGCGCGTTTCGGGCGGCACAGTACCGAGCGAGTTCGTCGCGTTCAAGCGCTTCCGGAACGTCGAGTCGGGCGTCCTGGAGGAGGGAGACGAGGTCGTAGGCAAGCGGGCCCTTGAGAGCGTCCTGGAAGTCGAGGATGCCAACCTGCTTGATACCCTTCCGCTCTGGCAGCCACATCAAATTGGGTGAGTGATAGTCCCGGATTACCAGGCCCGGATCGGCCTGTGCGGCTTGTGCCAGAAGCGGGCGCCACAGGCTGAAATATTCCTGGCGAAGAATCTCCGGGGGAGGTCTTCCGTGTACCGCCGGCCAGAACCAATCGATGAGAAGCGAGGTCTCGGTCAGCATCGCATCCGCGTCATAGGCAGGCAGCCGGTAAGGCGCGTGGCCTTCGATGGGTAGAAGGTCTGGCGGCGGCTTGCGGGCAAGCGCCACCAGGACATCCACTGCCGCGCCATAAAGCTCAGGCAGGGGGCGACCTTTGGCGATTTCGCCGGTAAACAGGCGGTCGCCGAGATCCTCGAGGATCAGGAACCCCTTATCGAGATCGAAGGCATAGACAGCGGGCGCCGATAGCTCACGCTCTCTAAGCGCTCCCGCGACCGCCACGAAGGGGGTCACGTCCTCGGCGAGATGAACGAGCGCGCTGTACGGTTTGCCGTCGCGGATCGGTGGGCCATCCGGTTGCCGCGGCGAATTCATTAGGATGGCATTGCGATCCGGCAGCACGAGCCGCGCATAGGAGCGGGTTGACGCGTCGCCTTGCAGATATGCGGCGCCGGCCTGGGCATAGGGCGTCTTGTCGAGGAATCTCCGGAGTTCGCGTAGGCGTGTCAGTCGCGACTCCCAGTTGCCATGGGCGGTGAACACGATACGGCGGAGGTTCGGCAGCGCCGTCTCGTCCATGGCGATGTCGAGCCGGTCTGTCGGCAACCAGCTCTCGGCGCGCTCGGGCCACTCGATAAGGACCACGCCTTCGCCCAGCGCATCTTCGAGGCCCAGTTCGTCAAGCTCAGACGATTCCAATCGATAGAAATCGCAATGGGTGAGCGTGAGCCGGTTCGTCTCGTAGCGCTGCATCAAAGCGAAGGTGGGACTCGGCACCTCGTCCTCGCCGCCAAGCCTCGTGACCAGAGCGCGCGCAAAAGTCGTCTTCCCTGCGCCGAGCGGACCGCTCAGCGCGATGACATCGCCGGCCTTGAGGGAAAGGGCGATACGGCTTGCGATGATGTCGAGCCCGACGAGGTCGACATCGTCGAGACTCCAACTCGAGGTCATCCCGCGCGGCTTGACTTGTATAGCGGCTGTTCAAGCTCGGCATCGGCACGCTCGCCGAGCGGCAGCAGCACCATGACCCGCGTGCCGCGGCCGGGAGCCGAGTCGAGCGACACCGTGCCGCCATGCAGCCCGGCGAGGCTCTTCACGATGGAAAGCCCGAGTCCAGCGCCGCGATGGCGGGAGCCGTGCGATCGGCTTTCGAAGCGATTGAACACAACCTGCTGATAATCCTCCGGAATGCCCACGCCCTGGTCCTCCACAGTGAAGGCAAGCATGGAATCCTCTCGCGCGCAATTGAGCGCGATCTTGCCGCCCTGCTCCGAGAAGCCGATGGCGTTGGAAAGGAGATTATACAGTATCTGGGTCACGCGGCGGCCGTCGGCAACGAAGCTGTCGATGCTTGGCTCTATACCGATCTGAAGCTTGACGTTGTTCAGCTTGAGACGCTCCTCCACGCCCTGCACCGCCTGGCCGATCACGTCGCGCACCTTCACTGGCGATAGCTTCAGATCGAGGGTGCCGGCGTCGATCGTGGCGAGATCGAGAATATCGTCGATGATCGAGAGTAGCGTCCGTCCCGAGAGGCAGATGTCGTTGAGATAGTCGCGCTGTCGGTCAGTGAGCGGACCGGCAATAGGACTCGCCAAAAGCTCGCTGAATCCGATGATGTTGGTGAGCGGCGTCCGCAATTCGTAGGATACGTGGCTGATAAAGGCGGTCTTGAGCCGGTCGGCCGCCTCGAGCGCCTCAGTACGCTCAATCAGGGCGCGTTCGGCGCGCTTGGCATCTGACACATCGACATAGGTAAGCAGCGTGCCGCCATCGGGAAGCGGCAGAGCCGCGCAAGCAAGCACGCTTCCATCAGGCCGGTCGAACTCACTCTCATAGGCGCGCTCGGCTGCAATCGCGGTGACCGCAGCCTTGGTGCGCTCCCATTCTTCGGACGCATCATAGAGCTCGCGGCACCACGATATGATCTCCTCGATGTGTGGCTCGCCATCGAGCTGATGCGGGTTCAGGCCCCAGATCGCGGCAAACGACTCGTTGTAGAGCCTGAGCCGTCCGTTCGGGGCGAACACGGCGACGCCCTCGCGCAAGGTCTCGATGGTCTCGCGCTGCATCTGGATCAGCGCATTGTAGCGGCTCTCGAGGCCGATCCGCTCAGTCACGTTCTCATAAAGGTAAGTGATCCCGGCTTCGCCCTCGCTATCGGCGATGACATGCAGCGTTCGACCGTCGGGAAGGTGCCATTGGTCCTCGATTTGGGCATTGGTTCCATAGGCCGAGAGCCAGGATTTCTTCCATTCGCGAAAATCAGCTTTCTCCGGCAACCGCCGCGCCTGGCGCAGACGGTCGAGGATCTCACCATCCCGCGGATGGTTGGCGAGCCATTTGGGGTCGAGCTGCCAGAGCTCGACATAGGCCTGATTGAAATGGGTGAGGCGTTGGCTTCCGTCGAATACGGCGAAGGCGGTCGCGAGCCGGTCGAAGCTTCTGAAGCGCGCATCGAGGCTGGGCTTTGTCTCGATGTGGCATCGCTCGGCCACACTCGCCTGTGCGTCCAAGAGCCTGCGCAGCGAGGCCACCTGTTCTTCGAGTCGGCGATGTTTGGAGGCGAGCTCGGCGGCCTCTAGCCGCTGGCCGACGAGGTCGCGTACTTTGAGCACGATGGCTCGGCCTGCCGCCCTGCCGTCGATTTCGACATAACGGTCGCGCAAGGTGGTGAGCATCAGATTGAATGCCTCGCCCCGCTCGGCCAGCCCCTCGATTGCTCCGTCGAGTTCGTTGACTGAAGACGCGTCGAGCCATCCAGCGAAATTCAGGAATCTCGCGGCTTCGAGCGG
>Ga0068860_100001210_pt1 | contig 28178 bp, 24 predicted proteins | sample KBSSwiS32_FD_66597 | JGI IMG/M metagenome (GOLD analysis project Ga0068860, IMG submission 66597) | Switchgrass rhizosphere microbial communities from Kellogg Biological Station, Michigan, USA - KBS Switchgrass S3-2 | ecosystem: Host-associated > Plants > Roots > Rhizosphere > Soil ... | reverse complement strand
ACCGACGACGGGCTGGTCGTGCTGGCCTCCGAGGTCGGCGTGCTCGACGTCGAGCCTTCCCGGATCGTCCGCAAGGGCAGGCTCGAGCCGGGCCGCATGTTCCTGGTCGACACGGCCGCGGGCAAGATCGTCGCGGACGAGGAGATCAAGGGCTCGCTGGCCGCGGAGCTGCCGTACTCCGAGTGGCTGCACGCAGGCCGGATCGCGCTCGAGGACCTCCCCGAGCGCACCCGCGAGAGCCCCTCGCACGTGGAGCTGACCCTGCGCCAGCAGACCTTCGGCTACACCGAGGAGGAGCTCAACCTCCTGCTCAAGCCGATGGCGAAGGCCGGAGCGGAGCCGATCGGCTCGATGGGCAACGACGCGCCCATCGCCGCGATCTCGGAGAAGCCGCGGCAGATCTACGACTACTTCATCCAGCTGTTCGCGCAGATCACGAACCCGCCGCTGGACGCCATCCGCGAGGAGCTCGTCACCTCGCTGCGCTCGCTGCTCGGCCCCGAGGAGAACCTGCTCGAGGCGGGCCCGGCGAACTGTCGGCGGATCGTCCTGCCCTTCCCCGTGCTGGGCAACGACGACCTCGCCCGCATCGTCCACATCAACGACGACGGCGACATGCCCGGCTTCGCCTCCTACACCGTCAAGGGCGTCTTCAAGGCGGCCGACGGCGGCGAGGGCCTGCTGCAACGCCTCCAGGAGATCCGCGGCGAGGTCTCCGAGGCCATCCAGAACGGCGCCCGGCTGATCGTGCTGTCGTCCCGCGGGATCGACGCCGAGCACGCCCCGATCCCGTCGCTGCTGCTCACCGGCGCGGTGCACCACCACCTCGTCCGCGAGCGCACGCGCACCCGGGTCGGCCTGATCGTCGAGTCCGGGGACGCCCGCGAGGTGCACCACATCGCGCTGCTGATCGGCTACGGCGCGTCCGCGGTCAACCCGTACCTGGCCATGGCCACCGTCGAGGACCTCGCCGAGCGTGGGGACATCCCCGGCGTCGACGCGAAGACCGCGGCGAAGAACCTGGTCAAGGCGCTGGGCAAGGGCGTGCGCAAGACGATGTCCAAGATGGGCATCTCGACCGTCGCGTCCTACACCGGCGCGCAGATCTTCGAGGCGGTCGGGCTGGGCAAGGAGGTCGTCGAGACCTGCTTCGCGGGCACCACCTCGCGGATCGACGGCGTCGGGTTCGACGTGCTCGCGGAGGAGGCCCTCAAGCACCACAAGCGGGCCTTCCCCTCCGACGGCACCCGGGCCTCGCACCGCGCGCTGGCCGTGGGCGGTGAGTACCAGTGGCGCCGCGAGGGCGAGCTGCACCTGTTCAACCCGCAGACCGTCTTCAAGCTCCAGCACTCGACGCGCTCCGGGCGCTACGAGATCTTCAAGGAGTACACCCGCGCGGTCGACGACCAGGCCAAGCGGCTCATGACGCTCCGCGGGCTGTTCTCCTTCAAGCAGGGCGTGCGCGAGCCGGTCCCGATCGACGAGGTCGAGCCGGTCGAGTCCATCGTGAAGCGCTTCGGCACCGGCGCCATCTCCTACGGCTCCATCAGCCAGGAGATGCACGAGACCCTGGCCATCGCCATGAACCGGCTCGGCGGGCGCTCGAACACCGGCGAGGGCGGCGAGGACCCGGCGCGCTTCACCCCGGACGCCAACGGCGACTCGCGGCGCAGCGCGGTCAAGCAGGTCGCGTCCGGGCGCTTCGGCGTGACGAGCGAGTACCTGGTCAACGCCGATGACATCCAGATCAAGATCGCGCAGGGCGCCAAGCCCGGCGAGGGAGGCCAGCTGCCCGGCAGCAAGGTCTACCCGTGGATCGCGACGACCCGGTACTCCACGCCGGGCGTCGGGCTGATCTCGCCGCCGCCGCACCACGACATCTACTCCATCGAGGACATCAAGCAGCTCATCCACGACCTGAAGAACGCCAACCCGCGGGCCCGCATCCACGTGAAGCTGGTCAGCCAGGTCGGCGTCGGGACGGTCGCGGCGGGCGTCGCGAAGGCGTACTCGGACGTCGTGCTGATCTCCGGGCACGACGGCGGCACCGGCGCCTCGCCGCTGTCCTCGATCAAGCACGCGGGCGGCCCCTGGGAGCTCGGCCTGGCCGAGACCCAGCAGACGCTGCTGGCCAACAACCTGCGCGACCGGATCGTCGTGCAGGCGGACGGGCAGCTCAAGACCGGGCGGGACGTCGTCATCGCGGCGCTGCTCGGCGCCGAGGAGTTCGGTTTCGCGACCGCGCCCCTGGTCGTCAGCGGCTGCATCATGATGCGGGTCTGCCACCTCGACACCTGCCCGGTGGGTGTCGCGACGCAGAACCCGGTGCTGCGCAAGAAGTTCGACGGGCGTCCCGAGTACGTCGTGAACTTCATGCGGTTCATCGCCGAGGAGGTCCGCGAGAACCTCGCGGCGCTGGGCTTCCGCAGCATCGAGGAGGCCGTCGGGCACGCCGAGATGCTGGACACCGAGGCCGCGCTGCACCACTGGAAGACCCAGGGCCTGGACCTGCGCCCGATCTTCCACGCCCCCGAGCTGCCCGAGGGCGCCTCGCGCCACCGGACCCGGGCGCAGGACCACGGCCTGGAGAAGGCGCTGGACAACACCATGATCCAGCTGGCCGAGGGCGCGCTGCGCAACGGCGACAAGGTCCGCCTGGACCTGCCGGTGCGCAACGTCAACCGGACCGTCGGCACCATGCTCGGCTACGAGCTCACCAAGAAGTGGGGCCGTGACGGCCTGCCGCACGACACGATCGACATCACGCTGACCGGTTCGGCCGGGCAGTCGCTGGGCGCGTTCGTGCCGAAGGGCATCACGCTGCGGATGGTCGGCGACACCAACGACTTCTTCGGCAAGGGCCTGTCCGGTGGACGGCTGATCCTGCGGCCGGACCCGTCGGCGTCGTTCGCGGCCGAGGAGAACATCATCGCGGGCAACGTGATCCTCTACGGGGCCACGTCCGGTGAGATGTTCATCCGCGGCATCGTCGGCGAGCGCTTCTGCGTCCGGAACTCGGGCGCCGTCGCGGTCGTCGAGGGCGTGGGCGACCACGGCTGCGAGTACATGACCGGCGGCCGGGTGGTGGTGCTGGGCAAGGTCGGCCGCAACTTCGCAGCGGGCATGTCCGGCGGCACGGCGTACGTCCTCGACCTCGAGGCGGACGACCGGCGGCTGGCGAAGCGCGTCAACCCCGAGATGGTCGACATCGACCCCCTCGACGACGCCGACCGCGAGTTTCTGCGGGAGGCCGTCGAGAAGCACCACGCGGAGACCGACTCCCCGGTCGCCCGCGCCCTGCTCGCCGACTGGGACGTCGCGGTGGAGCGCTTCGGCAAGATCATGCCGAAGGACTTCAAGCGTGTGCTGCAGGCCCGCGAGCAGGCCGAGAAGGATGGCCGCGACGTCGACGCGGCGATCATGGAGGCCGCACATGGGTGACCCGAAGGGCTTTCTGACCACGCCGCGCGAGACCCCCGTGCGCCGGCCCGTCGACCTGCGCCTGATGGACTGGCGTGAGGTCTACGAGGAGTTTCCCAAAGACCACCTGGAGAAGCAGGCGGGCCGCTGTATGAACTGCGGTATCCCGTTCTGTCACCAGGGCTGTCCGCTGGGGAACCTCATCCCGGAGTGGAACGACCTCGTCTACCGCCACGACTGGCGCGAGGCGATCGAGCGGCTGCACGCCACCAACAACTTCCCGGAGTTCACCGGGACGCTGTGCCCCGCCCCGTGCGAGGCGGCGTGCGTGCTGGCGATCAACGACGACGCCGTCACCATCAAGCAGGTCGAGGTCGAGATCATCGACCGGGCCTGGGACGAGGGCTGGGTGACCCCCGTCGTCGCGCAGACGAAGACCGGGAAGAAGGTCGCCGTCATCGGTTCGGGGCCCGCGGGCCTCGCGGCCGCGCAGCAGCTCACCCGCGCCGGGCACGACGTCGTCGTGTTCGAGCGGGCGGACCGGATCGGCGGGCTGCTCCGCTACGGCATCCCCGAGTTCAAGATGGAGAAGGCGCGCCTGGACCGGCGGCTCGAGCAGATGCAGGCCGAAGGCACGCACTTCCGCGCCTCGGTCAACGTCGGCGAGGACGTCACCGTCGAGCAGCTGCGCGGCGACTTCGACGCCGTGGTGCTCGCCGGGGGCTCGACGATCGGCCGGGACATCCCCGCCGAGGGCCGCGACCTCGAGGGCATCTACCAGGCCATGGAGTTCCTGCCCTGGGCCAACCGGGTCCAGCAGGGCGACGTGGAGGCTCCGGAGATCTCCGCCGAGGGCAAGCACGTCGTGATCATCGGCGGTGGCGACACCGGCGCGGACTGCCTCGGCACCTCGCACCGTCAGGGCGCGGCGTCGGTCACGCAGCTCGAGATCATGCCGACGCCCCCGGAGCACCGCACCGAGGGCATGCCCTGGCCGACCTACCCGATGGTCTACCGGGTCTCCTCGGCCCACGAGGAGGGCGGCGAGCGGCTGTTCTCGGTGAACACCACTGCGTTCGTCTCCGACGGCTCCGGCAAGGTCAAGGGGCTGCGGCTCGTCGAGGTCAAGCGCGGCGACCAGGGCTTCGAGACCGTCGAGGGCACCGAGCGGGAGATCCCGGCGGACCTCGTCCTGCTGGCGATGGGCTTCGTCGGGCCGGAGAAGGGCACGCTGCTCTCGGAGCTGGGCGTGGACCTGGACGAGCGCGGCAACGTCGCGCGGGACCAGAGCTACATGTCCAGCGTCGACGGCGTGTTCGTCGCGGGCGACATGGGCCGCGGCCAGTCGCTGATCGTGTGGGCGATCGCGGAGGGCCGCTCGGCGGCCGCGGGCGTGGACGCGTACCTGACCGGCCGGGACGTCCTCCCGCGCCCGATCAACCCCACGGACCGCCAGATCGCCTGACCCGCACCGCACGTCCGAACGGGCACCTCCGCTTCCCGGGGGTGCCCGTTCGTGCGTTCCGGGAGCGCTCGCCCACCACGCCCGCACGTTTCGTGCTGTCAGCGCGGCAAGATCGTCGTTTCCGTGCGCTCAGCGCTGTCGGTACCGCGCTGAGCGCACGAAACGTGCACATCGCGTCGTGCTCGCAGTGCTGTCGGAACCGCGCTGAGCGCACGAAACGTGCACATCGCCTCGTGCTCGCAGTGCTGTCGCTACCGCGCTGAGCGCACGAAACGTGCACATCGCTCGGCGCCACGCCGGCCGCGCACCGGACCTCCTGCCCGGACGGCCGGTGGTTGCTCCCGAGTTCGCCTTCTCGCCCAACGCGCTCGCTCTGCGGTAGCGGTGACGCGACCGTCGGAGATCGACGGGAGAGCGGACGCTTCGAGCGGGAGAGACAACCGATCATCGCGCCACGTCACACGTTCGGCGTGACGGGCGGGACTTGTGGTGATCCGACCGAAACTCCCGTCCCACTCCCGCGTTGAACCGAGCACCGGTGCCGGTGGACTGGGGAGCCCCCACCGGCACCGGACAGCTACCCGATGCGGAACACGGGGAAGCCCGGTGCCACCGCGAGCAGCTCGTCGTCGGTCGCGTCCTTGGTCAGGCCCTCGAAGAAGCGGCCGACCTCCCAGCCCCACTTGCGCAGGTAGTAGCGCAGCACCGGCGGCTTGTCGGCGTCGGCCAGCTCCACCACGGAGATCGCCTCGACCCGACGGCCGATCCGCAGCTCGCCGCCCCCGGCCGCCCGGATGTTGCGCACCCACTGGGTGTGCCCGCGGGGCGAGACGAGGTAGCGCACGCCGTCGACCGTCATCAGGTTGACCGGCGTGGTGCGCCACTCCCCCGAACTCCGCCCGCGCACGGCCAGGATCCGGCTGCCCATCAGGCTGATCCCCCGTCGGGTCAGCGCCGCGACCCCGCGGTTGAAGCGGGCGTCGACGGCCCCGGGGACCAGGTACCGGCTGGTGTCGTTCATGATGTCTCCTCCAGTGACGAGAGCACTGCTCTCACTGAAGAACAGTGAACACCTACCGGGCGGTGGCGTCAAGAGCAGTGCTCTCGTCGCGGAGACCTGAGGTGCGCGACGACACCGCTGGATGCCCTCGCCTGCCGATGAGTTTCCGGGCGGTGCCCGGTCCTCACCGACGACACCAGCACACACTCCCCGGAGGACATCATGAGCAGGATCATCGCCGGCCTCTTCACCTCGGTCGACGGCGTCGTCGAGGCCCCCGAGACCTGGCACTTCCCCTACTTCGACGACGAGGTCGGCGCGGTCGTCGGCACGCTCATGCAGCCGCGGATGCTGCTGGGCCGCAAGACCTACGTCGGCTTCGCCGAGTACTTCGCCCCGCTGGCGGGCGAGGACTTCGCCGACCAGATGGCGGCGCCGCCGAAGTTCGTGGTGTCGTCCACCCTCGAGTCGGCGGACTGGGGCAACGCGACCGTCCTCGGCGCCGACTGGGTCGAGAGGCTGCGCGAGATCAAGGCGGGCGACGGGCCCGACCTGGGCATGAGCGGCAGCGTCGAGCTGGTCCGCGGGCTGATCGCCGAGAACCTGCTCGACGAGCTGCACCTGCTCGTGCACCCCGTGGTCGTCGGGAAGGGCGGACGGTTGTTCCCGGAGGGCTCCTCCCCCTCCACCCCGCTACCGCTGAAGTCCGCCACCACCCTGGGCAACGGCACCATCCACGTGGTCTACGCGCCCTGATCCAACTCCAACTCGAAGGCGTCCTCGCCGATCCAGACGCGCAGGCCCTCGGCGTCGTCGGTGAAGTAGCCGTCCTCCTCCTCGCCCAGCTCCCGCGCGGCACCCAGCGCGCGGGCGCTGTAGCGGATCCTGCCGTCCCCGAGGTCGACGGGCCGGTACTCCCGGGCCAAACGGGCGGTGCGGCTCTCCGTGGCCAACCAGGCCGCGTTCTCGGGGCCCACGACACCGGACCACGCCTCGTCGCGCATGACCCGCAGTCTGTCGGTGGAACGTGGCCCCGTGCGTCTCAGAGTGAGACGGGCGCCGGGGCGGCGTCGGAGGCGGCCATCAGTGCGGCGGCGGCCCGCTTGGCCAGGATCCGACGCCGGACGCGGCGGGCGATCTCGAAGGCGCCCGCCGTGATCCCGGCCATGACGATGCCTGCGAGCAGGCAGAGGATCGGGTCGCCCTTGGTCAGCGGGCCGAGCACCGCGCCGACCAGCAGCATGTAGACACTCCAGACCGCGGAGCTGACGGCCGTGGCGGGCAGGAACATCCGCATCGGCAGCGTCACCCGCCCGCAGGCGGCGGTGCTCACCAGCCTGCCGCCCGGGATCAGCCGCGCACCCACGCACGCCACGATCGGGCGGGTGTAGAGATTGCGGCGCACCCAGGCGCCGAGACCGTCCTCCTTCGTGCCCGCGCCGCGCAGCACCCGGTTCGACGAGCGGCCCAACGAGTACACGAACAGGTCCCCGAGCATCGACCCCACGACGGCGGCGGCGAAGAGCCCCACCACGCCCACCACGTCCCCGGTCCCGAAGCAGGCGGCGGCGGCGACGGTCAGCAGCGTCTCGCTCGGCAGGACCGGGAACGGCCCGTCCAGCGCGATCAGGAAGGTCAGCACCGGCAACAGCCAGACGCTGTGCAGCACGGCGTCGAACATCGCCGTGATCGCGTCCAGGTGGTGCACCGGATTCCCCTTCGCGGCCGTGAGTGGAGTGCTGTGGGTTCGCTGAGTACTCGTCCCACCCTGTCAGAACGTCACAGCAGGATCACGGGGGCCGCCCCGGAGAGTGGCTCAGGGTCACCCTGATGCGGTGAGCGGTAGGTTGCGCGCGTGCCGGGATTCGCGCTGCTGCTGCGAGGCGTCAACGTCGGGGGCAACCGGAAGGTGCCCATGGCCGAGCTGCGCGAGCTGCTGGACGGACTCGGGTTCACGCAGGTCAAGACGCTGCTCCAGAGCGGGAACGCGGTGTTCGCGGCGGACGGGCCCGCCGCCGCCGTCGCCGAGGCGGCGGAGGCGGCGCTCGCCGAGCGGTACGGCGTGGAGATCCGGTGCCTGGCGCTGACCCGCGAGGAGCTCCAGGCCGCGCTGGAGGACAACCCGTTCGCCGCAGTGGCCGACAACGGCTCGCGGATGGTCGTGGGGTGGTTGTTCGGGCCCGCGCCGACGGGTGCGCCGGGTCCGGAGGAGCTCGACCCGGAGCGGATCGCCGTGCGCGGCGGGCTGTTCTACCAGTGGTGCCCGGACGGGATCTCGAACTCCCCGGACGTCGCGGCCTTCCTGCGCAAGGAGTGGAAGGTCGCCGTGACGGCCCGGAACCGCAACACCGTGGAGAAGCTGGTGGCGGCGATCCCAGGGTAGAACTGTCGTCGACGGCCGCACGCCGGACGAGATCCTGGGCTACGACGGCGCCGGCCTCCCGCGGTGACTCTCCCGACGAGCGCGGGCCTCGTCGTCGACACCTCGGCCGTCGTCGCCCTGCTGCAGGCGGAGGACGGCAGCGACGCGCTGCTCGACCGCCTCGCCCGGCCGGGACGGCGGTTGATGTCGGCCGCGATCCGAGTCGAGCCGGGGATCGTCGTGGGGGCGCGTTTCGGGCCGCCGGGACAGGACGTCGTCGACCGGTTCGTGCGGGACGCGGAGATCGAGGTGGTCGCCGTCGACGCCGACACGGCCGACCGCGCCCTCCAGGCCTGGCGGCGCTACGGGAAGGGCAGGCACCGCGCGGCGCTGACCTTCGGGGACTGCTTCTCCTACGCGCTCGCCGACCGCTCTGGCCTACCCCTCCTGTGCACCGGCTCGGACTTCGCAGCCACCGATCTCGAGATGGCGGTCGCTGAGGGGTAGTAGCCACACCCCGGATCTCCGTGGCAGCCCCGATGTCTCGGCGGCGCTCCCCGGCCACTCTTCCTCCCATGAGCACTGCGACCGCCATCCCCATCCGGAGCACCGCCCGGACCGCCGCGCTGGCCGCCCTGCCCGTGTCCTTCGCAGGCCGCGCGGTGGCCGGGTGGGGCCGCAGGCTCGCGGGCGCGGACCGCGAGGAGGTCTCGGCCGACGCCATGGCGCGCAACGCCGAGCAGCTCTTCGCCGTGCTGGGCAGGCTCAAGGGCGGTGCGATGAAGGTCGGCCAGGCCCTCTCGGTCTACGAGCCGATGATCCCCGCCGACTTCGCCGGGCCCTACCGCGAGGCGCTCGAGAAGCTCCAGTCCTGCGGCCCGACGATGCCTGCGCGCGAGGTCCACCGGGTCCTCGCCGGGCAGCTGGGTCGGGACTGGCGCCGCCGGTTCCGGTCGTTCGACGACACCCCGGCCGCGGCCGCGAGCGTCGGGCAGGTCCACCGTGCCGTCTGGCGGGACGGACGCGAGGTCGCCGTCAAGGTCCAGTACCCCGGCGCGGGCGAGGCCCTCGACGCCGACCTCCGCACGCTGCAGCGCTTCGCGGGTCTACTGAGCCTGATCGTCCCCGCGCTCGACGCCCGGGCCGTGCTCGCCGAGCTCCGCGCCCGGATGCTCGACGAGCTGGACTACCGCGCCGAGGCCGACCGCCAGCGGATCTTCGCCGCCGGTCTGACCGGCGACCTGATCGCGCCGACGGTCGTCGCGTCCGCGCCGAGGGTGATCGTGAGCGAGTGGCTGGACGGGGTGCCGCTGCGCGAGGTCCTGGGCAGGAGGGGATCCGTGGCCGCTCGCGACCGCTACGCCCGCGCCGTCGTCGAGACGGTCGTGTCCTCGCCCGCGCGGTTCGGGATGCTGCACGCCGACCCGCACCCCGGCAACGTCCTGGTGCTGCGGGACGGCAGGCTCGCGCTGATCGACTTCGGCGCGGTCGCCGTGCTGCCCGGCGGGTTCCCGCCGGAGCTGGCGCGGGTGCTGAACCACCTCGCCTCGGGCGACGCGGCGGGGATGCTGTTCGAGCTGAAGGCGGCGGGGTTCGCGGGGCCGGGGGTGACCGCGGACGAGGTGCTGCGCTACGTCGGCGCGCTCGCCGATCCTCTGCGCTCCGAGCGCTTCCACCTGCACCGGGAGTGGCTGGCCGAGCAGGGCGAGCGGATGGCGGACCCGCGCGGGCGGGCGTTCCGGGAGACCGGGCGTCGCCTGGCGCTGCCGCCGGAGCACCTGCTCGTCGTCCGCGTGCTGTCGGGCTGGCTGAGCATCCTCGCGCAGCTGGACTGCACCATCGGGCTACGCGGGCTCGCCCGAACGTGGGTCCCGGGGTTCGCGCAGTAGGGTCCGGCCCATGGACAGCCCAGCGGAGAAGGGTGTTCCCCGCGGAGGCCTCGGTCGATCGGCGCGGCTCGCGTCGATCCCGCTCGGGTTCGCGGGCCGGGCCGTCGGGGACTGGGGCCGCACCCTCGTCGGGGCGGAGACGGACTCCGCGCAGACCCTGGCGCGCAACGCCGAGCAGCTCTTCGCGGTCCTCGGCACGCTCAAGGGCGGCGCGATGAAGGTCGGCCAGGCCCTCTCGGTGTACGACGCGATGATCCCCGCCGAGATGGCCGGGCCGTACCGCGAGGCGCTGGCGCGGCTGCAGACCTCCAGCCCGCCGATGCCCACCGCCGACGTCCACCGGATGCTCGCCGAGCAGCTCGGCCGCGGGTGGCGGGAGCGGTTCGTCGAGTTCAGCGACGAGCCGTCGGCGGCCGCGAGCATCGGGCAGGTGCACCGGGCGGTGTGGCGGGACGGGCGCGCGGTGGCCGTCAAGGTGCAGTACCCCGGTGCGGACGTGGCGCTGGACTCCGACCTGCGCACCCTCGAACGCTTCTCCCGGCTGTTCGCCGCGATCTTCCCCGCGCTCGACGCCCGCGCCCTGATCCGCGAGCTCCGCGACCGGACCATGGAGGAGGTCGACTACCGCATCGAGGCCGACCGGCAGCGGGCCTTCGCCGCCGGCTTCGCGGACTGGCCGGGGCTGCGGATCCCGCGGGTCGTCGCGTCGGCGCCGAAGGTGCTGGTCAGCGAGTGGCTGGACGGGGTTCCGCTGCGGGACCTGCTGGGCGGCAAGGGGTCCGAGGCGGACCGGGACCGCTACGGCCACACGATCGTCGAGACGATGTTCGCCTCGCCCGCGCGGGTGGGGCTGCTGCACGCGGACCCGCACCCGGGCAACTTCCTGGTGCTCGCCGACGGCTCCGGCCTCGGCATGATCGACTTCGGCGCCGCGGCCACCCTGCCGGACGGCATCCCGCCGGTCCTGGTGGAGATCCTGAGCCTGACGGCCGCGCGGGACGCCACCGCGCTGGACGCCCTGCTTCGCGCGGAGGGCTTCCTCACCCCCGAGGCCGAGACCGCCGACGTGCTGCGTTGGGTCGGTGCGCTGGCCGACCCGCTGCGGGTCGAGCGCTTCCACTTCACCGAGGAGTGGATCGCCAGGCAAGGCGCCCGGGTGGTCAACCCGACGAACCGGGCCTACCGCGAGACCGGCCGCGCCCTGAGCTTCCCGCCGGAGTACGCGCTGGTCGTGCGCGTGCTGTCGGGCTGGATGAACATCCTGGCGCGGCTGGACTGCACGGTCGAAGCCCGCGGGCTCGTCGAACGCTGGGTGCCGGGTTTCGTTCACTGACCCCGCCGACTCCGCAGCGTCCACCAGACGACCGGAGCGACCGCGAGGATCCCGACAGCCACGGCCAGGGTCCCGCCGAAAGCCCAGCCCGCGAAGACCGCCAGAGCCACCACCTCCATCCCCAACGCCGACACCGACGTCGCCGTGGCGCGGGCGCGGCCGGAGAGCCGCTCCTGCACGCGGGTGTCGGTGACGACCAGGGCACACTGCTGCAGGCCGTAGCAGAGGCCCACGGCCACGAGCCCCGCGAGCCCGGCCGCCTCCGCGCCCACCAGCGCGATCCCCGTCAGCGCCACGACCGCGGCGAGACCGCCCGCCCGCAGCCGCCCCGCCCGGCCGCCCAGCGCGGCACCCGCCGCGCCACACAAGGTCACGACGAGCAGCACGACCGGCACCGCCACGACCGGCACCCGCTCCCCGACGATCAGCGGGAAGAACTCCTCCAGGGCGTCGATCCCGCCGACGAGCGCCGCGGCCAGGAGGGCGCCGCGGACGATCCGGCTGCCCACCGCCTCGGCCAGACCGGCGCGGAGGGTGGCGAGGTAGCCGAGGTCGTCCACCGGCGTGTCCCTGAGGTCGGCGTCGGTCGCGGTGGGCTCGTCCGGGTCCGGTGGCTCGCTTGTGCGGGGTGGGTCGGGGAAGGTCCAGGTCAGAGCCGCGCCGGCGAGGCAGATCCCCACGCTGACCCAGCCCACGGCCGCATACCCGCCCCACGCGATCAGCCCGGTCGCCGTGAACGCGGCCGGGACCTGCCCGACGTGCGTCGCGGCGGTGACGTGCCCGCGCAGGCTCGCGTACTGGTCCTGCGCCCCGAGCTCGGTGAGGCCCTCGTACAGCAGGGCCTCGACGGTCCCGCTGTAGAGCGAGGTCCCGATCCCCCACAGCACGAACCCCACCGCGAACCCGACGAAGCTCGGCGCGACCAGCCAGACCGTGTACGCCGCCGCCTGGACGGCGCCGCCCGCGGCGAGCACCCGTCGGCGGGAACAACGGTCCGACAGCGCACCGGACGGCACCTCGGTGACCAGGCCCGTGACCGACCAGATCGCGAGCAACGCGGCGATCTCCGCCGCCGACATGCCCGAGTCGGCGAAGAACAACGTGTACAGGGGGTAGAACGGGATGGCGTCCGCCAGCAGGGCCCAGCCGGTGATCCGGCGGTCCAGGCGGCGGACCGGTGTCGTGCGTCAAAGGAACGGCATGGGTGGACCCTAGCGCCGGGCCGGCGGGACGGCATCGGGTTTTCGCCGGGTCAGCGGGTCGGCACCGGGTCCGCTGGGCTCGGGCGGCGGACGTCGCCCATCGCCAGCGTCGCGACGAGCTGCAGGCCCGCCGCGCCGAGGAGCACGCAGAGCGCCGCGGCATAGCCCTCGGTGAGGTCCACGAGCACCCCCATCAGGAGCGGGCCGATCCCGGCGACGGTGTACCCGACGCCGAGCGCCATCCCGCTCGTCGCGGCCGCGGCCTGCGCGTCCGGCGCGAGCCAGGCGATCACACCGAGGTTCAGCGGGAAGCCCGCGCCGCAGGCGAACCCGATCAGGGCGGCCCAGACCCACGCGTCCACCAGTGGGGGCTCCGGCCAGAGGATCATGCCCAGTACGCCGACCACGGTGCAGGCCGCGACGACGAGCGCCCACGGCCGGATCCGCCCGGTCCGCTCGGCGAGCCACGGCATCACCAGTGCCGCAGGCAGCTGCGCGATGCTCCAGACGGCGATCAGCAGGCCCGCCGAGGCGGGGCTCCAGCCGCGGTCGACGTACGTGGCCGCGATCCAGGTCAGCGAGCCGTAGACGGTCAGCGACACCCCCGCCTGGTAGGTCGAGGCCAGCCGGGCGAACCGGTCCCGCCAGGGCAGCCGGGTCGGCACCTGGGCGCGCGCGGGCGGGTCGCCGCGCATGATCACGCTCCAGACGGCCACCGCCACCAGCGCCGGGACCGCCCAGATCGCGAGCGAGAAGGACCATCCGCCCAGCCCGACCGCGAGCGGGACGGCGACGGCGCTCACGATCGTCGAGCCCGCCATCATCGCGACGACGTACGCCCCGGACACCGCCGCCGCCCGGTCGGCCAGCCGGTCCTTGACCACCGAGGTCAGCAGCACCCCGGAGATCCCGATGCCGAGCCCGATCAGGATCGTGCCGAGGGCGAGCGGGACCGTCGCCGGGACTCCGCGCAGCGCGCTGCCGAGTGCGACGAGCCCGACGGACGCGCCCAGCGCCCGCGTCGACCCCAGCGCGGCGCCGATCCGCGCCCCGACGAGCGACCCGACGGCCATCGCGAGGATCGCGCCGGTCTGCACCGCGCCCGCGGTGCCCGCCGCGAGCCCGAGCCCCTCCCGCACGTCACCGAGCAGCGGCGGGTAGGCCGACAACGGCCCCCGCAGGTTGAGCGACAGCGCGAGCAGCCCGATCAGCACGAGCATCGGGCGGGGGCCCATCGGTCCGTCGTACCCGACGTCGGGACCCGCCGCAGACCGAGACCCGCCCCCGATCCCCGGTCGCGGGTCCCCAGTCGCCTGAGCGAACGGCACTCTCGCTCCCTGAGTTTGAGCGAACGGCGCTCTCGCTCCATAGGTATGAGCGGAAGTGCCGTTCGCTCAGGCGGTGGTGTGCCCCGGACGCCGACGTCGGCTCACCTTCCGCTGTGGGTCCCGTCCCAGTGCGTAACAGGCCCCGTCGGGGTGCCGATGGTCCGAGGTGAGCCCCCGCACCACCCCGCCCGACCGCTCCCCCGCCGAGACCACGACCTACCTCGAGATCCCACCCGCCCCGGACGTCCGCGACCCGTCCGAGTCGGCCACGGGCGCCGTCGAGCCGGAGCGGGTCAGCGGAGAGCAGACCGAGCCGAGCCGGGTCGAGCCCGCAGGCGTGGCCGATCCCGGTCCCTCCACCGCGGTGCTCGACCCCCTCGCGATCCCGCCCGCCCCGGCGACCATCCCGGCGCTCCCGCTCGCCCCGCGCGATCCGGCGGACCGCCCCTTCGCCGATCCCCGGCGGTCCGCGCCGGGCAAGCCGAACGCGCTGTGGCGCAGACTGTTCCGCCGGCGCCGCTGAGCCGTCCGTCAGAGGGACGCGGCGATCCGGCCCATCCGACCGTGGACCTCCGCCACCACCTGGTCCGCTTCGGGATCCGTGAGGCGGGTGCCGTCGGCGACCAGGCTGCCCGCCGACCACACCTGCTTGAGGTTCCGCAGCGAGCAGGCGAGGACGTAGGTGCCGTAGGCGTCCCAGACCGGGCCGGTGTCCGGGTCCCGCGGGTCCACCACGAGGAAGTCCGCGAAGCGGCCCACGCGCAGCGACCCGACGTCCGCGGAGATCCCGAGCACCTCGGCGGAGCCCAGGGTGTGGAGCATCAGCATGTCCCGCACCGGCATCACGCCGGGGTCGTGGCGGGTGGCCCGCAGCATGTACATCCCGAAGCGGCAGTTGGCGAACGGGTCGGCGTTGTCCGTGCAGGACTGGTCGTCCAGCCCGACACCCACCCGCATCCCCGCCGCCCGGATCTCCGGGATCGACGCCACGCCGGAGGCCAGGCGCCCGTTCGACAGCGGCTGCCAGCTCATCCCGCACCCCGCCGCGGCGGCCTCGGCGATGATCTCGGGAGTGGTCTGGATGAAGTGCCCGAACACCAGGTCGGGGCCGAGCGCGCCGGCGTCCCGGTACCAGGCGAACCTGGCCTGCTGCGCCTCCACGCCGAACGCCGTCTCCAGCAGGTGCGGCTGGTTGAGCAGGCCGTACTTGCGCATCGCGGCGACCTCGAGCTCCGCGGTCGCCTCCGACTCGGCCCACTGCACGGTGCCGCTCACCGCGACGCCGAGGTGCAGGTCGGAGGCCACCTCGCCGGCTCGCGCCACCGTCTCCTCGACGTGCGCCAGCGCCTCGCCGCGGTCGAAGGAGCCCTGGGCGAGCATCACCGAGTGCACGTGGCGCAGCCCGGCGTCGACCTTGGCGCGCAGCTGGGCGTGCTGGTAGTCGACGGGCGGGATCGTCCCCACGTACCCGGACGACGACGAGGACTGCGCCTCGAACGGCAGCCCCACGTCGGTGAAGTCGTACGCCGTGGTGATCCCGTTGCGCAGGAAGTCCTGCGCCCCGTGCCGGGTCATCCAGTAGATGTCCTCGACGTCCGCCTTCTCGGTGAAGGCCGTCATCGCCTGGATCCAGCCGTAGAGCGCCTGGTCCATGCCGAGCCCGCGGGAGCCGGAGGTGAACAGGTGGCTGTGGGCGGAGACGAACCCGGGCGCGATGATCATGCCGGTCGCGTCGAGCGTCTCCGCCGCCTCGAGGTCCCCGGGTGGGGCCCCCTCCTCCACCGCCGTGAGACGACCGTCGGCACCCACGGTGAACCAGCCCACGAAGGGGTCCGGGCGGGCGGGGTCGATCGTCAGCAGGGTCGCGCCGTGCACGAGCAGCTTCGTCACGGAGCCAGCGTGCCCTCCTGTTGTTGCGACGGAGTGAAGTGCTCCCATCCGGCGCCGCCCCCGTAGGGCTCGCCGTCGACCAGCACGCCGGCCCCCTCGGCCACGGCCCCGACGACCGTGAACCCCTCGGGCAGCGCCACGTCCGGCGGGAAGGTGGCGGCCAGGGCGTGGTCCTCGCCCCCGGTCAGGACCCACTCGACGGGATCGACGCCGAGCGCCGCGCCGACCTCGGCCAACCGCTCGGGCACCGCGAACGCGCCGCGCTCCAGCGAGATCTGCACCGCGGAGGCCGCGGCGACGTGCCCGAGGTCGGCCAGCAGCCCGTCGGACACGTCGATCATGGAGGTGGCGCCCGCGAGCGCGGCGGCGGGCCCCGCGGCGTAGGGCGGCTCGGGGGCCCGATGGGCCCCGACGACCGCGCCGGGCGAGCGGAAACCCCTGCTCAGCACGGCCCACCCGGCCGCGGCCCAGCCGAGCCTGCCGCACACGGCCACCCGGTCCCCCGGCCGCGCACCGGACCGCAGGACGGCCTCGCGTCCCTCCAGCGACCCCAGCGCGGTGACCGAGATCATCAGCGCCGGTCCGGCGGCGACGTCCCCGCCGACCAGCCCCACCCCGACGACCTGGGCCTCGGCCCACATCCCGTCCGCCAGTCCCTCCAGGGTCGCGACCGGGGTGTCGGCGGGCGCCACGAGCCCCACCAGCAGGCCGGTGGGCGCCGCCCCCATGGCGGCGACGTCGGCGAGGTTCGCGGCGACCGCCTTGCGCCCCACGTCCTGCGGGCGCGACCAGTCCAACCGGAAGTGCACGCCCTCCACCAGCACGTCCACACAGGCCACGACCCGCCCGTCCGGCTGCGCGACGACGGCGGCGTCATCCCCCGGACCGAGGAGCGTCGCGGCGGACGGGGGGCGGTCCCGGGTCACCCGGTCGATGAGCCCGAACTCCCCCAACCCGCCCAGCGTCGGGGTGTCGTTCGACTCGGACACCCCCTCCGGGGTGCTCGACGATGGGGTCACGGGCCCTCCTCAGGTACGTTGCCTTCCGACTTTCCTACCGGACGCGTCCGTCCGGAGGACGCATTCGAGAGAAAGGGAGGACACGCCGTGGTGCAGGCCTACATCCTGATCCAGACCGAGGTCGGGAAGGCGGCGTCCGTCGCCGCCGAGATCGGAGCCATCCCGGGCGTGGTGAGCGCCGAGGACGTGACCGGTCCGTACGACGTGATCGTGCGCGCCGAGGCCGCGGACGTCGACGAGCTGGGCCAGCTCGTCGTCGCCAGGGTGCAGGGGATCCTCGGGATCACCCGCACCCTGACCTGCCCGGTGGTCAAGCTGGGGTGAGTACCGAGCCGACGGAGCCCACCGGGCCGACCGGGACCGACCTGCGACGACCGGCGGTGGTCCTCGCGATCGCGTTGCCGGTCCTGCTCGCCCTGGTCGTCGCGGGGCTGGCGCTGTACGCCCGGTCGGGCGGGTTCACCCCGGACCCACCCGCGCCGGAGACCGGACCGCTCGCCGTGGCCCCCGTCGACGCCCCGGCGGCGGGTTCCGCGGCGTGCGCGAGCCTGCTCGCCGCGCTGCCCACGGACCTGCCGGGCGACCCGGCGCTGACCACCCGCCCGATCGCCGAGCCCGCCCAGCCGGGGGCGAAGGCGTGGGCGGCGAGCCCGCGCCCGGTCGTGCTGCGCTGCGGCCTGCCGCGCCCGCAGGAGCTGACCCCGACCTCCACGCTCACGGAGGTCAACGGCGTCAGCTGGCTGACGATCACGGACGGCACCCCGGAGCCGACGCTCGTCACCTACGTCGCCGTGGACCGCGAGGTCTACGTCGCCCTCACGACACCGACCCAGATCGGCAGCGGGCCCGTCCAGACGGTGAGCGACACGATCGGAGCGACCCTGCAGCAGCGCGAGGTCCAGGTCCGCTGACGACGCATCATGCGGGTCAGCGGAGGCCGGTGCCTCGCGCCAGCGCGGTGTCGATCAGGGTGCTCAGCAGAGTGGGGTAGTCCACTCCGGTCTCGGCCCACATCCGCGGGTACATCGAGATCGGGGTGAAGCCCGGCATGGTGTTGACCTCGTTGACGGTCAGCTCGCCGTCGTCGCCGACGAAGAAGTCCACCCGGGCGAGGCCCTGGCAGTCCAGCGCCCGGAAGGCGGCGACCGCCATGTCCCGCAGGCGCTCGGCGACGTCGTCGTCCAGCTTGGCGGGGATGTCGAACTCGCAGACGTCGTCGAGGTACTTGGCCTCGAAGTCGTAGAAGTCGCTGGTCCCGCCGACCACCCGGATCTCGGCGGGCAGCGAGGCGCGCAGCGTGCCGTCCGGCAGCTCCAGGACGCCGCACTCGACCTCGCGGCCCACGACCGCGGCCTCGACCAGCACCTTCGGGTCGTGCGCGCGGGCGACGGCGATCGCGGCGTCGAGGTCCGCCCAGTCCGTCACGCGGGTGATCCCCACCGAGGACCCGGCCCGCGCGGGCTTGACGAACACCGGCAGCCCGAGCCGCTCCCGCTCGGCCTGCGAGACCGTCGCCTGGTCCCGCCGCAGCACGGTGAGCACCCCGGCGGGCAGCCCGTCCGCCGCCAGGAGCTTCTTGGTGAACTCCTTGTCCATCCCGGCGGCGCTGGCCAGCACGCCCGCCCCGACGTAGGGCAGCCCGGCCATCTCGAGCAGGCCCTGGATGGTGCCGTCCTCGCCGAAGGGGCCGTGCAGCACCGGGAACACCACGTCGACGCCCGCGAAGACCTCCCCCGGCCGAGCGCGGTCCAGCCGCAGCAGGCCGCCCCGGGTGGGGTCGCCGGGCAGCGCGAGGGCCGTCGCGGTCGGGTCCACGGACGGCAGCGCCCGGTCCCGGATCCGCAGGGCGGCGGGATCGTCCGTGCCGAGGACCCAGGCGCCGTCGGGCGCGATGCCGACCGGCACGACGTCGAACCGCGAGCGGTCCAGGTGGGTCAGCACGCTGCCCGCCGACACGCAGGAGATCGCGTGCTCCGAGCTCCGGCCCCCGAAGACGACGGCCACCCTGATCCGCTTGCTCGGAGCGCTCATGCGAGGAGGGTAGGCGGAACGGTCTCCCGACCCGCTACCGGTACTTCTGCTCCAGCTCGCGCACCTCCGGCAGCCCCACCAGGTCCGTGAACTCGTCGAACGCCGGGAGGCCGGGCAGCGCCGAGACCGGGGTGCCCTCCTCCCGCAGCGTCTCCAGCAGCCCCCGGATGCCCGCGGTCGCGGCCAGCAGGGTGCCGATCGGGTACAGGACCAGCGAGAACCCGAGCTCACCGATCCGGGCCGGCGACAGCGGCGGCGTCCTCCCGCCCTCGGCCCAGTTGAAGACGAGCGGCCCCACGCCCGCGAGCCGGGACGCCACCTCCTCGATGTCGGACTCGGAGGTCGGGGCCTCGACGAACAGCAGGTCGGCCCCGGCGTCGGCGAAGGCCTTCGCGCGCTCCACCGCCTCGTCCAGGCCGGAGACGGCCACCGCGTCCGTCCGGGCGATGACCAGGAAGTCCGGATCGTGCCGGGCGTCGACGGCGGCGCGGATCTTCCCGAGCATCTCCGGCAGCGGCACGATCTCCTTGCCCGCCATGTGCCCGCACCTCTTCGGCGTGACCTGGTCCTCGAGCTGGATCGCGGCCACGCCCGCCTGCTCGTAGGCCTGCACCGTGCGCACGACGTTGATCGCGTTGCCGTACCCGGTGTCGCCGTCCGCGATCACCGGCACGTCCACGGCGGCGACGATCCGGCGCGCGTTGTCCACCATCTCCGTCGCGCTGAGCAGGCCGACGTCCGGGCGACCCAGCAGACCCGCCGTCGTCCCGAAGCCGGTCATGTAGACGACGTCGAAGCCCGCCTGCTCGACCAGGCGCGCGGACAGGGCGTCGTACGCCCCCGGCGCGACGAGCGGGGCCGGGCCTGCGAGCAGCTCGCGCAGGCGCGGCCGGGCGGGCGGACGGGGCGAGAGGAGATCGGCCATGTCGGCGAGCCTACGAGCAGACTGCACGGATGAGCACAGATCTGGAAGCCGTGCGCCGCATCGTCGGCGAGGAGCACGGCCTCGTCTCCGTGACCGTCGTCCGCGCGGACGGCACGCCGCACTCCTCGCTGGTCAACGCCGGCGTCCTCGACCATCCGCGGACCGGTGCCCCGGTCGTCGGGTACGTGACGTACGGCCCGGTCAAGCTGCGCAACCTGCGGGAACGGCCCGCGACGTCGCTGCTGTGGCGCGCCGGTTGGCGGTGGGCGGCCGTCGACGGGACCAGCGAGCTGATCGGCCCCGGCGACGTCGACCCGGAGGAGCTGCGGCTGCTGCTCCGCGCGGTGTTCAGCGCGGCGGGCGGCACCCACGACGACTGGGCGGAGTACGACCGCGTGATGCGCGAGGAGGGCCGCACGGCCGTGCTCGTCACCCCGACGAAGGTCTACGGCAACGCCTGACCTGTGGGGCATCCCACCCACCCGAACTCGACCGATGCACAGCGCAACAGTTAGCCTCAAACAACTGCTTTCGTCGTGCAACAGGAGGACGGGTGTCCGCCGCACAGCTCACCGAGCCCGGTCCCGGCTACAAGTGGATAGCGCTGTCCAACACCACGCTGGGCATGCTCATGGCCACGATCAACTCCTCGATCGTGCTGATCGCGCTGCCGGACATCTTCCGCGGCATCGGGATCGACCCGCTGGAGTCGTCCAACACCAGCTACCTGCTGTGGATGATCATGGGCTTCCTGGTCGTCACCGCGGTGCTGGTCGTCGGCTTCGGGCGGCTCGGGGACATGTTCGGCCGGGTCCGGATGTACAACATCGGGTTCGCGGTCTTCACGGTCTCGTCGATCCTGCTCGCCGTCACCTGGCAGCAGGGCGACGCGGCGGCGATCTGGCTGATCTCCTGGCGGATCGTGCAGGGCATCGGCGGCGCGTTCCTGATGGCGAACTCCAGCGCGATCCTCACCGACGCCTTCCCGGTGAACCAGCGCGGCCTCGCGCTGGGCATCAACGGCGTCGCGGCGATCGCGGGCTCGTTCCTCGGCCTGGTCGTCGGCGGGCTGCTGGGGCCGGTGAACTGGCACCTCGTGTTCGTCGTGTCGGTGCCGTTCGGCCTGTTCGGGACGTTCTGGGCGTACTTCAAGCTGCACGACAACGGCCGCCGCGTGCGGGCGAAGATGGACTGGTGGGGCAACCTCACCTTCGCGGTGGGCCTGATCGTCCTGCTGATCGGCATCACCTACGGCATCCAGCCCTACGGCGACAGCGTGATGGGCTGGGGCAGCCCGATGGTGCTGAGCTGCATCATCGGCGGCGTCGTGCTCCTGGTGATCTTCGGGATCATCGAGACCCGGGTGGCCTCGCCGCTGTTCGAGCTCTCGCTGTTCCGCAACCGCGCCTTCACCCTGGGCAACCTCGCGAACCTGCTGTCCTCGCTCGGCCGCGGCGGGCTGCAGTTCGTGCTGATCATCTGGCTGCAGGGCATCTGGCTGCCGCAGCACGGCTACAGCTTCGAGGAGACCCCGCTGTGGGCGGGCGTCTACATGATCCCGCTGACCGTCGGGTTCCTCGCCGCAGCGCCGATCTCCGGGGTGCTGTCCGACCGCTGGGGCGCCAAGTGGTTCACCACCGGCGGGATGGCGATCACCGCGGTCAGCTTCGTGCTGCTGGAGATCCTGCCCGTCGACTTCTCCTACTGGGCCTTCGCGGCGATCCTGCTGCTCAACGGCATCGGCATGGGCCTGTTCACCTCCCCCAACCGGGCCGAGATCATGAACAGCCTGCCCGCGAACTCCCGCGGGGCGGGCGCGGGCATGACCGCGACCTTCCAGAACTCCGCGATGGTGCTGTCCATCGGCTTCTTCTTCAGCCTGATGATCGCGGGCCTGTCCACGAACCTGCCTGCGGTGATGAACTCCGGCCTGGTCCAGAACGGCGTCCCCGCGGCCGACGCGGCCCGGATCGCCGCGCTGCCGCCCGTCGGGGTGCTGTTCGCCGCGTTCCTGGGCTACAACCCGATCCAGGAGCTGCTGGGCGGGGTGCTGCAGAACATCCCGCCCGCCCAGGCGGAGTTCCTCACCGGCCGCAGCTTCTTCCCGAACCTGATCTCCGGCCCGTTCGCCGAGGGCCTGACGGCGGCGTTCTGGTTCGCCGTCGCGGCGTGCGTCGTCGGGGCGGTGGCGTCGCTGTTCACCGGCCGCAGGCAGACCGCCGCGGTGCGCGAGACCGTCGGGGCCGAGCTGTCCGCGGAGGGTGGCGAGCTGGTGGACACCGAGACAGTGGACACCGAGGACGCCACGCCGACCGGGATCCCGGCCGTCCCGATCGCCGGCTCGGTCGCCGGCGCCCTGCGCACCGCGCACGGCACGGCGATCCCCGGCGGCGTCGTGACGGTGACGGCGCCGGACGGCACCCAGGTCGGCCGCGCCGAGGTCGACCAGAGCGGCGGCTACGCGCTGGGCGGCCTGTCCTCCGGCGACTACCTCGTCGTCGCGACGGCGCCCGGCTTCCGCCCCGAGATCGCCACCGTGCACCTCAACGGCACAGGCCGGGCCCAGGACTTCGACCTGCGCGGCGACGGGACCGTGCGTGGGGTGGTCCGCACCGGCGACCGGCCCACCGCCGGGGTCGCCGTGCTCGCCCTCGACGCGACCGGGCGGCTCGTCGGCCGCACCGTGACCGGCGACGACGGCCGCTTCCGCCTCGACGCCATCCCCGTCGGCAGTACGACCCTCACCGCCACCCTCAGCGGCCACGAACCCACCGCGACCACGGTCCCGGTCACCCCGGAGGGCGCCGTGGTCGAGCTGGTGCTGGCCGCGAGCGGCGCGGTCGCGGGCACGGTCAGCGGGCCGGACGGGCGGGTGCTGGGCTCCGCGCTGGTCACCGTGCTCGACGGTGCGGGCGAGGTCGTCGCGACCACCGTGTCCGGGCCCGACGGCCGCTTCGCACTCCCCCGGGTCGCCCCGGGCTCCTACACTGTCACCACGAGCGTGCACGTGCCCGCGGTCGCCCGGGTGGACGTCGGCGGGTCCGGGACGCAGGCGGTCGAGCTGCGGCTCGGCGCGGTGGGTCCCACGGCCCGGCCCACCCCGGTCGCCGGGGAGTGACCCGGTTCACGGCTCAGCGACCAGCTCCACGACGACCGGGAGGGCCGCGGTGAGCTCGGCGCGGGTGGAGCCCGCGTAGCCCAGCACGATCCCGCCCTCCCCGCTCCCGTGCCGCTCCAGCAGGTCCAGGCCGATCCCCCGCACCGCGGCGCGGTGCCGCACCTCCCGCGCCCGCGCGGCCGACTCCAGGGGCACCAGGACGTGGGCGCCCGCCCGGTCCCCCCGCACCGGCGCCAGCGCCTCGACGACGAGGGCGCGGCGCTCGCCCAGCTCGCGCCGCAGCCTGCGGAGGTGGCGGGCCAGGTCGCCCGCGGCGGCGAACTCGGTGAACACCCGCTGGCCCGCCACCCCCGGCCGGGAGCCCGTGCGTTCGCGGCCCGCGAGCAGCGCGGTCCGCACCGCGGGCGGGGCGACCAGCCAGCCCGCGCCGAGGGTCGGGGTGAGGATCTTGCTCACCGTGCCCAGGTGCACCACGACGTCCGGGCCCAGGGCCGCGAGCAGCGGGAGCGGCGCGACGTCGTAGCGCAGCTCGCCGTCGTAGTCGTCCTCGATCACGAGGAACCCCTCCGCCCGCGCCCGCTCGACCAGCGCGATCCGCCGGTCCGCAGGCAGCCGGGCGCCGAGCGGGAACTGGTGGGCCGGGGTGCAGTAGACCGCGGCGAGCCCGGCGGGCAGGTCGTCCACGCGTAGGCCCTCGTCGTCGACGGGCACGGGGACGATCTCCAGCCCGGCCGCGGCGAGCGCGCCCACGGCCCGTCGGTATCCCGGCTCCTCGACCGCGACCCGACCGCCCGCGGGCAGCGTCCGGGCCAGCTCGGCGATCGCGCCGGTGCTCCCGCCGGTGGCCAGGACGTCGCCCGTGACGAGCCCCCGGTGGCGCAGCAGGTGCTCCGCGACGGCCGCGCAGAACTCCGGCAGCCCGCCGTACCGCGGCACCAGGTCCGGCTCGGCGTCCGCGGCCGCCCGCCAGGCGCGACGCCAGGCCGCACGATCGAGGACCTCGGTGCACGGGACCCCCGGCCGGAGGTCGATCTGCGGCGCCGCGGCCCGCCGGACGGCCCGGGGCGGGGCCGCCGCGGGACCGGCCGCCGGGACGGCCCGGACGAAGGTGCCCGCCCCGACCCGCCCCTCCCCCCAGCCCTCGGCCAGCAGCTGGGCGTACGCCGCTGCCGTCACCGTGCGGCTGACCTGCAGCATCGTGGCCAGCTCGCGGGTCGAGGGCAGCCGGTCCCCCGCCCGCAGCGCTCCCCCGGAGGCCGCGGCGCGCAGCCCGTCGGCGAGCTGGACGGCCAACGGCCGGGTGCGGTCCAGCGGCAGCGGGGGGAGTTCCATGAATGGCCTTCCCGATTCGGTCGCGATTGGCCGTTCCAGGATGCCACCCCTCGACCCACACTGGTCGACGTGACGCTCTCCCCCACCTCCCGCACCACCCTCGGCCGCCTCCGGGAACGCGGCGCGACGGACCGCGCGGACCTCTACGCGGTCCTCGACGCCGGTCTGGTCTGCCACGTCGGCCTCGTCCGCGACGGCGACCCCGTCGTCCTGCCGACCGGGTACGGCCGCATCGACGACACCCTCTACATCCACGGCTCGTCCGGGGCGCGCTGGCTGCGCGGAGGCACCTCGGTGTGCGTCACGGTCACGCACCTCGACGGGATCGTCTACGCCCGCTCGGTCTTCCACTTCTCGATGAACTACCGCAGCGCCGTCGTCCTCGGGACCGCGCGGACAGTGACCGACGAGACGGAGCGCTGGGACGCGCTGCGCGCGATCGTCGAGCACCTCGCGCCCGGGTCGTGGGGGTACGCGCGGGTCCCGTCGAAGCGGGAGATGGCCGCCACCACCGTGCTCGCCGTCGACCTCGCCGAGGCGAGTGTGAAGATCCGCACGGGTCCGCCCGGGGACGACGCCTGCGACATCACCGACGCGGTCTGGGCGGGTGTGGTCCCGCTGACCAGCGCGTACGGCGTGCCGGAGGCGGACGCCCACGTGCCGGCGGGCGCGGCCCCGCCGGCCCACGTGCGGACCAGGTGAGCGGGAGGGTCGGGCGGCTCCCGTAGCCTCGCGTCGCGTGAGGACGCCCTACCCGCCCGCCGAGCGCCTCGACCTCGTCGAGGACCTGCACGGACACGCCGTGGCCGATCCCTACCGCTGGCTCGAGGACCCGGCCGACCCGCGGACGGTCGCCTGGTCCGCCGCGCAGGACGCGCTCGCGCGCACCGCCCTCGACGCGCTCCCCGGCCGGGACCGGCTGGAGGAGCGGCTGCGGGCCTACCTGTCCTCCGGCTCGATCTCGGTGCCGCTGTGGCGGGCCGGGCGGGCGTTCTTCTCCCGACGGCTGCCGGGCCAGGAGCACGCGGTCGTGCACGTCCGGGAGGCGGACGGATCCGAGCGGGCGCTACTGGACCCGATGGCCATGGACCCGTCCGGTCTGACCACACTGGACACCTGGGTGCCGGACCTGGAGGGCGCGCGGATCGCCTACCAGGTCTCGATCGGCGGCGACGAGCACTCGGTCCTCTCCGTGCTCGACGTCGCCACCGGCGAGCTCGTCGAGGGCCCGATCGACCGCTGCCGGTACTCGTCGGTGGCCTGGCTGCCGGGCGGCGAGGAGTTCTACTACGTCCGCAAGGTCGGGCTCGGGGAGGTGCCCGAGGGCGAGGAGGACTTCCACCGCCGCGTCTGGCGACACCGGGTCGGGTCGACCGAGGACGTCCTGGTCGAGGCCCCGGGGCTCTACGAGGACCACACCTACTACGGCGTCCGCGTCTCGCGCGACGGGAGGTGGCTGGTCGTCTCCGCGAACGTCGGCACCGCGCGTCGCGACTCGGTCTGGGTCGGGAGGGTCGGCGGGGACCTCGTCCCCGTCCTCACCCAGGCCGACGACGTCCAGGCCATCTGCTGGGTCGAGCGCGACGGCAGGCTCTACGTCCACACCACGGACGGCGCACCGCGCTGGAAGCTGGCGGTGGCGGACCCGGAGAGGCCGCAGCGCACCGAGTGGCGCGACCTGGTCCCCGAGGACCCGGGCTCGGTGCTGCAGGGCGTCCGGTGGCTGGAGACCGCGACCCCGCAGCTGGTCCTCGCCCGGTCACGGCACGCCGTCGCCGAGCTGACCCTGCACGCCCTCGACGGCACCCCCGCCGGGGAGATCCCGTTGCCGGGCAAGGGATCCCTCACCGGGCTGACCGTCGCGGACCGGGACACCCCGGAGCAGCGCGGGAAGGTCTGGATCGGCTGGACCGACCTCGTCACGCCCCCGCAGGTGCACCGGTTCGAGGGCGGCGAGACGGTCCTCAAGGCCACCGCGCCCGGCCAGGTCGAGCTGCCCACCGTCCGCTCCGAGCTGCGGGAGTTCGCGTCGAAGGACGGCACCGTCGTCCGGATGTTCGTCGTCACGCCCGACCGGGAGGGCCCGTTCCCGACCCTGGTGACCGGCTACGGCGGGTTCTCGATCGCCCGCGAGCCCTCGTACACGTCGTCGGCGCTGGCGTGGGTGGCCTCCGGCGGCGCGTACGCGCTGGTCGGGCTGCGCGGCGGCGGCGAGGAGGGCGAGGCCTGGCACCTGGCGGGCAACCGGGCGAGCAAGCAGAACGTGTTCGACGACCTGCACGCCGCCACGGAGTCCCTGCTCGCCTCGGGGACGGCGACGAGGGTCGCGATCCAGGGCGGCTCGAACGGCGGGCTGCTGGTCGGCGCCGCGCTCACCCAGCGTCCCGAGCTCTACGCCGCCGTCGGCTGCTCGGCGCCGCTGCTGGACATGGTCCGCTACGAGCTGTTCTCGCTGGGCCGCACGTGGAACGACGAGTACGGCACGGCCGACGACCCCACCGAGCTCGGCTGGCTGCTCGGCTACTCCCCGTACCACCACGTGCGGCCAGGGACGGCGTACCCGCCCACGCTGTTCACCGTCTTCGACTCGGACTCCCGGGTCGATCCGCTGCACGCCCGCAAGATGTGTGCGGCGCTGCAGCACGCGACCACCGGCGGCGAGGTGCTGCTCCGTCGGGAGACCGACGTCGGCCACGGCGCCCGGTCGATCTCGCGCACCGTCGCGCTGTCCGTGGACACCCTGTCCTTCCTGGCCTTCCACACCGGTCTGGAGCTTTCATGAGTGTGCTCGCACCGCTCGCACCGCTCGCACCGCTCGCACCCGAGGCGCCGACGTGCGCGGCCGAGGCCGGGTCCTGGTGCGCCCGGCTCTGGTCCTGGACCCACGTCGACTTCCTCGCCGACTCCGCCGACGCCCTCATCGGCGGCGGCCTGCGCATCCTGCTGATCGTCGCCATCGCGCTGGTGGTGCGGCACCTGCTGCACCGCATGATCACCCGGGTCGTCGAGGGGGCGTCGAACGGCAAGGTCCACCGATTGCTCGGCCGGGCGCCGAAACGCCTGCGCCCCAACGCCCAGATGTCGGCGCGCCGCGAGCAGCGGGCCCGGACCATCGGCTCGGTGCTGCGGTCGATCACCTCGGCCGTCGTGCTACTGGTCGCCGCGATCATGGTGCTCGCCGAGTTCGGGGTGAACCTGGGGCCGATCCTGGCCAGCGCCGGGATCGTGGGCGTCGCCGTCGGCTTCGGCGCGCAGAACCTGGTGAAGGACTTCCTGTCCGGGATGTTCATGCTGCTGGAGGACCAGTACGGCGTCGGGGACATCGTGGACGTCGGCGAGGCCAACGGCGTCGTCGAAGCCGTCGGCCTGCGGATCACCACCCTGCGAGACCATCAGGGCACGGTCTGGTACGTGCGCAACGGCGAGATCCTGCGCGTCGGCAACAAGTCGCAGGGGTACGCCGTCGCCGTCGTCGACCTGCCGTTGGCGCACCAGGCCGACATGACGCAGGCGGCCGACATCGCCGGCCGGGTCGCAGCGGAGCGGGTGCAGGAACCGGACGTCTCCGACGACGTGCTGGAGGACCCGGAGGTGCTCGGGATCGAGAAGGTGACCGCGGACGGCGTCACGCTCCGGGTGACCGTGAAGGTCAACCCGGGCAAGCAGTTCGGCGTTCAGCGCGCCCTCAACGCGGCCATCACGGACGCCTACGACGAGGAGCACGTCCCGCGCCCCGCACCGGCGTCGGGGAGGATGGTCACGTGACCCAGCCGCAGAACTTCTACGCCGAGGTGGGCGGTGAGAAGGTCTTCCGCCAGATCGTCCACCGCTTCTACGAGCAGGTCGCCGAGGACGACGTCCTGC
>Ga0068860_100001205_pt1 | contig 28228 bp, 26 predicted proteins | sample KBSSwiS32_FD_66597 | JGI IMG/M metagenome (GOLD analysis project Ga0068860, IMG submission 66597) | Switchgrass rhizosphere microbial communities from Kellogg Biological Station, Michigan, USA - KBS Switchgrass S3-2 | ecosystem: Host-associated > Plants > Roots > Rhizosphere > Soil ... | reverse complement strand
GACGGCTACGAGCACACCGTGACGACGCACATCAATCGCCTGCGCGCCAAGCTCGAGGCCGACCCCGAGCGGCCCGAGCTGATCCTCACCGTGCGCGGCGCCGGCTACAAGATGCGCGACGAGCCATGAAGCCCGACGCCGTCGGGCTTCACGGCTTCGCCTGCCGGGATTGCTCCCTCCCCGCTTCGCTCCCCTCCCTCCGAGAGGGAGGGGCGGGCTCCTCCGGAGCCCATTTCCGTTCGTGAGCACAGAGCGGGACTTGCCGTGAGCGTTCGCGCGAAGCTCGCGTTGACGGTCTTCGCGACGGGACTCGTCACGGCGCTGCTCGTCATCGCGACCGTCGTCTTCGCGTTCCAGCGCTTCGAGAACCAGACGGCATATCGCCGCGGCATGGCCTTCCTCGGCAAGGTCGTCGGCATGTACGACGACATCTTCGACATGCACGAGCGCGACGCCGCCGCGTTCCAGGCGTGGCTGCGCGGGCTCGTGCTGTTCGAGCCGAACACCGAGCTCTACCTGCTCGCCGCCGACGGCACCGTGCTCGCGAAGACGGGGCCGACGCCGCTCAAGGCCGGCACGCGGGTCGCGCTCGCGCCGGTGCGCGAGTCGATCGAGCGGATGGACGCATCGTTCGTGATGGGCGACGACCCGGAACGCATGGACGCCGGCGCCGTCGTCGTCGCCAAGCCGGTGCGGCGGTCGAGCGCCGCCGGTGCCGTCGGCGCCGGCTACCTCTATCTCGTCCTGCACACGCAGCAGCTGCCCGAGGGCCGCTGGGAGGCGGTCTTCAGCAGCTTCGCGCGGCCCGCACTCGTCGGCGTCCTCGCCGTCGTCGCGCTGACGACGCTGCTCGCGGTGCTGATCATCGCGACCGTCACCAGGCCGCTGCGAACGCTCACCGGCGCGGTCGCGACGCTCTCGCAGCGCGGGCTCGCCGAAGGGCTCGCGGTCGCGCCCGACAGCCCGCTGCCGCGGCCTTCGCGCGACGAGTTCGGGCAGCTGACGAGCGCGTTCGAGATGCTGCTCGACGTCTGCCGGCGGCAGTGGAACGCGCTGCGCCGCACCGACCACTTTCGCCGCGAAGGCGTCAGCAACCTCTCGCACGACCTGCGCTCGCCGCTGACGGCGACGGTCGCGTGCCTCGAGACGCTCGACGGCCGCTGGCTGGGCGACGCCGCCCGCGCCGACGATCGGCGCCTGCTCGAGATCGCGCTGCGCAACACGACCAACGCGGCGCGCATGGTGCAATCGCTCGGCGACCTCGCCAAGCTCGACGAGCCCGAGTTCTCTTTGCGCACCGAGGCGGTCGACGCCGGCGAGCTGCTCGACGACATCGCGCTGCGCTTTGCCGAGCGCGCCGCGCGCCAGGACGTCGCGCTGCGCGTCGCCGCCCCTGCCGACGGCGCAGCGGCGCGCGCCGAGGTCGACGTCGAACTGTTCGAGCGCGCCATCGCGAACCTGCTCGACAACGCGCTCAAGTTCTGCCCGCCGCGCAGCACGGTCACGCTCGGCGCCGCGGTCAAGGGCGGTGACGTCGAGGTCAGCGTCGCCGACGACGGACCGGGAATTCCCGCCGTCGACCTGCCGCACCTGTTCGACCGCTTCTACCAGAGCCGGTCGACCGTCGCGCCGGCGACCGCCGACGGCGGCCGCGGGCTCGGCCTGGCGATCGTCAAGCGGATCGCCGAGCTGCACGGCGGCGACGTCGTCGTCGACAGCTCCCCCGGTCGCGGCACGCGTGTCGTCCTCACCGTCCCGGCGGCCGGACGGCGCGATGCCGACGTGCGCTGAGGCGGCGCTCGACAAGCGCGCCGTGCCGGGTAAGCACGGGGTGTGGTGCACCGGCGCGACGCTAGAGTCGAAGACAGGCGACGCCCAGCGCGCCGCGCGAAGAAATCAAGAGGAGACAACGGCGCCAATCGCGCCGATACGGCCAGCAAGGCCGACACCAGAGGGGCGCCGTGAGGCGCCCCTTTTCATTGGCTCAAGGTTCGGCCCAGCGCAGCGGCGCATGGCAACTCCAAAAGCCGAGACAAGGGCGCGCTGGCGAGAAATTGTGCCGCGCGCATCGGCGCCGGCTGCGCCCGTCGCCGGCGGCGACGCCGCTACCATCTCGGGCAGCACCGCGGCATGGCCTGCCGCCCGCGCGCATGACCGACCCTTCGTCCCGGCGCTTGCTCGACGTCGAGATCCCGGCGCAGCCCGAGGTGCTCGTCAAGCTCTCGCTCCTGCTTGCCGAGGAGGACGTCGACCTGCATGCGGCGAGCAAGCTGATCAGCTCGGACATGGCGCTCGCCGCTGCGGTGCTGAAGACCGTCAACTCGGCGATGTACGGCCTGCGCGGCCGCGTCCAGAGCGTGCAGCAGGCGATCACCTACCTCGGCACGCGCGAGGTCGCGTCGGTGACCTTCGCGATGGGCCTGCGCGCGGTCTTTCCGGCCGCGCCCGAGCTCGAGCCGGTCTGGCAGCGCGCCCGCGTGCGCGCGCTCCTGATGGGCCGCATCGCCAGCACGCTCGGCCTCGACTCCTGGGCGGCGCACTCCGCGGGCCTGTTCGAGGAATGCGGCAAGGCGGTCATGTTCCGTCACGCGACCGAGCGCTACAAGCCGCTCATCGCCGAAGCGAAGAACGACGAGGAGCTGCTGCTGCTCGAGCACCAGAAGTTCGGCGTCAGCCACGACACGCTCGGCGCGGCGCTTTGCGAAAGCTGGGGCGTCAACCCGCAGGCCGTCGACAGCGTGCGCTACCACGTCATCGTCAACAGCACGCTCGAGCTGCCGATGCACGTCGCCAAGCGCGGGCTGTGCGCGATCTCGGCGCTCGCGCACGCGCTCATGACCGACCCGGAAACGCTCGAGGACGTGGCCCGCAAGGTCGCGCCGCAGGCCGACCTCGATCCCGGCGCCGCCCACCGCGGTGCGCGCCAGGTGCAGGAGCAGATCGAGATGGCGGTCGAGCGCGCGAAGACCGACGAATGACGGCCGGACCGGTCCCCGCGCCCTAGTCGACCTTCGCCCCGGACGCCTTCACGACCGCCGCCCACTTCTTCGTCTCCGCGGCGATGAAGCGGCCGAAGTCGGCGGGCGACGTGCCGCCGGGGATCGCGCCCTGCGAGAGGAGGCGCTCCTTCAGCGCCGGCGACGCGAGCGCCTTGGCCGCTTCCTGCTGGACGCGCTGGACGATCTCGGCGGACGTTCCCGCCGGAGCGAGCAAACCGAACCACGACGTCGCCTCGAAGCCCTTGACCGGCCCGGCCTCGGCGACGGTCGGGACGTCGGGCAGCGCGGCGCTGCGCTCGCTGCTCGTCACCGCGAGCGCGACGAGCTTGCCCGCCTTCACCTGCGGCAGCGCCGAGGGCAGGTTGTCGAACATCAGGTCCATCGTGCCGCCGATCAGGTCGAGCAGCGCCGGACCCGACCCCTTGTACGGAAAGTGGACCATGTAGGTCCCGGTCATCGTCTTGAACAGCTCGCCCGAGAGGTGGATCGACGTCCCGTTGCCGCTCGACGCCATGTTGAGCTTGCCCGGATTCGCGCGCGCGTACGCGATCAGCGAGCGGACGTCGGTGATGCCGGCGGCGCTCGCCTTCGCCGGATTCATGACGAGGACGTTGGGAACGCCGGCGACGAGCGTGATCGGCGCGAAGTCCTTCGCCGCGTCGTACGGCATCTTCGGATAGAGCGACGGGTTGATCGCCTGCGTGCCGACGGTGCCCATTAGCAGCGTGTAGCCGTCGGCAGGTGCCTTGGCGACGAGGTCGGCGCCGAGGTTGCCGCCGGCGCCGGCCTTGTTCTCGACGACGAACGTCTGCCCGAACGCCTTGCCGAGCTCGGGCGCGAGCGCCCGCGCGAGGATGTCGGTCGTGCCGCCGGGAGCGAACGGAACGACGATGCGCACCGGCTTGGTCGGCCACGCGCCCTGCGCGCGCAGCGGACGGACGACCAGTGCGGCTGCGCCGAGGACGACGAGCGAGCGACGACGCACCGACATGGCCGCTTCCCGCGCCCCGACGGGAGCGCCTCGCGGTCAGTGTCGGGCGGCGTCGCGCGGCGGGTGAAGAGGGCTTGCCCGGGGCGTCGGGCAAGCAGGAAGACAAAGAAGGAGGAGCGGGACAGCGGGTTCGGGGCTCGCTCTCAAACAACCCCGATCGGCCCGCTCCTCCTGGACGGCGTCACGACCGGGCGAGGATCTCCCGATCGATCCAGGCGCAAGCGAGTGGGGCGCACTGGCTGGCGTCCGGCGCAACGTCCGAAACTTGCGCGTCAGCGGCGGATCGCTCCCGGCGGTCCGAACAACGAAAGCTGCTGCGGCATGGCCCGCGGCCGCGCCAGCACCTGCGGGCGGTGGACGACGGCGAGCGGCATCGGCGAAGTGCGCACGGCGCCGGTCTTTGGAATCAGCGGCGCGGTGGCGGAGGCGGCGGTCAGCATGGCAACTCCTCGGGTACGCTCAGGACCAGAGCGTCGCGCCCGGCGCGCACAGCGGCCGGCGGACGACGTGCTCGACGCTCGCTTCGTCGTCGAGCTCGCGCCAGCCGCTGGCGCGCGCGGCAACGGCGTGGCGCGGCAGCGCCGTCGCCGACAGGCGCAGCAGCGACGAGGCGCCGCCGTGGCAACGCGGCGCCGCGGTGCGGCGGGGGGAAGCGGAAACGAGCACGGGACGCGGCGACATGGCTGGCTTTCGGTGGCGGCGCGGCGCTGACAAGGTGTTGCAGCGTCGCGCGCGTGGCCAGTGCAGCGCAACGACCATGCCAAGCACTTCGCGTGATCGGCGCCACGCTTCTCCTCGAAGCGGCGTGCGCGCACGAGCGGCGGCGCTGACAAGACGGGCGGCGCGGCGACAGCGCGCGTCGGAGTCGCAAGCAGTTGTTACGAACCTGTCGCCACGCTGACTTCTGGCCACGCAAAGATCAGGGTCGAGATGGAACGGACCCGCCGCAGCGTGGTCCACTCCCGATCCCTCAGGAGCGAGCGATGTCCGACGAGTTCGACGATGCCCCCGATCCCGCCGTCGCCGTTGCACTGGCGTCGCCACCGGCAGCGAGCGGCCGCGCGGCGCGCCTGCTGGCGCGCGTGTACGGCTCGGCCAACCATGCGCTGAAGACGCGGCTGGTCGCCTGTCTGGTGCGCCCGCTCGGCCCGCTCGCGCTCGCGAGCGTCGCCGCCGGCGCGTTCACCGCGCTGCTGTCGCGCACGGGCGCCGGCGGGCTCGCGCTCGCGATCGACGACGCGGCGCGCTTCTCGCAGGATCAGATCGCCGAGCTGGCGCGCTTCGTCGAGCAGGTCCAGCCGGATGCGTTGCTGCAGGCGGCGCGCCTCGCCGCCGGGCATCCTTCGGGGATCGGCGCGTTCGGCGCGTCGGTCGCGCTGCTGCTCGCGGTCGAGCTCGGCCGCGGCGCGCCGGCGCCGCGCGAGCGCGACGATCAGGCCGCGGCGCGGTAGCCGCGCGGGATCGCGGCGAGCAGGCGTCGCGTGTATTCCTGCTGCGGCCGCTCGAGGATCTGCTCGACCCCCGCCTGCTCGACGACGACGCCGTCCTGCATGACGAGAACCTCGTCGGCCATGAAGCGGACGACGGCGAGGTCGTGGCTGATGAAGATGTAGGCGAGGCCGAGTTCGTCCTGCAGGTCCTTCAGGAGGTTGAGCACCTGCGCCTGCACCGAGACGTCGAGCGCGCTCACCGCTTCGTCGAGGACGAGCACTTCGGGGCTCAGCGTCAGGCAGCGCGCGATCGCGACGCGCTGCCGCTGGCCGCCCGAGAACTCGTGCGGATACTTCTGCATCGCGACGTCGTCGAGACCGACCTTGGCGAGCAGGGCGCGCGCCCGCTCGCGCCGTTCGCTGTCGTCGGCGCCGACGCCGTGGATCGTCATCGGCTCGACCAGCGTCTGCCCGATCGTGAAGCGCGGATTGAGCGAGGCGTACGGGTTCTGGAAGACGACCTGGATGCGCTTTCGCACCGGCAGCAGCTCGGCCTTCGACAGCGCGAGCAGGTCCTTGCCGTCGAAGATCGCCTTGCCGCCGGCCGGGCCGCCGCTCGGCTCGTGCAGGCGCAACAGGGTCAGACCGAGCGTCGTCTTGCCCGAGCCCGATTCGCCGACGACGCCGAGCGTGTGGCCGGCGCGCAGCCGAAAACTGGCGCCGCGGACCGCCTGGAACGCCTTGCGGCCGAAGACTCCGCTGCGGATCCAGAAGCTCTTGGTGATGTCGGCAGCCTCGAGGATGATGCGCGCATTCGCATCCTTGGCCTTCGCGGTCGCCGCGCCGCTGCGACCGGCGATGTGGTCGTCGACGACGAGCAGGCGCGGCGCGCGTGTCTCGAGCGTCGGTCGGCAGGCGAGGAGCGCTTTCGTGTAGCCGTCCTGCGGCGCCGCGAAGATGTCCGCGACCGCACCCTGCTCGCGCACGATCCCGTGCCGCATCACGACGACGTGATCGGCGATCTCGCCGACGACGCCGAGGTCATGGCTGATGAAGAGCATGCTCATGCGATGCCGCTCCTTCAGGCGCGCGAGCAGCTCGAGGATCTGGCGCTGGATCGTGACGTCGAGCGCGGTCGTCGGCTCGTCGGCGATCAGCAGCCTGGGCTCGCACGCGAGCGCCATCGCGATCATCACCCGCTGCTGCTGACCGCCGGAAAGCTGGTGCGGATACGCAGACAGGCGGCGCTGCGGCTCGGGCATGCCGACTTCGGCGAGGAGCGCCTCGGCGCGCCTCAGCGCCGCGCGCTTGCCGAGGCCGAGGTGCTTGCGCAGCGGCTCGACGATCTGCTGGCCGACGGTGAAGACCGGATTGAGCGAGCTCATCGGGTCCTGGAAGACGCAGGCGATGGCGCGCCCGCGCAGCGCCTGCAGCGATGCGCGGTCGGCGGCGAGCAGGTCGGTGCCCTGGAACGTGATCGCTCCCGAACGCTCGGCGTTGTCGGGGAGGAGGTTGAGGATCGACATCGCCGTCACGCTCTTGCCCGAGCCCGACTCGCCGACCAGCGCGACCGTGGTGTTCTCCGGCACGGCCAGGCTGACGCCCCGGACGGCCTCGACCCGCTGGACGACGCCGCCTTCGCGACCGATGCGGAAGGCGACGCGGAGATCGTCGATGGCGAGCAGCGGCGCGCGCGCGGTCGCGCTCATTCGAGCCCCCGCAGCTTCGGGTCGAGCGCGTCGCGCAGCGCATCGGTCATCAGCGAGAAGGCGGTGACGAAGACGGCCATGAACGCGGTTGCGGCCGCGAGCTGCCACCAGTAGCCGAGGATCAGCTCGCTCTGCGCCTCGGCGAGCATCGTTCCCCACGAGACGTCGTCGACGCCGACGCCGAGCCCGAGGTACGACAGGATCACCTCGTACTTGATGAAGCCGACGACGAGGAGCGACATCCGCACCAGGATGACGTGGCTGACGTTGGGCAGGATGTGGCGGAACATCCGCGAGGCGGTCGAGGCGCCGACCGCTTCGGCGGCACGGACGTAGTCGCGCGTCGCGTGCTTGATGAACTCGGCGCGCACCTGGCGGTAGACGCCGGTCCAGCCGACCAGCGCCAGGATCATGGCGACGCTGCCGATGCCGCGGCCGAAGATCACCGCGAACGACAGGATGAGCAGGATGTCGGGGATCGAGGTGAAGACGCTGTAGAGCCACTCGAGGAAGTCGCCGACCTTGCCGCCGAAGAAGCCGGCCAGCGCACCGAGGATGGTGCCGATCACGGTGGCGACGATGGCGGCGAGCAGGCCGACGAAGACCGACGTCTGCGTCCCCTTGATCGCCTTGTCGAGGACGTCGCGGCCGACACGGTCGCCGCCGAACGGAAGCGTCTGCGCCTTCGGCCGTTCGACGGTCTTGTACTTGGCCGCGCGCTCCGCCCACTCGGCATAGCGCGGCGCCAGCGGATCGATCGCGGAGATGTCGACCGGAGGCGACGAGCTCGCAGCGACCGCCGCGCCGGCGTCGGCGGCCGGCGCCGCCGGGCCGAGGAGGGTCGGCGGCGCGCTCGGGACGCCGACCTCGCGCTGCCAGCCCTTGGCGACGACGCCGGTCGCGGTGAGCACGATCAGGAGCACGAAGACGAGGACGATGGCGAGCGATGCCATGCCGACGCGATCGCGCCGGAGGCGTCGCCACGCTGCGTGCCAGACCCCTTCGGAGCTGCCCGTGGGCGCTGCCGTCCGGGCCGCGGCCGCCGGAAGGACGGCCGTCATTTGAGGACCACCCGCGGGTCGACGAGCTTGTACAGGATGTCGACGGCGAGATTGATGAGCATCGTCAGGAACGCGAGGTAGACGGTGAGCGCCTGGATGACGGGATAGTCGCTGCGGTTCACCGCCAGGATGACCTCGCGGCCGAGGCCAGGGATCGAGAAGAAGACCTCGATCAGGAACGAGCCGACGAAGATGCCCGGCAGCGCCAGGCCGATGTTGGTGAGGATCGGCACCATCGCGTTGCGCAGCACGTGGTGGAACAGCACCGTCTTCTCGTTCATGCCCTTGGCGCGCGCGGTGCGGACGTAGTCGTGGCCGAGCTCGTCGAGGAAGAACGTGCGATAGAGCCGCGTCTGCGGTGCCAGGCCGACGAGCAGCGCCAGCATGAGCGGCAGCGGCACGTACGTGGTCAGATTGGTGACGACGCTGTCGCTCCAGCCTTGCACCGGGAACCAACCGAGCTGGAAGCCGAACACGTACTGGCCGACGATGACGTAGACCAGGAACGACACCGACAGCGCCAGCGTGCTCGCGATCATGATCGCCCGATCGCCGAGCGAGCCGCGCCGATAGGCGACCCACATCGCGATCGGCAGCGCGAGCAGCGTGTCGAAGACGAGGATCGGCAGCATGACGGTGAGCGTCGCCGGCAGCCGTGTCGCGAACAGGTGGGCGACCGACTCGTTGGTCGCCCAGCTGCGCCCCCAGTCGAGGGTGGCGATGCTCTTCAGGTAGATGCCGAGCTGCACGTACCACGGCGCGTTGAGGCCGAGCTGCTCGCGGATGGCGTCGACGGTCTGCTGCGAAGCGTTCAGGCCGGCCAGGATCTCGGCGGGGTCGCCGCCGAACGCCTTGAAGAGGAAGAAGACGAGCAGGATGACGCCGAGCAGGGTCGGAATCATCTGCCAGAGGCGCCGGACGATGTAGGCGGTCATTCGCGCGGGACACGCGTGGCGACGCAAAATGGCGGCAGCCACGGCAAGGCCGTGAGTCTAAGGGCTCGTGAGAGACTGACCGGATGTTCAGAGCAGCCGCAATCGTGCTTGCCGGTGCGCTGCTGGCCGGCGTTGCCCGACCCGCCGCCGAGCCTTTGACCGCGGCCGCGGACGCCGCCGCGCCGAAGGTGTTGCGCTATGCGTTCCGGGTCGCGGAGACGACCTTCGATCCGGCGTCGATCAGCGACCTGTACTCGGCGATCATCGTCGCCAACATCTTCGAGGCGCCGTACGAGTACGAATTCCTCGCCCGCCCGGTGCGGCTGCGCCTCGCGACCGCGGCCGCGATGCCGGAGTCGAGCGCCGACTTCAAGACCTTCACGATCCGCCTGAAGCCGGGCATCTTCTTCAGCGACGACCCCGCGTTCAAGGGCAAGCCGCGCGAGCTGGTCGCTGCCGACTACGTCTACAGCATCAAGCGGCACGCCGATCCGCGCTGGAAGAGCCCGCGGGTGTCGACCATCGAGCAGGAGCAGTTCCTCGGTCTGGCCGAGCTGCGCCAGGCCGCGCTCGCCGGCAAGCCGTTCGACTACGACCGCGACATCGAAGGCCTGCGCGCGCTCGACCGCCACACGCTGCAGATCAAGCTCGGCGCCCCCGACCCGCGCCTGGCCGAGGTGCTCAGCGATCCGGCGGTCTTCGGCGCGGTGGCGCGCGAGGTGGTCGAGGCGTACGGCGAGCACGTCGGCGAGCATCCGGTCGGCACCGGCCCGTTCCGCCTCGCCGCCTGGAAGCGCAGCTCGAAGATCGCCCTCGACAGGAACCCGACCTATCGCGACGTGTTCTACGCCGAGGAGGCGCCGGCCGACGACCGCATCGCGCAGCAGGCGGTGCAGCGCCTGAAGGGCCGCAGGCTGCCGATGCTCGATCGCGTCGAGGTCAGCATCATCGAGGAGGCGCAGCCGCGCTGGCTGTCGTTTCTCAACCGCGAGATGGATCTGCTCGAGCAGGTTCCGGAAGACTTCACGTTCGCCGCGATTCCGAACGACAAGGTCGCGCCGAACCTCGCCCGCAAGGGCATCTACGCGGTGCGCTACCCGCGCTCGGACCTGTCGCTGTCGTACTTCTCGATGGAAGACCCCGTCGTCGGCGGCTACACGCCGGAGAAGGTCGCGCTGCGCCGTGCGATCGCGCTCGCCGTCGACACCGAGGCCGAGATCCGGCAGGTGCGGCGCGGCCAGGCGATCGTCGCGCACCAGCTGATCGGGCCGGGCTCCTCAGGATTCGATCCGGCGCTGCGCAGCGAGATGGGCGAGTTCGACCGCGCGCGCGCGCTCGCCCTGCTCGACATGTACGGCTACGTCGACCGCGACGGCGACGGCTGGCGCGAGCGCCCCGACGGCTCGCCGCTCGTCCTCGAGTACGCGACGCAGCCCGACAACCTCAATCGGCAGCTGAACCAGCAGTGGAAGAGGAACATGGACGCGATCGGCGTGCGCATCGTCTTTCGCATCGCCCAGTGGCCCGAGCAGTTGAAGGCGGCGCGTGCCGGCAAGCTGATGATGTGGGGGCTCGGCAATACCGCCGGGCCCGACGGCGGCGACTTTCTCAGGCTCGGCTACGGGCCGAGCAAGGGACAGAGCAATCTCGCCCGCTTCGACCTGCCCGAGTACAACCGGCTGTTCGAGCAGATCAAGAGCCTGCCCGACGGCGCCGAGCGCGATGCCCTGATGTGGCGCGCCGAGCAGCTGATGATCGCCTACATGCCGTACAAGATCCACGTCCACCGGATCTTCACCGACCTCGCGCAGCCGTGGGTCGTCGGCTTCCATCGCAACGTCTTCCTGCGCGATTTCTGGAAGTACGTCGACATCGACCGCGACGAGCTGGCGCGGCGCGGGCCATGAAGGGCAAGCGCGTGAACGCGGCCTTCCGCGCCGACCGCAGGCGCGTCAACGAGGCGCTCACCGCGGCGGCGATGGCGGCGGCGCTGCCGGCGGTGGCACAGGGGCCCGCGAGCGCGCCGGCCGGTGCGCGACTGAAGGTGCTGCGCTACGCGTTCCGGGTCGCCGAGACGAGCCTCGATCCGGTCAAGATCAATGACCTCTATTCGCGCACGCTGACGCCGCACATCTTCGAGGCGGCGTACAGATACGACCCGCTGGCGCGGCCGATCAAGATCAGGCCGCTCACGGCGGCGGCGATGCCGGAGGTCTCTGCCGACTTCCGCACCTGGACCTTCCGCATCCGTCCCGGCATCTACTTCATGAGCGATCCGGCCTTCAAGGGGCAGCGTCGCGAGCTCGTTGCGCAGGACTACGTGTACGCGATCAAGCGCTACGCCGATCCGGCCAATCGCAGCCCAGGCTGGACGAGCATCGAGGCCGACGGCTACGTCGGCCTCGCCGAGCTCCGGCAGGAGTGCCTCGACAAGAAGAAGCCGTTCGACTACGACCGCGAGATCGAAGGATTGCGCGCGCTCGACCGCTACACGTGCCAGGTCAGGCTCAAGGAACCGAAGCCGCGTTTCGTCGAGAACTTCGCCGGCAGCGACCTGCTCGGCGCGGTGGCGCGCGAGGTCGTCGAGTTCTACGGCGAGCAGATCGACGCGCATCCGGTCGGTACCGGGCCGTTCCGGCTCGTGCAGTGGCGGCGCAGCTCGTTGATCGTGTTCGAGCGCAATCCCGACTTCCGCGAGATGTTCTACGACGCCGAGCCGGCGGCCGACGATGCCGAGGGGCAGGCGCTGCTGCAGCGCTTCCGGGGCCGCAGGCTGCCGATGGTCGATCGCGTCGAAGTCTCGATCATCGAGGAGGACCAGCCGCGCTGGCTGGCGTTCCTGCAGGGCGAGGCGAACTTCATCGAGCGCGTGCACTACGACTACATCAACCTGGCGATGCCGAACGGCAAGGTCGCGCCGAACCTCGCCAAGCGCGGCATCCAGGGCTATCGCCAGCTCGAGCCCGCCAGCACGTTCACCATGTTCAACATGGAGAGCCCGATGGTGGGCGGCTACGCGCCCGCCGAAGTGGCGCTGCGGCGGGCGATCGCGCTCGCCATGAACTCGGAGCGCGAGGCGATGCAGCTTCGCAAGGGCCAGGCCAAGGTCACGGACACGCCGATCCTGCCGTTCACGGGCGGCTACGACCTCGTCAAGCACAGCGAGTTCGGCGAATACGACCCGGCACGCGCCAAGGGCCTGCTCGACACCTTCGGCTATCTCGACCGCGACGGCGACGGCTGGCGCGAGCGTCCCGACGGCTCGCCGCTCGTGCTCGAGGTCGCGACCCAGTCGGACCAGGCACAGCGCGGCCTCGACGAGCTGTTCAAGAAGAACATGGATGCGATCGGCGTCCGCACGACGTTCAAGGTCGCGCAATGGCCCGAGAACCTGAAGGCCGCGCGTTCCGGCAAGTTCATGATCTGGCCGCTCGCGGTCTCGGCCGCCGGCCTCGACGGCCTCGGCACGTTCGCGAAGTACGACAGCAACCAGATCGGCGGCCAGAACATGGCCCGCTTCAAGTTGCCGGAGATGGACGAGATCTACCGCCGCGCCGACTCGATCCCCGACGGGCCCGAACGCGATGCGCTGTTCACCGAAGCGATCCGGATCGCGATCGCCTACATGCCGTACAAGTTCCGCCTCAACCGGTTCATCACCGACATGGCGTATCCCGAGGTGATCGGCTACCGCCGCCCGGTGTTCTGGCAGGAGTGGTGGCAGTACGTCGACATCGACGACGTCGCCGGCGCAAGGCCGGTGGCGAGGCGATCGTGAGCGGCATCGATCGCCGCCGCTTCGCGCTCGGCGGCACCGGGCTGCTCGCGGCGGCGCGCATCGGACCGGCCTTCGCGCAACCGGGCGAGTCGGCGACCGGTGCGAACGTGCTGCGGATCGTCTTCGAGGCGGCCGAGACGGGCTTCGATCCGGCGCAGGTGGGCGATCTCTACTCGAACCGGGTCAACTCGCACATCTTCGAAGCGCTGCTCGGCTACGACCCGCTGGCAGTGCCGGTCCGGCTGGTCCCGCTGACCGCCGCCGCGATGCCCGAGGTGTCGGCCGATTTCACGACCTGGACGGTTCGGCTGCAGCGCGGCATCCGCTTCAGCGACGATCCGGCGTTCAGGGGCGAGCCGCGCGAGCTGGTGGCCGCCGACTACGTGTACTCGTTCAAGCGCATCTACGACCCGACGAACAAGAGCCCGGCGTACACGACGCTCGAGGAGGAAGGCCTGCTGGGACTGGAGGCGCTTCGCCAGCGCGCCCTGCGCGACAAGCGGCCGTTCGACTACGGCACCGAGGTCGAAGGCCTGCGCGCGCTCGATCGCTACACGATCCGCTTCCGGCTCGCCAAGCCGCGGCCGCGCTTCGCGACCTCGCTCGCCTCGATCACCTACGCGGCGCTGGCGCGCGAGGTGGTCGAGGCCTACGGCTCGGACATCATGGCGCACCCGGTCGGCACGGGTCCGTACCGGCTGAAGTCGTGGCGGCGCAGCTCGCGCATCGTCCTCGAACGCAACCCGGCGTTTCGAACCGTGCGCTTCGCGAGCGAGCCGGCGGCGAGCGACGCCGAAGCGCAGGCGTGGGCGAAGCGGCTCAACGGCCGCAGCCTGCCGCTCAACGACGGCGTCGAGATCGCGGTGATCAACGAGAACCAGCCGCGCTGGCTCACGTTCCTGAGCGGTCAGGCCGACTTCGCGCGCGTTCCGCCCGAGCTGTCGCAGATGGCGGCGCCGAACGGGCGCCTCGCGCCCAACCTCGCCCGCCAGGGCGTGCACCTGCAACGCTTCGTCAATCCCGACATCGCGCTGTCGTACTTCAACATGGACGACCCGGTGGTCGGCGGCTACACGCCGGAGAAGGTCGCGCTCCGTCGTGCTGTGCAGCTGGCCTACGACATCGACCACGAGATCCGCATCATCCGGCGCGGCCAGGCCCTGCCTGCACAGTCGGCCGCACCTCCGGGCACCTACGGTTACGACCCGGACTTCCGGACCAACAACGCGAGCTTCGACCGGGCGAGCGCCAAGGCGTTGCTCGACACCTACGGCTACGTCGATCGCGACGGCGACGGCTGGCGCGAGCAGCCCGACGGCTCGCCGCTGGTGATCACGCTGTCGAGCGAAACCGACCAGATCTATCGCCAGTACAACGAGAACTGGCTGAAGGGCATGACCGCCGTCGGCATCCGGATGCGCTTCGATCTCGGGCAGTGGCCCGAGCACATGAAGGCGGCGCGCGCGGGAAAGCTCCAGATGTGGTTCCTCGGCAGCACTGCGACGAGTCCGGACGCGCAGCCGCTTTTCGAGAACGCCTACGGCAAGTCGATCGGCCAGGAGAACCTGGCGCGCTTCGCGCGCCCCGAGTTCGATGTCATCTTCGCCCGCATGAGCGGCCTCCCCGATGGCGCCGAGCGCGAAGCGCTGTTCAAGGAGGCGAGCAAGATCCTCGCCGCCTGGATGCCGTACCGGTTCCACGTCCACCGGATCTACAACGACTGCTCGTGGCCGTGGATCACCGGCTACCGCCAGCCGCTGTTCCGCGACCAGTCGTGGCACTACATCGACGTCGACGGCGCGATGCGCGCGAAGGTGCTCGCGTGAACACGACGAGCTCGCCCGAGCCGAACATCCTGCGCTACACGCGCTTCCTGCGCGAGACGCGCGGCCTCGATTTCGACCCGACGACCGCCTCCGGCTACGACCGCCTGTGGCGCTGGTCGTGCAGCGACCTCGGTGCGTTCTGGCAGTCGATCTGGGACCATTTCGACGTCGTCTCGCCGACGCCGCACCGCACCGTGCTGGCCGAGGAGAAGATGCCTGGCGCGGTCTGGTTCCCCGGCGCGCAGGTCAACTTCGCGCAGCACGTCTTCGGCCACGCGCATGCGGCGCACGGCGCCGGCCATCCGGCGATCGTCTTTCGCGACGAGGCGATGCAGCGCGAGGGCCGCAGCGACGAGATCGCCTGGCCCGAGCTGCGCCGTCGCGTCGCCGCGCTCGCCGCCGCGCTCGAGTCGATGGGCGTCGGCGCCGGCGACCGCGTCGTCGCGTTCCTGCCCAACCGCCCGGAAGCGATCGTCGCCTTTCTCGCTTGCGCGTCGATCGGCGCCGTCTGGTCGATCTGTTCGCCGGACATGGGACCGCTCGCGGTCCTCGACCGCTTCCGCCAGATCGCGCCGAAGGTGCTCATCGCGGGCGACGGCTATGTCTACGGCGGCGCCGTCCACGATCGCGCCGCCGTCCTCGCCGAGCTGTGCGCCGGGCTGCCGACGCTCACCGACGTCGTCGTCTGGCGCCATCCGCAGTTCGAGGCCGCGCTCCCCGAGCTCGCCGCGCCCGCCCGCCGTTGCCACCAGTTCGATGCGCTGACCGCCGGCGAGGCGACGTTCGCGCCGCGCTGGCTGCCGTTCGACCATCCGCTCTGGATCGTGTATTCGAGCGGCACGACCGGCCTGCCGAAGGCGATCGTGCACGGGCACGGCGGCATCATGGTCGAGCAGCTGAAGGGCGGCGCGCTGCACAACGACGTCGCCGCGAGCGCGCTGCGCGGCGACCGCTACCACTGGTACAGCTCGACCGGCTGGATCATGTGGAACTCGCAGGCCGGCGCGCTCCTCGGCGGCACCACGGTCTGCATGTACGACGGCAGCCCCGCGGGACCGGAGAGCGGCCTCGCCGGCGAGCGCCGCGCGAGCGACTGGTCGACGCTGTGGCGCTTCGCCGCCGCCACGCGCGCGACCTTCTTCGGCGCCGGCGCGGCGTTCTACGCGAGCTGCCTCAAGGCCGGCGTCGAACCGCAGCGCGCCGGCGATCTCGGCGCGCTGCGCGCGGTCGGCTCGACCGGCTCGCCGCTCGCGATCGAGTGCTACGAGTGGATCTGGTCGAAGTTGCCGCAGCCGGGCGGCGCGCCGATCTGGCTCGACCCTATCTCCGGCGGCACCGACTTCGCCGGCGCGTTCGTCGCCGGCATGCGCACGCTCCCCGTCGTCGCCGGCGAGATGCAGTGCCGCTGCCTCGGCGCCGCGATCGAGGCGTGGAGCGAGCCCGACGTCGGCGGCCGCGGCCGCGCGCTCGTCGACGAGGTCGGCGAGCTCGTCTGCACGAAGCCGATGCCGTCGATGCCGCTCTACTTCTGGAACGACCCCGACAACCGGCGCCTCCTCGACAGCTACTTCGACATGTACCCGGGCGTCTGGCGGCACGGCGACTGGATCCGCATCACGCCGAGCGGCGGCGCGATCATCTACGGCCGCAGCGACGCGACGATCAACCGCCACGGCATCCGCATGGGCACCGCGGAGCTCTACCGCGCCGTCGAGGCGTTGCCCGAGGTCGTCGACAGCCTCGTCGTCGACCTCGAGTTCCTCGGCCGCGAAAGCTACATGCCGCTCTTCGTCGTCCTGCGCGAGGGGCTCGTCCTCGACGAAGCGCTGACGAAGCGCATGCGGGAGGTGATCAAGAGCGCGCTGTCGGCGCGCCACGTGCCGAACGAGATCTTCCAGGTGCAGTCGATCCCGCGGACGCTCTCGGGCAAGAAGATGGAGCTGCCGGTCAAGAAGCTCCTCCTCGGCGCCGCCCCCGACGACGTCTTCAAGCTCGACGCGATGGCCAACGCCGACAGCGTCGCCTGGTTCGCGGCCTTCGCCCGCAAGCGCGCTACAGAGGCAGCTCGGTGAAGTAACGGCCGCCGTGGAAGATGAGCGGCTGCGCGCCCGGCCGCAGCGCGCACGCCTCGACCTCGCCGACGAAGATGACATGGTCGCCTTCGTCGTAGCGGCTGCGGTTGAAGCACTCGAACGTCGCCGCCGCGCCGTCGAGCAGCGGCACGCCGCGCGGACCGACGCGGAACGGCACGCCCTCGAAGCGGTCGACGTCCTTGCTCGCGAAGCGCAGCGCCAGCGCGTGCTGGTCGGCGGCGAGGATGTGGATCGCGTAGTGCGAGCCGCGGGCGAACGTCGACAGCGATCCGGCCTGCCGCGACAGGCTCCAGAGGACGAGCGGCGGCGCGATCGAGACCGAGTTGAACGAGTTCGCCGTCAGGCCGATCGGCGCGCCGTCGGCGCTGCGCGCGGTGACGATCGTCACGCCGGTCGCGAACGTCGCGAGCGCGGCGCGGAAGTCGTCGCCGGAGAAGCTCGGTGGCGCGGCGCGCACGGTGCGGTCCATGGTTCTGCGATTGTCGACGCTCCCTAGAATGAACGCATGACGTCTCCGCCGGCCGCGCGTCTCGATCGGCACGCGCTGCACCGGCTGGTCGCAGTCACCGTGCTCGGCTTCGCGTCGGGCCTGCCGCTCGCGCTCACCGGCCAGGCGATGCAGGCGTGGCTGACCGCCGACGGCGTCGACATCGCGACGATCGGGTTCCTGAGCCTCGTCGGTCTGCCGTACACGTTCAAGTTCCTGTGGGCGCCGCTGATGGACCGTTTCGAGCCGCCCTGGCTCGGCCGCCGCCGCGGCTGGCTCGTCGTCACGCAGCTCGCCCTCGCCGCTGCGCTGCTCTGGATGGCGGCGACGCCGCCGGCGTCGGCGCTCGGCGCGTTCGCCCTCCTCGCCGGGCTCGTCGCGTGGCTGTCGGCGTCGCAGGACGTCGTCGTCGACGCCTACCGCACCGATCTGCTCGCCGCGCCCGAGCGCGGCCTCGGCTCGTCGCTCGCCGTGCTCGGCTACCGGCTCGCGATGATCGTCTCGGGCGGCATCGCGTTCATCTGGGTCGATCCGCGCCAGGGCGGCGGCTGGACATGGCCCGAGGTGTACCGGCTGATGGCGTTCTTCATGGTCGGCGCGGCGGTGATCTCGGCGCTGGTCGTGCCGCGTCTGGTCGGCGCGCCGAAGCCGGCGAGCGTCGCGCGCAACGACGTCGTCGGCTTTCTCGCGGTGGCCGCAGCGGTCGCCGCCGGCTTCGTCGTGACGCGCTATGCGTTCGCGCCGGCGGCGCGGTCGCTGTTCGCGCCGTTCTTCGCGGCGCACGGCTTCGCCGCGCCGCTCGCCGAGCGCTGGGCCGACCTCGTCGCTCTCTTCGCCGGCATCGCCGTGACGCTGCCGCTCGTCGCGTGGGCGGCGCGGCGGGCGCGCTTCGAGACGTTCCTTGGCAGCCTGCAGAGCTACTTCGCGCAGCAGGGGGCGCTGCCGTTCCTCGCCTTCATCGTCCTCTACAAGCTCGGCGATGCCTTCGCCGGCTCGCTGCTGACGCCGTTTCTGCTCCAGGCGATGCACTACAGCACGGCCGAAGTCGGCGTCGTCAACAAGGTGATCGGGCTGTGGCTGACGATCGGCGGCGCCTTGCTTGGCGGCGCCCTCATGGTCAAGCTCGGCCTGTGGCGCGCGCTGATGCTGTTCGGGATCCTGCAGATGCTCGGCAATCTCGGCTTCTGGTGGCTGTCCCTGCACGGCCGCGACGCACTGCCCGGCCTCGTCCTGCCGGCGTTCGACTGGGGCTTCGTCAAGCTGAACGAGCCGACTCCGGTCGACGGCGGGCTGCTGATGGCGATCGCGAGCGAGAACATCACGAGCGGAATGGGAACGACCGCGTTCGTCGCGTTCCTGATGAGCCTGTGCACGCGTCGCTTCAGCGCGACGCAGTTCGCGCTGCTGAGCGCGTTCGCGTCGATCGGCCGCGTCTGGGTCGGGCCGCTCGCCGGCGTGCTCGCGCAGTCGATCGGCTGGCCGGCGTTCTTCCTCGGCTCGATCGTCGCGGCGCTGCCCGCGCTGGCGCTGCTCGCCGTGCTGCGGCGGCCGATCGACCTCCTCGACAATGACTCCGCCGCTGTCCGTGACTGACGTCGACCGCGCGCTCGCCGCGCCGTGTTGCGCCTGCTGCCGTGCCGGCATCCTCGTGCCGTCGCGACGGCTCTTCGTCCGCCTCGTCGGTGCCGGCGCCGCTGCCGCGGCGCTCGGCAGCGCACGCGCGCGCGAGGGCGTCGAGGTCGGCCCGCCGTCGGTCTTCACCAACGCCGTCCCGGCCGAGCAGATCGAGCGCGCGGCGGGCGGCCAGTACGCGCAGCTGCTCGCGCAGAGCCGCGGCCAGGGCAAGCTCGCATCCGCCAACCATCCGCAGCTCAAGCGCCTGCGCGTGATCGCGTCACGGCTCATCCCCTTCACGTACGAGTGGAACCCGCGCGCGCGGCAGTGGAAGTGGGAGGTGAACCTGATCGAGTCGCCGCAGGTCAACGCCTTCTGCATGCCGGGCGGCAAGATCGCGTTCTTCTACGGCATCCTCGATCGGCTGAAGCTCGTCGACGACGAGGTCGCGATGGTGATGGGCCACGAGATGACGCACGCGCTGCGCGAGCACTCGCGCGAGCAGCTCGGCAAGACGTTCGCGACGCGCGCTGCGATCGAGATCGGCGCCGCGGTGTTCGGCCTCGGCACCGGCGGCAGGCTGCTCGCCGACATGGGCGGGCAGCTGCTGACGATGAAGTTCGGCCGCACCGACGAGACCGAGGCCGACCTCGTCGGCCTCGAGCTCGCTGCGCGCTCGGGCTACGACCCGCGCGCCGGCGTCACGCTCTGGCAGAAGATGGCGGCGGCCAACCAGCGCGCCCCGGTCGAGCTGCTGAGCACGCACCCGTCCGGGCCGACGCGGATCACCGACATCAAGGCGAACCTGCCCAAGGTCGAAGGCCTGTACGCGCGCGCCGAGAAGCCGACCGTGCGGTTCGAGCCGCCGGCTTCGGCGCAGGCCGATCGCGAGCCGACCCGCTGACGGCGAGTCGTCGCTAGCTGCAGAGCAACGCCTGCAAGGCCCAGCTGCCTCGCGCGCACCCGTTCTGGCGCAGCGCGCCCTTGACCGGCGGCAGCACGGCCACCTGGCGGACGAGCGCGCGGATGCTTTCGGCGCCGGTCTTCTGCCGCATGCTGCCGATCTGGCTGCGAATCGTCGAGATGGCGACCCCGAGCTCGGTCGCCGCCTGCGCCGGCGGGGTGCCGTTGCAGAGCGCGACGAGCACCCGGGTCTCGGCGCCCGTCAGTCCGTAGCTGCGGGCAAAGCCCTGCACCGAGAGCGACTCGCACATCGAGCGCTTGCCGAGCACCACGAGGACGGCGCGCGGACCGGAGTCGGCGGCCTCGAGCGGGACGACCGAGATGCTGGCGCGCTCGGCGTCCTTGCCGAGCGTCAGCAGGCGGCGCAAGCCGCGCAGCGACGCGTCGCTGACGGCGTCGTGCAGCGGCGCGACGTCGCGGGCGAGCCGGGCCCGCAGCTCGCCGCCCTGCATCTGCAACGGGTGCAGATCGTCGAGCTCGACCCGTGCCGCGTCGTTGATGTGAACGACGTGCGTGCCGTCGAACAGAAGGACGATGCCGTAGTCGAGCTCGTCGAGCGCGGCCGCGAGCCAATGCCACGACGCCTCGGGCAGGCGTTGGCTGGCGGCTGCGTCGACCGCCCGGGAGACGGAACCGCGGAGGGCGGGATACGCGACCTCGCGCTGCGCGTGGATCTGGGCGGTCTCGAACATGTTCGCTCCTTCTGCGGGTGGCGAGCCATCAGCTCACGATGCGCCTAGGTTAGGAAGGAGCGCGGTCCGAGGCAGTCGACAAAGTCGGACCGGCGATGTGACTAATTCACATCGCGAGGCCAGAATCGTCCCAATGTGCGCCCGGCAAGTCACCGCCGACGTCCTCGACCTCGATCTCCTGCGCGAGATCGCCCGCCAGGGCGGCGTCCGCTCGTACCCGGCGCACGCCGTGCTGATCAACGAGGGCGACACGTCGGACACCCTGTTCATCCTCCTCAGCGGTCGGGTCAAGGTCTATTCGAACAACGCCGACGGCAAGGAGATCGTGATCGCGACGCACGGGGCGGGCGAGTACGTCGGCGAGCTCGCGCTCGACGGCGGCGCGCGCAGCGCGTCGGTCATGACGCTCGAGCCGACGACCTGCTCGGTGGTGAGCGGCGCCAATCTGCGCGGCTTCGTCGCCGCGCACCCCGACTTCGCGTCGCACCTCATCTTCAAGCTCATCCGCTCGGTGCGGCAGGCGACGGAGAGCGTCAAGAGCCTCGCGCTCGAGGATGTCTACGAGCGTGTCATCCGCCTGCTCCACGACCTCTCCGATCCCGTCGCCGGCGGCCAGCGCCTCGTCCGCGAGAAGCTGACGCAGCAGGACATCGCCGATCGGGTCGGCGCGTCGCGCGAGATGGTCAGCCGGATCTTCAAGGACCTCTCGGCCGGCGGCTACCTGGACGCCTCGAGCGGCCGGATCGCGATCGTCAAGAAGCCGCCGGCGGCCTGGTGAGGCGGCGCGCCGATCGCGGCGCGCGGCGTGAATATCCCACAGCGGCCGCACGCAATACGGCGGTGAGCGCGCCCGTTGCGATCCCTAGAGTGGCCGTCGCGGCGCTCCGCCGCACGGTTGCAGGGGGTCACATGGGCAAGCTTCGGGTTCGATCGTATCTCGACCGCGCGCTGATCGTGCTCCTGATCATGGTGGGCGCGGTGGTTGCGGCGGTGCTCGACGTCGAGGACATCGACGAAGCGATGGCGTCGGGCCGCTACGGCCTCGGCGTCGTCGCTGCCGTTCCGCTGCCGGCGGCGCCCGCGATCGCCGCGTCGGCGGTCGCCTGGCACGAGACGGTGGTCGCGCGACTGTCGCGCCTGCTCAGGAAAGGCCGCGCGGCAGCGAGCGGCTGAGGTCCGACGATCGCGACTCGTCCGGAACGCGTACGCGCATCGCGCACCGCGACTTCGATTGATGCGACATGGCAACGAGCGCGTCGGCGTGAATAAGTCATACATCGGGCGCGTGGAAAGGCGCTGCTCGGCGCGCCGCAGCTTCCTAGAGTGCCCATCGTCGACGGCATGCAGCCGTCGACGCCACAGGAGATGACATGAGCGACTTCAGGTTCCGTTCCGCGCTGGACGACGCGGTGTTCGTCGTCGTGATCCTGGCCGGTGTCGCAGTCTCCGCTGCGATGGAGATGGGCGCACTGCGTTCGGTCTTCGAGCAAAAGTCCGCTGCGGTCGTCGCCAAGGCGCGCACCGCGGGCGGCGCCGCGATCCGGCTCGCGGCCGCTTGGGTGCCGCGCCATGCGCCCGCCGCGCGCGCGCCCGGCAGGATCCGCGGCTGAGCGGCGTCTTGTCACCCGGCCACTTCGAGGGAGCCATGGCCAAGCCGAGATTGCGTCGTCATTTCGATCGCGCGCTCTTCGTGGTGCTGATCATCGTCGGCGCCATCGGCTGCGCGCTCTGGGACGTCAGCGCGGTGGAAGACGCGATCGCCGCCGGCAAGCTGGTGCCTGCGCCCGGCAACGTCGTGCCCGTCGCGCCCGCTTCGCCGGCGTCCGCGTTGCCGTTGCCGTTGCCAGTGCCGGGCGTGAGCTGGACCGCCGTGCTGGCCGCCCTCAGGGGGTGATTCAGGCGGCGAGGACGCGCAGCAGCCAACGGTTGAGGTCGACGATCTCGGCGGCGCAGACCGAATGCGGCATCGCGTATTCGTGCCACTCGACGGCATGGCCCATCGCGACGAGCGCGTCGCGCGACGCGCGCGCGCGGGCGACGGGAATCACCGGATCGCCGCTGCCGTGGGCGAGGAAGATCGGCACGTCGCGGTTGGCGGCGTGCCGTTCGGCGTCGGTCTTCGTCGCGAGCGGCAGGTAGCCCGAGAGGCCGACCAGCCCGGCGAGGCGCTCGCGGTAGCGCAGCCCCGTCATCAGCGTCATCGCGCAGCCCTGGCTGAAGCCGGCGAGGACGATGCGCGAGGCGGCGATGCCGCGCTCCTTCTCGCGCTCGATCAGCGCTTCGACGAGCGCCTGCGACTCGCGCAGTCCGCGCTCGTCTTCGCGCCGCTCGGCTGCGTCGAGGCCGAGGATGTCGTACCACGCGCGCATGACATAGCCGCCGTTGATCGTCACGGGTCGCGTCGGCGCGTGCGGAAACACGTAGCGCACCGGACCGACCGTCGCGAGGTCGAGCTCGTGCGCGACCGGGACGAAGTCGTTGCCGTCGGCGCCGAGGCCGTGGAGGACGATGACGGCAGCGCGCGGCGACGTCGAGGTCTCGTGTTCGATCGTTTCGAGTGTCATGGCAAGTTCCGGCACGGCGCGCCCGTGCGTGCGCGCCCATACAATCGGCGCCCGCGTCCTCGCCGTGCGCCACCCACCGCTTCGCTGTCGCGCGAATGCCGTACCGGTTCAGCGAAAGCGAGCGCAACAGGCACCCCCACGCATGACGACCTCGCCCGCCTCCGACGCCAGCGTCGCGCGCGAGTTCGTCCAGTTCGCGGTCGACGCCGGGGTGCTGCGCTTTGGGGAGTTCAAGACCAAGGCGGGGCGGCTGTCGCCGTACTTCTTCAACTCGGGCTTGTTCGACGACGGCGCCAAGCTGATGCGCCTCGGCGAATTCTATGCGCGGCGCCTGCTCGCCTCCGGTGTCGCCTTCGACATGCTGTTCGGCCCGGCCTACAAGGGGATCACGCTCGCCGCCTCGATCGCGATCGAATTCGGCCGCCGCGGCCGCGCGGTTCCATTTGCTTTCAATCGTAAGGAAGCAAAAGATCACGGCGAGGGCGGCCTTGTCGTGGGTGCACCGTTGCGGGGCCGCACGGTGATCGTCGATGATGTGATCACCGATGGCGCGTCGAAGCGCGAGTCGGTCGAGCTGCTTCGACGCGAGGGAGCCGAGCCGGTCGCGGTCTTGATCGCGCTGGATCGGATGGAACGCGGCGGGGCGGGAGATCACCTGTCCGAGCGATCCGCCGTGGAAGATTTCGAACGCGATCACGCCATCCCCGTCCTTCCGGTCGCGACCGTCGCCGATCTGCTCGCCTTCCTGGGCTCGAACGCCGACCCGGGGCTCGCCGCGCACGCCGCGGCGGTCGAGAGCTACCGGCGGCGCTATGGCGTCTGAGGCGCCCGGATCCCTTCTCTGCGGTCTCGCTGCGACGTTCGCGCTGGCGCTGGCGACCGCCGCCGTGCACGCCGAGGATCGGTCGGGGCGCGGCGGCTTCAGCTGCATCGTCAACGGCAAGAAGATCGTCTCCGACCGGCTGATCCCGGAGTGCAACAACACCGAGCAGCGCGAGCTCAACTCCGACGGCTCGCTGAAGCGCATCGTCAGGCCGCCGATGACGCCCGACGAGCGCGAGGAGGCGGAGAAGCGGGAGCTCGACGAGAAGATCAAGGTCGCCGCGTTCAACGACGCCGTCCGCCGCGACCGCAACCTGATGCAGCGCTATCCGGACGAGGCGTCGCACGACAAGGCGCGCGAGAAGGCGCTCGACGAGTTCCGCGTCTCGGAGAAGAGCTCGAGCGCGCGGATCGCGCTCCTGCTCGAGGAGAAGAAGAAGCTCGACGAGGAGAAGAACTTCTACGTCAACGACAAGATCAAGAAGACGCTGCCGCTCATGCTCAAGCAGAAGATCGACGCCAACGAGGCCGCGCTCGAGGCGCAGCGATCGATCGCGCAGAACGCGCAGACCGAGCTCGGGCGCATCAACCGCAACTTCGACCTCGAGCGCGAACGGCTGCGCAGGCTCTGGGGAGGCGCGCGCGCCGGCTCGCTCGGCCCGCTGCCCGACACGCGCTCGCCGGCCGCCCCGGCTGCGGCGACCAAAGCACCGGCGTCCTGACGGGCGCCCGGCTCAGCCGAGCTTCTTCTTCAGCAGCGCGGAGACCGCGGCCGGGTCGGCCCTGCCCTTGCTCGCCTTCATCGCCTGGCCGACGAGCGCGTTGAACGCCTTGTCCTTGCCGGCGCGGAACTCGGCGACCGATTTGGCGTTGCCGGCGATCACCTCGTCGACGATGCGCTCGAGCTCGGCGCTGTCGCCGACCTGAGCGAGACCGCGCGCGGCGATCAGCGCGTCGACGTCGCCGCCCTCGTCCCAGAGAACTTCGAACAGCTGCCGCGCCGCGCTGTTGGAGATCGTGCGGTCGGCGATGCGACCGATCAACGCCGCGAGCGTCGCCGCCGGCAGCGCGATCTCGCTGGCGCCGCTCGCGTTGAGGCGGCGCGCGACCTCGCCCATGATCCAGTTGGCGGCGAGCTTGGGCTGGCCGCTCGCCGCCGCGACCGCCTCGAAGTAGGTCGCGACGCCGATCGACTGCGTCATCATCGCCGCGTCGTAGGCGCCGAGCCCGAGATCGCGCTGGAAGCGCTCGGCGCGATGCCGCGGCAGCTCGGGCATCGCGGCGCGGACCCGCTCGATCCAGTCGGCCGCGATCGCGAGCGGCGGCAGGTCCGGGTCCGGGAAGTAGCGGTAGTCGTGCGCGTCTTCCTTGCTGCGCATCTCGCGCGTCTCGCCGCGCTCGGGGTCGAACAGAACTGTCGCCTGCCGGACCGCGCCGCCGTCCTCGATCAGGTCGATCTGCCACTGCACCTCGGCGTCGATCGCCTGCTGCAGGAAGCGGAAGCTGTTCAGGTTCTTGATCTCGCGCCGTGTTCCGAGCGGCGCTCCCGGACGGCGCACCGAGACGTTGGCGTCGCAGCGAAAGCTCCCCTCCTGCATGTTGCCGTCGCAGATCCCGAGCCAGACGACGAGCGCGTGCAGGGCGCGCGCGTATTCGACCGCCTCGGCGCTCGAACGCATGTCGGGCTCGCTCACGATCTCGAGCAGCGGCGTGCCGGCACGGTTGAGGTCGATCCCGGACCAGTCGGCATACAAGGCAACCGCGTGGGCGTCGCGCGGCGCGAAGCCGTGCAGCGACTTGCCGGCGTCCTCCTCGAGGTGGGCGCGCGTCAGCTGGACGCGGTGGCCGACATCGCCGACGAAGAACTCGACGACGCCGCCCTGCACGACCGGCGTCTCGTACTGGCTGATCTGGTAGCCCTTCGGCAGGTCCGGATAGAAGTAGTTCTTGCGGGCGAAGATCGAGACCGGCGCGATGCGTGCACCGACGGCGAGGCCGAAGCGGATCGCGCGCTCGACCGCGCCGCGGTTGGCGACCGGCAGCGTGCCCGGCAGCGCGAGGTCGACGGGCGAGGCCAGGGTGTTCGCCGCCGCGCCGAACGCGGTCGACGCGCCGCTGAAGATCTTCGACTGCGTCGACAGTTGCGCGTGCGTCTCGATGCCGATCACAACCTCGAAGCCGCGGATCATGACCGCCCCTCGGGCGGCGCGCGCAGGTGCCAGTCGGTCGCGCGCTGGAACGCATGCGCTGCGTGCAGCAGCGTGCCTTCGCCGAAGTAGTTGCCGACGAGCTGGAGCCCGACCGGCATGGCGCCCGCGCCGAAGCCGACGGGGACGCTCATTCCGGGCAGCCCGGCGAGGCTCGCCGGCAGCGTGAAGATGTCGGCCAGGTAGTTGGCGACGGGATCGTCGCTCTGCGCGCCGAGCCGCCACGCGACCGTCGGCGCGACCGGGCCGGCGATCACGTCGCACCGGCGAAAGCACGCCTGGAAGTCGTCGGCGATCATGCGCCGGAGCTTTTGCGCCTGCAGGTAGTAGGCGTCGTAGTAGCCGTGCGAGAGCACGTACGTGCCGATCATGATCCGGCGCTTGACTTCGGCGCCGAAGCCTTCGCTGCGACTTGCGCGGTAGAGCTCGCCGAGGTCGGCGACGTGCTCGGCGCGGTGGCCGTAGCGGACGCCGTCGTAGCGCGACAGGTTCGACGACGCCTCCGCGGGCGCGATCAGGTAGTAGACCGGGATCGAGAGCTCGGTGCGCGGCAGCTCGACGTCGACGAGGACGGCCCCGAGGCGCGCCAGCTCGGCGAGCGCGGCGCGGATCGCCTGCTCGACATCGCCGGCGAGCGCCGCCGGAAAGAATTCCTTCGGCAGCCCGATCCGCAATCCGGCGAGCGGCCGCGCCGCCGACGCGCCCGGCCGCGTTGCCGCGAGCATCGCGTGGAAGTCCTGCGCCGGCCGCTCGGCGCTCGTCGAGTCGCGGGCGTCGAACCCGCTCATCGCGCCGAGGACGAGGGCGCAGTCCTCGGCGCTGCGCGCGAGGACGCCGGCCTGGTCGAGGCTCGACGCGAACGCGATCATTCCGTAGCGCGAGCAGACACCGTAGGTCGGCTTGATGCCGCTGATCCCGCAAAAGCTCGCCGGCTGGCGAATCGAGCCGCCGGTGTCGGTGCCGGTCGCGGCCGGCAGCAGTCGAGCGGCGACCGCGGCGGCCGATCCGCCCGAGGAGCCGCCGGGGACGCGCGACTCGTCCCACGGATTGAGCGTCGGGTGGTACGCCGAGTTCTCGGTGCTCGAGCCCATCGCGAACTCATCGCAGTTGAGCTTGCCGAGCGTCACGGTGCCGGCGTCGGCCAGGCGGGCGACGACCGTCGCGTCGAACGGGCTCCGGTAGCCGGCGAGCATGCGCGAGCCGGCGGTCGAAGGCATGGCGCGGGTCACGAAGATGTCCTTGTGGGCGATCGGGACGCCGACCAGCGGCCCCGCGTCGCCCGCAGCGCGGCGGCGGTCGGCGTCGCGCGCCTGCGCGAGCGCGGCGTCGCCGTCGAGCACGAGCGCGGCACCGAGCCGCTCGTGCGCGGCGAAGCGCGCGAGCAGGTGCGACGTCACCTCGACGCTCGACAGCTCGCGCGCGGCGAGCGCGCGGCCGAGGTCGGCGACGCCGAGCTCGTGCGGAGCCGCGTGGCTCACTCGATCACCTTCGGGACGAGGTAGAGGCCGTCCTTGGTCAGCGGCGCGCTCTGCTGGTTGGCCTCGCGGTCGACCGCTTCGGTGACCGCGTCGTCGCGCAGCCGCAGATGCGCCTCCTGCACCGCGGCGAGCGGCGTGTAGAGCGGCTCGACACCGCTCGTCTCGACCGCGCTCATCTGCTCGACGATGCGAAAGAAGCTGTTCAGCTGGTCGAGCATCAGCGCCTGCTCTTCGGCGCCGAGGTCGAGACGCGCGAGCTCGGCGATGCGGCGCACGTCCAAAGGGGTCAGGGCCATCGAGAAATAAGAGACGCTGCGCGCCTTGTGATCACGGCTTCGAAGCCTTCGCGAGGATCGAAATCGCAGAAGGCATGGGTTATTATCGTTCGCTTCATTCACGGCCTTGCTCTTGCTGCGAAGGGCTCGGCGTCCATCGATTCCTTCCCCATTCGAAGCGCCCCCGGGACGCCCCAACAAGAGCTCAATGTTCGGATCCTTTCGTCGCTATTTCTCGACGGATCTCGCGATCGACCTCGGCACCGCCAACACGTTGATCTACGTGCGCGGCAAGGGGATCGTG
>Ga0068860_100001195_pt1 | contig 28363 bp, 30 predicted proteins | sample KBSSwiS32_FD_66597 | JGI IMG/M metagenome (GOLD analysis project Ga0068860, IMG submission 66597) | Switchgrass rhizosphere microbial communities from Kellogg Biological Station, Michigan, USA - KBS Switchgrass S3-2 | ecosystem: Host-associated > Plants > Roots > Rhizosphere > Soil ... | reverse complement strand
GCGGTCTTGCGCTTGACCTCCTTCTCGGCCTTGCGGCGCAGGCGATCGTCCATGCGGTCGAGCACATAGGCGAGCAGCGCCTTGCCCCGTTCCATGCTGTCGGCCAGGAAATGGTCGAAATGGTCGCGCACGGCGTTTTCCACCATGCGTGCAGCCTCGGGCGAGGTCAGCCGGTCCTTGGTCTGGCTCTGGAACTGGGGATCGCGCAGGAAGACCGAAAGCATGAGCTCGCAGCCGGTCATGATGTCCTCCGCCTGGATGTCGCGGGCCTTCTTCTGCCCGCACAGTTCCCCGAAGGCGCGAATGCCCTTGGTCAGCGCCGCGCGCAGGCCCTGTTCATGGGTGCCGCCATCGGGGGTGGGAATGGTGTTGCAGTACCAGCTGAACGCGCCCTCCGACCAGAGCGGCCAGGCAATCGCCCACTCCACGCGCCCGCCATTATCGGCAAAGGCGTGGTTGCCGGTGAAGAAATCGGCGGTGGCGCATTCGCGGCCATTGACCTGTTCGCGCAGGTGATCGGCAAGGCCGCCGGGGAACTGGAACACGGCCTCGGCGGGCGTGTCGTCGGAGATGAGTTCGGGCGAACAGCGCCAGCGGATTTCGACGCCGGCGAACAGATAGGCCTTGGACCGGGCCAGCCGGTGGAGGCGGGCGGGCTTGAAGGCCAGCGCCCCGAAAATCTCGGTATCGGGCTCGAAACGGATGGTCGTGCCCCGGCGATTGGGCGCGGCGCCGATCTTTTCGAGCGGCCCGAGCGGGAGCCCGCGCGAGAATATCTGGCGGTAGAGCTGCTTGTTGAGGGCGACCTCCACCTCGGTCGCCACCGACAGCGCATTGACCACGCTGACGCCCACGCCGTGCAGGCCGCCGCTGGTCTGATAGGCCTTGTCCGAAAACTTGCCGCCCGAATGGAGCATGGTCATGATGACCTCGAGCGCCGACTTGTCCGGGAATTTGGGGTGGGCATCGACCGGGATGCCCCGGCCATTGTCGATGACGGTCAGGCGATTGCCCGGCTCGAGAATGACCTCGATCCGGGTGGCGTGCCCGGCAACCGCTTCGTCCATCGCATTGTCGAGCACTTCGGCGGCGAGATGATGGAGCGCTCTCTCGTCCGTCCCGCCGATATACATGCCGGGGCGGCGCCGGACAGGCTCTAGCCCTTCCAGCACCTCGATGGCGGATGCGTCATAGGTTTGGGACGAAACTGCCGGGGAACCGGCGAACAGATCATCGGACATGAGAGTGCTATAGGGCCACGCGAGTCAGGCGCGCAAGCCGGGGCGGTAGTTATGCCGCAATCCGTCCACAGGAGAATGCGTTCGGAAAGATCCTCCCCCAGACAAGCACGGGGAGGATCTTATAGGTGCCGTTATCGAACGCGCGGACCGCCAAAGGGCAGGGGCGGGGGCGGACGGCGGGTGCCGCGCGGCAGTTGCGCCTGATAGGCCCGGCCGCAATGCTCCACGCAATAGGGGAAACCGGGGTTCACCTTGTCGCCGCAGAAATGGAAATCCGGCTCGCCCGGGTGACCGATCGGCCATTTGCAGATCTTTTCGGTCAGATCGAGCAGGCTCGTCTTGCTGGCCATTTCCGGGCTGGGCTTGGCTGGAACGAGACGGCGCGGCGGCGCGGGCGGAATCGGCTGCTGCTGTTCACCCGGGCCCTGCCGCAGAAAGCCGCCGGGGCCGACCGAGATGATTCGGGGCTGCGGCGCGCGCGCGGGCGCCTCGGGCGCCAATTCCGAGTCCGGGTCCGACGCCGTGGCGACGGGTGCCTCCGGCTTGGATTCGGCTTTGGGTGCCGGAGCGTGTACGACTTCCACTGCGCTGGCTTTTGCCGTGGGCGATTCGGGCGGCTTGGGGTCGCTCGCCTCCTTGGCCGGTGCACGCGGCGCCTTGGGCGCTGCCTCGACAGCCTTGACGGGCGAGGGGCGTGACTGAAGGCCAAGGCGGTGCGCCTTGCCGATGACCGCGTTGCGGCTCACACCGCCGAGCTCCTCGGCGATCTGGCTTGCGGTCATGCCGCGTTCCCACATCGTCTTGAGTTGCTCGATCCGCTCGTCAGTCCACGCCATTGCCAATCCTTCCATTACAGCCGGCGCATATGGGTGTTCGCAACAAAAAGGTCAAACGCGGCGCACAGGGAAGGATCGCGCTCTTGCCTGCTTTGCCGCTTTGGGGATAGGCGGTGGACATGACCGACACGTCGATTGCCACGGGCCGCACGCCGATATCCATGCCGCTGATGGTCCATGAGCCCGGCGTTCCGGTCATCCGGACGGTCAACTGGGCGGGAACCTGGGCGCTTTATCTCAAGGAGGTGCGCCGGTTCATGAAGGTGCAGCTCCAGACGATCTGGGCGCCCGGCGTGACGACGCTGCTCTATCTCGTCATCTTCTCGCTTGCGCCGGGCGGTGCCAGCCGGCGGGTGCTTGGGGTTCCCTTCACCGATTTCATCGCGCCCGGCCTCATCGCCATGGCGATGATCCAGGCATCGTTCGCCAACAGCACCTTCTCGCTACTCACCGGAAAGCTCCAAGGCACGATCGTCGACTATCTGATGCCGCCCTTTTCGACAGCCGAGCTGATGCTGGCCCTTGTCTCCGCAGCGGTCACGCGCGCGGCGATGGTCGGTGCTGCCCTCTGGCTGGTCATGGCGCTGTGGCCGGGCGTGCATGTCACGCCTATCCATGCCTGGGCGATCTGCTGGTTTGGCGTGCTGGGGTCGGTCTTCATCGCGTTTCTGGGCATATTATCGTCGATCTGGGCCGACAAGTTCGACCATTCGGCAGCGATTACCAGCTTTGTCATTGTGCCGTTGTCGCTGTTGTCGGGCACATTCTATTCCGCCGATCGCCTGTCGCCGCTGTTCCGGTCGATCAGCCACGCCAATCCGTTTTTCTACATTATTTCAGGGTTTCGCTACGGCTTCCTCTCGAGAGCGGACACGCATGTCGGGGTCGGCGCGCTCGTGCTGCTCGGCATTACGGGTGTGAGCGGCCTGATCACCTATCTGGTCCTGCGGAGCGGGTGGAAAATCAAACCCTGACTATATCAGGGTGCCGGCGCGATCAGTGCCAGAGTTCCCCATGCATATGATAGGAACCGTCTGCTTCACGCCGGAAGACGTCGTCGATGGCAGGATGATTGACTGGCTCGGCGTCATTGTCATCGACCAGGTTCTGCTGGCTGACATAGGCGATGTAGGTGCCTTCGTCATTCTCGGCGAAAAGATGATAAAAGGGCTGCTCGCGGGCGGGACGCAGAGATTCGGGAATAGATTCGTACCATTCCTCGCTGTTGGCGAAAACGGGATCGACGTCGAACACAACCCCGCGAAAGCCATGCAACCGGTGCCGCACGACATCGCCAATCCGAAACCGGGCGTGCGTGATCAGCGGGGCACCAGCAATCGACTCAGTTCTGGAAGGAGGATCAAAGGCGGTGCTCATGAAGGGTGATGTAGTACAGCGCTGCGAAGGTGCAAGAAAAATGGCGGGCCGCCTTCTTGGCAAAGCGCGCCGCATGGGTTAGTGGCCGCACCTCGTTGGACCACAGCCAGGCCGTAACAGGCTCGGTACCCATGGAGCGGCTTCTGCGGAGAGGTGGCAGAGTGGTCGAATGCACCGCACTCGAAATGCGGCATACGGGCAACCGTATCGAGGGTTCGAATCCCTCCCTCTCCGCCACAACTAAGTTATTGATTTTCCATCATTTTGTTCCAATTCGCGGGTGCGGCGGAAGTGCGCCATTGTCGCCGATGCTCTGGACTGCGGAGCGTTGATTGGGGGCGCGACATTTCGCCGAAATGTCGCACGATTCTCTCGAGGCCAATTGGACAGTACCGGATTTCATAGATGACCCGGGGCCGCGCGTGGCTCAACTGCCGGACCGGTTCTCTCAGGCGAGGGCGGACCGGCAGGTCCGGGGAGCGCTGAGAGTTCAGGAGATCATGCTTGCCGGGGGCCGGATCCCGGAGGTTAGAAAGGTCGGCCGAGCAGGAGGGCGCGCTTCTGCTGTTCCCAGTCGAGCGCGATGGAGTCCCTTGCGCTCAGCGCTCCGCCATCGACCCAGACCGGTTGCTTGCCCGTCATGATGGACTTCAAAACATCGGGCGACAGGAAGGCCAGCCTTAGAATGCGGGTGACATAGGCGGCCATAAAATGCCCGCCGAGAGCCGGATGAGATTGTCGTCACCAGCGGCGGCAGCGAGGCCAACAATCTTGCACTCAAGGGCAGCTTCTTCGCCCTGCGCGACAAGGGCGATCACATCATCACCCAGGTCACCGAACATCCGGCCCTGAACCCGCTTCGATTTCTCGAGCAACTCGGGGCGAAGGTGCCCTATCTGCCGGTCGATGGCCATGAGCGTCGGTGGGGGGACTTAGCCGAATGGCCGGTTACGGGTCCGGAAGCGAGGTTAGCGGACATTGGTTGCCCGTCTTGAGCTCTGACTGCCTCCGTCGACATCCCGGTCGTTTACACGCCGAGCGACTGCTCCTAAAAGCTGCCTTTGGTTCATATCCGAAGCGGCAAAGTACTGCTCATCCATCATCGCATCGAAGAGTTGCGGCAGATCGGTAGCACCTGGTTGGCAGCTATCGCGCGAAACGGTCAAGGAAGGCCTAGCCAGCAGCCTAGGCCTTTATGGGTTCAGGCCTAGTATGATCGCCGGTCAACAGTCGTAACCTCTCCATTCCCGATCACGAGGTGCAGCTCGGCTGAATCCTGCCCGTGCTCATCCTGCTCAACAGAAGCCAACCAGAACCAAGGAAGTCTACAACGACACTGATGCCCTACGTCGTAGTCTTCCGGTACCAACAGAACTTGATCGCACGTCATGCACTGCACATGGAATTTTCCACAGCGATCGCATTTTCCGACGTGGTGAATGAAGGAGCGCCTTGTTCGCGCCTGCGGGCTGAGGCTTCCGATGGGTTGTAGTCCCATGTTGATCTCAGGATATCCGTCCCAAAAAATCCTGCCATGATCGCAACTCGCGCGCATACAACGAGGCCAAGTTGATGGATCAAAATTTTCGATATAATCGAGCGGAACTAGACAAATCATGACGGCGGATTGTGCTCTCCTTTCAGCCGCCTTCGTATGACCTGCCGGGCATACCAAATAGCCATGCGTGGCCCCGACATCCTCCATCATGCCGCGAAACGCCTCGACGTCCTTCACGTCAACTTTCCGCTTTTTCTGTTTCGCATCGACGATGATGCGGCGGCTGTTATCCGTATCGTGTCTTGAGTCGATCAGGACATCAATCTGCCTTTTTCGGCCGCTGATTCGACCTTGAATGCGCGCATTGGGTGTCACGCAAAGCCCAGTCGATAGTTGGTCGGCCATCAAGCGCGCGATCATTCGCTCATAGACCTCCCAGCTCGTCGACGATGGATTCATGGCATTGGCCTTCCTGGCACGTGGACTGTGCGATACCAACGGCGTGTCGAGCCATTTATCTCATCGTACCGTAGTCAGCTTGAGAGCGGGCGCGTCGAGTTGACGCACGGTGACACAACATCAACTGCCGGAAAATCTCTCACGGTGGCGCGCCAGAAATGAGGGATGAGGCCAAGCGCTTCGGTTTGCGGGCAGATGTATCAATTCTGATTGTTCGCCGAAGAGGGATCTGAGTTCTGGAGGCACCCGGTTGTGCGCGACGAGCAACCGATAGTCGTCCGTCAGGGAAATCAGGTGTCGATCGAAGAGCCAGTGAATGGTGGCTGATAGAGCGATGCCGTTCTGCACTACGTCGGGCCCGCCATTGGCCACAGGCCATATATGTGCGGCCTGAACCTCCGAACGGCCACCGCCGTTGATGATCCTCAATCGCGATACGGCGCACCGATCGTCGTACGCGCCACAAACCGCTCGCCGAAAACTCGCGCCGCGCACGTGCCGATTTGTGAGGGCAGTCGCGATTTCCAGACGCGCTCGCCGAGCGGTACCGTAGCATGAAACGCTGTAAGGTCGGGATTCGCTGGGTCGAGGCCGTATCGCCGTGCGTTAGCCGGGTTGGTCGTGTCGTGCAGTCCAGCGGTGACGATCGCCACGAAGTCTTCGTCGTCGAGCGGACGAACCGATCTGCCGCGAAGGAAGACGCCGACCTGCGGTCGAGGAAGCTGCCGCAGCGCGCTTTCGGCATACCGCCCGTTCGAAGTCCAAGGGACCGGTACATCGAACGGAAGGAAATCGGCCAGCCGGGCATAAGCGAGGGTCGTGTTGCGTGGATCGGGCTCGACTGTGGTCACCCGGGCCACCGCAAAATAGGCCAGATTTCCTCCGTCGGCTCGTGGCCGTCGCAATACCACCCAGCCGCCGGCCGATCCCGCTACTGTGGCTGCATAGCGCCTGGGAAAATGATATCGCTCGGTTACTTCGTCGTCATAGGCCGAGCCCGGTTTAGTATCGAATACGGCCTTCATGCGTGATCACCAATTAGGCCGGATTGCAACCTCCGCTGGAGAACCGACCACTGCCCGCCCACTCGTCGGCTTGCCTCCTGAAGTGCTTGTCCACCGTCCAAGAATTGTGCTTCCCGATTGCCTCTGCGAGCCGTCAGCCCTACGATTGGTAGTAGCGCATTGCTACCGCCGAGGCTATCATGCCTCGTTCTTACATCACGTTTCATTATCGGAAACGCTGGCGAGGCGTTTCCGACTATAGGCATTCGAGCCGCGCAGGCTATAAGACCGCGTGATCAGGAAGCGGGCTAGAGATAGATATAGTGGTTCCAAGCGTTCCGACCCCAAGTGGGGAAGGGCGAGATTGCGGCATTCCGATCGGTCGGAATTGAATGCAGGAACGGCTGACGCGGCGACCGGCGCACTGCCCGTAGACGTGGTAGGTTGCGATCTTTTTGCCGGCGCCGGCGGATTTTCTCTTGGCGCGCTGGAGGCCAAGATCCGGGTTGCAGCAGCCGTCGAATTCAATCGGTACGCCGCCGCAAGCTACAGAAACAATCTGGTTAAATCAGCGCGATCGCAGACTCTTCTCTATGAGGACGATATCGAGCAGCTTGATCCCGCTGTCGTGCGTTCTGCCGCCGGCTTCGAGCAGTCTGGTTGCGACATTCTGATGGGCGGGCCGCCATGCCAGGGCTTCTCCGCGCATCGGATCAACGACGCTGGCGTCGGCGATCCACGCAACGCCCTTTTGCTCCGCTATTTCGAGTTTGTGCGGGTCCTGCGCCCCATGTTCTTTCTCGTAGAGAACGTGCCCGGCCTCCTTTGGCCACGCCACAAGAGTTTCTTGGATGCTTTCTATCAACTGGCCGATGCCGCCGACTACGAAGTGATGAAGCCGGTGGTCCTCAACGCGAAGGACTTCGGCGTGCCGCAAAGCCGTCGTAGGGTATTCATCCTGGGAATGGACCGGCGCCGGCAAGCGGCGATGCCCGCTTGGCCTCCCCCCGCGACGCATGTCGCTCAAGCATCGCCGGATATGATCCGCGCCCAATTTGGCTTAGCGCTGCAGCTACATTCGAGCGTCCCGTACCGGCCGACGATAGCAACGACATACACATGCAACATGGCGAGAAGCTGCTCGAAACCTTCAAGGCGACGCCGCCAAACGGTGGCTCGCGAAAGGATTCCGGTCGCGTCCTCGACTGCCACCGCGATCATGACGGCCACAAAGATGTATACGGGCGAATCGATCCGACACGGCCTGCGCCGACTATGACGACCGCTTGCGTCAACCCATCTAAGGGACGCTTCGTCCATCCGACGCTCCATCATGGGATTACACTACGGCAAGCAGCGCGCTTGCAGACTTTTCCGGACTGGTTCGTCTTCGAGGGCGGCCTAATGGCTGGAGGCGTGCAGGTAGGGAATGCAGTCCCGGTCGATATGGCGGCAGCTCTGCTGAGCCCATTGCGGGACGCGGTTCTAGCGATCAAGTCCTCCGAGTGTTCCTAGTTCGAAGCGACGGCCGCCTGAGAGACAGGGGAAGCTTGCCTTGACAGTGTCGTCGGACAAACTGACGCCGGAAGCGCGAAGCGCGCTCATGGCCAAGGTGCGTTCGAAGAACACTGCGCCCGAAATCCGCGTTCGTAGAGCAGCCCATGCGATCGGGCTCCGCTTCCGGCTCAGTCGGCGCGACCTTCCCGGTAGCCCCGATCTCGTCTTGCCAAGGTACAGGCTAGCTGTCTTTGTACATGGATGTTTTTGGCATCGCCACCCAGACTGTCGCCGCGCCTCAGTGCCAGCCACGAGGCCGGAATTCTGGGAAATGAAGTTTGCTAAGAATGTGGCGCGCGACCTCGCCGCCACGGCTGCGTTACACGATCGGGGTTGGAAAACACTGGTCATCTGGGAATGCGAAACGAAATGCGACGCGCATATCCAACAAGCGCTTCGAGATGCCATCGCACAAAATTCGTGAGACTGCGCTCGCAGACGCGTCAATCCAGCAGGCTGGCGAAGTAGCCGATTTCTGGGGCAGTCGCGGTGCCGATCGCGAATACGCGGTCGAGAAGCAAGTTTCCCTCCTCGCAGCTTGTCTCGGGCAGCAACGCGCACGAATGACATGCCGCCCGATTGAGGGAATGCGTGCCCTGACCCTCGCTCTCGATACATAACGGATCAGACGAGCAAATCGCGGCATTAGCCATTGCTGCGCGGATCGTCCCATCCAATCGGCCAGGTCCGCCCTGACGGACCAACCCGCCGAGCGTTCCTTCCGAGTCTCCGCTTGCCGTGTAGATCAGTAAGCCCGCCATCCCCGCTCCCGGCGATGATGAGACGTAGAGCCGCTCGCGTAAACTCGACGAATCATAACCGCATTCAAACGACAACTGCCGGATCAGTAGATGCGCAAAGCTATGGATAAGGATTCGCTCGGCGGTCAGCACCCGTGCCGGCCGACCGCGCTCCGCAGCCAAGTGCTGGATCTGCCTTTGTAGGCTCCGCGTCCGCTTCTCGATTTCCTCATTTTCGCGCCAGTCGGCCAACGCCTTGTAGGAAAATTGTAGAAATATGCCTTCACCCCGCACCGAGAAGCCGGGCAGCCAACGCTTGGGGTGGAGCGACAGTTCCGCCGGCAGGCCGCGCGCGGCATCGGGCGGGAATATCCGAGAGAAGCCGGTAAGCACCCGCGTTTCTCGCAGCCGCCGTACCAGCACCACCGCATCGAACAGTTCGGCGAACCAGGGCGAATACTCGCCGAGCGCATTCGCCTTGGTGTCGAAGTCGTGGCGCTCCGCCGCAGGTGGCCTCGGCGCGGTGTAGGCGCGATATTCGTCGAGCCGGTAAAGCTCTTCATCGATGGGGCCCGGCTCGTCGTCGGGCTCCGGCGGAGTGTTGTGCGCGTTGAACCGTTCGTTCGCCGCGCGTATGAACGCCTCCTCGTCGAGCCCCAGATTCCTGGCCTTCGCGCGCAGAAAGTCGAGGTGAAGCTTGCCGTCGACCGTGACCGAGAGGATCTCGCTCCAAATGTCTGGTCGATCGAGCATCTGCTCGACCTGCGCTGAATAAGGCGGGATCAGGATCGAACTCGTCATCTTTGCGAAGTAGGCGTTCGACGCCCCGCGCTGGATGGTCTGCGGAATTCCGCCCGGGCAGTTGTTCTGTTGTCCGTCGGGTCCCAACCACGGACGCTCGCCGGGGCATGTGCCCGCGAAGATGGCCCTCAGAGCGTCGCGTTGAAACGCGCCCGCCATTGACCGACTCGCACCGCAGGTCACGCATTTGACCACCACGCCTGCAAGTCCTGCGGCCGTCGTCGAATATAAATAGAGTTGCGCTTGATCCTCGGTGCAGCCGGCGCGGTCCCCCGAGTGTGGCCAATCTAACCACGGAAAATCCATGATGTGCCCGCTCTCGCACGCCACAACGAACCGAACCGGCGAGAGGCGCGGACGCCTCTTGGCGTGAAGCTCCGAACAGGGTTTGGCTTTGCCTTCGGCACGCCGCCCAGCGTTGTTGCAGCGTAACGTCTCCGAGCGCCACTGCGCATTCCAAGGAACATATTTGAGAACTCTGCAACGTGGGCAGAAATGCCAGTTGGGAAATCGGACGAACGGCATCGGCGCCCGATCGATGCGTGGCGCGCCCTGGCCCGGTCGATAGTCGGGCGCCTCGTTCGGGGTCAGGAAAAAGTCGATTGGTCGGCCAAGTTCGGTGCGTAGCCGCCGTGCCAAGCGGCCGTCCACCACTTGGGATGTCTTCAAAATCTCGGTCCGGGTGGCAGGGTCGGCGAGTTCATAGGGCCAAACATCAAGCCCAGCGGGCATCAACGACTCGTCGGTGAAGTCGATGATCGAGCCGACGCCGAACGGCACCACGCCCTGCGATGTCCGGAATTCGGGGCGATCCATTTCAGTTCTCCTCGTCGGCGGACGACGCGTAAACGTTGAGCACGCGTGCCATTGAAGTGCCGTCGACATTCCGCATTGACGTGGGAACCGGCCATGCGTCGCGCTGGAAGGTGTCGTCGGGAACCGACCCGAATGGGTACATCAGCGTCTGGTCGGTCGGAACACCGCCCATCCGCCCATATTGCGGTGGCGAGTAGTTTCCCCAAAACGCCAGCCACTCTGCGAGTTCGCGCTTCGTATCCTCAAACTCGCCTTCATCGATGCTTTCGGCGCGCTCCAGGATCGCCTCGATTTGCTCCTCGACCCCATCGAGCATCGCGGCAATCCGGTCGGGCTTTTCGACGTCCGCCAACAGCCTCGCCAGCGCCACCAAGACGCCGCGCATGCCGCGTTCGCGCGCCTGCGGCGAGAACGGTGTGACGCTGGTCGGTTCGACATGCCGATAGAGGCTTTGGTGGTAGGCGACGAAGCGCTCATAGTGCGAGCGGTCGCGGCTCTTGGTTTGGGTGTACACCGTCAACACCAACCCGGGAAACGAGCGGCCGACGCGGCTGCTTGCCTGGATATATTCGGACGTTCCTTTAGGTTGACCACTCATCACGATCAGTCCCAATCGGGGCACATCGACTCCGACAGCGATCATATTGGTCGCAAGCAACACGTCGACCGGAGGGCGTCCCTCCGGTTTAAGTCGCCAAGGGATTTCCAACTGTTGCAGGATCTCGGGAATCTCTTCCGCGCCGCGGCGACTCGTCAGCTCGACGACCTCACGGATGTAGCGCCGCCGTTCGGGCCCGATGCCCTTGCGATGACAATGCCCTTTGAGAAATTCCGGGATATCGCCGACGCACAAAGTCGCGGCATGACCGAGCTCACGCAGCGAATTGAAGTACCAAACCAGCGTGCCGTATGGGTCGGCGATCGCGCGTTCGCATTCCTGGTCCTCCGTCAGAGGGTAACAAACGCTTTGCAGCAGCGGCGCACAGGCCCGAACCAGCGCCGTCTGGTGCGACTTCACCGCATTGCCCATGAAGCCGACGTATCGTCGGCCGGGTGAGGCGTTGTCCTCGAGCGCAAAATAGGAATCCCCCGCCCGCAGCGCCTGCGGCGGGAATTCGAAGCAATCGCGATTGTAGAGATCGCGACATTGCTTCTTGGCTCGTCGGATCGTCGCAGTTGAAGCGACAATCTTATGGATATGGCCATCGCGGGTGCACAGCCGATCGATCGCTGTCTCGTAGAGACCGACGATCGTCCCCAGCGGCCCCGAGATTAGATGGAGTTCGTCCTGGATAACCAGGGCAGGGGGCGGAGCGCCCGTTCCGATGCCGAACAGCCGACCCGTATTGTCGTCCCACGCGATCTGCGCGAACTTGTCGACGGTGCCGATCAAGATCGTCGTCGGGTCGGCGTATATGTCTTCGTCGATCACCAGGACCGGGAGACCGCCGCCGGACTTTCCGAAGCGGCATTGTGGGTCGGGGCAGACGAACGCCACCGTCCGCGCTCCGCCGCTCACGGGACGGACTTCCTCATAGCCGAGCTTGGTGCGGTCGGTGAAATCGACACCGCACCACGGGCACTGCAGAACCTGGAAAGGATTCGATGCGAACTTGTCTTGGCGGAGCGCCTTTAGCTTATGACGCGCGTCGTCACGATTGTTGGGCGACAGGCTGCGCCCCACCCAGAGGCCGATTGAGATTCGCGCCTGCCCAAGGTCGGCATCGAGCGTGCGATCGAGCCGCAGCGTCTCAAGAGCAAGCACCAACGCCGATGCCCGCTGAAATTGCTGCGCGGTCAAAAGACGCAACGTGTAGCGCATCAGTACCGTGCACCCTGCCGCTTTGCCTTTGAGCCGCGCCGCGATGATCGTGAATGCACTCAATCCCAGATAGGCTTCGGTCTTGCCGCCGCCGGTGGGGAACCAGATCAGATCAACCAGATTGCGCTCGGGATCGTCTTCGCTGAACGCTGCCGCCAAATTCATCAAAATGAAGCCGAGCTGAAACGGGTACCAAGTGTTGGTGTTGCCGTCGCCGACCGCGGCAGGTTGTGGCGAGCCCGAATCCCGACGCTTCAGTCGCGAATGGTGCTGCTGAACGAACATCGCCTTGTTCATCAAGCGGTAGGCGAGGAGGGCGGTAGGGCCTGTCCGCAGGAGCTCAATCCCGCGGCGCATCCGATCTAGGCAACTGCGGCAATTTGCCAGATTGGCCTGTGCCGCCTCCAAGATCGGCCCCGACAAGTCGGCTGCCGTCAGGCTCTGAGCATCCTGGCTCCTGGGCGAAGGCATTCGGGACGAACTCGACGAGCTTATTAGGCGTACGGTCGTTACCGAGATCGACAATCTGGTTCCGGCAGACGCGGCCGCTCCCATAGCCAAAATTGATTGGTCTCGCCTGCTGCTCGCCGGCAGCATCCTGGCCCGGTCCGATCAGCGGCTGCATCAGGAAGCGGCATTACGGATCGCAACCGGGGCGGTCACCCTTTCGACAAGTGAAGCGGTCAAGGATGCGGGTAAGCGACCGTCGATATTCAACAGCTTTAAGCTGCCGCCTCCGACCGAGCCGAACCGGGTGCTTGTGCACAATTGGACCTTCGCATCGCTCGCCTTTGCAAAGGCGATTGGTAAACCTGACGCGATAGAAGCGGCGCTGGAGCACGCTGCGCAGAACCCGGCACTTGCGCCCTATATGGCAATGGCGCAGGCGGTGCGGATCGGCCACGGAGGCGGTCAGCCATTCGATATCGTTGCAATCGCAAATGAGCCACGTGATGCCTTCTACGCGGCGTTGGGGCAACGCCTGATCCTTCTAAAGGGGCTCGAACGGGAAGAGCAAAGCTCGGCTAGATGGCCGTTGCATCTGCGGCATCCGGGTTCGACAGCGTGGTAACGTCGACCACGTCGTTCCTGGGTCCAGGCAAGCTCATTGCTGGCTCAGCTTGAGATGCCTGGAGAAGAACCTGGTCATCACGTCGAAGGCCTCCTTCGTTTCCGGCAGGTCGCTATCGTAGAAGAAGGCATGGCCGAGACCGTCCCAGACGTGCAATTCCGCGTCAACACCCGCCTTCACCAGTTCACGATGCGTGTTGACCGCCCCGCTCATGTCAAATGCGCGGGTGGATGTGATAACCAAAGTAGGCGGGAACGCCCTGAGAAGTTCAGGGGATACGATCGGCGATACCAGCGGATCAGACAGGTTTGCTCCATCGAAATAGGGCCGCTTCCAATCCAGAGGAGAAAGGGCCTGGAAAGGTCGGGTGAAGGCCTTGCTATCGCCCCAATAATACGCGTCCGCCCCGGCAGAGAATATGCCGATGGCGGCGGGTAGAGGCAGCTTCTCCTTGAGCAGCCAACCTGGCGCCTCAGCCGTCAACACGCCCCCAGACGAGCAACCAAATACTGCGATGTCCTGCGCACGGTACGTCTTTAGCAATGCCCGATAGACGGCGACAAAATCCTCATTGGCAGCAGGGTACTTGTATTCTGGACTCTGGCGATAAGTAATCGAGATCACCTCCACCTGGGCCATCGCGGCCAGCGGAATCGATTCGAGCAGACCGGTTCCCCGCGCATTGGCGAGCGCGAATGCGCCGCCCGGTAGATTGATCAGGACCTTGTGCGCGTTGCCTTTGGGCAACGGCGCAACTGGCCGGATCAAGACCGCCGACAATCCGGCGATAGTGGTGTCGGTGATAGTGACGGGGTAGCGTTCAGACAGCTGCCGGACTTTTGGTTCCATCATTTTAGGAATGCTGGCGCGAAGCTGGCCGGCCGTGCCATTGGCCACGGCAGCCCGCAGTGATTCTTCGGGATCGAATGGACGTCGCGGCAAAGCGGCGCGCGCTTCCGGGCTGAGATAGGGAGACGGTGGAAGTCGAAAGGTGGGCACATTCACTGTGCCATCGGCCTCGATCGGATTGGACGACGTGCCTGTTGCTTCTGGTGGAGGAGCGGGGGAGGAATTGGAACCCCAGGCCGTCGTAGTTCCGATTGCAATCGACAACGAAATCGCCGCCGCCGCGAAACGCCGACGCGTGCGTGGCCCGAAGGGCAAATTTATTCGCGCAACATGTGATGCCAACATCCGCTATCCTCCGTGGGACTGCCCTTAAAGGCATTTATGGTTCCGGTCTGGAACGATTGTGATTAATCCAGGGCACGTTATGCAGGTCATGGTTCTCTTTAGATCGACCGCGCCCGTTAGTCATGTCGCCAATTGCCGCTTCTTTTTCGGCAGCTCGGAGGCCCGACCCAAAAGGGCGGGAAAACACTTACACGCGTCACGCCAACGTCACAGCAGGATGTGACAGACCTCTGGCACAGTCGGAGAAAAACAAGTGATGCGGATATTCTCCTGACCGACGCGGTGCGACATGGCACAATTCCGGCTAAGCCGAACACCAACGAAAGGCGCGTGCATGCATGAAGATGGATTTCGCGCGTTCCTCGCCACACATCTCTCACCACGATCTGTGAGCAGCTACATGTCCAACGCGCGACGTGTTGAAGCGGTCCTCGGGATTGATCTCGACGGGGCAAGGGTTTGGCCGCTCTTGAAGATGCGCTGAGGGCGAAGGAGGTCAACCATTTCACCAACGGCAGCTTGTCCGACTGCTTGACCGCGCTGCGGCGTTATATGGAATATGCTGGTCGCGCTGGAAACAGTGGCCCGCCGCATGCGGGCTCGCGCAGTCTCATCCCGGCGTCAGCGCGCAAGCAAGCGCTATCGGAGGAAGCGCGCGAAGCGCGAGAGAGACCCGATGTCGTCACCCAGGCCGGTGTCCGTGATCTTCTCATCCTGTACGGTCAAATCATGGACGAGCTGCGCGATCGGAAGATCGTGCGAACCGGTAATCCCGTCGGCGACTTCGCCGAATATCTATTCGCCAATGCCTTCGGCTGGGAGCTGACAGACAATTCCTCGTCGGGCCACGACGCCGAATATTAGGGTCCAAACCCAATCAGCCTCTTGAAAAATCTGCGTGCACATTGATTCAGGGGGTCTGCGCTGAGGCAGGAGGCTGTTGGGAATGTCGCGTTCGTTGTTCTGGTTGTCGGATGAAGCATGGGCGGCGATTGAGCCGCACTTGCCGAAGAACCAGCCCGGAGCGCGGCGCGTCGATGACCGGCGAGTGATCTCGGGCATCATTCACATGCTCAAGTGCGGTGGCCGTTGGGCGGATTGCCCTTCCGAATACGGCCCTTCAACGACGGTCTATAATCGATGGAATCGGTGGAGCCGCCGGGGCATCTGGACGCGCATCCTGACGGCGCTGACGGAGGAAGGCTGGATCGCGGAAACGGGCCAAATCGACAGCAGCTACATCAAGGCCCACCGCTCTGCTGGTGGCGCAAAAGGGGGGCGCGGGCCAATGCCATTGGCATCTCGCGTGGCGGCGGGACAACGAAGATCCACGCACTCGTCGATGTCCTCGGGCGACCACTCCGCCTCGTCCTGACGCCCGGCAATACGTCGGATGTGAAAGGGGCCGACCTGCTGATCGGCGAGACCATCGGCATGAAGCGGGTGATCGCCGACCGCGGTTACGATGCCAACCGCATCAGGACCGCCTTGCGCGAGCAGGGCACGATCCCGGTGATCCCCGGTCGTCGTAATCGCAAGCGCCCAATCCAGTATGACGAACGCCGCTACAAGGACCGCTGCCGCCTCAAGGACTTCCGCCGCATCGCCACCCGTTACGACAAGCTCGCCAGGAACTTCCTGTCAGCGGTCCATCTCGCTGCAGCAATCGCGTTCTGGCTCTGAACAAGTCTCGATTCTACTCGTCCTTGCAGCCCAGCATGCGGGCAGTGCCGCTCAACATGTCCCGCAAGAAGTCGTTGCCCACGCGAGATGCGCCGAGCAGATCGAAGCCGTGGACGGCACCAGGATAGACGTGCAGCTCGACGGGAACGCCGGCATCTATAAGACGACGGGCATAATCCAGGTTCTCGTCGAGATACAGGTCGAGGCTGCCGACGCCGATCCAGGTCGGCGGGAGCCCCGCCAGGTCCACGGCAAGGCTTGGCGAGAACCATCCCCTACGATCATCGTCCACCTCGTAGCCACCCCGCAGCGACTCCCACCCGAACTGGTTGCTTTCGCGGGTCCAGACGAACTCGCCGGTATGACGGTTCCGCCAAGGATCGGCCTCACCTCCAACGCGATGGTCGATCATAGGATATACCAGGATTTGCGCCGCCAGCGCGGGGCCGTTTCGGTCACGCGCCATCTGAGCCACCGCCGCCGCGAGACCGCCACCCGCACTCGGACCGATGACTGCAATACGCTTGGGGTCGATCCCGAGTTCGGCAGCACGGCCTGCCAGCCACACAAGCGCCGCGTAGCAATCTTCTTGTGGTCCCGGGAAGGGCGCTTCCGGCGCTAGTCTATATTCGACCGAGGCGACCGCGATGCCTAGACGTGCGGCAAGCGTTGACGGACCCTCCGGTGACTGGCGCGCCGAGCCGATCACCATACCGCCGCCATGAATATGGAGAAGAACCGGGCGGTCCTTGGCTGTTGGCGTCGGATCGTACCAGAACAGCGGGATTGGACCGTCTGGGCCCTCGACTGTTTTCTCGACCGGAGCGATTGATGGTGCGCCGCGCGCCAAAGTCGCCCCCCGGAAACTGTTTCGGATTCCCGGCAGGGCTTCGGCTGACATCGCAAGCGGTGGCAACACTTCGAGCAGCGGCAGGAGTTCGGGGTCGATCAATTGGCGGGTAGATGGCGTGTCGTTCATCCCACAGAGATGCGGCGCAGTCCCACAGCATGTCAACTTGCTTCCGCAGTTTCGTCACGTTGGCGACGCGGTCTGGCTCTGAACGAGTCTCGACCCTAGGGTGTGCGGTATCAAATAAAGGGGCGGCGCCTCAGTGCGCGTAATCCCTCTCGGCAGCTCAGCGCCCTACGCAGGCTGCCCGAGAGGCCCTTCGATGTTTTGGCAGCCATTCTGTTCGATGTAGATTATTGCGTGACCCGGGCGATACTCATTCCCCACGAGCTGGTTGTTGAGCGAGCCAAACATGGGACGCATACCAACAGCTGGCGACTCATGCTCGAGGATTGGTGGTGGACGCTGCCAGGCACCCAGGACGTTACCGAGCAATTACAAAATGTGCTGATCGCAGGCGGCGGCAGCGAAACGCGGCGATCAGCAACACGGGAATGAGTCAGCCATAAACCGGAAGGCTTCTCAGGCCGCCACATCAAGCTGTGTGATCTTCTGAAATTCTCCCAATATCGGCGCGTGGTGCTGGGCGAGGTGGCGAACGACGCGGGCATTGCCGAGCAGGCTGCTGACATAGCCGATGGCCAGAACCAGATCGAGATGGTCCTCGCTGTAACTCTGCTCGACCGCTTTGAATTCCCGATCGAGATTTTCAGATTCGCGCTGCATTACCGCGATTTGATCGGATGTCAGCCCGCGCGGCCTATGAATTCGTCCATCCACCATTTGCTCGTCCGGGGTCGAGGCGACGAGTGACTTTGCGTAGCTCAAGGAAAAGCGGTTCATGGTGATCATCGCTTGTGCCGCTTCAATCTGTCGCAGGGGCTTGAGACGCCGAAGCTCGACAAAGACGTTCATGGGCACATGACGATCGCGGAGCAGGTCGGCGACCTCGGGACATATGCCCACCAGCAGGTTTCGCTTCTTGCGAATGCTGGCGATGTCGACATTCAGGGCACGTGCCAGGCGCTCTTCAGCAACACCCTTTTTAATGGCATTGAGAATCATCCGATGCTCCTGGATGATGGCTATGCGGCTGACGCGCTTGTTGTAGGTAAAGGCTTCATCATCCGTCGCGACCAGGCAGACCACTTCGGTTTCGCCGCGGCCCCGCATGATATCGATCCGCAGATGCCCATCGAGTAGATGATAGCGGTCTCGGTCACGGGCATCGCGCGCTACTACAGGCGGTTCGATGATACCAACCTCAGCTATGGAGGCCGCGATCTGGTTGTATTTTATCGATTTGCGAACCGTCTCCGAGATGTCGCGCAATGGCAAAATGGAATCGAGTGGGATGCGGAGGCTGGCCTCTTCAAACCCAAGCTTGACCGGGATGATCGGTTTGCGGATGCTCACGGGGTGGCTCCTGCGTTTTGCTGCAATCTCAGTTGAATATTGTCGGGCTTTGTGGCCAGATTCTCATCCTCGAGGATCGCGGTAAAGGCGTCGTCGCGCTGCAATCGGCGCAATGCCTCAACGATCAACATCAGGCGGTCACGGGCGCCATTGGCACGGCGGATCAGATCCCGTTTGCGCTCTGCTTCGTCCTGATAAGCCTTGACCAAAGCGGCGGTCGATAACCGCGGGGTCTGGCTGTGATTTACCCGAAGGCCCTTGCCGCGCCGGCGGCGTTCTTCGACCAAATTTTTTGGCCGCCAGCAGTTTTCTGCCTTTGAGAAGGCCATTCTCATAGGCTTCATGCAGGGCTTGTTGGACACCGTGATCGTCCGCTTCGGCAATTTCAACGGCGACGCTTAGAGGAATGGTGCGGGATTCCACCGAGCGCAGCAGGCGCTGCTCACCCTTTTCCAAGAGGCGGGCAACCTCATGGACATATTCGTAGGAAAGACCGGTTTTGCGGGCGATCTCTTGATGCGAATAGCCACGGGCCTGCATGCCGCCGATATCCTGCAGCAAGTCGATCGCCTTGTGCTGGCGACGAGCACAGTTTTCGACGAGGCTGGCGATCATACAATCTTCTGTGTCAGCGGAGACTACCAACGCCGGGACTTCCTTTTGGCCCAGCTCCAGATAGGCCTCCAGGCGACCCTGTCCGCAGACCAGATCGTAAAAAGGTCCATCCGCCTCGACTCGGCGGGTTACGGTAATTGGCCGCTTGAGGCCGATCTGCGCAATGTTCTCAACGATCTCGCGGAACACACGTTTATTGCGCAGGCGCGGATTAACGACGGTGATGCGGTCGATTGGGATCCATTCGATGCGTTGAGCGGGACGCGCGGACATCATGCAGCCCTCCTGTCGGGATGGCGTGCGGCCATCTGAAAAAAGCGGTCGAGCGATGAGAAGCGAAAGGCGTCAAGCGAGAGGCCATTATGCTCGCACAGCCGCAGTAGTGCCGTGTCCATGCACAGGCGCGGCAGCAGATAGTAATCGAGCGGTCGCTCATTGGCGCCGTCCATTCGGACGGCCACCGTAAGGTCGGGCGGCGTCGGCGTATCCAGTCGCAGCTTCCACCGCAACGAGCCGGCCCCGGTCGAGAAACAACGGGCTATGACAATGGCTGCTGTGAATTCGCCATTGATGTGGAGTAGATCCGTGTCAGGATCGATATGCACACGTCCACCGGTACGCTCCAGGCCGATCAGAAGGTCTTCGACGATGTCGGGATGCAACGAGCGCAGCCGTCGATTGATCTCGAGATAGTGATAATCGTGGCGAGGCGTAAACCCGACCAGGGCATAAGCGCGCAGGAGGCTACCGAAGCGTGATCGGTAGGCGCTGCTTGATGGCGCGCCATCATATTCGTCGATGATAAGGCCAGAGAGCGCCATGTTGCGGTCCAAGATGGACCGGAGCAGGTCGAGCATATCCTCGTCGCTCAATCGTTCCGCGCGGCGTGCGATGATCGCGGCGGCACGCGTGAATATCGCCTTGTCCACGATCGGCGTGAAGGCATCGTCCATTCGGACCCATTGATCGGGCTGGTTAGCTATATGGTGCTGCTTCAGCTTGAAGGACGTTCGCGCCCAAACGTTATGGCCGATGTATTTTTCGTTGATCAGCAACTGATGGACCGCGCCGCGCGTCCATGATCGGCCCAGGTCCGATCGGATGCCCTGAACATTTAGCAGGTCAGCTATGTCCCGTTCCGATTTTCCGTCATCAACAAACCAAGCATAGATGTCGCGGACGACCTGCTGTTCCTGTTCGGGCCCCGGAACCAAAATGACGTGACTGAAAGTTCGCGGCTATATTCGCCGGCCATGGCGCGCTTGACGGTCTTGATGATCGATGAGCCGATGCTGCCATCATTCTCAAACTGCTCGGCGCAATAGTGGACAGCAATCCCGGCGCGCCGACACCGCAGCTCATAGCTGGCCGCCTCATCCGGATCCTGGAAGCGGCCCCAACGACTGACATCATAGACCAGCACAGCTTCGAAACCCGGGGTCCCAGCCTCAACGTCGGCAAGCAGAGACTGGAGCGCTGCACGTCCGCCGATATTGAGACCGCTCTTCCCTTCGTCTGCATAGGTGCGGACAATTTCATAGCCACGTATGGCGGCGTACCGCGCGATCGCCGTCATCTGGTTGTCGGTCGAATATTGCTGATGCTCGGTCGACATGCGCACATATTGCGCGGCCTGTCTGAGCAGCGGGTCGTTCCCGTTATCGCCGGCAGTCTGATCCCACCGAATGACCATAGCCTCTCCCAGGCCGCGAATCGGCGCATACCTGCGCATCGGTCATGATAGGGGAAAGGATGCGGAGTATGTTTCCAGATACCGGCAGAAGAGTCCGAGGCGCAAAACAACGCCTCTCGCAGCGGGAACTGGCACGTCTCGTTGGCGAAGCATTAAAAGCGGAACTGGGTCCGGGACGGCGGGCTGCGAAGACTCTAATGGATTGGACCGGTGTGTGCGATCGGGCGGCCCGAAACTGGCTAAGCGGAGAGGGTGGTGTGTCTGGCGCCAACCTCATTCTCCTGGCGCGCCATTCGGATGCCGTGTGGGAGCTTGTCACCGGAATTGCCAACCGACCCGAGTCCGCGGCCGGCTACGACCTCCATACAGTAGAAGTTGCCCTCTCCCGAGCCCTCGGGTCCCTTGAGCGGTTGCGCCGCAAGGTCATCCGCGGCGATGCTGCTGGCATGACCAGACAGCGCTGAGTAAAAATATTCTGTTGGGTTCGAAAACTCGTGGCGAGAATGCGAAAGCTAGCGATCGGGCGGCCGATGATACGCGGATGTAATCCATACAGCGCACGCGGAAACGGCAAACATGGGTGCGCGAGGGAGGTCCATCAACCCTTAAGCTGAGCCCCGTGCAGCCCCTTACACAACTACTAAACTGCCGCCCATGTCGACATTGGGCTTGCTTGTCGGCGCGAAGCGAGCAAATTGCCCATGCCTCTGGTGAAAGCCCAGAGGCGGAGCGTGGAAACCCCAATCAGCGAACTCGGTCGTCCAGATTCTGGAGGCCGGGTGGCATGCGCGCATGTCCAGCCGGCTTGCCGGTAAAGGCGCATGCGCTTGGTCGCTGATCAGGTTTCCAACATCCGGCTTCGGCCGTCGCCCCGAGAGGACATAGGCGCGACGACAAGACCCGAAGCCAGACCGCCGTGCCCAAATGAGGGGACGGCGATGACAGTCGAAGCAATCAGGCCGGCGCGGGCGGGGGCAGTACCCTTCAAGCGCTTGGCCGTTAGCCCTACCGTGCTATTTGGGGCACTGGCACAGCCAGTGCTGGCCGAACCAGGCGCCTGGCAGGTCACCGACGACACATCACCGCTTACTAACCTGCCCGCGGTGAGCGCGGTTCTGCCGTCCAACAACGACCTCACCAACATGATCGGCGCAGCGGAGCGCGCGTCCCGCGTCCTTCGCTGCAGCGACCGAACGCTGGTTGTCTATGTGAACTGGCCGGAGGTGGTGAACTATGACAGCACCAACTTCATCGGTTAGCCCAAGACCATGGCGGTCTGGAAGATCGACGATGGGCCGCTCAAGGCCAATCTGTGGACCATCGCCAACACCGGCGCCGCGGCCGGTGAGTTTGCCAGCCGCAATGCGCTGAAGCTCCTTTCCAGCATCGTGAAGGCCAATCGCCTGGTGGTCCGGCTCTCAGGCCGCATGACCCAGGACGCGGCCTTCGATCTGGCAGGCATCGAGGCGGTCGCGACCAGAGTGACCAGCGCGTGCGGTCTGCCGCTGCAGGGGAAGTAGGCGCGATGGAAAACGAAACCGCATTGGAGGTCACCGCCATGCGCCTTGCTGATGGATCGATGGCGGTGTTCGATACCCAGCGCGTCGGTCGTATGGGGGAGCTGGTCGTGGAGCTGGAACTGCTGAAGCGCGGCTGGATCGTCGGTAACTTCAATCATACCCATGGCAAACCTCCTCCGCAGTCCGCTCGGCATCCCGGCGCTGGGCAACCTCAGCAAAAGTCTCGCCAGTCCCGTCGAGTCGCGCTTCCTCCCCGGTCAATGCCATCCAGCGTGTGATCGCCAAATCCACATAAGCTGTATCAATTTCGAGACCGAAGGCCCGCCGGTGTGTCTGCACCGCGGCCAGGAGACTGGTGCCAGAGCCCAGAAATCCATCCAGCACAATCTCGCCGCGCTTGGTGACGTCCTTTATCGCATCGGCGACCATGGAGACGGACTTGACCGTCGGATGCATCTCCAGATCGGCTTTGCGGCCACCAAAGACATTGACTGAGCTATACTCCCAGACATTGGTGCGATTGCGGCCATGGCGGCCGAGTTCCACGTTGTTCTGGTGAGGGGCGTCGCCGACACGATAGACGAAGATCAGTTCGTGCCGGGATCGATATAATGACCCCATGCCGCCATTGGGCTTCACCCAGCAAACGATGTTGAGGCGCTTGCCGTAGACCTGCTGGCCCGCCTCGATCAGCTCGCCAGCATGATGATGGTCCATACAGACGAAGTGAATGGCGCCATCGCGGGAGACACTGGCAAGGGCTCCAAGAGTGTTCGTCAGAAAGGACGTGAACTCGGCAGGGCTCAAATCGCCAGATGCATAGGCGAATTCCCGGTGCTTGATCCGCCCATTCCCGCCGGCATGGCCAACATTGGTGACATTATAAGGTGGGTCGGTGAAGGCAGCTGCGGCCTTCTCGCCCGCCATCAATGCGTTGAGTGAAACGCCATCCAGCAGATCGCCGCATGCGATCCGATGCTCGCCGCAAATCCAGATGTCGCCCGCTCGCGTAACCGCCTCCGTTGACGGTTCGAAGATCTGTTCATCGGTGTTGAGATTGATCGATCGGAGCACATCAATCTCGCCCATGCTGAAGCCGGTGAGCTCGAGATCCAGACCAGCAATTTCGATCGCTTCCAGTTCGATCTTGAGCAGATCGACATCCCAGCCTGCATTCAGGGCAATCTTGTTATCAGCGAGGCGAAGCCGCCGCTCCTGGGCTTCGGTCAAGCCGTTCACGGTGATGGTGGGAAGGTCCTGCAGGCCCAGTCGCTTGGCGGCGAGCAACCGCCCATGACCGGCGATGATCACGCCATCCGGATTGATGATGATCGGACTGACGAAGCCGTGAGCATCTATGCTCGCCGCGATCTGTTCGACCTGCTTTTTGGAATGTGTCCTGGCGTTTCGAATGTCCGGCTTGATCAACCGGATATTGGTACTGCTAAATTCAATCGCACTCATACAAGCCTCCGCAGAGAAACAAGGTCTTTCGACCGGCCCATTTCTCCTCGGCGGTGATTGGCCTTTACCCCATCCCAGCTGGCTCGCCAATGGCTTAACTGGTTGTTAACCCTTTATTTTCCCGGTGAGTTTCCTTCCTGCGGTGTACTTCCCTGATAGGTGCTATTGCTTTCCCTGTTTTTGAAATCTTGGGGGCCGAGCAAAACGCCGGCAATTCATGGGGTTGGGAACAATCGGCAGGCCATTTTCCCGGATAAGCACGCTGATTTTCGCTGTAAATTCCCTGATCACGGGAAAACCAAGGTGGAGAGCAGTTCGCACCAGACTGTACCCACCGCCAGATCCGGATCATAACGCTCTTGGTGTGCCACCGCCGCTTAGCCCGGCCATCCCGCTCAATCTCGTGGTGAACCAAAAGCGGCGGACCAATTTAATCCAATTTAGGGCGACTCATCGCCGACGAGCGTATCTCCTTGGCCCGAGGCTGCCGAACAACACGAGCGGCACTGGGTCATCAGGCCTCGGAAAGACGCCGTTTGGCTGCGCAACCTCCGTTCAGAGGAGCCCGAAAATGTCCATTTCATCGCTAAAATCCGAATTACGCCTATGCACGGTTGCCGCCGCATTGGCATTTGCCGCCTCAAGCAGCATGGCCCTCGCCACGGTGAAGGTGCAGCAGGTCAATCTCGTGACGGACAGCAACGCTTCGCTGGTGGGCCTTGGCTTTGCACCTGCCGCGCACGAGGATCCCAATCTGATCAATCCGTGGGGCGTTTCCTTTGGGCCTGCGGGCCCATTCTGGGTATCCAACCAGGGAACCGCCACCTCGACCCTGTATAACGGCGCGGGGGTTCCCCAGCCGCTGGTTGTCTCGATACCGCAGAACGCAAGTGGTCCCGCCGGCCCGACCGGACAGGTATTCAACGCATCGAGCAGCTTCGCCCTGCCTTCCGGCGGGAAGGGCCTGTTCTTCTTTGCGAATCTCGATGGCTCGATCGCGGGCTGGAACCCCGCCCAAGGCACTTCAGCAGTGAAAGTGGCAAGCCGGGACTTGGCGGTCTACACAGGCCTCGCGATCGGCAACTCGGGCGGCAACGACTATCTCTATGCAGCGAATAATGCCACTGGCACAATCGACGTCTTCGATACGAATTTCGCCAAAGCTGCGTTTGCCGAGGGCAGTTTCGTCGATCCAGGCGCCAATCCGCAGGGGCTTGTGCCCTTCAACGTGCGCAATATCGGAGGCCATCTGTTCGTCACCTATGCGACACCCGGGCCCGACGCGGACGAGGCTGCATTGGGAACCGGGTTCGTCAGCGAGTTCAATCTCGACGGCACCTTCATTCGCCGATTGGCCGAGGGTGGCGAACTGCTGTCCCCGTGGGGACTGGAGATCGCGCCTTCAACATTCGGGGATCTGGCAGGTGCGCTCCTCGTTGGCAATTTCAGCGAGGATGAAGGCCTGATCAACGCCTTCAGCCTTACAGATGGCAGCTTCCTTGGCTCCTTGCTGGATAGCCAGGGCAACGAACTCGAAATCCCTTATCTATGGAGTATCACGACCGGTAATGGCGGCCTGGCTGGCAATTCCGGAAAACTGTATTTTGCGGCCGGCGTTGGTGACGAAGAGCATGGGCTTTTCGGCGAACTGAGCGCCGTCCCCGAACCCGGCGAATGGACAATGCTTCTGGCGGGTTTCGGCATGATGGGCGTGGCGCTTCGACGCCGTCATCCGACACGCAGGACACTCTTCAGCTGATAGATTGTCGGCGCGATGGGTTAGTTGGAGGAGTATAGCTGCACCTCAAACCTTGCCTCTTGCGAGGAATCCATCGTCGTCGGCAAAGCTCGGATCGCGACCAAGGCCAACGAACATGCACGCCCCGAGGAACACGACGGGAGCGGCGGTCAGCAGCAGCGCATTGTAGCTGCCGGTGTGATCGAACACGCTGCCCGCGATCCAGGGTCCGATCGAGGTGCCGAGCATATGGCGGCGGTGATGGCGTTCGCCTGGGGCCGATGGTGGCCGGACTGATTTACGACCTTGCCGGCGGCCATGGACCTTTTCTTGCCGCATGCGCGATCGGTTGCACACTGGGCGGAATTCTGATGATTACCCCGCCAACCTATCCGGTTTGGCAGGAAAGGAAGGTAGCCGTAGCATAGGTGTCTAGGCTCATCCCGCTGGAGACAGATGCTCCCGTGTATCAATGCCTGCCACGCCAGCGGGATCGAATGCAAATTCGTTCCCATCCGTTATAGGAGCCAACCTACCAACAGTGGCGAGGAATTCGCGTGACGAACCAGGAAGACGCAGAAAAGTCGACAGCGTGGGAACGCCAGCGGAATCTATCCAAAGTCGTGCTGTCGCTTGGTCTGGCGTTGCTGGGCTTGTGGATTATTTCCGGCCTTTTGCCCGCCCTGATCTGGGCTGTGGTGATCGCGATAGCGATTGATCCGCTTTATCTGAAAGCGGAGCGTGGCGGGCTTGGTCAACAGCACCGCAATCTGTTGGCCGCGTTGATAACCCTGGCGATCGCCCTGCTCCTGGTCGTGCCCATAGCGATCGGGATTGCGCAGGCGGCTCGGGAAGTTTCCGCCGTCCTGACCTGGATTGCCGATGCGCAACGCAACGGGATCGCGGTTCCCGCGTGGGTGCATCAATTGCCGGTCGCCAGTCAGGCCGTGGAGCGATGGTGGCAGGCCAACCTCGCCACCCCGGAAGCAGCGACGCTCCAGTTGCACCATATCAACATGACGAACTGGTTGGCGCATTCACGGCTGATCGGGGCCGGTTTGCTCCATCGCCTCGTCATTTTTGCTTTTACGCTGATCGCTCTCTTCTTCTTGCTGCGGGACCGTGATTCAGTCGTCGCCCAATGCGAGATCGCCGGCGACCGATTGCTGGGTTTTGCCGGTGAGAGAATTGTGCGGCAGGCTGTGCTGTCCGTTCGAGGCACGATCGATGGGCTGGTACTCGTCGGCATCGGCGAGGGCGCCGTGATGACGGCGGCCTATATCGGGCTGGGCGTGCCTCATCCCTTGCTCCTTGGTGCACTTACGGCCGTGGCGGCAATGATCCCCTTCGGAGCCGCGGTGCTGTTTGTCATTGCCGCCTTTCTGCTGCTTATTCAGAGCGCGCCCCTGGCCGCGATCGCGGTGATTATTCTGGGCCTGGTTGTCGTGGGGGTTGCCGACCATTTCATTCGACCGGCGCTGATTGGCAGCGCGACCAGACTGCCCTTTCTCTGGGTCCTGGTCGGGATATTGGGCGGCGTGGAGTCCTTCGGATTGCTTGGACTGTTCGTCGGGCCCGCCACCATGGCGGTTCTCTACATGCTATGGCGTGAATTTCTGGATGACGATCCAGTGGTGCCTTATCGCGATTCATCGGACGCTCAGAATGCATGACCTATCCGGGCGCTAGGAAGCACGAGAAGAGGACCGCGCGATGGAAGTGGAAGTCAACGCCGAGGCGAAGGACAAGCGCTTAAACCGCATGGTGGCGATCACCGTTGTTGCCTTCTCGGTCTTCACCGGGCTCTGCAACATCAAGGATGGCAATCTGGTCCAGGCAATGCAGCAGGCGCAGTCCAATTCCGTCGACAGCTGGAACGAATATCAGGCGACGAAAACCAAGCTCCACATCGTTCAGACCTCGCAGGAACAAATTACCCTGCTATCCACCGATCCCGCAGCCCGGCAGGGTGCCGACAAGGTGCTTCGGCGACTGGATGCCGATATTGCGAGATATAGAGCGGAAATCCCCGATCTTTCAGCGCGGGCAGCGGGGTTTTCCAGGCAGTATGATGCCCTCAATGTCCATGACGATCAGTTCGACGCCAGCGAAGCGCTAATCTCCACCGGTATCTCGTTGGCGGCAGTGGCGGCGCTGTGCGAGAGCATGGGCCTGCTTGCCGGAAGCTGGGCGTTTGGCGCATTCGGCATGTTTCTGGGCGTGTGCGGTTTCGCGGGATGGGGCTTTCACCCGGATATTCTCAGCAATTTTCTGGGCTGAGCCTTTCGTGCGATAACGGCTTCAGAATTTGCGCGCGATCCCCGCATAGACGCGAATGTCGGGGGTCGCGCAATTGAGCCCGATCTCGGTACCCCCGTCCAGTTGCAGATGGTCGCTGAGCATCATGCCCGCAGCCACGCCGGCGATCGACTGCGTACTCGTCCCGGCCGGATCCTCGTCATGCAGGACAGCCGCCTCGATCGCGAGATTGAGGCCTGCGACCGGCGCAATAGCAAGTCCTCCCGCGGTTCCATAGGCAAGGTGGCGGCCATGACGGTCCGCATCGACTGCAGCGTCGATCTCCGGCGTCAGTGCCAGCGATACCGTGGCGCTTAACGGCACGCTTGCGGGTACAAGCAATGTCGCGCCCCAGTCACCGACGCCGATCGTTTGCCCGCCGGTCGGCAAGGTGATCGAGGACAGCAGCGCGATCGAAAACCGCTTGCCTTCGGGGTCGATCAGATTGCGCTTAATCCCAAACGTCACGTCGCCAACGCCGCGCTTGGTTTCCACGGCGCCGCTGGCCCGGTCACGGGATCGCGCCTGGCCATATGCCGTCCAGCCGAACCGGACTTCTGCATGATCGGCAATGCCATAGCGCAGTGCAAGATCGCCAATCAGGATCGT
>Ga0068860_100001190_pt1 | contig 28413 bp, 26 predicted proteins | sample KBSSwiS32_FD_66597 | JGI IMG/M metagenome (GOLD analysis project Ga0068860, IMG submission 66597) | Switchgrass rhizosphere microbial communities from Kellogg Biological Station, Michigan, USA - KBS Switchgrass S3-2 | ecosystem: Host-associated > Plants > Roots > Rhizosphere > Soil ... | reverse complement strand
ATTCCAATTCAAGCCGATGCGCTGCGCCAGCTCCTGGATCAGCAGCCAATCCTGGCGCGCCTCGCCCGGCGGGTCGATCACCGGGCGCCCGATCTGCACCTGGCGGTTGGTGTTGGTGAAGGTGCCCCACTTCTCGGCATGCGCCGAGGAGGGCAGCACCACGTCGGCGTGCCAGGCGGTCTCGGTGAGGAAGATGTCCTGCACCACCAGGTGCTCCAAGTGCGCCAGCGCCTCGCGGGCGTGCTGCACGTCGGGATCGGACATGGCCGGGTTCTCACCCATGACGTACATGCCCTTGATCACGTCGTCCTTGATGGCGTGCATGATCTCGACCACAGTGAGGCCCTTGGTGGGCGGCAGCTCAACGCCCCAGAACGCCTCGTACCTGCCGCGGATCTCGGGGTCCTCCACCGACTTGTAGTCGGGGAACACCATAGGGATCAGGCCAGCGTCGGAGGCGCCCTGCACGTTGTTCTGGCCGCGCAGCGGGTGCAGGCCGGTGCCGGGCCGGCCGACCTGGCCGGTGACGAGCGCCAGCGCGATCAGGCAGCGGGCGTTGTCGGTGCCGTGCGTGTGCTGGGAGATGCCCATGCCCCAGAAGATGATGGAGCGGTCGGAGCGGGCGTAGAGCTTGGCCACCTCGCGGATGGTCGCGGCCGGGATGCCGCACACCGGCTCCATGGCCTCGGGCGTGAAATCGGCCACCTTCTCCTTCAACGCCTCGAAGCCCTCGGTGTGGGCCTGGACGTACTGGATGTCGGCCATGCCCTCCGTGATGATGACGTTGAGCATGGCGTTGAGCAGCGCCACGTCGCGGCCCGGCTTGAACTGCAAGGTGAGATAGGCGACGCGTGCGAGACCCTGGTTCTGGCCGCGCGGGTCCATGACGATCAGCTTGGCGCCGCGGCGGGCCGCGTTCTTGAGGAACGTGGCGGCGACCGGGTGGTTCTCGGCCGGCCTGGCGCCGATGACGATGATGCAGTCGGCATCCTTGGCCGCGGTGAACGGCGCGGTGACGGCGCCGGAGTTGACGCCCTCCATCAGCGCGGCCACCGACGAGGCGTGGCACAGCCGGGTGCAGTGGTCGACGTTGTTGGTGCCGAACCCCTGGCGGATGAGCTTCTGGAAGAGATAGGCCTCCTCGTTGGAGCCCTTGGCCGAGCCGAAGCCCGCCAGCCCCTTGCCGCCTTCGTGTTCATGGATGGCCTTGAGGCCACCGGCCGCCTTGGCCAGCGCCTCCTCCCAGGTCGCCTCGCGGAAGTATTTGTCCACCTCGTCGCGGCGGATCTGCAGGTTGGCGTCCTTCGCCACGCCCTCGCGGCGGATCAGCGGCTTGGTGAGCCGGTCCGGGTGGTGGATATAATCGAAGCCGAAGCGGCCCTTGACGCACAGGCGGTTCTCGTTGGCCGGCCCATCGCGGCCGTCCACATAGAGGATCTTGTTGTCCTTGACGTGGACCGTGGTCTGGCACCCCACGCCGCAGTAGGGGCAGAGCGTATCGACCGACTTGTCCTCGTAGTTGACGCGCTTGCCCTTGTCGTCGAGCAGCGTCTTCTCCATCAGAGCGCCGGTCGGGCACACCTGCACGCACTCGCCGCAGGCGACACAGGTGGAGCTGCCCATGCCCTCGTCGAAGTCGAACACCACCTTGGAGCCGTGGCCACGGTAGGCCATGCCGATCACGTCGTTGGCCTGCACCTCGCGGCAGGCGCGCACGCACAGTCCGCAGTTGATGCAGGCGTCGAGATTCACCGCAATGGCCGAGTGGGTGCTGTCGGCGACGGGGCGGTCATCGCGTGGGTAGCGGCTGCGCGGCTCAATGGCCATGGCGTCCACCCAGCTCCAGAACTTGGACCTGGGGTCGTGGCTCTCCCCGCGCTCCGGCTGGTCGGCCATCAGCAGCTCGAACACCATCTGGCGCGACTTCTTGGCCCGCTCCGACGCGGTCTTCACCTTCATGCCGGCCGCGGCCTTGCGCTGGCAGGAGGCGGCAAGGACGCGCTCGCCCTCCACCTCCACCATGCAGGCGCGGCAGTTGCCGTCGGCGCGATAGCCGGGCGCCGGATGCCAGCACAGGTGCGGGATCTTGGTGCCGTGGCGCTGAGCCACCTGCCAGATGGTCTCGCCGGCCTCCGCCTCGACTTGGCGGCCGTCCAGCTCGAAGGTGATCTTGTCGGTCATGGTGGACTTTGCGCTCTCAGCTAGCGGGTACCGCAACTTGCGTCTTTGCCATCTCCGGCTCGCGCTCGATCAGCCGCAGATAGGCCAGCTCGACCTCGGAGGGTTGAGCCTGGTGACGTTCCCAGGCGCGCAGCGTCTCCATGGGGATGCCGTAGGCGGCAGAGAAGCTCTCGCGCCCCATGCGGAGCTTAAGCCGCACCTTCATGGAGAGCGCCGGACGCCTGAATTGGGCAAGCTGCTCATCGGTCAACGGCGGATTGTCCGAGTCCTTCAGTGCGGCTGCCATGATCTCCTCATCAGTCAACGCATCCAGGTGGCGCCAGTCCTCGGGTGTCATACCGTACCGGTCGCGGCGTGCGCTCTCTCCCATGAGACCCATCACCCCTTCAGCTCGATCTCAACGAACGCGAACTCGAAGTCGTTGGCGTTGATGACGTTGTGATGCACGCCGGCCTTGCGGAAGTAGGATACACCCAGCTTCAGGTCGGAGAAGCTCTCCACTCCCTGCGGCGACACCAGCTTCAGCCGGCCATTGCCAGACGGGACCACCACGTAGTCCATCCGGTGCACGTGCTCGCCGGTCTCGGCGCCGGGGGCAAACCGCCACTCCGTCACGCGCACGCGGTCGTTGTCGACCTGCACGGTGGGGACGGCTTGCGGCAGCTTGCTCACCTCAGGTCCTCCGGGAAGTACTTGAACACGCTTCGCACCGGGTTGGGCGCCGCCTGGCCCAAGCCGCAGATGGAGGCGTCCGCCATCACCTGGGACAGGTCCGCCAGCAGGTCCGGGTCCCAGTTGCCGGCGCTCATGAGTTGCACGGCCTTCTCGGTGCCGTTGCGGCAGGGCGTGCACTGGCCGCAGCTCTCGTCCTCGAAGAACTTCATCAGGTTCAGGGCCACGGCCTTCATGTCGTCCTTGTCGGACAGAATGACAACCGCGTGGCTGCCGACGAAGCTCCCGTGTTTCTCCAGCTGGCCGAAATCCAGCGGAATATCCGCCATGTAGGCCGGCAGGATGCCACCCGAGGCACCGCCCGGCAGGTAGCCCTTGAAGTGGTGGCCGTCCGCCATGCCGCCGCACAGGTCGATCAACTCGCGGGCCGTGGAGCCGGCGGCCGTCAGCACCACGCCCGGCTTCTTAACCCGACCCGAGACCGAGTAGGAGCGCAGCCCCTTGGCGCCGTTCTTGCCCAGGGACGCGAACCACGCCGCGCCCTTGTCGATGATGGTCGGCACCCAGTGAAGGGTCTCGATGTTGTTGACCAGCGTCGGCCGGCCGAACAGCCCGACCTGCGCCACGTAGGGTGGGCGGTGGCGCGGCAGGCCCCGCTTGCCCTCGATCGACTCGATCATGGCGCTTTCCTCGCCGCAGATGTAGGCGCCGGCGCCGCGCCGCACGGTGAGCTTGGTGTGCCTTGTCAGCCCGGCCGCCTCCAGCTTGGGGATCTCGTCGGTGAGGATGCGGCACACGGCCGGGTATTCGTCGCGGATGTAGATGAACACCTCGACGGCCTCGACGGCCCAGGCGGCGATCAGCGCGCCCTCCAGGAATTTGTGCGGCTCGGTCTCGAGGTAATAGCGGTCCTTGAACGTGCCCGGCTCGCCCTCGTCGCCGTTGACGGCCATCAGCCGCGGCCCCTTCTCGCCGCGCACCAGGCCCCACTTGCGCCCCGTCGGGAAGCCGGCGCCGCCAAGCCCGCGCAGGCCGCCGTCAGAGAGCGTGGCGATCACATCCTCCACCTTGCGGGCGCCGGAGGTGCAGGCCTTCAACACCGCATAGCCGCCCGCCTTGGTGTAGGCGTCGAAATCCTGGTAGGCCGGCACCTCGGGATGCACGTGGCCGCCGAGCGCCAGCTGCTTGAGCGCGGCCAGGTTGGCGCGGGGCACATGGTGGTGCCCCACCTCGGCGGCCGGGGCCACGTCGCAGGCGCCGACGCAGGGCGCCCGCACCACCCGTACCTCGGGCAGCCGCTCTGCCTCCAGCTGGGCAATGAGCCTCTCGGCGCCGGCCAGCATGCAGCTCAGGCTATCGCAGACCCGGATGGTGACCTTGGGCGGGGGCGCCTCCTTGTCCCCCACCACATCGAAGTGGGCGTAGAAGGTGGCGACCTCGTAGACCTCGGCCATGGGGATGTTCAGCTCCGCCGCCAGGGCGTGCAGACAGCCCTCCGGCAGACAGCCTTGAGAGTCCTGGATCAGGTGCAGGAATTCGATCAGCAGCGCCCGCTCCCGCGGCCGGTTGCCCAGCAGGGCATTGACGGTGGCCGCCTCCTCCTGCCGCAGAACCCGCCCCTTGGGAAAGAGCGGCGCCTTGCGGCGGCCGGAGCCAGGATGAATTGAACGGCCGCCGGGCTGGCGCGCACCGTTGCTCCCTGTCACGAGGTCTTTCATGCTGGCAGCAATCATCCTTGGAGCGTTCGTCATTCGCGCCGGCGGTCCTGTGCGCCAGCGAGCCGAGCGACGGCCTTCTGGCATACCATATGCCAATGTCGGTCGGCTGTCGAGCGCGTGCCCGATCTCCCGGTCGTTTTAACGGAGACTGCGACCGGGCACATGCGACCAACGTGCACCTACCCAACATGTCTGGTATACCAGTAATGGTTTGGCGGTAACAATACGGAGGGCACCGCGGCAAGGTGCCCGCCATGCCCAGGGAAAGAGGGGAGCGATGCTGGTAGCCTTGGCGGCGTGGAGCGATCAATTCGCTCACTACCTTGAGACGGTGATGGGCGTCGACGCCGATCTGGTGGTGACCGTCCTCCGCATTATCGGCATCAACATCATCCTCTCGGGGGACAACGCGGTCGTCATCGCGCTGGCCTGCCGCTCGCTGCCCCCGCGCCAGCGTGTGATCGGCATCATTCTGGGCGCCGGTGCAGCCGTGGTGCTGCGCATCCTGTTCACCCTGATCGTGCAGCAGCTGTTCGACCTGCCATGGCTCAAGTTGGCGGGCGGGCTCATCCTGTTGTGGATCGCCGTCAAGCTCCTCATGGCCGAGGAGACCGACGAGGACAGCGTCCGCTCAGGCGCCAGTGTGTGGGAGGCGGTCAAGATCGTGGCCATCGCTGACATCGTCATGAGCCTCGACAACGTGCTGGCGATCGCCGCCGCCGCCGGCGGGCATACCGGCCTCATCATCATGGGCCTGGTGATCAGCATCCCGCTGGTGGTGTTCGGGGCTACCCTGCTCACCTGGCTGCTCGACCGTTTGCCGATCCTGGTGTGGGCCGGCTCCGCCCTGCTCGGCTGGGTGGCCGGCGAATTGCTCGCCACCGAGCCGATCCTGCAGCCTTACCTCATAGCCGCCGCCGACTCCCTGGGTGTTGCCCCCAAGGTGCTGATGCGCGTCGTGGAGGGCTCCGCCGCGGTCCTGGTGGTCCTGGCCGGCTGGGTCCTCACCAGGACGAGCACCCGCCACGCGGCCAAGCAGGGTGCCGAGTAGGCCAGTCCATAGGTGGCAGACCCTCCGGCTCCGGGTCTGACGCCTTGGCTCCAACGTGGTTTGTGCGATGGTGTCAGACCCCAGAGGGTCTGACACCTTCTCTACGGCCTGAATTGCCGCTCCAGCCCGGTCCAGCAGTCGGCATAGTCCTCCTGCAGCGTTTCCAGCTCGGCGGCGAAGCGGGTGAGGTGCTGGGGGAAGCGGGTCTCGAACATGAAGGCGAGCGTGTTGGTGAGCTTCACCGGCTTCAGCTCGGCCTTGGTGGCCTGATCGTAGGCTGTCTTGTCTGGGCCGTGCGGCAGCATGCAGTTGTGCAGCGAGATGCCGCCCGGCAGGAAGCCCTCAGGGCGCGCGTCGTAGACGCCGTAGACGAGCCCCATGAGCTCCGACATGACGTTCATGTGGTACCAGGGCGGGCGGAAGGTGTGCTCGGCCACCGCCCAGCGCTCCGGGAAGATCACGAAATCCACGTTGGCGGTGCCCTCGGTCTCGGACGGCGCGGTGAGCACCGTGAAGATCGACGGGTCGGGGTGGTCGAAGGCGATGGCGCCCACCGGCGCGAAGTGGCGCAGGTCGTACTTGTAGGGCGCATAGTTGCCGTGCCAGGCCACCACGTCGAGCGGTGAGTGGCCGAGGTCGCAGACATTGAATGTCCCGCACCACTTCACGGTCAATCGCGCCGGCTCCTCGCGGTCCTCGAACGCTGCCACCGGCGTCTTGAAGTCGCGCGCGTTGGCGAGGCAGTTGGCGCCGATGGGGCCGCGGTTGGGCATCGTGAGCTTGGCGCCGTAGTTCTCGCACACATAGCCGCGTGCTGGGCCACCCGCCGGTCCGTCGATCAGCTCCACCTTGAATTTCACGCCGCGCGGGATGACGCAGATCTCGCCGGGCTCCACCTCGATGCGGCCAAATTCCGTGAAGAAGCGTACCCGCCCCTGCTGCGGCACGATCAGCATCTCGCCGTCAGCGTTGTAGACGTAGTCGCTCTCCATCGACCGGGTGACGAGATAGACGTGCGCGGCCATGCCCGCCTGGGTGTTGACATCGCCGCAGGTCGTGATGGTCCGCATGCCGGTGAGGAAGGTGAGCGGCTCGTTCGGGATCGGCACCGGCCCCCAGCGCAGCTGGCCGATGGGACGGTCGTGCTCGCCCGTCGCCGGCGCCGTCCGCCAAAAGGGAAGCTCCGTCCTCTTGAACCGCTGGGCGTGCCGCACCGACGGCCGGATGCGGTAGAGCCAGGAGCGCTCGTTGGCCCGGCGCGGGGCCGTGAACGGCGAGCCGGAGAGCTGCTCGGCATAGAGGCCATAGGCGGTCCGCTGCGGCGAGTTCTGCCCCGTGGGGAGGGCGCCCGGCAGCGCCTCGGTCTCGAAGTCGTTGCCGAAGCCGGGCATGTAGCCGGGGGGCGTCGCCTGGGTCCATTGCAGGGCGGTTGCGCGCCGTTCTGTCTTGCTGCCGTCTGCCATGGCTCCTCCGAATCACTGAGACGCAGTTGGGTCGAGCGGACGGCAGCGGCGCTGCCTGCTCGCCCCGACCAGCGTCGATCCATGCCACATGATAGCCGTTCTGCGCCGGCAGCCGCAAAGCAGGTGGCGCCGCCCGTTACACGTCCAGATCCACGATCTCAGGCCTCAGCCCATCGTCGCCCACATGCAGGCGGCCCACCGTCACCGGCAGCCTGAAGCGGCGTGGGCCGGCGCTGCCCGGATTGATGTACAGCACACCATTGCGGGTCTCGATCCACGGCTTGTGCGTGTGTCCGAACACGACGGCGACGCATCTGTCGCCGACAGCCCCGCGGAAGAGGTGCGCAATCTGATGCAGCACCCAGACCTGTCCCCCCGCGACCTCAACAATCTCCTTCTCCGGCAGCGCCGCCGCCCAGGCTTGCGAATCGTTGTTGCCGCGCACGGCGAACGTGGGCGCAATGGTGCGCAGCTCATCGAGGATCTCGGGCTTGCCGATGTCGCCAGCGTGGACGATGAGCTGCGAGCCCTGCAGCGCCGCCAGCGCCTCGGGGCGAAGCAGTCCGTGCGTATCGGAGATCAAGCCGACGAGCATCCAGGTTGCCGGGGTCCGCCCCCCGCCTCCTCCGCTGGAGTGTCATGGCAAGGTTGATGCGAGGAGTTTGCCCCTCGCGGCAAGGCTGTGCAATGCGTTCGCTTATTGCATCTACTTCTTGAGCGGCAGGAAGAGCGACGAGGGGAAATCGGCAGCATAGCGCGGCGCCTTGGGTTCGGGGTGGAACTCAGGGCGCGCACCGCCGTCCGGCACCACGACCTTGCGGTAGAGATGCCACGAGGCGTGGCCGAGGATGGGCATGACCACCGCCAGCCCGAACAGGAACGGCAGCGAGCCGAGAGCGAGGCCGGCGGCGACAATCAGACCCCATAGCGCCATGGTGACCGGGTTCTTGAGGATCGCCCGGAGCGAGGTGACGATGGCCGTCGCCATGCCGACGTTGCGGTCGAGCAGCAGCGGGAACGACACCGCGCTCAGGGCGAAGGAGGCCAGCGCGAAGAGGAAGCCGACGGCGTTGCCGGTGACGATCAGGCTGCGGCCCTGCGGTGTGTCGAATATGCGGCGGGCGAGCTCAGCGAGCCCGATCGGCCGCTCGTCCTCGCCGAAATGCGCCACGTAGAGCCCATGCGCCACGGCCAGCCAGACGCCGAAGATCGCCACCAGCAGCAGGCCGAGCGCCAGAATCGACCACAGCGAGGGCGAGTGCACGATGTCGAAAGCGTGCCGCCACGAGGTATCGAGGCCCAGCTCACGCCGCCGGCTCAACTCGTAGAGACCTATGGCCGCGAACGGGCCGATCAGGGCGAAGCCGGCGATCAGCGGATAGAGCAGCGGGACGATGTCGTGGCCCGCGGTCCAGCGGGCGATGGCAAGGCCGGCGATGGGATAGATCAGGCTGAGGAAGATGACGTGCGTGGGCATCGCCCGGAAGTCGGCGAGACCCTTGGCCAGGACATCGCCGAGATCCGCAGGCGAGATGGAGCGGACGACAGGAAGCGCGGCTGTCGGCTCCGCTGGGAGAATGACGTCGGTGTGCGCCATGGCCGATCCTCTTGAGCGTAACTCGAGATCCACGGCGCTGCGCGATGCGGGCGGCCAAGCCGGACGGCGGTCGCGCAGAGCCGCTCCCCCCCAAGGCAATCCCCCGACTATACTGGCCGATCCGTTTCAGCGGTGCAAACGGCAATGTGACCGTAAGCGGCCTGCCGCCGCGGTCCTGCCCAGGGCGCCTGGGTCACGCCCGCGCTCTCGCCTCGGCCACCTTGCCCCGCCTGCCCAGGAGGTGCAGGGCCGCCACCTCGCGCGCCCATTCCTTGAAGGGACGCGCCGGCGTGCCCCCCATCTTGGCGCCCGGCGGCACGTCGTCCTTGACGTGCGCCATGCCGGCGATCTGGGCGCCGCGGCCCACCTTGACGTGACCGATCACGCCGGACTTGGCGCCCATCACCACGTAGTCGCCCAGCTCCGCCGAGCCGGCGATGCCGCTCTGGGCAACGATGATGCAGTGCCGGCCGATCACCACGTTGTGGGCGATCTGCACGAGGTTGTCGATCTTGGTGCCCTCGCCGATCACCGTGTCCGCCAGCGTGCCGCGGTCGATGGTCGTATTGGCGCCGATCTCCACATCGTCACCGATCACGACGCAGCCGATCTGCGGCACCTTCAGGCACCCTTTGGCGCCGCCCATGGCAAAGCCGAAGCCGTCCTGGCCGACGCGCGCGCCAGCGTGGATGATGACACGGTCGCCGACCACGGCATGGGTGAGGCTGGCGCCGGCGCCGACGTAGCAATCGCGGCCCAGCACCGCACGGTAGCCGATGACGGCGCCTGCGGCGACTATGGTGCCGCTCCCGACCACGGCCTCGCGGCCGATCACCGCGCCGGGCTCGACAGTGGCGCCCTCGTCGAGGCGCGCGCTCGGATGCACCAGGGCGCTGTTGGGGCCGGCCGCCTCGGCGGCGGCCTTGCTGCGGAGCGCATCGGCATAGAACAGCTGCAGCGCCATGGCGAAGGCCGTGTAGGGCGCCGGCGCGGTGAGGACGACCGCGCTGGTGGGCACGCGACGCGCGTCGCCCTTGGCTACGATGCAGGCGCCGGCGTCGGTCGCCGTCAGCTGCTCGGCGTAGCGGCGGTTGTCGAAAAAGGAGAGATGGCTGGGGCCGGCGGTCATGAGCGGGCGCACGTCCTCGATGGGCCGCGCGCCGGCGCCGTCGTCGAGCAGGGTCGCCCCCACGTGCTCAGCGATCTGCCGGAGCGTGAACGGCCCCGCCTTGTCGAAAAAGTCCGCGTGCCGATGCTGCATGGGGGACTCCCTGGCCTAGGATCGATGCCCCGATGCATGCCACCGTTTGCCAGCTGGACAAAGCGCGCGCGGGCCGTGAGGCAGCGGACGTCCACAGGCGCGCTGCGCGCGACATCGGCCGCACCACCCGATGTCGGTCCTATGGAGTTTGATGAATGAATACGCGCGCGTCGGTGGTGCCGCCTTCGAGGTGCTGCGCCACCTGCTGCGCAAGCGCCGGGGCCAGGAGGAAGCCGTGGCGGAAGAGGCCGTTCACGTAGAGCGTGCGCCCGCGCACCACGATCTTCGGCACGTTGTCGGGAAAGGCCGGCCGCACGCCGGCGCCTGCGTCGAGGATCTCCGCCTCGGCGAATGCGGGGTGCAGCGCGTAGGCAGTGCCCAGCAGCTCCAAGGCAGACCGCACCGTGATCGGGCCGGCATCGTCGCTCTCGATGACGGTAGCGCCGATCATGAAGCGGCCGTCAGCCCACGGCACGACATAGAGGGGATGGCGCGGATGCAGCAGCCGCACCGGCCGCCGCAGCTTCACCTCGCTTGAGCGCACGATCAGCCGCTCGCCGCGCACGCCGCGCAGCGCGGGAAGCTCACCGCGGGCGGCGAGACCGCGACAGTCGATCACGGTATCCGTATCCTGCGTGCTCGGGCTGCTCTCGGGCCATGCGGCGGCCGTGGCGATGTCCACGCCGGCGGCCCGCGCCGCATCGAGCAGGAACCGCATGGCGTCACGCGGCTCCACGTGGCCTTCCGTCGGATAGTAGAGCCCGGCCGCGAACCGGCCGTCCAGATCCGGCTCCAGCGCAGCTACCCGCGCTGCGTCCAGCCTGTCGAAGCCCTCGGTCATGCGTGCGAAGCGTTCAAGGTCGGCGCGGTCGCGGGTTCCGGCCACCACCAGCGTGCCGTTGGCGACCACGCCCGGATAGGCCTCCTTCCAGATCGCCACCGACTTGAGCCCGAGCTCGCGCACCACCGGCTCCGCCGCCTCCGCCTCGCAGTAGGGCGCCAGCATGGCGCCCGCAAAGGCGCTGGCGGCCCCGGCGAACGGCTCCGCGGTCCGCTCCACCAGCCGCACGCGATGCCCTCGCCGCGCCAACGTGAGCGCCTGCCACAGCCCGGTGATGCCGGCGCCGACGACGACGATCGAGAGCCTATCCATTGCGAACCGCTGTCACTCTCCGCGCGCGACGCCTTCCCGCCGCGGATCGGCGCCGCCTTCCAGGCGCCCGCCTGGCCGCAGCACGATAGCGTGCGTACCGGACTCCATGAAGTCGGCGCCGATGCGATGCCCATAGGGCCGCATCCGGAGCGCGTGCCAGAGCGCCGAGCGGTGACCGATCTCGATCTCGAACGTGCCGGTACGACCGCTGAAGTTCATGAGCGACACCGCCTCCTGAGCGTCGAGCTTCCAGTCGATCAGCGCCACCAGCGTCTTCACCACATAGAGGATGATGCGCGGGCCGCCCACGGAGCCGAGCGCCGCCCAGGGCCTGCCCTGCTCGTCGAGGACGATCGTGGGGGCCATGGAGCTGCGTGGCCGCTTGCCCGGCGCCACGGCGTTGGCGAGCGGCCGGCCGGCGGCGTCCGCCGGGCGTGGCGCGAAATCGGTCAGCTCGTTGTTGAGGAGGAAGCCTGCGGCCCACAGGCGTGAGCCGAAGCCCGACTCGACGGTGCTCGTCATGGAGACGATGTTGCCGTCGCCGTCGACAATGGAGAAATGCGTGGTGCCGTCATGCTCCACCGTCTCGTCCGCACCGGGTAGCTTGCCGAGCTGCGGCGGCGTGCCGGGGCTCGCCTTCTGCATCGCCGTCAGCGGATCGATCAGCCGGCGCCGTGCGCCAATGTAGGCGGCATCGAGGAGGCCTCCGGGCACGGCCACGAAATCCGGGTCCCCCACGTACTGCTGATGGTCGGCGAACGCGAGCCTCTGCGCCTCGGCGATGAGGTGCAGGGCGCGCGGATTGAGGGCGTCGGCCGGACCCTGCCCCAGGTCGAAGCCCTCCACCAGCTTGAGGATCTGCCCCACCGCCACGCCGCCCGCCGAGGGTGGACCCATGCCGCAGACGCGGTTGCGCCGGTAGGCGAAGCACACCGGCTCACGCTCCTTGATGCGGTAGCCCGCGAGGTCCTCCAGCGCCAGGTCGCCCGGTCGGCTCGGGGCTTGGCGTACGGCCTCGACGATGGCCTGGGCAATGGCACCCTCGTAGAAGGCACCGGCACCCTTCTCGGCGATGGTGCGCAGGGTGGCCGCGAGCTCAGGGTTGCGGAGCAGGCTCCCCTCGGCCCGCGCGCTGCCGCCGCGGTCGAAGAAATAGGCCCGTGCCCGCGGCGAGAAATTCTGCGCCCCATACCAGCGCAGCAGCAGGTTGAGGCGCGGCGAGACGTGAAAGCCCGCCTCCGCCAGCCGGATCGCCGGGGCGAAGAGCTGTGCCCAGGGCAACCTGCCGTGCTCCTTGTGCAGGACCTCGAGCAGGCGCAGGGTCCCGGGCACGCCGACGCTGAGGCCGCTGAAGATGGCGTCGGCGGGCTGCAGCGGGTGGCCGTCGTCGAGAAAGCGGTCGGGCCTGGCCGCGGCCGGCGCGGTCTCTCGCCCGTCGTAGGTCTTGAGCCGCGCCGTGGCCGCCTGCCAATGGAGCGCGAAGCCGCCGCCGCCGATGCCCGACGATTGCGGCTCCACCAGGTTCAGAACGAGTTGCACGGCAATCGCGGCGTCCGCCGCGCTGCCGCCCGCTCGCAGGATCTCCAGGCCGGCCTCCACCGCGAGCGGGTTGGCGGCGGCCACCATGTACGAGGTGGCGGTGGCCGCCGTCCGCGACGGGCCCGCCCAGGGCAAGGCCACGGCCGGCTCGGGGTCGCGTGGCGCCAGGGCTTGGCCGACCGCCGGGACGGCGAATACGAGCGCGGCAACGAGGATCGCGAGAGTGCGCAACGGTGCGGCCCACGCCTCGCGACGTTCGTCATTCGGCATCCTGCAACATCCGGCGATCGTTGGATCCGGGCTCGCGGATCAGGGGAGGAGTCAGCTACTCCTCTGTCATAGGGCAAAATGGATGTGGCTCAAATCTCACATTGGCAGACATTCGCATGTTCCCGCGCACTCCGAGCCGCGCGCGTGAGTTGCGTCGCCGGCACGATTTCGCCACACTCTCGTCAATTTCAAACCATGCTGCGCCGGATAGGCCCAGCAACCCGCGTTTCCTAACCGGCTGTTTACGCTGCACGTGCAGATTGGTCTGCAAGTGCGGCACCAGTGTTGCGCGCGTGGAGACGACTGGCGAGCACCCCATTGTGGGGCCATTGTGCCGAGGCATACTCAGCCCTGGCATGCGCTCACCGGCTTGTCGGCTGGCGCCTTTGATGCGTAAGCAACCCGAGCGACAAAGAGGGACCGAGCGAGATGATCATGCAAGGCAAGCTGCGGCTGGCGGCCGTTGCGGCGATGAGCCTGATGGCTTTCACGATGGCGCAGGGCCGTCCGGCCTCCGCGCAGCTGTTGTGGGACTGGGGGGGCGACGAGACGGTGGGTGGCAGCGGGCGCCAGGTGGTGGCGTTCAACCCGCAGTACAGCGCAAACCAGATCATCGTCAGCTTCGGCGACCGCAAGCTGTATTACATCACCCAGCCGGGGCAGGCGATCAGCTACCCGATCGCCGTCCCGCGCGAGAAGAGCCGCTGGGAGGGCGTCACGTCGGTGAGCCAGAAGCGGGAGAACCCGTCCTGGACCCCTACGCCCACCATGCTGGCCGAGAACCCGCACCTGCCACGCTGGGTACCGGGCGGGCATCCCTACAACCCGCTCGGGGTGCGTGCGCTGTACCTCGGCAGCAGCGCCTACCGCATCCACGGTACCGACGCGCCATGGACGATCGGCACCGCGGCCTCGAAAGGCTGCATCCGGCTCTATAACCAGGACGTGCTGGACCTTTATCCGCGGATCACCGTCGGCACCAAGGTGACGGTGACTTACCAGACCTACACCACCTCGCAGGCCGTCGGCGCGGTCGGCGGCCTGCCGAAACTGCTGCCGTCCGTGCCCAAGCTCAGCACGCCCAACTTCTTCATGTTCGGCGATGACGAGCCCGCCCAGGCGCCGCGGCGCCCGGCAGCACGGACCAAGAGCAAGAGCGCCGCGGCGCCCAGCAAGGGCACCCCCGCCCAGCAGCGCAGCAAAGCCGCCAACCCGCAGCCGGCCGCCGACAAGGACTCCGAAAAGAGCGAGACGCGCCCGGCCGCCGAGCTGGTCGAGACGGCCTCCTCGCCCGCGGCACCGGCGCCCAAGCAGTAGGTCGGGTCGAGCGGCAGCGAGACCAACCTGGCTCAGGCGAATGGCGAATGGCCAATCGCGAATGGTCCTCCTCCATTCGCCACTCACCATTCGCCTTTGCCCATCGCATTTGTCACACCGCGCAATGGCGCCCATAATCCGTGGCGACGAAGACCCACGGAGGCGCCCATGGCCGCCAAGCAATATCCCGTCACCCGCACCGATGCCGAATGGCGGGCCCTGCTCACGCCCGAGCAGTACGACATCATGCGCAGGCACGGCACCGAGGTGCCGGGCAGCTGCGCCCTCAACTTCGAGAAGCGCGCCGGCACGTTCCTGTGCGCCGGCTGCGACCAGCCGCTGTTCGTCTCCAAGGAGAAGTTCGAGAGTGGCACCGGCTGGCCGAGCTTTACCGAGCCGGCGCCCGGCTCCGTTGAGACCGAGCAGGACCGGAGCTTGGGCACGGTGCGCACCGAGGTGCATTGCAGCCGCTGCGGCAGCCATCTGGGCCACGTCTTCCCCGACGGCCCGCCGCCCACCGGCCTGCGCTACTGCATCAACGGCGTGGCGATGAAGTTCGAGCCGAAGGGGTGAGATGGTGAGTGGTGAGGTGGTGAGATTGGGGTAGGCGCCAGCCTCCAGGTCTGAGGGCCATCTCTCGACGGCAAGATATCATCGACATAGCGCGCGCCGCCTCTTTGGGACCCTGAAGGTAGCGCGTCGCCTGGGCGGCGCGATCTCAGCAAGGCACCGTCTTCACCCAACGTTCATCCTCCACCCCCGTCACGCGCACGAACCCAAACTCACCACTCACCATCTCACCCATGCCCATACCGCAACCTGCTTCCCCCGGAATGCCGCTCGCGCAGGTGGATACGCCGGCGCTTCTCATCGGCCTCGACGCCTTCGAGCGCAACTTGCGGCGCATGGCGGACTTCGCGGCCAAGACCGGCGTGCGACTGCGGGCGCATGCCAAGACCCATAAGTCCCCAGTCATCGCGGCGAAGCAGGTCGCCCTGGGGGCCGTGGGTGTGTGCTGCCAGAAGGTGTCCGAGGCCGAGGTGATGGTGGAGGGCGGCATTGGCGACGTGCTGATCTCCAACGAGGTGGCCGGCGCCGCCAAGCTCGACCGCGTCGCTGCTCTCGCGCGCCGCGCCACGATCGGCATCTGCGTCGACGATCCCGCCAGCGTGGCGGAGCTGGAAGCCGCGGCGGCCCGCGCCGGTGCGACCCTCGACGTGCTGGTGGAGATCGATGTCGGCGGCCGGCGCTGCGGCGCGGCTCAAGGCGAGCCCGCGGCCCGCATAGCGGAGCTGGTGGCAGGCTCGCCCCACCTGCGCTTTGCCGGCCTGCAGGCCTACCACGGCTCGGCGCAGCACGTGCGCGAGGCCGGCGAGCGGCGTGCCCTCATCGCCCGGGCAGTGGAGCAGGTGGAGGCGACGCGGCGCGCGCTCGCCGCCATGGGCTTGGAGGCGGGCCTCGTCACGGGCGCCGGCACCGGCACCTACGAGAACGAGGCGGCGAGCGGCGTCTACAACGAGCTGCAGTGCGGCTCCTACATCTTCATGGATGCAGACTACGCCCGCAACAAGCGCGCCGACGGCTCCCTGTTCGCCGACTACGAGCACGCCCTGTTCGTCTACACCACGATCATGAGCCGGCCCGTGCCGGAGCGGGCGGTGGTAGATGCCGGACACAAGGCGCTGGCGGTGGATAGCGGCATGCCTGTGCCCTGGCAGCTGCCCGGCGCCCAATACCAGCGCCCCTCCGACGAGCACGGCGTTCTCGACCTCTCCGGCGCCACGGCGAGGCTTGCCCGCGGCGACAAGGTGCTGCTCGTCCCCGGCCACTGCGACCCCACCGTTAACCTCCACGACTGGTACGTGGGTGTGCGCGGCCTCGGCACGGCCGGCGCGCGCGTGGAGTGCGTCTGGCCCGTGGCGGCGCGCGGGGCGCTGTTCTGAGCGTGGGGCGAATGGCGAATAGCCAATGGCGAATGGAGATCACCATTCGCCACTCACCATTCGCCATTCGCCCACGTGAAACTCTGCTCAGCTCGCGCTTCGCATGAACGAGCTTAAATGCCGGTAAGGTTGAACGCGGCCGTAGTTGTACGCGTTGCAACCCCGCCATGCGCTCACGATATAAGGGTCTGAATCGAGGTTCGAAGGGAGACCCACATGACCCCCGAGGAACGCCAGCTCATTACCGGCCTGTTCGATCGCATGCGCGGCTACCCACTGGCCGAGAAGGATGGAGAGGCGGAGGCGCTGATCAACCAGCAGGTGGCGAGCCTGCGCGACGCGCCGTACATGCTGGTGCAGTCGGTGCTGGTGCAGGAGCACGCGCTGCAGCAGGGCGATGCCCGCATCAAGGATCTGGAGGAGCAGGTACGCCAGCTGGAGAGCGAGGCGCGGCCGCAGCAGCCCGCCGGCTCGGGGAGCTTCCTCGGCGGTCTGTTCGGCGGCCGGCCGGCGGCCGAGCCCGCGCGCGGGCCGACCAGCGTGCCCGTCATCGGATCGCGCGCGACGCCTTCGGCCTACGACAGCCGCCAGGGCTGGGGGCCGCAGGGGCCGGCGCAGCAGCCGGGTGGCCCGTTCGCCCAGGCTGCGCAGCCCGGCGGTGGTGGCGGGTTCCTGCGCTCTGCCGTGGCCACCGCGGCCGGCGTGGCGGGCGGCGTGCTTGCCGCCAACGCCATCAGCAACATGCTGGGCGGCCACAGCGCGCAGGCCAGCACCCCTGCCGCCGGCAGCCAGCCGGCCGCGGCCGACGCCGGCGCATCGAAGGACGCAGCGCAGACCCAGGACGCCGCCACGGCCAGGGACGATGCCTACCAGGACGGCTATCAGGACGCCGCGGACGACGACAGCGGCTGGGGCGACGACGGCGGCGGCGACTTCGATATCTAACCGGTATCTGACGCCGTTACACAAATCCGTCGGAGCTACGGTGTCAGACCCGGAGGGTCTGACACCGGCCGCGCTGCCAGCGCTTCCTCGATCGCCTGCACGAAAGCAGCGGCCGCCGTCACTGGATCGCCCGCCTGCGTGATCGGCCTCCCCACCACCAGATAGTCGGCGCCGGCGCCGATGGCCGCATGCGGCGTGACCACTCTGGTCTGGTCGCCTGCCGCTCCCCCCGGCGCCCGGATGCCGGGCGTGACGATGGTGGCGTCCGGCCCTAGTGCACGCCGCACCGGCGCCGCCTCCCGGCCGGATGCCACGATGCCGGCGCAGCCGGCGTCGCTTGCCAGCCGAGCGCGGCGCACCACCACATCGCCGGGCGCCTCCGCAATGCCCTGCTCGGCGAGATCGCCGCCATCGAGGTTGGTCAGCACCGTGACGCCCAGGATGCGCAGGCCGGTGCCTGCCGCGCCGGTGACGGCAGCGCGCAGGGTCTTGGTGTCAAGGGCGTGCACCGTGAGGAAGGCGGCGCCGGTGGTGGCGGCGGCGCGGGTCGCCCGCTCCACGGTGTTCTCGATGTCAAGCAGCTTCATGTCCAGGAACACCCGCTTGCCGGCCCCGCTCAGCCGGCGCGCTAGGTCGAGCCCGCCGGCCATCGCCAGCTCCAGGCCGATCTTGTAGAAGACGACGCCGTCGCCGAGCTGCTTGACGAGGGCGCCCGCGGCCTCGACGTCGGGGAGGTCGAGCGCCACGATCAGCCGGTCTCGTGCGGTCACGACTGCCAACGGCCGGGCCTTTCAAAGCAGGTTCCGCAGAGAGAGGTTTCGGCGCTGCGCCCGGTCGCGTCAAGCACCATTCCCGCGATTTCCCTCGGCGCGCGCCGCCCCCTCACACTCAGTCCGGCCGGGCCCGGCTGCGGATCTCGTTGGCGGCGGCGTAGATGTGGTCGCGCCAGTAGGCCATGTACTTCATGAACTGCTGCTCGGACGCCGCATCGGCGCCCGCGGCCTTCACGGCACACTCCTTGAGCGCCTGGGTGGCCCACTGCGCCACCGCGGCATCGTCGATGGCGCCCATCTCCGGGTCCTCGTTGACAACCAGTTCGACCTTGGCGCCGATCCAGGCCTGGGCCTTGCCGTCGAGACAGGCCTGGAAGGCACCGCCCCGTTTCTCCCAGCCGATGCCCGCCGCCTGGGCCGGCGCGGAGGCCCCGGCAAAGATCGAGACAGTGCACCACAGGAGAACGCCCGCCGCGGACGTCACAGCCCAGCCATGCTCCTTACGCGTCATGCACTCGTCCCCCAGCTACGACGGCCCCAGCTCTGCCGGCGAAGGCTTTGAGCGTCGCACTCGGCCGGTCGGTACTACCGACACCCTATCGGCGAATTCCGCGCGGCCCGCAACGCCACGCGGGACCACGCAGGGCAGTCATGCGGAGCAGCCGTCGGAGGATTCGGCTGATTGCGCAGCATTTTCCGCCCGCGCCGCGGCCCATCGCGCGACCACGTGCCGCGCCACGCCGATGCACGCGCTATTTCCCGCGTCCGACGTCATCGAAGAACTCCTTCACCTTGGCGAAAAAGCCGGCGGAATGCGGCGAGGTCTCCTTGTTGCTCTCGCGCTCGAACGCCTCCAGCAGCTCGCGCTGCTTGCGCGTGAGATTCTTGGGCGTCTCCACCTCCACCTGGATGTACATGTCGCCCACCGTCTTGGAGCGCAGCACCGGCATGCCCTTGCCCTTGAGGCGGAACTGCTTGCCGCTCTCGGTGCCATCCGGCACGCGCACGCGCGTCATCTCCCCGCTGATGGTCGGCACGTCCACCTGGCCGCCCAGCGCTGCCGTGGTCATGGAGATCGGCACGCGGCAGAAGATGTCGGCGCCATCGCGCTGGAAGAAATCGTGCGGCTTGATGGAGAGGAAGATGTAGAGATCGCCGGGCGGTCCGCCGCGCACCCCGGCCTCGCCCTCGCCGGCGAGGCGGATCTTGTTGCCGTCCTCCACGCCCGCCGGAATGGGGACCGACAGCGTGCGCTCCTGCAGGACGCGGCCCGAGCCCGAGCAGGTGCCGCAGGGGTCGGAGATGATCTCGCCGCGGCCCTGGCAGCCCGGACACGTGCGCTCGATGGTGAAGAAGCCCTGGGTCGCCCGCACCTTGCCGAGGCCGGCGCAGGTGGGGCACGCAGCGGGCCGTGCGCCCGCCCTGGCACCGGAGCCGTCGCAGGTGGTGCAGGCGACGCTGGTCGGCACGCGGATCTGCGCGGTTTTGCCCACGTAGGCCTCGGCGAGGCCGATCTCCATGTTGTACCGCAGGTCGGCGCCGCGCTCGCGGCCCGACCGCTGGCGGTGGCGCCGGCCGCCCATGAACTCGCCGAACAGGTCCTCGAACATCTCCGACATGGACGAGGCGAAATCCGGCCCGAAACCGTGGGTGCGGCCGTTGCCGTCGAAGGCGGCGTGGCCCATGTGGTCGTAGGCGCTCCGCTTCTGCGCGTCTTTGAGGACCTCGTAGGCCTCGTTCAGCTCCTTGAACCTCTGCTCGGCCGACTTGTCGCCGCTGTTGCGGTCGGGGTGGCAGTCCTTTGCGAGACGGCGGAAGGCCGACTTGATGTCCTGGTCGCTCGCCCCTCGCGAGAGCCCGAGCACCTCGTAGTAGTCACGCTTGGCCATGAGCCGAGTTTCCAGCCTTCTCAAGTCGCGCCGCCGGCGCGTGCGCCGGCAGCCAGAACGCAAAACCCCCGCCCTCCCGGCTCAGCACAAGCGCAACCGGTCGGCCGAGGGCCCTGCATTGCTGTACGCCCCCCCGTGTCAGGCTTACGCCGACTTCTTCTTGTCGTCTTTCACTTCCTCGAAGTCGGCGTCGACGACGTTGTCGTCGCCGGTCTTCTGCGCACCTGCCTCGCCGCCACCTGCACCGGGCTGGCCGCCGTAGACGGCCTCGCCCAGCTTCAGGGCGGCCTGGGCCAGCGCGCCGGTCTTGGCCTTGATGTCGTTCACGTCGTCGGTGTTGGTGGCCGACTTCAGGCTGGCGATCGCGCCATCGATGGCGGTCTTGTCGGCGGCGGAAACCTTGTCGCCCAGCTCCTTGACGGACTTCTCGGTGGAGTGGATCAGGGCGTCGGCCTGGTTCCTCACCTCCACCAGCTCGCGCTTGCGCTTGTCGTCCTCCTTGAAGCGGTCGGCCTCCTCGGTCATCCGCTTGATGTCAGCCTCGGAGAGGCCGCCGGACGCCTGGATGCGGATCGACTGCTCCTTGCCCGTCGCCTTGTCGCGCGCGGACACGTGCACGATGCCGTTGGCGTCGATGTCGAACGTCACCTCGATCTGCGGCATGCCGCGCGGCGCCGGCGGGATGCCGACCAGGTCGAACTGGCCGAGCAGCTTGTTGTCGGCCGCCATCTCGCGCTCGCCTTGCGACACGCGGATCGTCACCGCGCCCTGGCCGTCCTCGGCCGTGGAGAACACCTGGCTCTTCTTGGTCGGGATGGTGGTGTTGCGGTCGATCAGGCGCGTGAACACGCCGCCCAGCGTCTCGATACCGAGCGACAGGGGCGTCACGTCGAGCAGCAGCACATCCTTCACGTCGCCCTTGAGCACGCCGCCCTGGATCGCGGCGCCGACGGCCACAACCTCATCGGGGTTGACGCCCTTGTGCGGCTCCTTGCCGAACAGCTCCTTGACGATCTGCTGCACCTTGGGCATGCGCGTCATGCCGCCCACCAGCACCACCTCGCCGATCTCGGCGGCCTTGAGGTCGGCGTCCTTCAGCGCCTGCAGGCAGGGCCCCTTGGTGCGCTCGATCAGGTCGTCGACCAGGCTTTCCAGCTTGGCGCGGGTGAGCTTCATGGTGAGGTGCAGCGGCGACTGCGTCTGCGGGTTCATGGAGATGAACGGCAGGTTGATCTCGGTCTGCTGCGAGGAGGACAGCTCGATCTTGGCCTTCTCGGCGGCCTCCTTGAGGCGCTGCAGGGCGAGCTTGTCGCCGCGCAGATCGATCTGGTTCTCCTTCTTGAACTCGTTGGCGAGATATTCGACGAGGCGCATGTCGAAGTCCTCGCCGCCGAGGAAGGTATCGCCGTTCGTCGACTTCACCTCGAACACGCCGTCGCCGATCTCCAGAATGGAGATGTCGAAGGTGCCGCCGCCGAGGTCGTAGACCGCGATGGTCTTGGACTCCTTCTTCTTGTCGAGACCGTAGGCCAGCGCCGCCGCGGTCGGCTCGTTGATGATGCGCAACACCTCGAGGCCGGCGATCTTGCCGGCGTCCTTGGTGGCCTGACGCTGGGCGTCGTTGAAGTAGGCGGGGACGGTGATGACAGCCTCGGTGACGGGCTCGCCGAGCTTGGCCTCGGCCGTCTCCTTCATCTTCTGGAGCACATAGGCCGCGAGCTGCGAGGGCGAGTAGGTCTTGCCGTAGGCCTCGACCCAGGCGTCGCCGTTGGGACCTCTGACGATCTTGTAAGGGACGAGCTTCTTGTCCTTCTCCACCGTCGGGTCGTCGTAGCGCCGGCCGATCAGGCGCTTGATGGCGAAGAAGGTGTTGAGGGGGTTGGTCACCGCTTGCCGCTTGGCCGGCAGGCCGACGAGGCGTTCGCCGCTGTCGGTAAATGCGACGATGGATGGAGTGATGTTTGCGCCTTCAGCGTTCTCCAGCACCTTGGGCTTGGTGCCCTCCATGACCGCGACGCAGGAATTGGTCGTGCCGAGGTCGATGCCGATGACTTTGCCCATACTTTGCTATCCTCTCTCTATGAACGGCAGACCGCCCGGACCCGGTTCAGTCGGCACCCGGTTTCCCTCAAGGCCCCCATGACCCTGGGAACGATCCCCTAGAGCTGCGATGGTTCCGCCGTTATATAGTAGGGGGTAGATAGGGCTGCAACGGCCCCAATCCCAGTCTAATCCCTATATGTCGTCGAAGTTGTTGATCGCCGGGCAACAGGCGTAAAGAGTTTGCGGGTGACAACTGGCAGCGATGGCACCGACGACGCGCCGGCTGCGGGCTGGCGGCATCTGCCCGGATGGCTGAGCCCGTTCCGGCAGCGCGCGCTGCTGGCCGAAATTCGCGCCGCGATCGCCGAGGCGCCGCTGCTGCGCCCCACCATGCCCAGGAGCGGCAAGCCGTTTTCTGTCCTGATGACCAACTGCGGCCCGCTCGGCTGGGTTTCCGACCGCTACGGCGGGTATCGTTACCAGAGGACGCACCCCGAGACCGGCCGGGCCTGGCCGGCAATACCCGACTTGCTGGGTGAGGTTTGGGACGCGGTGGCCGGCTACCGCGCGCCGCCCGAGGCCTGCCTGATAAATTACTACGCAGGAGGTGCGAAGCTCGGCTCGCATCGCGACGAGGACGAGGAGGACGCCAGGGCGCCGGTGGTGTCCGTCTCCCTGGGCGACGATGCCACCTTCCATGTCGCCGGCACCCGCCGCAGCGATCCCAAGCGGCGCCTCGTTTTGAGGTCTGGGGACGTATTCGTGCTGGGCGGCGCGGCGCGCGACTTCTACCACGGCATCGACCGCATCCACCCCGGCACGTCCGGTCTGCTGGAAGAGGGCGGACGGTTCAGCCTGACGCTGCGGCGCGTCACCTGCCCGCGATAAACGCCCGCGATAAACGATGGAGCCTCCGATGCCCGCCAGCCCGCTGATCGAGATCACGTACTGCCGGCTGTGCGGCTGGGGCCTCAGGGCCGGCTGGATGGCGCAGGAGCTGCTGGCCACCTTCGCCGAGGAGATCGGATCGGTCGCCCTCACGCCCGACGCCACCGGCGGGGTGTTCGAGGTGCGGGTGGGCGGCGATCTGGTCTGGTCGCGCAAGGAGCGGGGCCGCTTCCCCGACATCAAGGAGCTAAAGCAGCTCGTGCGCGACCGCATCGCCCCCGGCCGACCGCTTGGCCACTCGGACTCGCGGTGAAGGCGGTGAGGCACGCGCATCGAGACCCGTCAGGCGCGCCGCGGGGAGGCCGTGCCGCGGGGCAGAGTAGCGGCGATGGCGAGCGAGCTGGCCAGGGAGGCCGCGGCGGCGATGGCGAGGCCGGCCTGGTAGCCGAACACCCATGACGCGACGCCGGCAGCCAAGGCAACGCCCGCGAGCTGTGCGACCCGGCTCACGGCATTGTTGACCCCGGAGGCCAGGCCCGCGTCGGCCTCGGCCACGCTGGACAGGACCGCGGCGGTAAGCGGCGCCGCGATGGCCGCGAACGCCAGACCCAGCAGCGTCATCGGCCCAATCACGCCCAGCGCCAGAGACGCCTCGCGTCCCAGCGCCATCCAGGCATAGGCGATCGTCGCACCCGCCGGTCCGCAGATGAGCAGAATGCGCCCACCGATCGCATCCGACAAAGCGCCGAAGAACCTCGACAGGAAGCCGACGGCAAGGGTGAAGGGCAGGAACGAGAGCCCGGCATCAGTCGCAGACAGTCCGCGCCGGTCGACCAGCTCGAAAGGCAGCAGGAAGAACATGATCGACGCCGCCCCGTAGATCAGGAGGGTTGCGAGGTTGAGACCGAAGAACGGCCGGTTCTCGGCAAGCCGGGGCGGGGTCATCGGATGCGCGCTCACGCGCTCCCACCAGGCGTAGACGGCGAGGCCGAGCAGTCCAAGCGCGGCAACGGCCGCGATCTCTGCTCCGGTCGTGACCGCGGACGCGTCGGCCCGTGAGCTACCGGAGCCCAGCTGGCTGAGCGCCCAGGCGAGCGCGCCCAAGGCGGCCGCAATGATGGCAGCGCCGGCGATATCGAAGCGGCGCGCTTCGCGCAGGTCCTCGGGCGCGTAGGCGGCGAGCAACGCCACGGTTGCGAGCGCCAGCGGCGGATTGATCCAGAATATGGATTGCCAGCCGAACGTCTCGGTCAGCCAGCCGCCAAGGATGGGGCCGCCGGCCGTCGTCAGGGCCGATGCCGCCGCCCAGACTCCGATGGCCCGGTTGCGTTCGTCCCTGGGATAGGTGGCGCCGATCAGGGCCAGGCTTGCCGGGGCGACGATCGCGGCGCCGATGCCCTGGACGACACGCGCGGCAATCAGCCACCCGGCGGTCGGAGCGAGGCCGCAGGCCGCCGATGCGGCGCCGAATATCAGGCACCCGAGCGCCAGCATGCGCGCCTTGCCATAGGCGTCGGCCAGCGCCCCGCCGATCAGTGTCAGGGCCGCGAGCGCCAGGACATAGCTGTTCAGCACCCATTGCACGGACGCGAGGTCTGCCGCCAGCGCCGCCCGCAGCTTGGGCAGGGCAACGGTCAGCGCCGATCCGTCGATGAAGGCCATCGCCGACGCGAGCACGCACGCGGCCAGCACCATGCGCCGACGCGCCGGGGGGATTTCGCGCCCCAGCTCACGCGGGCAGGGCTCTGCCGCAATGACCCCGCGGCTGCACGGCTCCACCATCGGCTGTGCCATCTATTCGCCCCCACATTCAGCTTGGCGCCCAGCTTGGCGCCCAGCTGGGCGTCATGCGCCGGCTGCCGCGGCCTCGCATCGTTCTGCTGCCTTCAGCCGAGGCGTTCGGCTTCGGCGGGCAGCTGCCTCGTCGGCACAAAACGCTGCAGTCTGCACCATACTGGCAGAGATCGCGCGACCGTGGCGCAATCGTGCCGCTTTCGCGACTCATTTATACAGAGCAACCGCCTGCGACACGTTCCCGGAGCGCGCGCGCTTCGAGGACGGTGCGGAGCTCCAGGGACGGGGAACTGTGGCGCCGCGGCGATGTTGACCGATGGGCGGTGGACCGCAATCGCAAGCCAAGGAGGATGGAGATGCCTACCAAGACGACTGCGACGACCAAGGTGCAGCCGACCAGCCCGTATCTGACGGTGAAGGGCGCCGCCGACGCCATCGCCCTCTACAAGAAGGCGTTCGGTGCCAAGGAGAAGGCCCGCATGCCGGCCGAGGACGGCAAGCGCCTCATGCATGCCGATATCACCATCAACGGCGGCACCGTGCTGCTCTGCGACGAGTTCCCCGAGTACGGCGGCCCGCCCGCGCCGAGCAAGGCGCAGCCGGCGCCGGTGGCGGTCACCATCCAGTTCAAGAAGCCGGCCGACGTGGACGCCACGTTCCGGCGCGCCGTCGATGCCGGCTGCAGCGGCCTCCAGGAGCCGCAGGACATGTTCTGGGATGCGCGCTTTGCCATGCTCGCTGATCCCTTCGGCCACCGGTGGTTCCTGAACGCGCCGCTGCCGAAGAAGAAGCCGGCGCCCAAGAAGAAGGCCGCGGCGAGGAAGAAGTAGCGCGAATTGCGAGATGGTGAGTGGCGAATGGGGATTTCCATTCGCCATTCGCGATCAGGCCGTCGCCGGCGCGCCAACAGGCTGCGCGCGGGTCGGCACGCCGCGCTCGCGACGGCCGGCCGTCTGCCAGGCCAGCGTGTGCCGCTCCACCCAGCGGGCGAGCGCATCGAAGGCCACCGACAGCACCAGGATCATGAGGATGCCGGCGAACACGCGCGGGCTGTCGAGAACGGTGCGGTACCTCGTGACCAGATAGCCGATGCCGGCAGCGGCGGTGAGCATCTCGGAGACCACCACGCCGATGATTGCGAGCGCGCCGCCCAGCCTGAGGCCCGACAGCACGGTGGGGATGGAAGCCGGGATGACGACGCGGGCGATCTGCTGCGGCACGCTGGCGCCCATGCTGCGTGCCGCGAGCAGGAAATTCTGGTCGATGGTGCCGATGCCGGCGGCGGTGGAGAGCATCACGGGGAAGAAGCCGTAGATGCCGGCGAAGGCGATCTTGGACTCCGACCCGATGCCGAACCAGGCGGTGAAGATCGGATAGAGGATCACGATCGGCACCGCATAGAGGCTGGAGAACACGGGCAGCAGCAGGCCGCGCAGGCTGGCCAGCCCGCCCACCAGCGCGCCGACCAGGATGCCGCCGCCGCAGGCCAGGGCCATGGCGAGCACCACCTCGTAGAGCGTCACCAGGAGGGCGTGGGCGTACTCGTCCCAGCCCTGCACCAGCACGATGAGCGTCTTGGACAGCGCGGGCAGGAACAGCTCCGGGATCACGCCGGTACGCGGCACCAGCTCCCACAGCGCCAGGAGCAGCACCAGGATCAGGCGGCGCACGGTGGCGGGGGAAGGTCGTCGCATGGCGGCTCTCAGTCTCCGGCGGTCAGTCTACGGGCCGTGTCATCCGGACATGAAGTAGGGAGTGGGGAATGGGGAAATGGGGAGTGGGGGACATCACGCCTCCGCTTTGTCTTGCAGCGACCTGATCAGCGCCCGCAAGAGCTTGCCGACCCGCTCGCACTTGCTCAAGATCTGCTCTGCGTCCGCCCCGGGCAGCAGCTCGACTGCTTGCGCGAGCAAAACGTGTGATTCCAGCTCCTTGAGGGAGCCCTGAGATACGCGAAGAGACTGAATGTAGTATCCGGTACTCTCGCGTCCGTTGCCTTCCGCGATATTGCCGGGGATCGAGGCTCCTGCGCGTCGAATCTGCGACGTTAGGCCGAATGCCTCGGTGCGAGGAAAGGAGCGCGTCTTGAAGTAGCAAAGCTTGGCCAGCTCCAGACTTTGCTGCCAAACTACCAAGTCGCGGTATGAGAGAATTGGCGACATGCGGGCCTCCCCCCACTCCCACATAGGCCAGTATAACCGTTCTCGGAACGGGAAAAGCGGAAAAGCACCGGTGACTGAAACAAATCTCGTTTCCGGTCCCATTCTCCTTGCCTCCTCAGATCTAGGGGATGGTGACCTTTTAGCTAGCGCTGGCGATTTTTGGGCCACGAGCGCCTGATCGCGGCCCAGATGAGCACGATGGGGATAGCCCCGAACAATAAGACGTACGTAAATACCGTCGACCCAAACGCAGCGATTTCTGGAAATGAGACCACACCATGCAAAAAAAGAAAGTAAATGATAATGCTTGGCATGAATGAGGCGGCCATCACAAGCGCTCGGATTCTCGCACGCGTGCGCCAAGGCAGTGTGCGCGTCAGCCAGAGTGCGCCTGCCGTCAGTACTAGGCCGCCCATCGAGGCACCAGAATAGACGAGCAGGATCGCCTTATTGCTTGCCAAGACTGTGCTCCGCAAAGTGAGGGAGAGGCTCGCTGGGCTGTCTAGCGGGTAGGTGCCGGGGCGGACCTGACTGCAACAGATCTGCGATTGTCTTTGGACGTGACCCAATGGCTCGCACTTTGACCTGCCGCATCTTGAACGCCGTCTCTTGTAGTTGCGTCAGCAGAAGCTGGAGTCCTTGCGGTGGCCGTTTCCCCCACTCCCCACTCCCTATTTCCCCACTCCCCAACGACTACAACGATTACCTCAGTCCTTCTTGCGGATCTGCTGCCAGATGCGGTCGCGCAGGCGGCCGAAGACGTCGGTGGCCATCATCTCGTAGGTGCGGGGGCGCGGCAGCGCGATGTCGATGCGGTCGATGATGCGTCCCGGCCGCGCCGACATGACCAGCACCTCGTCGGCCAGATACACCGCCTCGGTGAGGCTGTGGGTGACGAACACCACGGTCTTGGCGGTCTGCGACCAGATACGGAGCAGCTCGTGTCCCATGGTCATGCGCGTCTGCTCGTCGAGCGCGGCGAACGGCTCGTCCATCAGCAGCACCGGCGGGTCCTGCACCAGGCCGCGGGCGATGGACACGCGCTGCTTCATGCCGCCCGACAGCTCGTGCGGATAGCGCGTGCCGAAGCCCTCGAGGCCGACGAGATCCAGCATGGCCTCGGCGCGCTGCCGGCGCTCTGCGCGCGGGGCGTGGCGGATGCTCAGGGGGAACTCGATGTTGTCGAGCGCCGTGAGCCAGGGGAACAGGCTCGCCTCCTGGAACACCACGCCGACGCGGTCCGGGTCTGGCGCCGTGATGGGCCGGCCGCCGCACAGGATACTGCCGGAGGTCTGCTGGCGGAGCCCCGCCATCATCATGAGCAGCGAGGTCTTGCCGCAGCCGGAGGGGCCGACGATCACCGTGAAGCGGCCGGCAGCCACGGTGAGCGAGATGTCCTCCAAAGCGGGCACCTGGCCTTCCCGGCCCTCGTAGACGTGCGACAGGCCCGCCACCTCGATCGCAACAGCCTTGGCCGGCATCTGCAGATCTCTCATGTCCGGCCTTGGTGCTCTGTCTGACCGGGGGAGTGGGGAATGGGGAGTAGGGAGTGGGGCACCGACCGCAGCAACATCTTCCCCACTCCCCATTCCCGACTCCCCACTCCCCGGACTTCTGCCGCTACGTCCGCCATGTACTGCATCGGGTCTCCAGCCAGCGCACCGTCTCGTTGAAGGCGATCGCCACCGCCGCCAGCAGGATCACGCCGGCGAACAGCTGCGGCATCTGGAAGTTCTCGCCCCAGCTGGCGATCA
>Ga0068860_100001188_pt1 | contig 28462 bp, 24 predicted proteins | sample KBSSwiS32_FD_66597 | JGI IMG/M metagenome (GOLD analysis project Ga0068860, IMG submission 66597) | Switchgrass rhizosphere microbial communities from Kellogg Biological Station, Michigan, USA - KBS Switchgrass S3-2 | ecosystem: Host-associated > Plants > Roots > Rhizosphere > Soil ... | reverse complement strand
GGTTGCCTCCGGGTGCCACTGCACGGCGAGCAGCCAGGGAGGGCCGCCCGACTTTCCTGCATCCCGCGGTTCCAGCGCCTCGATCGTGCCGTCCGCCGCCCAGGCGACTGGGCGCAACCCCTCGGCCACCGCGCGCGGAGCCTGGTGGTGGCGCGACTCCGGCACCGGGCGGGTCGTCCCCATGACCTCGGCGAGGTGCGAGCCGGGATCGACTTCGACCTCGTGGCGTGGTGGCTTGTCTTGTGGCGTCAGACGATGGGGGATCGCTTCGCCGACCTCGTCCGGCAGGTGTTCGACCAGCGAGCCGCCGAGCGCCACGTTGAGCACCTGGGCGCCACGGCAAATGCAGAGCGCGGGGACACCGTCAGCCACCAATCGGCGCGCGTAGTCGATCTCGGTCGCGTCGCGCTCGGCGTCGATCCGCTCGATCTGCGGATGCGGCGAGCCGTCGTAGAGGACAGGATCGACATCGCCGCCGCCCGCGAGGATCAGGCCGTCGAGCCGCGCGAGCAGCTCCGCGGTCGCCTCCTCGCCCGGCGGCAGCAGGACCGGCAGCCCGCCCGCCCGGCGCACCGCTTGGACGTACTCGACCGGCAGGTCGTACCGCCCGGCGGCGTTCTGCGGATAGGTGGTGATGCCGATCAGGGGACGCATCGAGTTGCTCACGCCCGCTCGAAATACCGCTCGCGCTCCCAGCTGGTGACGACGCGGTCGAACTTTTCCTGCTCGGTGCGGAAGAAATGGACGTAGTGCTCGATCACCTCCGGCCCAAAGGCCTTGCGGAGCATCTCGCTCTTTTCGACCAGATCGGTCGCTTCGCGGAGCGAAGCCGGTACCTTCGGCAGATCGCGGGCGACGTAGACGTCCCCTTCGAACAGCGGCGGCGGTTCGATCTTCTTTTCGATACCCGCCAGGCCCGCGGCGAGGCTCGCGGCGAACGCGAGGTATGGATTGGCGTCCGCGCCCGGAATGCGGCACTCGATGCGCATCGAGCCGCCTTGGCCGAGGACGCGGAAACCCGCGGTCCGGTTGTCGTGGCACCAGGCGATGTTGGTCGGCGCCCACGACTGGAAGACATAGCGCTTGTAGGAGGTGGGGTAGGGCGCGTAAAACGCCGTGATCTCGCGGGCGTGGTGCATCCAGCCGCCGAGAAACCAGCGGAACAGGTCCGAGCTTAGGAGAGGTCCGAGCTTCTTCTTGCCCGGAAAGAGCGGCTTCTTGCCCGTCTTGTCCCAGAGCGACAGGTGCAGGTGCATGCTCGACCCGGCGAGATCGGAGCGCCACTTGGCCATGAAGGTCACCGCGACCCCCACTTGCATCGCGATCTCCTTGGCCGCCTGCTTGTAGATCGAATGCCGGTCGGCCATTTCGAGCGCGCCCGAATAGACGACGTTCAGCTCGTGCTGTCCCGGACCCCACTCGCCCTTGCTCGACTCGACCGGCACGCCGCTCGCTTCGAGGTGGCGGCGCAAGGCGGCGTTGTAGGGCTCCTCCTTGGTGCCCTGGAGCATGTGGTAGTCCTCGATGTACCAGCCGAAAGTCTCCAGGTTCTGAAAGCCCTTCGCCCGCGCCGAGTCGTAAGTCTCCTTGAACAGGTAGTACTCCAACTCCGTGGCGCCCATCGCCGTGTAGCCGGCCTTCCCCAGGCGCTCGATCTGGCGCTTGAGGATCGTGCGCGGCGCGATCTCGACCGGCCGGTCGCCGGAGACCGTCTGCAAATCCGCGATCACCAGCGCCGAGCGGTCGAGCCAAGAGAGCTGGCGGAGCGTCGCGAAGTCGGGCACGCAGTGGAAGTCGCCGTACCCCTTCTCCCAGTTCGCGAACTTGTACCCGGGCACGACGTCCATCTCCATGTCGACCGTGAGCAGGTAGTCGCAGGCGTGCATGCCGTGCTTCGCCACGCTGTCGAGGAAGAAGCGCCCCGGAATGCGCTTGCCCATGAAGCGCCCGTAAAGATCCGGGAACACCACGAGCACGGTGTCGATCTCGCCAGTGCCCACCTTCCGCCCGAGATCTTCCAGCGTCAGCATGCCGGGTTTAGCGCCCTTCGCCATCGATGCCTCCTCGTTCGCCCTGCGTCTCTTCCCCCTAGCCACCGGGCGACTATTTTGTCATCGCCGCTTCGATCTGCTGGAGCGCTTCCTCGGTCGCCGGCTGCGGGCCGCGGAAGCGCTTGCGCGCGTCGACCAGCCAATAGACGAGCATGAAGGCGCAGATCAGCACCGTGGTCCAAAGTACCAGCTCGTTCGGCGGGATGACCAGGACGATCGAGATCAGCCCGATCCAGAGGATCGAGATGACGTTGAACAGGGGACTCCACCGCTTCAGGTTCCAGGGCGCGGTCTCCGGCGTCGTGTACTCGCCGCTCTTCTTCCACCGATTGCGCAGGTTGAGCAGGATCGGAATGCCGTACGCCCAATAGAGGAAAATCACCGAGATCGCGGTGACGACGAAGAAGGCGCCCGCCCAGAGCAGCATCACGACCGCGAGCGTGCAGGTGATCAGGATCGAATTCACCGGCGTCCGCCACTTCGGGTGAATCTTCCGAATGAACGAATGGCCGGGCATGCCGCCGTCGCGCGCGAAGGCAAACCACATGCGGCTCATGCTGGTGATCGACGCCAGGCCGCAAAGCCACATGGCGCCCGCGATGATTACCGCGACCAGATTGGCGAGAAACGGCGTCAGGTTGTCGTACGCGATCTTGAGCACCGGATAGGCGTCGGTCGCGGTCTTGGGGATGTCCGTGATCGAAAGCGTCAGCACCATCAGCACGAGATAGCCGACGACCGCCGAGACGGCGACCGAGAGAAACACCCCCCACGCGGAGTTGAGCCGCGCCATCACTGTCTCTTCGGCGACGTGGGCCGAGGCGTCGTATCCCGTGTAGGTCCACTGCGCCTGCAACAGGCCGATCGCGAAGGCGAGCCAGAGGGGAGCCGACTTGTAGAGGCCGGTCAAGAAAGGGAAAAGCGCGAAGAGGGGAGACGGGATGACCCAGAGCGCCTGGCCGGTGATCGGGTTGCCCATGTAGAGGGCGGGAGCGGTCTGGCCGCCGGGAAGCGCCGCCGAGGAGAAGTCGTAGGGGTTGGTGGTGTTCACGTACTGCATGGCGAACGACAGGGGGTTGTGGGTCTTCCCCCAGACGGTCAGCAGCAGGGCGATTACGATCACCCCGCCGATGTGCCACCAGACGCTGATGTCGTTCAAGCGCGAGGTCAGGCGGATGCCGAAGATGTTGATCAGCATCTGGGGGATCATGATCAACACCATGACGAAGACGTAGAAATACCAGTTGGTGGAAAACGTATGGCCGGTGATCTTCGAGAGCGCGCCGACGATGTAGATCGACGCCGCGATGTTGATTCCGGAAGTGATCGTGATCTGGCCGATCATGTTGAACCAGGCGGTCGTCCACGCCCACTTCCGACCGCCGAGCCGATGCGCCCAGAAATAGAGGCCGCCGGCGGTCGGGTAGGCCGAAGCCAGCTCGGCCATCGAGGCCGCGATGATCATCACGAACAGGCTGACCACCGGCCAGCCGACGGTGTTGATGATCGGCCCGGCGAATCGCAAACCGAAACCGAACAGCAAGATCGCGCCGGTCAAGATCGAGATGATCGAGAACGAGATCGCGAAATTCGAGAATCCCCCCATCTCGCGGAACAGCTGCTGGGCATAGCCCAAGCGATGGAGATCCTTCATGTCCTGGGCAATCTGCTCGTCGCGACTCTTCCGCTGCTCCGCCATCGGAGTTCCCCCTCTCGTTCGTTCTTGGACGTGGAAACGCTCAGCGCGAACGGGGCAGGCCACCACCCGTTTCCGCGGGACTGGTACGGCGAAGGCTTCTGCGTTTCGTGGTGAACTCGAGTCTCGGACGAGTCTAGACCAACACCCCGGACGGCCGATAGGCCGCGAGAAATGAGCCGATTGTTCAATATGACCGCCGGCTTGGATGCCACGTAGACCCGGCGAATTGACGGTCCCCGGTCCACGCCGTAAGCTACCGCCATGAAGATCGAGACCACGGTTGCGCTTTCCGAAGAGATCCTCGCAGCCTTAAGCCGCCGCGCGCTGGACGCCCAACACCGATCCGAGATCGTCGAGGCGGCCCTGCGAGCCTATCTGCTCCGGCTGCGAAAGCGCGACGCCTCGGGCGACTTGGAGATCATCAACGCCAACGCCGCCGAGCTCAACGCGGAGGCTGAAGACGTACTCTCCTACCAGGTCGCTCTTTGAGGCGTGGGGAGCTGTATCGGGTCAAGCACCCAACGATTCTCGATCCACGCCGCCAGCGCGTGTTCGTCGTCGTCAGCCGCCCTCAATTGATCGCCTCTTCCTTTTCGACCGTCATTTGCGCCCCTGTCTACTCGCGACGGGACGGCCTCACCACCCAGGTGGATGTCGGCATCGACCAGGGTCTCAAGCACGAGAGCAGCGTTCACTGCGACGAGCTCGTCAGCCTTCCGAAAGCGCAGCTCACCGACTATGTCGGCAGTCTCTCGCCAGCGAAGCTCCTGGAGCTCGATCTGGCTTTAGCGGTCGCCCTCGACCTGGTGGACGACCTCCCCTCCAACTGAAAAGAGGGAACCGGCCGGAGAGCGCTCTATGCTTTTCCGGCCGGACCAGGTCTCTACTCGTAAGCCAAAGCCTCCCGCGTCGAGAGCTTGACCGCCGCGCCGGCCGGGAGCCGCGTCGCAAGCAGCCCGAAGACGATCGACGTCGCCACTGTGACGGCGAAACCAACGGGACTGAACGCATAATGCAATAAGGCGCCTTCGCCGAGCATCAACCTGCCGAAGAACGCGGAGGCGACGAGGCTCAAGGGCCAGGAGAGGAGCAAGCCGAGAGCGAGCCCCGCGAGGTTCGCGGTCATCCCTTCGGTGACGAACCGACGGATGATGCGCCCGGGGGTGGCGCCGATCGCGCGGAGCACTCCGATCTCTCGCGTGCGTTCCATCACGGTGATCGAGGTGGCCGACGCCATGCCGAGGGCGCTCACCCAGAGGACGAGGAAGGCGAGGATCAATAGGGTCACCAGGATGATGTTCAAGTGGTCGGCGATGATCTTCGTCCGCTCGGCTTGCGACATGACGTAGAGGACTTGGAGGTCGGAGGCCGCGACCGCCCGTTCGACTTGCTTTTTGAGCGCCATCACCCCACGGAAGCTCCGATCCTTCGCGGTGAGCATCATCGAGTTGACCCGGTGCTCGGGGTTGGCCCACCGGTCGTAGAACGTCTGCGCGAGGTAGACCTTCGGTCGATCGATCTCTTCGGCGATTCCCACCAGCGTCGCTTGGCGTTCCGCTCCTCCAATCTTCAATGTCAACACCTGGCCCATCTTCGGCTGATGGAATAGGTTCAGGGCCGCTTGGTTTAGGACCGCCTCAGGTTCCGTGGCCGAGCGGAGCCACCGCCCTTCGACCATTCGCAAGGCGACCATCTGCGAACGTAAGGGGAGGGCGACGATGCCGATGCCGTCGGAGGTTCCTACCACGCGGGTTTGCAGCTCTCCCTTGCCGCCGCTCCAGACCTCCGTCCGGTCGGCGCCGGAGAGCCCGGAAAGGGCGCGCGCGAACTGTTCCCGGGGGATCGACTTCGTGGCGACCACCTGGACGTCGAAGCGCATCGAATCGCGGGTGGCGGCGAGAAACTCGTACAGGCTCTGGCGGATATTGAAGCCGGTCGAGAAGATCGCCACGCCGAGCGCTGTGGCGAGCATGGTGATCGCCACGCGCCGCGAGAGGCGCCTGCGCAGTTGGATCCGCGGCTCGGCGAGCGCTTCGCGGACGCTGATCCGTCCGGCATGGGCGAGCGTCGGCCCGGCGAACAGGAAGGGGAGGACGAGGGCGGCGACGATGAGTGCTGCGAGAACCTCTCCCGGCAGCCGGGTGGTGAGGATCTCGAAGTTCAGGATGCCGGCGCAGAACTTCGAGAATCGATAACCCGTGGCAACTGCCAGGGGGATGGCCACCAGGCCGGAGGCGACGGCGAAAAAGCCGAGATAGAGCGCGTAGATCCCGATCACCCGCGAACGGGTCGCGCCGACCGCTTTCAAGATGCCGACCTGGCGAGTCTGTTTCGCCAGGAGGGCGGCGACGACCTGGCTGACCAGCACGGAGCTCAATAGGAAAGCCAGCAGGCCGATCGTGCCGATGATCGCGATCAGCATGTTGAGCTGCCACTGGTGAGGGTGTTCCAAGAAGGCCGGAACATTGACCGAGGCAACCGCCGGACCTCCCTCCGCCCACGACTCCCGCAATCGCGCCAACGCCTTTTCGACCTCCTCCTTCGAATGGACGTTCTTCCAGCGGATCATGAGCCGCCTTCCCGGAGTCTCGCCGCTGATCGCGGCGAATGTCTTCGGGTCGGTGTAGGCATAGATGAAGTGGTCCTGCGTCGCCGGAGCCTGCGCGGGATCGAACACCACGCCGTCGATCGGGACTTCGAGCTTGCGGCTGCCGCTTCGGACCTTCGCGAGGGTGCCGGTGCGCAGGGTCGAGATCAGCTGGCCGTTGCGCTCGATCAGGATCGCTCCTGCCCGGGGTACCCGGGCGCCTTCCTCGGAAGATACCCGGGCGAGCCGGGGCTGCTCCAGGTCTTCGACCCCGTACAGCAGGAGCGGAATCCAAACGTCAGGATGGACCTCGACCCTCATCATCGCGAAGTCGCGCCACTCGGCTTCCTCGACGTCCGGCCGGGCTCGGAGCGCCGCGAGATCGAGCCGTCCGGCTTCTTGGAACGTGACGACCGCATGCGGCGGGACGGTACCCAGGAAATTCTGCCGCAGGTCGCGGCTCAAGACGCGGTAGGCGACGCCCACCGAACCGACGCCCCAGAGCCCGAGGGCCAGGGCGAACACGACCAGCAAGGACTTGCCGCCGCCGGCCCGCACGTCGCGCCATGCTTTGAGGATCTGGTATCTCATCGCCCGCTCCGTTCGTCGGAAACGATGGCGCCGTCGCGGAGGGTGACGACGCGTCCGAACTCCGCGCCGACGTTCCTTTCGTGGGTCACCACGACGACGGTTTTGCCGGCCGCCACTTGGGCTCGAAAGATCGCGAGCACCCGCTCGGCGTTCCGGCTGTCGAGATTGCCGGTCGGCTCGTCGGCCACCAGGAGCGGCGGATCGTTCGCCAGAGCCCGGGCGATCGCCGCCCGCTGCTGCTCGCCGCCCGACAGCTCGGCCGGGAGCTTGTCGGCTTGTGCCTCGATCCCCGTCTGCGCCAGAAGCGCATGCGCCCGACTGCGGCGTTCCGCTTTCGGGACGACGTTCACGAACTCCATCGGCAGCAGCAGGTTTTCGAGGATCGTCAGGTTCGGGATCAGCTGGAAGAACTGGAAGACGATCCCCACCGTCCGCCCGCGCCAGAGCGCCAAAGGACCTTCGGCCAGGGTATGCACCTTCGTGCCGCCGACCTCGACCTCGCCCCGGGTGGGGTGGTCGATGCCGGTGATCATGTTCAGCAGGGACGACTTGCCGCTGCCCGAAGAGCCGACGACGGCCAGATGCTCTCCGGCGGCAACCGTGAGGTTGACGTCCTTGAGCGCCGGGTAGGGGGTGGTGGCGCCAGCGTTCGCGCCGTAGGTCAGGGAGACCGATTTGAGCTGTATGAGGTCCGACGTTCGCATGTGCGTTTTGCTCCATAGGTTGGGTCCAACGAGGCCCAACCTAGGGGGACGCGCCGCTCGCGTCGTCTCAACGGGACGGTCGAGACTTGATTTCTTCCTCCCGCAGCTGTGACGGGGTCTTCCCCGTGTGTTTGAGCACGACTTTGTTGAACGTGGGCTTCGAGTTGAAGCCCGCGTCGAAGGCGAGCGTGAGGATCTTCTCTTCCCGGAGCCTCGGGTCCGCGAGCAGCGCGCGGAATTCCCGGACCCGATAGCCGTTCACCAGGTCGTAGAAGTTCACCCCCAGCTCCTGGTTGATCACCGCCGAAAGCTGGTTGCGGGGAACCTCCAGCAGACGGGCGAGGTCGGCGAGCCCGAGCTCCGGTTCGAGATAGGGCTTCTTCTTCTCCAGTGTTTCCAGCAGGGCGCCCTTCAAACGCACGGCTTCCGCCTTCGGTAGTGTGGGCCGAGGTTCCGGTCGCGGTTCGCCGGCCGCGGAGTCCTCCGAGGTCGCCATCTCCGGTACCGCCGCGGTCTCTGGCGTCTCGGGGATCTTTTGGCGCAGGCCCCGGTAGCCCAACACCCAGACCGCAACGGCCATCGCGACCGAGATACCGCGGCTCAAAACCGAGCGCGACATTTGGTGCAGAAGCAGGAACAGGACGGCCCACGCAATCACGCAGAGCGAGACAGCCACGTAGTAGAACCAGCGAAGCCAATCGAGATCGACCCGGTCGAGGTTCGAGACCCGCGCCTTCAGTGATTCTTGGTAGCGCCGGAGAATGCGAACCGCCGGCACAAGGTAGGCCAGCATCTGTACCGCGAGCAGGCTCCACAGCGCGAGCGTGATTAGAGGTGAGCCGCTCCGATGGAGCGAAAACACGACCGCGATCGAACCGGCGAAGGCCGCCGGAAGAAAATGAAGCGCATGACGGGCGCGGAGCGGAAACCCGCCCTGCAGCAGCGAGGCGGCGTACGCCGTCGTCAACGGCGCCAGCAGAAACTGGAGCGGCTCGAAGAACTGGTGAGAGCCCGCGTGCGGTAGCCCGAACGCCCGCACCAAGACCGGATGCGCCGAATTGAGCGCACAGGCGAGGATGAGAAGCCCCAGGATCTGCCTCGACCGCCGATCCCGACCCTCCTGTGTGATCAGGAAGAGAACGAGGAAGACGCCCAAGAACAGCGTTCCACCCGAGAGAAACAGGAAGGTCTGCGCGAGATCCATGGCGGCGGGAAGTGTAGAGGAGGAAGTTGGCGAACCTTCGCTTGATCTGTACGTGACATTCCCGTACAGTTCGGACGAAAGCGAGGTGTCGTCATGTCCCCAGAAACCGCCCGTACCGCGCGCATTGAGGCGCGTATCGCTCCCGCGGAACTCGCCATCGTTCGGCGTGCCGCCGAGATTCAAGGCCGGACGCTGAGCGATTTCGTCGTCGCCGCCGCGCGGGAGGCCGCGAACCGGACGATCGAAGAGGCGCACATCCTCAGGCTTTCGATCGAGGATCAGCAGCGATTCGTCGACCTGCTGCTGGATCCTCCCGCACCCGCTCCGGCCCTGGAGCGAGCGAAGCGCGCCCATGCCCGGCTGTTTCGCGAAGCGCGGTGAACGCCCCCTTCCTCATCGAGATCCTCGGCCCTTCGCACGCTCGGGCTGATTTCACCAGCGGAGTCGAATCTCTCGACCGCTACTTTCGAGAACAGGCGACACAGGACATCCGACGAAGAGCCACCGCCTGTTACGTCGCCCTCGACGTCGCCACCTCCAAAATCGCGGGGTTTTACACCCTCGCCGCGGCGAGCGTTGCCCTTACGGACTTGCCCGAACCGCTGATCAAAAAGCTCCCGCGCTATCCGGCGGTCCCGGTCGCGCGCTTGGGCCGCCTCGCGGTCGATCAGGCCTACCGCGGGCGGCAGATCGGAGCAGGCCTCCTGTGGGATGCCGCTCAGCGCGCCGCCCGCTCCGAAATCGCCGTGTTCGCGCTGGTGGTCGATGCCAAGGACGAATCCGCCGTCCGCTTTTATCGGCACCACGGCTTTGCCCTCTTCGGCAGCCTTCCCAACCAGCTCATCCTGCCCCTCGCCCAACTTCCCCGGAATCTGGGTTAAGAACCCACGCGCTCCCTTTGACAGAGTGCTCCCCCCTCGGTGACCTACCCCCGGCCCCCGGACACGAGATGGTTGTACAGGCGGACGTAGCTCGCACCGACCTCGTCCCAAGAGAAGTTCTGGGTCATGCCGTTGTTCATCAGGTGGTCCCAGAGGGGGCGATTGGGGAAATGGTCGAGCGCTTGGCCCAACGCCCAGGCGAAACCTTCGGGTGTGAAGTGTTCGAACACGAATCCGGTGCCGCGGCCGGAAGATGGATCGAACGGCGCCACGGTGTCGGCCAGGCCGCCGGTCTTGTGGACGATCGGCGGCGTGCCGTAGCGCAGGCTGTACATCTGGTTCAAGCCGCACGGCTCGAATTTCGACGGCATGAGGAATAGATCGGCGGCCGCCTCGATGCGATGGGCGAGCGGGTTGTTGAAGCCGCGGTAGAACCAGACCTTGGTTGGAAACAGGCGCTGGAGCGAGGTGAAGAACTCCTCGTAGCGCGGCTCGCCGCTGCCCAAGGCGACCAGCCGGACTTGCGCGTGGGCGAGGAACAGCGGCAAGGTCGAAAACAGGAGATCGAAACCCTTTTGCGGCGTGAGGCGCGAGACGATCCCGAGCAGCGGGATATCGAGCCGCTCCTCGCCCTCGCGGTCGAGGCCGGTGTCGCGCAGCATCGCCCGTTTGTTTTCCGCCTTGCCCGCGAGATCTTCGATCGAGAAGTGCGCCGGCAGGTGCGGGTCGGTGGCCGGGTCCCACTCGCCGTAGTCGACGCCGTTGATCAGGCCGATCACGCCGCGGGCGCGGAGCAGCGGCTCCAGGCCGTAGCCGAGATCGGTCTGGATCTCCCGCGCGTAGGTGGGGGAGACGGCGGTCACCACGTCAGCATGGAGGATGCCGTTCTTCAGATGGTTGACGTGGCCGGAGCGGTAGTCCTCCTGGTGGAACAGGTACGCCCATTTCGAGAGACCCAGGTCTTCCACCAGCCTTCGATCGACCACCCCCTGGTAGCCGGCGTTGTGGATCGTCAGCACCGTCTTGGTCCGCTCGAACAGCCGGTCCCAGGCGAAATGGCTCTTCAAGAAGATCGGCGCGAGCGACGTGTGCCAATCGTGGACGTGGACGATGTCGGGTCCCCAGCCCATCCGCTGGCACGACTCGAACGCCGCGAGGGTGAGCACCGCGAAGCGGCGCGCGTCCGCCCAATCCCCCTGGTAGATCCCTTCCGCGCCGAACAGGTCCGGGCAGTCGACGAAATAGACGTCGACTTTGCCGTCGCTTCCCGGGAGCTTCGCGGTGCGCAGGCCGTAGTTGAACTTCAGGCTCCCGAGCTGGAGCGGCACGCCTTGGATGAAATCGACCGCGGGGAACTTTTCGGGAGTGCGCGCGAGGCTCGCGTAGTAGGGGACGAAGATGCGCACGTCCCCCCCCTGCCGGGAAAGGAAGCTCGACAGGCCCGAGGCGACGTCGCCCAGGCCGCCGGTCTTCGCGAACGGGGAGAGCTCGGCCGCGATCTGGCAGATTTTCATGCTCAAACGATCGTTCCGGGAGGGATGACCGCGTTTTTCGGCACGACGATGATCCCGTCGCGGATCGAATAGTTTTCGGTGTCGATGTTCTGGACGCCGGCCGCGTTGATCAGCTTGCTCCCTTCGCCGATTCGGGCGTTGAAATCGATGATCGCGTTCTTCACATGGCAGTCGCGGCCGATGCCGAGCGGCAGATGCTCCGCCTCCGGTTCGGGTTCCCAAAAGGTGGCGCCCATGATCACCGCACGCTCGATCACCGAACCGGCGCGGACGACCGAGCGGATGCCGACGATCGAGTCGCTCACCTGGCTCCCTTCGAGGATGCTCCCTTCGCACAGCACCGAGCACTGGACGAAGCACTGGTTGATCTTCGTCCCCGCGAGATAACGCGGATGGGTGTAGATCCTGAGGTGCGGGTCGTAAAGGTTGAGCCGCGGCAGCGGCAGCGTCAGATCGAGGTTCGCCTGGTGGAAGCTCTTGATCGTGCCGATGTCGGTCCAATAGCCGTCGTACGGGTAGGCGCAGACCTTGTAGTTGGCGAGCGCCTGCGGGATCACCTCGCGGCCGAAGTCGATCGTGTCGGTGCCGACCAGCAGCTCCTGCATGACCCCGCGCCGGAAGATGTAGATGCCCATGCTCGCGAGGTACGAACCCTCCGGCACGGGGAACCCGAGCGCTCCCTTGGTCTCGGCGTCGAGCGCCAGCTCGTCTAGCTGGGCCTCGTCGGTCGGCTTCTCGTGAAAGGCGCGGATGCGGCCGGCCGAGTCGAGCTGGAGGATGCCGAAACCGGGCGCCTCCGCGCGTGTGACCGGCTTCACCGCGATCGTCAGATCCGCCTCGCGCGCCCGGTGGGTCGCCACGAACTCGCGGATGTTCATCAGATACAGCTGATCGCCCGAGAGGATCAGGATCTCCGACGGGTTGCCTCCCAGCAGATGGCCGAGCGTCTGGCGGATCGCATCGGCGGTCCCTTGGAACCACTCGCGCCGGTCGAGCGTCTGCTCCGCCGCGAGGATGTTGACGAAACCTTGAGAGAACGAGGAGAACCGGTAGGTCTGATTGATGTGGCGATGCAGGCTGGCGCTGTTGAACTGGGTGAGGACGTAGATTCGATCGATGCCGGCGTGGAGGCTGTTGCTGATCGGGATGTCGATCAGCCGGAACTTACCGCCCACGGGAACCGCCGGTTTCGCCCGATCGCGCGTGAGCGGCCAGAGGCGTGCGCCCTGGCCGCCGCCCAAGATGGCCGAAACGATTCTGTCTTCCACGGTTGCCCCCTCGCTTCGCTCGATGGCCCAGGTTCCGCTCTTGGTTTCGTTTGTCCCGCAGCGACTGGCTGCTGCCGAAGGCGCCCGAAGGAGCGAGGAGGCAAACGAAACCAAGACCGATCCGTCAGTATCCTAGCGCAGGGTCGAATTAGAATGGCCTCATGGCGAATTCTCCGCGACAGGTCCGCTGCTCGTTCCTCGGCCGGGTGCCGTATAGAGATGCGGTGGCGCTTCAGGTCGAGGCGCGCGAGGGAATCCGCCGGCGGGGCGAAGACGAGCGCCTGTTCCTGCTGGAACACCCGCACGTCTACACCCTCGGCCGGAACGCCTCGATTTCCGACCTGCTGGTCGATCCGGGCTGGCTCGCCGCGCACGAGGTGGAGGTGGCCGAATGCGACCGCGGCGGCCAGATGACCTACCACGGCCCGGGGCAGCTGGTCGGCTATCCGATCCTGAACCTGAGCCCGGACCGGCGCGACATCCGCCGCTACGTCCGCGACCTGCAGGAGACGCTGATCCGCACGCTCGCGGCCTTCGGCCTCGCCGCCGAGCCGCGCCAGGAACAAGCGCTGATAGGAGTCTGGGTGGGGGAGGAGAAGATCGCCTCGATCGGCATCCATCTCTCGCGCTGGATCACCACCCACGGCTTCGCCCTGAACGTCACGACCGACCTTTCGATGTTCGGCGGCATCATCCCGTGCGGCCTCCACAGCGTGCGGATGACCTCGATCGAGCGGCTGACGGGCGCGAAGCCAACGGTTGAAGAGGTCGCCCGGATCTACGCCGGGGTGTTCGCCGAGGTGTTTGACCGCGAATTGGTCGCGGCCGAGGTCGAACCGCCATGCCCCACCGCATCGATCTCGGCCTGAACGCGGTGATCGTCGCGGTCACCGAAGAGGTGCCGCGCATCCTCGTCGTCCGCCGCGCACGGTTATCGGCAGTGGATTCGTTTGCCCCACAGCGACTGGCTGCTGCCGAAGGCGCCCGAAGGAGCGAGGAGGCAAACGAATCCGCTGCCCGGCGTACGCCGCCGGGCGGCACGATCAGCGAAGACGCGCTCCCTTTCGGTCCGCTCGACCCGGAGACCGATCCGACTCTCGAACGGGGCCTGCGCCGCTGGGTCCACGAACAGACCGGCCTGGAGCTCGGCTACGTCGAACAGCTCTACACCTTCGGCGACCGCCTGCGCGATCCGATCGAAGCCGAGGCGGGAGGAAGGTCGGTCTCGGTCGCCTATCTCGCGCTCGTCCGCGAGCGGCAATCCAGGGGGAGCGGCGAGGCGCGTTGGGGGGACATTTACGGCTTTCTCCCCTGGGAAGACTGGCGCGAAGGGCGCCCTGAGATCATCGACCGGGTGATCGAGCCGGGGATCGAGCGCTGGATCGCGAGCGCCGCGGACGCCACCCACCGCCGCGAACGGCGCGAGCGCGCCGACATCGCCTTCGGGCTCTCCGGCGTCGCCTGGGACGGCGAACGGGTTCTCGAACGGTACGAGCTGCTCTACGAAGCGCACCTGATCGAAGAGTCCCGCAGGGATGGCGGCGAGCCGGAAGACGCAGCAGCGCCCGAGCCTGCCTGGTCCGGCCAGATCGCGGCGCTCGACCACCGACGCATCCTCGCGAGCGCCTTGGGCCGGCTGCGCGGCAAGCTCAAATACCGCCCGGTGGTCTTCGAGCTGCTGCCGCCGCGCTTCACCCTCTTCCAGCTCCAGCGCGTCGTCGAAGCGCTCGCCGGGGTGCGCCTGCACAAGCAGAACTTCCGCCGCCTCGTTGAGTCCGGCGGCCTGGTCGAAGGGACCGGGCGCCAGACCGAGAAGACGGGCGGGCGTCCGGCGGAGCTGTTCGTCTTCCGGCGAGAGGTGCTGCGCGAACGCCCGGCCCCCGGGGTGGGATTGCCGGGCGTTCGGCGGTAGGACCTACTTCTCCTCGAACACGTACTCGTGCTGCGCGTCGCGCATCGTAAGGGTGCGCTTGGGGCCGGTGCCGACGACGAATTCGAAGCCGGCGATGCCGGGCGCTGTGGTGAGGAACGAGACCGTGCCGTCCGGGTTGTGGCGCGAGGCGACTTCGCTCTTCCACTCTCCGAAGTCGAACGTGGTCGCGGCTCCGGCGTGGGAGACCGCGACCTCGCCGAGCGCGGCGTTGGTGTACCGCGCCGCGAGCTTGGCCGAATCCGCGGGATCGGCAGGGACCACGAGCGACTTGCGATCGGCGGCCAGTTGCTCGTAGAAGGCTTTGCTGGCGGCGGCGAGGCTGGTATCGGCTTCCGGGTTGCCGTCGAACAGGACTTCGAGCAGTTTGCGCCGGAAGCCGCCACGAATCAGCCAACCCAGGTCCCCGTTCGTGAGCACCACCGCTCCGACGTTCTGGTCCGGCAGCCACATCATGTCGCTGTGGTAGCCGATCATGTCGCCGCCGTGGTGGACGACCGGGACGCCGTAGGTGTTGTCGACCATCAGGCCCATGCCGTAGACCGCGTCGTCGCCCATCGGCACCTTCTTTTCGCGCCGCGCGAGCAGAGGCTCCTTGGCGATGTAGCGCGTGCCGTCGGGCAGGATGCCGTCGGCCAGCTCCATCGCGACGTATTTCAACATGTCGTTGACGCTGCTCCAGCCCGCTCCCGCGGGGCGCACCGGAAGGATCGAGTAGTCGATGTCGAACACCGCGTGCGAGGGCTTGCCGTCGATGTCGGGAGCATGGGCGGAGGCGTGGTTGCCGGCGAGTGCGCGGGGAATATCGAAGGTGGTCGACTTCATCCCGAGCGGATCGAACACCTTCGTCTGCATCGCTTTGTCGTACGCGGCCCCGAGCTCCAGATCCTGGTAGGTCACGTGCCCCGCGACGAAACCGGCCGCGGCGGCGAGCAGGTTCGAATACTGGAACATCTCCCCGAATTTGCTCGTCGGTTGAACGGTCGCGAGCGTCGCCATCGCCCCCTCGGGCGTCACGCCTTCATACTGGAGCAGCCATTCCATGTCCTGGCGGGGGAGACCGGTGCAGGCGCAGATCAGATGCTCGACCAGCACCTGGCGCGTCGTGTCGGCGTCGCCGAGCTTGAAGGTGGGCAGAAGGCTGGTCACGGGCGTCTTCCAGGTGAGCTTGCCTTCCTCGACCAGCTTCGCGAGCAGCAGCGTGGTCAGACCCTTGGTGTTCGAGGCGATCATGTAGAGCGTGTCGCCATCGACTTTCGTCGGGCTGCCCAGCTCGCGCACGCCGAACCCGCCGGAGAACACGACCTTGCCGTCCTGGATGATGCCGACCGAGACGCCGGGCACGCCGGTCGCCTTCTGCCCGTCCTCCACGAACTTGGCCAGCGCCGCGAGCCGCGCCGCATCGAGCCGGTTCGCTTTCTTCCCCGCGAACGTCTCGCGCGCGTGGCCCTTCGGCAGGAGCTTGCCCAAGACCAGAGCCACCTGCGCGCCGCGCTTCTCGCCGACCGCCTGGGCCATGTCGTAGATCACCACGGTCCACACGCCGCCAGCGAACTGCACGCCCGCGATCACGTCCCGGCGTTCGTTGGGAGAGGTCAGATAGGTGTACAAGCGCTGCTTCGACCAGCCGTCGCGGTCCGGGGTGTCGTTCGCGACCTTCAGAGGCCACTTGGCCTCCTTGTACGCCGCCCATCCCGCCGCAAGCGCCGCGTCGCCGTCAGGAGCCTTCACGTCGACCAGCGCGATCCACGAATCGCCCTCCGGCGCCTCCAAAATCGTCGCCGGGCCGCGGACGGTGAGGCTCCATCCTGCGGGCGCGATGAAGGTGTTGCCGAGGACGGTGGTCTTCGGGGTGTCGGCTGCCAGGCGCTCTGGCGCTGGCGCGGCTTCCTTTTCCGGAGCCTTGGCGTCCTGGGGCGATGGGGAAGCGAGCAACGCCGACTGGCCGGCAAAGAGGAGAAGGGCGGCTACGCTTAGACCCGGAACCGACCGAAAAGCGCCGCGGGGTGAAGGATTGTGGACCGGCTGTGGATTCGCCATCGGGTTCTCCCTATCCTCTCGAGTTGTGGACTCCCCGCGAGGAGAGCTTGCCGTGCTTCCGAAGGATACGCATCGGTTACCCGAGAGTTTCCGGTTCTTCTTTGCGACGTCTGATACGATGGCACCTGCGACGTCAACCTGAGGAACTCGCCATGTCCCGATACTCCCTGAGCCTTCCCACGGACCTCAAGCAGGAGGCCGAGCGCCTCGCCGTCGAGCAAGGAGTCTCTCTGAATCAGTTCATCCTCTGGGCGGTCGCCGAGAAGGTTGGGGGACTGTCGAGGGGCCTGGACGACCCGCGCTTTCCGCAGATCACCTACCGCAAAGGGGCGGCGGGTGCGCCGATCGCCGTACTTCGCGGTTCGGGAACGCGGGTACGAACGCTCTGGGCGGCCCACACGGCTTGGAGCTGGTCTCCGCAAGAGATCGCGCGCGAGTATGGCTTGCGGCTGGAACAGGTCGAAGAGGCCCTTTCCTTCGGCGACGCCCACGAGTCGGAGATTGAGGCGGATTTGGCATCCGAGGAGGAATTGGCGAGGGCAAGTGCCTAAACTTTGCCTGCACCTCGACGCCGACACCTCCAATCGGGCGCTCGAAAAAGCGCTCTTCGAGCGGGGGCACGACGTGACGCGTACCCCCACTCCCTGGATGCCGTTCGATGCGGACGACGAAATCCAGCTCCTCCGCGCGACCGCCCGCAACCGGTGCCTCTTCACTTTCAACATCCGCGACTTCATGGCGCTCGCCAAGCGCCATCCGCAGCATGCCGGCATCCTTCTCGCCGCTCAACGCAGCTGGACCTTGCCGGAGTTGATCGCCGCCCTGGATCGGCTGCTCACCGACTCGCCCGAGATGCGGGGGCGGGTGGAATGGTTGCGGCGGGGGTAGGGGAGAGCGGACGACGACGCTTCAAAGAACGTCGGCGTTCCGCGTTTGGCGAGAAAGCACCACCGCTGCGATCCAAGCAACCAGAAACGCCGGAACCGCGGTGATGGCCGGCCAGAGAACCAGGGCGAGGAGCCAGAGGGGCCGAGTCCCTGTTCCGGTGGGCAGCGAACGAATCATCCCCGCAACCGCCAGACCAAATGCCCCGATCGCGACGGCCAGGGCAACGTGCCATGCCGTACCGCGAGACGAGCTTCGCAGCTTGAAGTGCTCGTACCAAATATGCGCGGCGAAGGCGCCTCCGCTGATCGCCCATGCTATGAGTCGCCACATTCGCAGGTGGCTGACCGGCACGGCGAACACTCTGCCGACGAGGAAGTAGACGGCGCCGACGAGAAAAGCTGCGGGAATCCATCGTTGACGGCGCGATGCGTCCATGGGCGTGTCCTCATGCGGGTTTTGACGACCGCCGCTCGCTGATTTGATCACGCTTCCGCGTGCCGTTGGGCGATGGCTTCATCGTCGTTCGAGGTCGTTGCCTCTGCATACGGTTCGTGCGACTCTCTATGCATGAGAACGACGATTGAGATCGACCGTGATCTCCTTGAAGAAGCGGTACGGGTCACCGACGCGCCCACTAAATCAGTCGCCGTGAAAGCGCTGGTGGACGAGGCGGCCCGCCGACGGTTGGCGGCGTTAAGCGGGAAAGTGCCCGAAGTCGAGATCGCTTCGCGGCGGCGGCTTGCGAAGGACTCGGAAGCGAACGTTCGCCTGCCCTCTGCGCTTCAGGCCGAGTTGGAGGAGGCTCTCGAGGAAGCCGATAGCGAGGAAGGAATTTCCGGGAACGAACTCTTCAGAAGCCTGCGGAAGTACGGCTAAGCTTGGTGCTGATCCTTCGTCACAGCGCGGATCAAGAGGCGAGCTCAGCACGAGCCGCTTCCACGTCGGCGGCGATTTCCTCTTCGTTGAATTGGGCCGTGCGCTCGCGAATCCGCGCCCGAGCTTCGTCGAAACGACGCAGCACCGCCTCGTCGGAATTCCTCACCAGCCTCTGGAACTCGGCGTAGGGGACCAAGACGGCCTCTGGCTGTTGGCCTCGGGTCACGACGTAGGGAAGGTGGTCTTCAGCGACCTCGTCCAACACGGCCTGGAAGCGTTCACCCAACTCTGCGACGGCAACGGTCTTTCCCATGGCATTTCTCCAGCGGCAAGGCCAACCAACAAGCACGAGCGGATTCTACACCCCCGGCTGCGCGCTCGGGTGTCACCTCATTTCCGGCCCGCACAGCGACTCACGCAGGTCAACCACGGCGGGGTCCCGATGTGGAATGTCGTACACATCCAAAATCAAATCGAAGGCCTTCGCGAAGTATTCGTCCTCGACGCGGAAGTCGCCGTAAACCCGGCCGCGGAGGAGGGGCGGAAAGGACTCGGATTCCTTGCCTGCGAGGAGAACAGGCAAGACCGTTCGCTTCTGATCCTCAGCGGCCAATAAGCGGATTCCGGCAAGGTCCCATTCCGCCGCGACAACGCTGCCCTTGGCAGAGGCCAGGTTCTTCGCTTTCTGCCGGTAGAGGGGAGTACCGATCACGATGACCTGCCCGCACTCCTCGATCCGCTCCACGAATCGCAGAATGCTCGATCCGATCCGGCTGTTTTCCCAGCGGTCCAGCACCACGCCGATCCCCGCTTTCTGCAGGTCCGTCGCGAGAAGCTTTTCGACCCAGCGTTCATGTGTGGGGACGCCCCAGGCATAGCTGATGAAGCAATCCGGAGGCGTAATCTTCTGCTCGGCCACGTAGGCGCGCACGCGATAGACGGCTTGCTCGAAGCGGGTCCGTTGGTCCGCGGCACGGCGTTGCGATTCCACTTCAGCCTGCACTTCGCGTGTCAACTGGATCGGTTCCGCCATCTTCGGCAGGGTCAGTCTCTCGCCGCATTTCGAACAGAAAGCGGTCTCTTCCTTGTTCTGCATCGCGTCGCGAACGACCGCTCGATTCAGGAGATGGCCCTGTTTGCAAATCACCGGCTCGTAGCGCCTCACCGTCAGGTTTCGCCGCGCCAGGAAGCTCTCAAATAGCCCTTGAAACAACGTCCGCACCGGCTGGCCAACAGTCGGGCCGAAGCAGAGCACGAAGTCAAGCTCTCCGTCGCGTTCCGCCTCTTGCCTGAAGCCGCACGCCAGCCCATCGCCCACTTCGTAGCGGGCATTGTTGTGCCACTGCGCCGTGCGGGTGAAGGTGTGGGTGTAGCCCAGCAGTACGACCAGCGAGGCGAAAACGTTCTCGGTCGGGCCGGTCACCGTATAGGCCGTGCCCTCCTCGGTTGCCTGGTCGTCTTCCACCGGCTTTTTCAGATTGATCAGCTCGGGAAAGACCAAGTACGGCTCCATACGCAGCGGGTCGGTCTCGCGGAAACAGACGTTGTGCTCCAGGAACAGCAGTGCCGCCGAATCCAGGAGTACGTCTCGCTCGGCCTCGTTCAGGTCCCTCAGCTCTGGAAAGAAGTATCCGGCAGTCAGCAACCGTTTCTCTTCCAGTGCACCGAGCCCCTTCGGGTTCCGCCGCGCTTCCAGCACGAAGGAGGATGCCAAGTTGTTGAGCCGCTCTGGCTGAAGCAGGATCCGCAGCTCGCCTTTCGAGGTCCTCAGGCGTTTCACATAGCCGTAGTTCTCCAGGTGGCCCACGGCGGTTAGCATTTCGGGTTCCAAGAATTTCCATGCGGCATCCGTGGCCTGCAGCGGGGCGCGGAGTTCCTCGGGTGTGACGAGGATCTTGCCATCCGTTTCCATGCCTTTCAACCCGAGGACGTAGTCCTTGATCCGCTTGAAGGTCGTAGTGGTGACCGTCGCAGGTTTGTCCTCCCAGGGGATCAGTGATTTCATGCGTTCGACCAGTGCCTCTAACCCCTGGCCCGTCGCGGCACTAGTCGTGATCGGTCCCTCGATGCCATTCCTCTTGCAGAACGCCTCCAACTCATCCTGGGTCAGTGAACAGCTCCCGCGATCCGACTGAGCGGCCACGAGAAGGATGGGACAGTGGCTTTGTCCCGCCTGGAGCTGCTTGAGCCAGAAGCCCACACCGTGCAGTGGATCGCGAAGGTCTGAGGCATCGAACAGCACCAACGCCAGGTCGGCGTTGTCCACGAACAGCGCATGGACCAGCCTGTAGTCGGGCTGGCCCGCGAAATCCCAAAGGATTGCCTCACACTCCGTCCCGTCAGCGCGGCGTTGGCCCAAGGCGGGAAACACCCAGAACTGCTGCCCATGCGTGGATTCCTGCTTCTCGAATCGGTTGTGGAGCAGGCGATATCCCAGCGCAGATTTGCCCACACTGTGATCGCCAACCAGCACGACCTTCGCCGTTGTGTGATGGACCGCGCTCGCCGCCAAACGAGCGGATCGGCCCAGCAGCACGTCGTAATCCAGCTCCCAGAGGTGAATAAGTCGGGATCCCTCGTAGCCTTCAGCTCCTGGCGCGGAGCCGACGGCAGCTAGCAGAGGCAGCGTGGGGTGAGCAGAAAGGGCCGGATTTAGCTTATCTCCACCAACCGAGTTCTGAATTGCTACACGCAATTCCCAAGAGCGGGAGTCCCAGATCCGTAAACTATCATTGCTAAAAGAGGCAAGTAAAGACTCGCCTGCAATCAGCCGAACAACTTGCACTGGGCTAGTATGTCCCTCGAGCGTAAGTAAATTCAGCCCGCTTGCGCGGTCCCAAATCTTAACGGTCTTGTCGACGCTCGAGCTGACCAGCGTCCGGCCCTGCGGGCCAAATACCACGCTCCAGACCGTTTCTCGGTGCCCTTTTAGCGTACGAAGTAGTTTTCCTGTTGCTGTCTCCCAAAGCTTTACTGTGTTATCAGAACTTGCACTCGCAAAAGAGCCGCCTTCAGAATCAAAGGCTACGCAATTGACATTCTCTCGATGCCCCTCGATGGTGCGGATCAGCTTGCCGCTGTTTGCCGTCCAGATCTTGACCGTGCTGTCAGCACTCCCACTGGCTAGCGTTCCGTATAGGGGATCAAACGCCACGTTCATGACTGCGTCCTGGTGGCCATTGAAAGTACGAAGCAGCCTTCCACTTCGCGCTTCCCAAAGCTTCACTGTATGGTCCCAACTCCCGCTGGCCAGGATCCCACCTCGTGGATCGAATGCCACGCACCTGACCGCATTTTGGTGCCCTTCGAGGGTACGAAGAAGTTTGCCGCTGCCTGAGTCCCAGAGCTTCACCGTGTTGTCGGAACTTCCGCTGGCCAGAATTCCACCCTGCGGATCAAACGCCAGGCTGTTGACGGTGTCTCGGTGCCCTTCGAGCGTGCGAAGCAGCTTCACGCCCGGCGGCAGTTCCGCCTGGAACTCTTCGTTCGCCAGCGCCTGATGCTCTTTGTTTGCCATAACGGTGAAAGCATTCTATGCCGCAGACCCCAGTCCTACAGCCTATTCCTGGTGTTACCCTAAACCCCCATGCCGAATCGCCTCCTCTACCTCCCCCTGCTCCTCCTCGCCGCCCTCCCCGCCACCGCCCTCGACAAAGTCACCCTCGCCACCAACTGGAAGGCCGAAGCGGAGCACGGCGGCTTCTACCAAACGATCGCGACCGGGATCTATAAGCGGTATGGGCTGGACGTCACGTTGCGCATGGGGGGGCCGCAGGTCAACAACCCTCAGCTGCTGGCCGCCGGAGTGGTGGACTTCAATGTTGGCGCGAGCTCGTTTGCGGCTTTGAATTACGTCAAGGCGAAGGTTCCCATGGTCACCGTGGCGGCGATCTTTCAGAAGGACCCTCAGGTGCTTCTGGCGCATCCGGGGTAGGGGAACGACACGTTGGAGGCGCTCAAGGGCAAGCCGATTTTGATCGCTCCGGCGGCTCGCCTGACGTTCTGGAACTTTTTGAAGATCCGGTTTGGGTATACGGACGACCAGATTCGGACCTATACGTTCAGCATGGCTCCGTTCCTGGCGGACAAGAAGGCGATCCAGGAGGGGTATTTGACCAGCGAGCCGTTCACCTTGGAGAAAGCCGGGGTGAAGCCGGTGATTCACGTCCTGGCAGATCATGGGTTCGACAACTACTCGACGACGATCGAGTGGGCTTGGAAGCTGGTGGAGGAGCACCCCGACCGGGTGCAGCGGTTCGTGGATGCGAGCATTGAGGGGTGGTACAGCTATCTATATGGCGATCCGGGGCCGGCGAGTGCGCTGATCAAGAAGGACAATCCGGAGATGACCGACGACCTGCTCGCCTATGGGCGCGAGGCGATGAAACGGTACGGCGTGGTCGATTCGGGCGACGCGAAGACGCTCGGCATCGGGGCGATGACCGACGCGCGGTGGAAGCGGTTCGCGGCGGACATGATCAAGGCGGGGTTGTATCCGGCGAGTTTGGATTTGTCTCGGGCTTATACGCTGCGGTTTGTGAATCGGAAGGTGGGGGTGAAGGCTCCTGGGCTCGCCAGGCTCCAGCCTGGCGCTTTTCGCGGCACGGCAGAGTCTCGGTGAATCAAACCCAAAGGCGCCAGGCTGGAGCCTGGCGTGCCCAGGAGAGACGGCGCGAGGGTGGGAGTGCGGGTGGGAGAGGGGCCGGGGGTGAGGACTGAACGCCGTTGACCCCTGGCCCGTCGTCCGCCTGCGTGGGGTAGAGCAGCGGTTCGCGGGCGGGGTCGGCCGCCGGCGTGCTGATTTGGGCGGCGCTCTCCGGCATTTCCTGGCTTCTTCTGCGCAGTTGGCACGAGAGCGCGGTGCGGCGGGAGGGGTAGGTCCCGGTCGCGGCACCCACGTTCCCGGCGAACGCGGCAACGAGCTGACCGCTGGGCAAATCTCTCGGCGATCTGCCGAAAACCCCGGTGGATCTTCAGATCTCTTGGCTGAGCGCCGGATCTTCGGGTGACGCGCCGAATCTTCGGGTGGCGCTCCGGATTTCCTGGCGGCACGCCGAATACTCTGGGAAACCCAGAATTTGCTGGCGAAAATCCCAACTTTGCTGGAAAAGGCCCAAATCTGCTGGTGGAGCTCCAGATATCCTGGCGAAAACTTCAAATGCGCTGGTGGAGCTTCAAATCTCCTGGCTAAAATCCCGAATTTGCTGGTGGGGCTCCAAATATGCTGGTGAAATGTCCACCAGGATATTTTGACGCTCACCCGCGGATTTCTGATTTTAGCCAGCAAATTTCTGGCTTCGCCAGGAACTTTGGAGCGCCGCCAGGAGCTTTTCGGTTTATCCAGGGCATTCTCGGCCGCGCCAGCCGATTCTCGATTTTTCGCCGGCAGATTCCCGACGTCACCGACGAGTCGAGCGTACAACCAACCAGCGACGATCCCTTGACGGCCGGTTATGCTCATGACTAGGATATCCATGGCCGGCGCCGCCGGTTTTTTTCGGGTCGTTGATATGCTCAGAACGAGCATAATGGAGATTCGATGAACCCAGGTTCGGTCGCCCCGAGTAGCGCTGTACCCGGCATTCCGCCGCAAAGCCTCGCCTACACGCCGGAAGTCGCCGCGGCGACCTCCGAGATCCTTGGACGGGCCCGTTCCGTCATTCCCGAGCTCGAATGGCCCGTCCACGGGCCCTACATCGCGGCGATCCAGGAGTGGAAGAAGCGGCGCAACGCCGTCATCCTGGCGCACAACTACCAGGCGCCGGAGATCTTCTTCGGCGTCGCCGATTTCGGAGGCGACTCTCTTGCCCTTGCCCAACAGGGGGCGAAGACCGACGCCGAGGTGATTGTGCTCGCGGGCGTTCACTTCATGGCCGAGACGGCGAAGATCCTGTCGCCGGAAAAGACCGTGCTGATCCCCGACATGCGGGCCGGCTGCTCGCTCGCCGAGTCGATCACGGCGGAGGATGTGCGCCTGCTGCGCCAGAAGTATCCCGGCGTGCCGGTCGTCACCTATGTGAACACCTCGGCGGCGGTCAAAGCCGAGACCGACATCTGCTGCACCTCGGCGAACGCGGTCGCGGTGGTCGAGTCGCTCGGCGTCCCGCGGGTGATTTTCCTGCCCGACGAGTACCTCGGCCAACACGTCGCGAGCCAGACCAAGGTCGAGATCATCCTCTGGCGCGGCCACTGCATGGTGCATGAGCGGTTCACCGGCGCGCAGCTCAAAGACCTCCGCAGCCAGTACGGCGCGGATCTCCAGATCCTCGCGCACCCCGAATGCCCGCAGGACGTGCTGGCCGAATCCGATTTCGTCGGCTCGACCGCCGGCATGATCCGCTACGTCGGCGAGGAGAAGCCGAAGCGGGTGGTCCTGGTCACCGAGTGCTCGATGGCCGACAACGTCTCGGTCGAGCATCCTGACGTGGAGTTCGTCCGGCCGTGCAACCTCTGTCCGCACATGAAGAGGATCACGCTGCCGAAGATCCTCCACTCGCTGGAGACGATGACCACGCGGGTCGAGGTCGATCCCGAGATCGGCGCGCGCGCCCGGCTCGCGGTCGAGAGGATGCTCGCGGTCGGCCGCCGGGAGACTCGATGAGAGAGCCGGGGAGGGACATCGAGGTCCGCGAGACCGACGTCCTCGTGGTCGGCACCGGGATCGCGGGGCTCACCGCGGCGCTCGGCTGCTCGCCGCTCCACGTCGACCTGATCACCAAGTCGCGCTTCGGCGCCGGCGGTTCGAGCGCCTGGGCGCAAGGGGGTGTGGCAGTCGCGTTCGGCTCGGACGACGCGCCGGCCCTCCACGCCGCGGACACGATGGCCGCGGGCGCCGGTCTGAACGATCCGGACGTGGTGGCGATCCTCACCTCCGAAGGTCCGCGCCGGGTGGAGGCGCTGCTCGCGCTCGGCGCGCGGTTCGACAGGGACTCGGGAGGCCAGTTGTCGCTTGGGCGGGAGGCCGCGCACAGCCGGCGACGCATCCTGCACGCGCACGGCGACGCGACGGGCGCCGAGATGGTGCGGACGCTGTCGCTTGCGGTCCACCGGGCGCCCGAGGTCGAGGTGTTCGAACGGACGTTCGCGATCGACCTCGCGGTGATCGACGGCCAGGTGGCCGGCGTGGTCGCGGAGCATGCGGACGGCCGGCTGGTGCTGCACGCGGCGCCCGCGATCGTGCTCGCGACCGGCGGCCTCGGCCGGCTCTACGCTCGGACCACGAACCCGGTCGAATCGACCGCCGACGGCCTCGCGATGGCGGCGCGGGCGGGCGCCCGGCTGGTCGACGTCGAGTTCGTGCAGTTCCATCCGACGGCGCTCGCCGCCGGGGCCGATCCGATGCCGCTGCTGACCGAGGCGTTGCGCGGCGAAGGGGCGATCCTGATCGACGACCTCGGCGAGCGCTTCATGGTCGGCGAGCACCCGGATGCGGAACTCGCGCCGCGCGACGTGGTGGCGCGGGCGATCTGGCGCCGCCTGGCCGCCGGACGCACGGTCTACCTGGACGCGACGAAAGCGGTGGGGGAGAGCTTCCCCGAGCGCTTTCCGACCGTGTTCGAGATCTGCCGCAAGCAGGGGCTCGATCCGCGCCGCGAGCCGGTCGCGGTCTCGCCCGCGGCGCATTACCACATGGGCGGAATCGACGTCGACGCCTCCGGACGCACGTCGCTGCCCGGCCTTTGGGCCTGCGGCGAGGTCTCGGCGACGGGGGCGCACGGCGCGAACCGGTTGGCCAGCAACTCGCTGCTCGAAGCGCTGGTTTTCGGCGCGCGGGTGGCCGAGGATCTGCGTCGGCCGCGCGTCGCCCGGCCGCGGCGCCATCCGGAGATCGAAGCCGTCGCCTCGGCGGCGGAGATTCCCGCGGGGATCGAAGAGGACCGCAGCGCCGAAATCGTCGCCGAGATCCGCGCGCTGATGTGGGACAAGGTCGGGCTGGTGCGCGACGAGGCGGGATTGACCGCGGCGCTCGCCCGTCTCGACGAGATCGCCGAAGAGGTTCCCGAGCTTGGCGGCGAGGCGCGGAACCTTCTTTGCGCCGGTCGGTTCGTGACCGCCGCGGCGCTTGCCCGGCGCGAGAGTCGGGGCGGGCACTATCGCGCCGACTATCCCGAGCCCGATCCGGCCTGGCAGGTCCACCTGATGACGACGCTTGGGGCAGGCGGGCGGGTCCAGGTCGAGGTGGAGGCACCGCCGGAACCGACGCCGACGCTGCAGGCGGCGGGCGGCGCTCGATGATCCCGGCGGAGGTTTCCGCTTCGGCCGAGGAGTTGCCGGCGCCGCTGCTGCCGATCCTTTACGAAGCCCACGTGCGCGCCGCGCTGCTCGAAGATCTCGGCCGCGCCGGGGATCTGACCAGCGACGCGGTGCTGCCGCCCGGCCTGCCGGCCGAGGCGCTCCTGGTGGCCCGGCGGGAGGGCCGGATCGCCGGGCTCGAAGTGGGCCTCTCGGCGTTTCGCCTGCTCGACCCGACGCTTCGGATCGAGATCCTCGGAGTGGACGGCCGCGATGCGGAAGCGGGGGAGACGCTCGCGATCGTTCGCGGCTCGGGGCGCTCGGTGCTCGCCGCCGAACGGACCGCGCTCAATTACATTGGCCATCTTTCGGGCATCGCGACCGCGACGCGCGACGTGGTGGCCCTGGTTGCGCCCTACGGCGCGCGGGTCGCCTGCACGCGGAAAACCACGCCGGGTTTGCGCGCGTTGGAGAAGTTCGCGGTGCGCATGGGCGGCGGCAGCAACCACCGGTTCGGCCTGGACGACGCGATCCTGATCAAGGACAACCACCGGGCGTTGGCCGGAGGGGTCCGCCAGGCGGTCGAGCGCGCCCGGCGCGCGATCGGCCATCTGGTGAAAATCGAGGTGGAAGTCGAGACGCTCGATCAGCTCGACGAGGCGCTCGATGCCCGAGTGGAGGCGGTCCTGCTCGACAACATGCCGCTCTCCCGCCTGCGCGAGTCGGTACAGCGCGCCAAAGGGCGCGCGATCACCGAGGCCTCGGGAGGAATCACCCCCTCGACCGCCGCGGACGTCGCGGCGACCGGCGTCGATCTGCTGTCGATCGGCTGGATCACCCACAGCGCCCCGAATCTGGATGTGGCGCTCGACGTGCGGATGTAGAGACCTAAACCTCCGAGCGCCTCGAAATCACAGGCGCGAGTTGGCCCCGGGCGAGAAGCAAGCGCGAGGACGGACGCGCAACTGTCTGAGCCCGAAGGGCGAGTTTTGCGCGCCGCCCGCAGCGCTTGCTTCTCGCCCGGGCCTCAGGGGCCGAACTCGCAGAGGTCGTCGGCGCGGACGGCGCGGTGGCCGATCCAGTAGCCTCCGGCGTTCATGCGGACCGCCACCCAGGCTTGCGCGTGGGTGAGGTTGGCGTGCCAGAGGTCGAGCATCGCCCAGCCGAACGGCGCGTCGGTCGGCAGCTCCGCGCCGCCGACCGCCACCTTCTGCACCGCGCGCGGAAAGGCGTTGCTGGGTCCGATCGAGAGCGGATTTTCCTCTTCGTCGAAGAAGGCGATCTGCGCTTCGCCGAGCGGCAGCCAGCGGGGGGCCGTGCCGCACGGTCGGGGAGCGGGCGCCGCTTCGCGCGTGTCGCGCCAGACGACCAGCTCCGAGCTGCCGTCGAAGATGCCGCCGGAGAGGATGCGCGCCTGGAACAGACCCGAAAGCGGCGCGCGATCGTCGCGCGTGTCGAAACCGACGTAGCGGCCGTAGAACGTGTAATCGCCGGGGCGGAAGAACGTCGGATCGGCGACGATCGAGACCGCGTTCTCGCTCGCTGCGAAGCCGTGGCCCGGGTCGAGCTCGATCGAATCGCCCCACAGCACGTTCGCGTCGCTCGCGAGACCCCGGCCGCCGGCGGAAAAATAGAGCGGGTCGGCGGGGGTGTTGCGCGGCGTGCCGACCGACGGCGGGGTGCAGCGGTTGACCACGTCGACGGTGACATAGCCCACGGCCAGGCCATCTCCCTCGCTCGCGGCGCAGACCGGCGGGCTGGAGAGCGGAAGGGGTTTACCCGTATGCGCGGCGCGCAGAATGTCGACGTCGAGGACGGAGAGAGCGCCGGCGGCCGGATCTTCGCAACCTTCGCCGACGGGCGTGTCGCGCGAGAACGGACCGATGGGGCTCACCTGAGTGCCGGTGCGCGGTAGGTGGTCCTGGAACAGATCGCGCATGTTGATGGTTTGTACGTCGAAGCCGGTGAGGAAGATGTCGAACGCGAGCGTCGGCACG
>Ga0068860_100001187_pt1 | contig 28493 bp, 21 predicted proteins | sample KBSSwiS32_FD_66597 | JGI IMG/M metagenome (GOLD analysis project Ga0068860, IMG submission 66597) | Switchgrass rhizosphere microbial communities from Kellogg Biological Station, Michigan, USA - KBS Switchgrass S3-2 | ecosystem: Host-associated > Plants > Roots > Rhizosphere > Soil ... | reverse complement strand
CACGTTCGAGCTGCCGCGGCCGGGGAGCGAGGCCACCGTCCCCGCGCCGTACGCGGAGGACGTCACGGAGCAACGCGCCTACGTCGCCGCCTCCGCCGAATCGCCGCTCTCGCTCCGCGAGGCCTCCCTGGTCCAGGGCGAGCAGGTCGATCCGCGCCTCATCCCCGCGCACCTGGCGAGGGCGGAGAAGTCGCCGCTCAGCCTGGCCTGGAGGCACGCGGGAGAGCCGGGCTTCGCGGCCAAGGTGCACCTGGACCGGCACGAGGCGGTGGCGCTGGCGCAGGCCACGATCGACGCCGCCTACTTCACCACCGTCCTCACCGAGGAGGGGCGCGAGGTGGTGAAGGCGACGTTCCTGGTGAAGAACAACCTCCGGCCCTACCTGGGCGTGACGCTCCCGGACGGCGCGGAGTTGTGGTCGGCCTTCGTCTCGGGCGACTCGGTGGCCCCGGCGCGCGACGGAAGCAAGGTCCTGGTGCCACTGGTGAAGAGTCGGGACCTGGGCGAGGGCGACACCCTGGCCGTGCACGTGGTGCAGCCGGGCTGGTCGCTCACGGACATCGCCCTGCAGCACTACCACGACGCCTCGAAGTGGCGGGTCATCGAGGAGGCGAACGCGGACCTGCTCTCCGGCCGCTCGCTGGAAGCGGGCACGGAGCTGCGCATCCCGCGGCTGACGGGCCCCGGCGCCTCGGACCTGCAGACCGCATTCCCGGTGGAGGTGGTCTACGCGCGGACGGCGGACCGGCCCGGCCGTTTCGGGCGCGCGACCTTCGCGCTGGCCGAGCCGGACCTGGACGTGATGAAGGTGACGTGGACGCTGTACCTGCCGTCCCGGCTGGATCCGCTGTCCTTCGGCGGGAACCTCAGCCAGGGCTCCTACCTCCGCTACGGCCTGTTTCGCCGGCTCCAGCAATGGGTGGGCGACCCCCAGGCCGGGGTGGCGATGCCCGGGCTGATCTCGACCGCGTGGGCGAGCACCGGAGGTGGCTCGCTGAAACAGCGCTTCAACTTCTCCCAGGACGAGGGGACGGAGGGCGCGCTGGAGGAGCACCCGCGCGAGCGGCTCCCCCTGGTGGGCCGCCCCTACGTGTTTCACGCCTACCTCGCCGGTGAGCGCCCGGTGCTCACCGCCGTGTACCTGGACCGGGGGCTGGAGGGGCTGGTGCGCGTGATGGCCTTCGCGTTCGGCCTGCTCGGCGCGCTCGGGCTCTGCGCCACCGCCTCGCGCGGGCGCCCCTGGGTGCGGTGGTCGTGGGTCGGCGCGGGGGCGGGTGTCGTGCTGTTCGCGGGACACTACGTGCTGGGCGCGCACGCGCGGGCGGCGCTGGGGGCGGGCTTCGGCGCGTGGATCTGGATCTTCTACCGGCTCTCCACGGCGGCCCCGGGCGGCGTCCTGGCGAAGCGGATGTGGCAAGCGCTGAAGCTGGCGAACGCGGCCGTGTTGCTCCTGATCGTGGTGGCCGGCGTCGGGCCCGGGAAGCTCTTCCTGGCCGCGGTCTGCGCCGGGCTCGGGGCGGTGTTCCTGTGGCGGGGGACGCGAATCCCGGCCCAGGCTCCGGCCGCCGCGGCCACGGCGGTCACCTCGGCGCTGGTGCTGGTCGCCCTGGCGCTGTCATCGCCGGCGCGGGCGCAGGAGTCGGAGCAGGAGCAGCCGCGGGAACGGGGATTGCCGCCGGGAGCAGAGGTGACCGTACCGTTCAAGGCGTTGAAGGGCCTGGTCGCGCCCGGCCCCGGGGAGCGCCAGGCGCCGCGCCGCTATTCGTTGCTGTCAGCCCAGTACGAGGGAGCCGTGGTGGGGGAGAGCGTGGAGCTGAGTGGCATCGTCGAGCTGGAGGTCCACGGTCCGGGCTGGGTGGAGATCCCGCTCATTCCGCGGGAGGAGACGCTGGCCCAACTCACCCTGGACGGCGCGCCGCACGCCGCCGCGGTGGTGGAGAGGGACTACCGCCTCGTGTTCCAGGGGGCCGGCCGCCACCGGGTGGCGCTCTCCTTCGTGGCCCCCGTTCACGATCCGGGCGCGGCGAGGCTGGGGCTGGTGCCGGGCGTCGCCAGCACGCTTTCGGTGCGCCTTCCGTCGGGCGGTCTGGAGCCGATGTTGGCGGGCGTGGCGGAGGAGCGCGTGGAGGGCGCGCGCATCACGGGGCTGGTGCCGCCCGGCGGAGTCGTCGAGCTGCTGTGGTCCACGCGGCCCCAGGCGGGGCCGGACCGGGCTCGGAGCGAGGCGGAGTTGCGAATGACCGCTCGGACGCTCCAGATCGCCTCCGTCGGCGAGCAGCGCACGTATGCGCTGGCGCGGTTCCGGGTGCAGCGAGGAAGCGCCAGCCAATTCACCATCCGTCTTCCGCCAGGGGTCGAGCTGCTGGACGTGCAAGGCCAGGACCTGGCGGACCACCAACTGGTCGAGAAGGAGGGCCACCGGTTGCTGGTGGTCACCACCTCCATGCCGGTGCGGGACGAGTACGAGATCTCCTTTGTCTACGAGTGGCGGGTCAAGATCACCGAGCCCCTGGTGCTGCCGATCTTCTCGGTGGCCGGCGTCCGATCGGAGAGCGGAACGCTCGGCATCGAGGCGGCGGGCGGGACGGAGATCCAGCTCGCGGGAGTGGAGGGGGCCTCGGCGATCGATGTTCGGGGCGCCCCGGAGCTGTTCGCCCATACCGAAAAACCGATCCTGCACGCGGTGAGGTATCTGCAGCAGCCCTACTCGGTGGCCCTCAAGCTGTCGGCGCACCCGGAGGTCCCGCTGGAGGCGGCGGCGGTGAACCGGGCGCAATACACGACGGTGATCGCGCGCGACGGGCGAGCGATCAGCCAGGGGCTGTACAGGCTCCGGAACGCGCGCCGGCCGTTCCTGGGGGTGTCGTTGCCCGTGGGCTCGGAGGTACAGAGCGTGCTGGTGGAGGGCAACCCGGCGAAGCCGGTGCGGGACGCCGGGGGCAAGCTCCTGGTGGCGCTGCCCAGGTCCAGCTCGACCGACCGGGAGATGCGAGAGCTGGAGGTGGAGGTCGTGTACCTGACGCAGTTGGGCAGCGCGAGCGCGGGTGAGCTTCCTCCGCTCTTGCCGGCGGTGGACCTCCGGGTGAGCAAGGTGTCGTGGGAGCTGTATCTGCCGCCGGGGATGGAGGTGACGCGCCGCGGCCCCACCGAGGAATCTGCCGACTCCATGCAGTGGGCCTCGGCGCCGAGAGCGCTGTGGGCGATGACCGGGGCGGCCGCGGGCGGGCCTTCGGACGCGCTCGCAACCGGCGGGGTGCTGCCGGTCCGGTTGAACCTCCCGGTGCACGGGAAGCCGGAGCGGTTCTGGCACCACTACCTCCCGGCCGACGTCAGCCCGCGCTTCGATGTCGCCTACGCGCGGCGGTCGCTGCCGCCATGGGTGCACGGGCTTGGGGCGATGGCGCTGCTCGCGGCGATGGCGCTGGCGGCCCTCGGTGGCCGCGCGGCCTGGGCCCGCGGGCGGAGGCGGGCTCCTGCACCACCCTGACCGCAACTCCAGAGCTCCACAAGATGGTGCCGGGGAACGGACAGGCGCATTTCGCTATGGTCCGGAGCGATGGCGACGCATTTTCGGACCTGCAACCTCTGCGAGGCGATGTGCGGCCTGGCGATCACGGTGGAGGGCAACCGGATCGAGGAGATCCGCGGCGACGCGGACGACCTCTTCTCCCGCGGCCACCTCTGCCCCAAGGGCCCGGCAATGAAGGAGATCTACGAGGACCCGGACCGGCTGCGGCACCCGGTGCGGCGTGTCTCGAACGGCTGGCAGCGGCTGACCTGGGACGAGGCCTTCGAGGAGGCGGGGACGCGGCTCTCCGCGGTGCGGGCGCGGCACGGGCGCGACTCCCTCGGCGTCTATGTCGGCAACCCGGTGGTGCACAACCACGGCGCGCTGCTGATGCTCCCGGGCTTCCTCCGCTCGTTGCAGACGAAGAACCGGTTCGACGCCAACTCCGTCGACACCAACCCGCGTCTGCTGGCCAACGCGCTGATCTACGGCGACCAGTACTCGGTGCCCATCCCCGACGTGGACCGGACCGACTACCTGCTGATGCTGGGCGCCAACCCAGCGGCTTCGAACGGGAGCCTGATGACCCTGGGCGACGTGCGCGGCCGGCTGAAGGGGCTCGCCAAGCGCGGCGCAAAGCTGGTGCTGATCGACCCCCGGCGCACCGAGACCGCGGCCTGGGCCAACGAGCACCACTTCATCCGCCCCGCGGGCGACGCCGCGTTCCTGCTCGCGCTGCTGCACGCGATCTTCGCGATCCCCGGCCGGGTGGACGACGCGGCGGTGGCGAAGGTGGCGTCCGGCCTCCCCGAGGTGCGTGCGCTCGCGGCAAACTACCCGCCGGAGCGCGTGGCCGGCGCGGTGGGCATCGACGCCGCCACCATCCGGCGGATCGCTTCCGAGCTCTGCGCGGCAAAGGCGGCGGTGGTCTACGGCCGCGTCGGCACCTGTACTCAGGAATTGGGCACGGTGGCCAGTTGGCTGATCGACTGCGTCAACGTGGTCACCGGGAACTTCGACCGTCCCGGCGGGGCCATGTTCACCGAGCCGGCGATGGACCTGCAACTGGGCTCGTCCCCCAACCGCCCGGCGCGGCGGCAATCCCACCGCTGGACGTCGCGGGTGCGCGGGCTGCCGGAGGTGGGTGGCACCCTCCCCAGCGCGGTGATCGCCGAGGAGATGGAGACGCCGGGACCCGGGCAGATCCGCGGCTTCCTCACCGTCTCCGGGAACCCGGTGCTCTCCACGCCGAACGGGGAGCGGCTGGCGCGCGCGCTCGCCGGGCTCGAGTACATGGTCTCGGTCGACTTCTACGTGAACGAGACCACGCGGCACGCGAACCTGATCCTCCCCGGAGTGCACTCGCTGGAGCGCTCGCACTTCGATCTGATCTTCAATTCCTTCGCGGTCCGCAACGTCGCCAAGTACGGCGCGCCGGTACTCCCCAAACCGGCCGGCGGCCTCGAGGACTGGGAGATCCTCTACGAGTTGGCGATGCGACTGGGCGGGCTGGGCACCGGGGTGAAGCTGGTGGACGCCGCGGTGAAGCTGGCCTGGCGTGGCGGGCTGAAGGTCTCCCCGGACACGGTGCTCGCCGCCGGGCTGCGCCTGTCGCGGCGCGGGGTGACGCTGGGGCGACTGAAGGCGGCGCCCCACGGGATCGACCTGGGGCCGCTGCGCTCGTGCCGGGAGAAGAAGGTCCGCGGCCCCGAGCACCTGGCGATGCTGAACCACCCGATGCTGCTGCAGGACTCGGCGCGGGTGGAGCGGTGGGTGGAGGCGAACGCCCGCCGCAACGGGGAGCTGACCCTGATCGGCCGCCGCCACCTGCGCAGCAACAACTCCTGGATGCACAACTGCGCCTCGCTCGTGAAGGGGCCGGAACGCGCCACCGCGCTGCTCCACCCGGCGGACGCGGCGCGGCTGGGGGTGGTCGCCGGCCGGCAGGTGCGGCTGCGGACCAGGGTCGGAGAGGTGACGGCGATCGCGCAGCTCTCGGACGAGATGATGCCCGGGGTGGTCTCGCTCCCCCACGGCTTCGGCCACAAGGTGGCGGCGGACACGCTGCGGATCGCCGGTGCCACGAAGGGACCGAACGCCAACGCGATCACCGACGACGCGCAGGTGGATCCGCTGAGCGGGACTGCCGTGCTCAACGGCGTGCCGGTGGTGGTCGAACCGGTGCTCGGGGACGCGGCGGAGGCCGGCCGCTCCGGCTCCGAGGCGCCCGCGTCGCCGAGCTAGGTGCGTCATCGCTGGCGGGCGGCCAGGCGCGAATCCGGAGGGTGGGTCGCTCTTCAGAAACTGCGAGCACGTCACCGGCTTCATCCCCCGGATCGCCCCCCGGTTCGTCACCCGCGCGCTCGCGCGGACGCACGAAGGGTTCAACGGGGCGTTCCGGGACTCGCTCGCCGGGGTCCGGTGACGGTCTCTAGTTGCTCTGCCAGAACTGGAGCTGGTGGAGCGGTCCCACCCAGTGGGCGTTCGGATCCCAGGGCATGACCTTCCCGCGCGGCAGCGCCACGTTGGACATCTCCACCCAGTTCATCTGCGCGTTCAGATCCACGCCGACGCCGACGCCCGCGTACGCGTAGGCCTTGGTGTGGAAGCTGTTCGGCGAGGCGGAGAGCTCGAACGCGCCGCCGACGCCGGCGCCGAGGTTGATCGACAGGTCGCCCTGCATCAGCGGGTTGAGCTCGTGGCCGTCCATGAAGACCTGGACGGATCCGCCCAGCTTGCCCTGCACGCCGGCGAAGCCCTCGGCGCCGACGGTGAAGCTCGGCGGCTTGTCGAGCCCGGCGTGGACGTCGAGCTTGACCGTGCCGTTCATTCCGACCTGGCCGTCCGTCGCCAGCTTCACGCGGACCGTGTAGTCGTGATTGCCGTCGTTGAACTTGAAGTCGCGGCTGACCGAGCCGCCGCCGCTGACGACGTTGGCCTCGACCTTCGCGTCGACGTGCAGGTCCATCCCCGGCTGCATGTTGCTGCCCGTCCAGTTGAGGTACGCGTTGCCGGTGACGTTGATCGCCGGGCCCTGGTAGTGCGCTTCGGCCTTGACGCCGGTGGTCGGGTCGTTCAGCAGCGGCACGTCGGTGCGCGGCGCGCCCGCCAGCGTGGCCCTGGCCTCGGCCGGATTCAGCAGCGGCGTCCGCACCGAGGCGCTGGTCCGGATGTGGCCTTCGGGAGCGCCGCTCCGCGAGACGGTGGGCGCCGAGTCGCGCTGGCCGTTGCGGCGGGTGTTGTGCGACTCCACGGTGGTGGACGCCGACTCGCCGTTGCGAACGGTGGTCTCCGTCCGGGTCGCGGCGCCGCGCCCGCCGTACGCCTCCGGCTTCTGGGTGGTCGCCGAGGAGTACCCGACGTCCGCGCCCCTGAAGCCGGAGTGGAACGCGCCGGTGCGCGGCGTCGGGGTGCGAACCTCGGGCTTCGGGGCGCCGCCGGCGGGGCCGGGTTGCTTCGGTCCGCCCGGGGTCTGTGGCCGCACGGTGGCGGCGCGCGCGGGCGGCGGCTGGAGGCGGTCCTCCTTCGCTTGCTCTTCCGCCGGCGAGTCCTTCTGCGAGGCGGTGGGCTGCTCCGACTTCGTCAGCTCCGGCTTGGTCACCGTCGGCTCGCGCGGCGCGGCGGCCGGCGGGGTCGGGCGCGGGCCGGCGTTCGGGTTGAGCTCCGGCCTGGTCTGGGTCGGCTCGCGCGGCGCCGCGGCTGGAGGCGTCGGGCGTGGGCCGGCGTTCGGGTTGAGCTCCGGCTTGGTCTGGGTCGGCTCGCGCGGCGCGGCGGCCGGCGGAGTCGGGCGCGGGCTGGCGTTCGGGTCGAGCTCGGGCTTGGTCTGCGCGGGCGTCCGGTCCGGCCAGGAGGTGTCGGGCGTGGCCTTCGGATCGAGCTTGGTGACCGGCGCGCCCGCGTCGCGGAAGCGGCCCATCTCGCGCTCGGTGATGCTGGGCTCGGGCTTCGGATCGCTGGTGCCGATCCGCGCCATCCCCTCGTTCGTCCTCCGCGCGGCGGTGTCCGCCCAGATCCGGTTTCCGCCGGACATCCCGGCCTTGGGATCCCAGCTGTCGCCCGTCATGCGCGGGTCTTTGGTGTAGTTGTCGCCGACGTTGTAGGTGTTCTGCGACGAATTGGGGAACTGCTTGCCGGCGAGACGCTTCGTCTCGTCCATGTTCTTCAGCCGGTCGGCGAGGAAGAGCTCCGGCTTGCCGGGGGACATCCCGGTCGGGGTGGTGGGCGTCCGCGGCGGCACGGTGGTAGGCGTCCGCTCCGGAACGGAGGTGGGCGTCCGCGGCGGCACGGACGTGGGCGTCCGGGGCTGTCCGGCGGCCTGGAACGTGTCGCGCTGCATGGCGTCGCGCCGCTGCTGTTGGCTGGTCTCGACGTCCCGCCGTTGCGCGTCTTCCCGGCGCGCATCCGCCCGCGGCTCCGGCTCCGTCCGGCTCGCGCCGGGGCCGCTCTGAGTCGTCGAGGGGGTGAAGGAGTCCGTCTGGAGCTGGCGCTGGACCTCGGTCGGCCCGGAGCTGACGGGCGAGCTGCCCGCGTCCGTCGCGCCTGTCGCGCCGGTCTCACCGGTCTCGCCACCACCGGCCGGGCTGACGTCACCGCCGGAGATCCCTTCGTCGCCTCCCACGTCTGCCGCGGGAGCCTCGGGAGGGTCCTCTGCCGGAGGCATCTGCGGTGCTGCACCAACGTCACTGACATCCATGGGAGAAGCTCCAGATCTGCGTGGTCCTGCGACACGTGTGAGCAAGTCGCGAACCAGCGCACACCGGGCCCTCAAGATCTTGAAATCAGGAGCGACGCGATTGGAGCCCTGCCTTGGTGTCCCTGGGCTTGCGCGCAAGCGCTTGCGTAGTTGGGCAAGCGCTCAGCGAGAGAAGCGGCGGAGGAACTCCCACGCCAGCGCGTTGGCGGAGAAGTCGCGGGACGTGCGGCCGATGACCAGCTCAGGGAGGTACTGGGAGCCGCCCGGCCAGGTGTGGCCTCCGCCCGTGACGGTGACCAGCTGCACCTCGGTTCCACCGCGGCACGAGGTCCAGCGCAGGCGGAGGCTGTGCGTCCCATCCTTCGGATCGACGTCCGGGATCGGTTCGGCGGCCGGGCTGCCCGAGCAGCCGTTGGCGGCGACCCAGAAGTCGGCGGACGCGCGTCCGGACAGCACCGTGCCTCTCCCTCCCATGTCGCCCCCGCGGTAGGGCACGAGCGGGTCCGCGTCGCCGAGCACCAGCGCGACCGGGATGGGGCGCGCGGGCCGACACGTCTTGGCCAACGCCGTGGACACCAGCCCGGTCACGGAGACCGCGGCGGCCACCTTGTCGGAGAGGGCGCAGGCGGCGGTGAGCGTCATGAAGCCGCCGTTGGACATCCCCATCAGGTAGACGCGCGACGGATCCGCGCGGTGCTGCGCGACGAAGAGATCGATGAGCTCGGAGATGAACGCGACGTCGTTCACCCCGTCCTTGGACGCCGGCGTGGCACCGCGCGCGTCCGCCCACGAGCGTTCGACGCCGTCAGGAAACACCAGCGCCAGACCCTCGCGGGCGGCGAGCTGTGAGAACCCGGTGAGCTTCTCCTGCGAGGCCCCGTCTCCCAGCCGCCCGTGAAGCCCGATGACGAGCGGGCGAAGGCCGGCGGGTTCGCCGGGTGGATCGCGATACAGGAACGTTCGCTGCCTCCCCCCGCTCTGCAGCGAGCCGTGCTCGAAGCCTTCCACGGGATGGACGCTGGAGCGCCCGGCGCAGGCTTCAGCGGCGACGGCGAGGAGCACGGCGACGAGCGATCGCAAAGGCATGGGGGAAGTGTGGCACGGGGGAACGTCACGCCGCGCCGGTGCTGCATGCGTTGGAGATCCATGGTCTGAAGACCCATGGAGGCCTGACTTGGGGAACGAACCACTGGACCGCGCCGATCGCTTCTGCCGGCGGTTCGGCTTGCAGGTGCCAATCCTGCTCGCGCCGATGGCGGGTTCGTGCCCACCCTCACTGTCGATCGCGGTCGCGAACGCGGGTGGGATGGGCGCGGCCGGCGTGCTGCTGATGTCGCCTGAGGAGATCTTGTCCTGGGCGCGCGACGTCCGGGCCGGGACGAGTGGGCCCTTCCAGCTCAACAACTGGATTCCAGGACCCGCGCCGCACCGGGACCGCGCGCGCGAGGACCGGGTGCGCGCGTTCCTGGCGAGCTGGGGGCCCGAGGTCCCTTCCGAGGACGGAGACAAGCCGGCCCCGGACTACCCGGCCCAGTGCGAGGCCATGCTCGAGGCCGCGCCTCCAGCCGTCTCCTCCATCATGGGCCTCTTCGAGCCGGCGCTCGTGGCGCGACTCAAGAAGAGCGGCATCGCGTGGTTCGCCACCGCCACGACCGTGGAAGAGGCGAAGCAAGCCGAGGCCGCCGGCGCCGACGCGATCATCGCCCAGGGCGCCGAGGCCGGAGGCCACCGCGGGAGCTTCCGGGCGGAGGAGGCGGAGGCCAAGGCGGTGGGGCTCTTCTCGCTGTTGCCGTGCGTGGTGGACGCGGTGCGGATCCCCGTGGTGGCCGCCGGCGGAGTCACCGACGGGCGCGGCGTCGCGGCGGCGCTGCTCCTGGGCGCCGGCGCGGTCCAGATCGGCACCGGGTTCCTCCCTTGCCCGGAAGCCCGGATCCACCCGGCCTGGGCGGACGCGCTCGCCCAGACGCGGCCCGAGCAGACGTCGCTCACCCGCGCCTTCAGCGGCCGCGCGGGGCGGAGCATCGCGACCGCGTACGTTCAGGCGGCGATGAAGCCCGACGCGCCGGCGCCCGCGCCGTACCCCGTCCAGCGAGGGCTCACGGCCAGGATGCGGAGCGCCGCCGCGAAGGACGGGGACCTCCAGCGGATGCAGGCGTGGGCGGGTCAATCCGCGTCGCTCGCGCGAGCGATCCCCGCGGGCGAGCTGGTCGCGGAGCTCTGGGGGACGGCCCGGAAGCTCCTCTCCTCCTGACATCCACGCGCCCAATGTGCAGCACCTGATGGCCCTGAATTCGGGGGTGCGTCGCGGCTGTTCTCCCTCGTGTGGCCGGCATAGCTTCCGGACCGTGAGCACCCCCCCACCCATCTCCCCAGACGTCCTCGGCACCGCCGAAGGGATCGCCGATCCGTACCCTGCCATTCGCGCGCTGCGGGACCGGTCGCCCATCCGCTACCTGCGCATCCCCGCCGGGCCCGTCACGGGCCTCACGGAGCCCGTCTACACGTGGGCGCTGCTCCGCCACGCGGACGTGCGCTTCGCCATCAGCGATCCGACGACCTTCTCCTCGGACGCCCCCCGGCTGGTCAAGGCGTTCCCCAAGCTGGGCCTCCTCCACGACGATCCGCCGCACCACACCCACCTCCGCCGGCTGGTGAGCAAGGCGTTCAGCCCGCAGCGCATCGCCATGCTGTCGGACTGGATCAAAGGCATGGCCGGCGAGCTGCTCGACGCGGCTGGGCGCGGTCCGGTGGAGCTGATGGACGCCTACGCCGTCCACCTCCCCGTGAAGGTCATCGCGAAGATGCTGGGCGTCCCGGACGCGCAGTACCCGGCCTTCCGGAGCTGCTCGTCGGCCATCATCGGCTACGTCGCGGTGCCGGCCGAGGAGCGCGCCCGCAAGATGAAAGAGCTGATGGGCTACCTGGACGAGCTCATCGCCCAGCGCCGCGCGAGCCCCCAGGACGACCTGCTCTCGGTGCTGGTCCTGGCGGAGGTGGAGGGCGAGAAGCTCGCCGACCAGGAGATCCGCGCCTTCGCCGCGCTGCTGCTCGTCGCCGGCAACGAGACCACCACCAACCTCATCGGCAACATGATGGGGATCCTCGCCGACCGCCCGGAGCTGTGGCAGCGCGCGCGGGCGGACCGCTCGCTGGTGGAGCCGATCATCGAGGAGACCGTGCGCTTCGAGAGCCCGGTCCAGCGGCTCTGCCGCGTCACGCTCAAACCGGTGACGATCGGCGGCGTCGAGATCGGCGAGTCCCAGGTCCTGGACATCTTCTTCGGCGCCGCCAACCGCGACCCCGCCGTCTTCGACGACCCGGAGACCTTCAAGCTGGGCCGCCCTCAGCTCCGCGAGCACGTCGGCTTCGGGTTCGGGACGCACTACTGCCTCGGCGCGCCGCTCGCTCGCCTCGAGGCCCAGATCACCCTCAACGCCCTCCTCGACCGGTTCTCGACGCTCGCCCGCGGCGCCGAGCCCGCCGTCCGCCAGCGCGTCGCCCAGGTCAGCCTCGGCTACAAGTCGCTGCCGCTCGTCCTCGACTGAGCGGCCCGCGCGTTCCCCGGCCGCGCAACGAGACCGGGGTCTTCGCGCCAGTCGAGGGCCCGGTTTCTTTTTCACTTCGGCTAGGGTCCAGGCCGGTGCTGGAACTGAAGGGCATCACCAAGCGCTTCCCCGGCGTGGTGGCGAACGACCGCGTGGACCTCACCCTCCGCGCGAGCGAGGTGCACGCGCTCCTGGGCGAGAACGGGGCCGGGAAGACCACGCTGATGAGCATCCTCTACGGGCTCCAGCGCCCCGACGAAGGTGAGATCCACCTCGACGGCCGGCCCGTCCGCATCCACTCCCCGCGAGAGGCGCTCCGCCTGGGCCTGTCGCTGGTGCCGCAGCACCCGCTCCTCGTCGAGCGGCACACGGTGGCGGAGAACCTCATCCTGGGGCAGCGGGGCTCGTTCTTCCTTCCCCGCCGGCCCCACCAGCAGCCGCTCCCCGTCGACCCCGACGCCCGCGTGGAGGACCTGTCCGCCGGGCAGAAGCAGCAGGTGGAGATCGCGCGCGCGCTCCTCCGCGGCGCCCGGGTGCTCATCCTCGACGAACCCACCAGCGTCCTCGCCCCGCCCGAGGTGGACCAGCTGTTCGCCCACCTCGCCGCCATCAAGGCGCGGGGCGTGGCCATCGTGTTCATCAGCCACAAGCTGGACGAGGTGCTCGCCCTGTCCGACCGGATCACGGTCCTCCGGGGCGGCAAGAAGGTCGGCGAGCGCGAGCGGCGCGACGCCACCCGCGACGACCTGGTCCGGCTCATGGTGGGCCGCGATCTCCTGCCGCCCACCGCGGTCTCACCGCCGGGGCCCGGGGTCCGGCTCGACGTCCAGGGCCTCGAGGTCGACGCCGATAACGGGCGCCGCGCGGTGCGCGGCGCGAGCTTCACCCTCGCGCCTGGAGAGGTGCTCGGCATCGCCGGCGTCGCCGGGAGCGGCCAGCGCGAGCTGGCGGAGGCGCTGGCGGGCCTCCGCCCGTTCCGGGGGCGCGCGCTGCTCGACGGTGAATCCATCGCCGGGTGTTCCCCCGCGGCCCTCTTCGCGCGCGGGCTCGCCCACGTCCCCGAGGACCGGGCGACCGGCGCGGTGCCGGCGCTCAACGTCGCCGAAGCCCTCGCGCTCCGCACCTACCGCAGCACCGGACCTCGCCTCGATCTCTCCCGCATGACCTCGGAGGCGGAACGGCTGATCCGGGAGTTCCGGATCGCCGCGCCCGGGCCGGAGACGCCCGTGCGGCTCCTCTCCGGCGGCAACGTCCAGCGCACCATCCTCGCGCGCGAGCTGTCCGGGTCGCTGCGCGCGCTGATCGCCGTGCACCCCACCTACGGGGTCGACGTCGGCGCCACCGAGCAGATCCACCGCCTCCTCGTCGAGCGCGCGGCGCAGGGCGTCTCGGTGGTGCTGGTCACCGAGAACATCGACGAGCTGTACGCGCTCTCCCACCGCGTGGCCGTCCTCTTCGAGGGGACGCTGCGCGGGCCGTGGCCGTCCGCGGAGGTGAACGTGGAGCGGCTGGGGCGGTTGATGACCGGGAAGGACGCGGCATGAGCGGCGATCTCCGCCGCCTCGCGCCCCTGGGCGTCTACGGCGCCGCCATCCTGGTGGCGTTCGCGCTGGTGGGCGGCGTGCTCGCGGGCTTCGGCGCCAGCCCGCTCGAGTGCTACGAGGCGATCCTCCACGCGAGCTTCGTCGACCCGCAGGGCCGCTCGGAGGTGCTGCGCCGGACCATCCCGCTCCTGCTCATCGGCGGCGGCCTCACGGTGGCCTTCCGGGCCGGCTTCCTCAACATCGGCGCGGAGGGGCAGCTCCTCCTCGGAGCGGTGGGCGCCGCCGCGGTGGCGCTCTTCCTCCCGGCCACCCCCGCCAGCCTCCCGGCGATGTTCCTCGCCGGGGCGATCGCCGGCGCGCTCTGGGCCTTCCCGGCGGCGTGGCTCCGGACCCACCTGCGCGTCCACGAGATCCTCACCACGCTGATGCTCACCCCGGTGGCCGAGTACCTCGTCGTCTACCTGATCAACGGCCCCTGGCGCGGCGAGCACGTGCGCGGCTTCTCGTACACCGACGCGTTCCCCGAACGACTCCAGCTCCCCGTGCTGGAGGGGACGCTGGTGCACTGGCCCACGCTGGCGCTGGGCGCCGCGCTCGCCGCCGCGCTCCAGGTCCTCCTCACCCACACCCCCGCGGGCTACGAGCTGCGCGTGGCCGGCAGCAGCCCCAAGGTGGCCCGCTACGCCGGCATCCCCATCCACCGCGTCGTCTTCCTCGCCGGCATCCTCTCCGGCGGGGCGGCCGGCCTGGCCGGAGCAGGGGAGGTGGCCGGCATCCACCACCGGCTCCTCGAACCGGCGCAGGTGTCGCTCGGCTACGGCTACACCGCGATCATCGTCGCCTGGCTCGCGCGCGGGAGGCCGCTGGCGGTGTTGCTGACCGCGCCGCTGCTGGGGGCCATCCTCGCGGGGGGCGACACCCTCAAGACCGGCTTCAACATGCCGTTCCGGATCATCGACGTCTTCAGCGGTACGCTCCTCCTCTGCCTGATCACCGCCGAGGCGCTGTGGGCCCGGCGGGAGCGGAGGGGACCGTGACCCAGGAGCTGCTCGCCGCCGCGCTGCGGGCGCTGTCGCTCGGGGCGCCGCTGCTGATCGCCGCGGTGGGGGCCATCGCCAACGAGCGGGCGGGCGTGGTCAACCTGGGCATCGAGGGGATGATGGCGCTGGGCGCGCTGGCCGCGTTCTCCGTCGCGGTGGAGGGGCACTCGCCCGCGCTCGCGGTGGCGGCGGCGCTGGGGGCGGGGATGCTGGCGGCGCTGCTGCACGCGGTGGTGTCGCTGACGGTGGGGGCCAACTCCTACGTCTCCGGCCTGGCGCTGGCGATGCTCGGGTCCGGCGTGGCGGGCATCCTCGGCCGCCGCTACGAGGGCTTCCCGCTGCTGGACCCGGTGGCGGAGGAGCCGTTCCTCGTCGCGGCGGGCGCGCTCGCGGTGGGCCTCTGGGTCTTCCTCCGCTTCACCCGGCCCGGCCTGGTGCTGCGCTCGGTGGGCGAGAGCCCGGCGGCGGCGGACGCGCTGGGCGTCCACGTGACCGCCGTCCGGTACGGCGCCGTCGCCTTCGGCGGCGCGCTGGCGGGGCTGGCCGGAGCGTTCCTGTCGCTCTCCTACCGGCCCGCGTGGACGGACGGGATGACCGGCGGGATGGGCTGGATCGCCGTGGCGCTGGTGATCTTCGTGGGCTGGCACCCCTTGCGCGCGGTGGCCGGGTCCACCTTCTTCGGCCTGCTCTACTACCTGCAGTTCCGCCTGCAGGACCAGGGGCGCATCCCCGTCGAGGCGTTCGGCGCGATGCCGTACCTCCTGGTGGTCCTCGCGCTGGCCCTGTCCGGCCTGCGGAAGGCGCGCGGTTCCGCGCCGGCCGCCCTCGGAATCCCGTACCGTCGTGGTGAACGCTGATCCGCTGAGGAGGGGACGATGCAGATGAGGAAGCTTGCGATCGCGGTGCTGGTGGCGCTGTCCGCGGTGAGCACCGCCGCCGAGAAGGAGAAGGAGCAGGCGAAGGAGAAGAAGCTCAAGGCCTGCTTCATCTACGTGGGGCCGGTGGGCGACCTCGGGTGGAGCAACGCGCACGACGAGGCGCGCCGGCTGGCGGAGAAGGCGATCCCCGGGCTGGAGACGCAGTTCGTGGAGGCGGTGCCCGAGGCGCAGGGGCTGCCGGTGATCGACCGCCTGGTGCAGCAGGGCTGCAAGGTCATCTTCACCACCAGCTTCGGCTACATGGACCACACGGTGGAGGCGGCGAAGAAGTACCCGGACGTGGTCTTCGCGCACGCCACCGGGTTCAAGCGCGCCCCGAACCTGGCCACGTACATGGCCGACTTCTACCAGGTGTATTACCTGAACGGCCTGATGGCCGGCGCGCTCACCAAGAGCGGCAAGATTGGCTACGTCGGCGCGTTCCCCATCCCGGAGCTGAAGCGGCACATCTCCGCGTTCGCGCTGGGCGCGCGGGCGGCGCGGCCGGACGCGGTGGTGAACGTGAAGTGGATCAACTCCTGGTTCTCGCCGCCGAAGGCGCGCGAGGCGGCCGAGGCGCTGATGGTGGAGGGCAACGACGTGCTCGCCTTCACCGAGGACACCGCCACGGTGGTGCAGGTGGCGGCGCGCAAGAAGATCCCCAGCTTCTCGCACTACTCGCCCATGTACCGCTTCGCGCCGGACTACGTGGTGTCCGGGCAGCTGGTGCACTGGGAGAAGGTCTACATCGACTTCCTCGGCAAGGTGCGCGACGGGACGTACGCGGCGGGCAAGGTGAAGGACGTCGACTACTGGTGGCTGCTGAAGGAGGGCGCGGTGGAGATGGGCGCGCAGCCCGGCATGCCCATCAACCCGAAGTTCACCGACGCGCTCAAGAAGGCGCAGATGACGGTGGGCGGGAAGCCGGTCGCCGTCTACGACCGGGTGATGGACCTGCTCAAGGACATGTCCTCGCCGTCACCGAAGTTCGACCCGTTCACCGGGCCGATCAAGGACCGCAACGGCGTCGAGCGCGTCCCGGCGGGCCGACACATGACCGTCGAGGAGCTCAACTCCATGCAGTGGGTCGCGCCCGGCGTCATGGGCCCGGTGGCGGACGAGCCGAAGTAGCGGCCGGGTCAGCCGGCGCGGAGCTGCGCCAGGTTCTGGGCGATCACGCCCCGGACCTCGGAGACGTGCTGGTCGAGGCGCTCGGCGGTCCAGCTCGCCGTGTCGATGGGCGGCGAGATGCGCACCCGCACCGTGCCCGGCGTCGGCAACCAGCCGTGCTTGGGCATCAGCAGGTGGGCCCCGTCCAGCGTGAGGGGCACCACCGGCAGCTTGAGCTTCATGGCGATGTGGAACGCGCCCTTCTTGAAGGGGAGGAGCGTCCCGTCCTGGCTGCGGGTGCCCTCGGGGCAGACGAAGACCGAGATGCCGGCCGGCAGGTGCGCCAGCGACTCGTCGATGGTGGCGCGAGCCCCGGCGTTGTCTTGCCGGTCGACGAGGATCTGCCCGGTGGCGCGGAACGCCCAGCCGAAGAAGGGGATGCGGCCCAGCTCCTTCTTGCCCACCAGCCGGGTCTTCGGCGGGATGACCGCGGGAATGATGAACACCTCCAGCAGGCTCTGGTGGTTGGCCACGATCACCGCCGGGTGGGCGAGGAACTCCAGGCCCTCCACCTCCAGCCGGATCCCGGCCACGGCGCAGAGCCACCGGCCCCAGCGCGGGGCGATGACGCGCATCACCAGGCCCGGCCTCCTCGTGACGGCCATCATGAGCAGCGCGGCCGTCGCCAGCGCCGCCATGAGGACCGACCCGACGATGAGGCGAACGACGCGCACGCCGGCTACCCCCGCATCTCGCGGATCTTCTTGTCCAGCGCCGCCACCTGCTGCTGCTCGCCCAGCCAGTGCTCCGGGGACTCCTGGGCGCGCAGCTGCTCCACGGCCTTGCCCTGCTGCTCCACCCAGGTGAAGTACTTCTGGTTGTGCCAGCGGCGGCGCACCTCGCGCGTGCCGTCGAGGACGTAGTCGGTCCGCGCCCCGCGGAAGACGCGCTCCAGCCGGCGCAGGGCGACCTCGCGCGTCTGCGCGCCCTTCTCCTGCGACAGCCGCCGCATCACCGACGGGTACCGGTCGAAGGAGTCGGTCGCCACGGTGACGACCAGGTCCTTGGCGCCGAAGCCATAGTGGCGCGCCGACTTGATCGCCCCCAGCACGTTGCACACGCCGGAGATGCCGAACAGCGCGGAGAGCGCCTTCGCCTCCTTCACGCCCTCCGCCTCCAGCAGCTCCGCGCCCTCGTTGATGACCTGCAAGCCCTCCAGGCAGTCCTGGTCGTCGATGCAGATCAGCGCGTCCATGTTCAGCACGTTGTGGATCCAGGTGACGTGCTTGTCGCCGATCCCCTCGATGGCGTGCGAGCCGAAGCCGACGTTGAACAGCGTGGGGCACTGCACCGGCTCCAGGCCGACGATCCGCGTGTCGAATAGCTGCTTCAGCCGGTCGCCCGCGGCGATCGTCCCGGCGGAGCCCATGGCGGAGACGAACGCCGCCACCTTCCCGTACCCCAGCGCCTTCGCCAGCTCCGCCGCCGCGTTCCCCGTGACCTCGTAGTGGAAGCGGTAGTTCCCGAACTCGCTGAACTGCTCCAGCACGCGGTTGTTCGCGTCGCGCCGCAGCTCGTGCACCTTGTCGAAGATCTCCTTCACGTTCGACTCGGTGCCGGGGGTGGCGACCACCTCCGCGCCGTAGCCGCGGATGCGCTCGAAGCGCTCGGCGCTCATCCCCTCCGGGAGCACCACCAGCGACCGGTACCCCATCCGCGGCCCCACCCACGCGCCGCCGATGCCGTAGTTCCCCGTGGACGGCCACACCGCCGTGTGCGCGCCCGGCTGCATCTGCCCCAGCAGCTGCTTCTCCACCAGGCACGAGTACGCCGGCCCCACCTTGTGCGAGCCGGTCGGGAAGTGCCGGCCGGACATCACCGCGATCGGCGCGTCCACCCCGGTGAGCGCCCTGGGCAGCACCACGTGGGAGACCGCTTCGCCGTCCGGCTTCCAGGTGAGGTTGAACAGGTTCACCGGATCCAGCGGCGCCTCGGTGCGGGCGATCCGCGCGCGGTCGCGGATCTTCCCGTCGACCAGCTTGGGGTCGCGCATCTCGGTGAAGGTGGGGCCGAACACGTAGGCGGTGGAGCTCATGGGGCCCCAACCATACCCGGTTACTTCGCCGCCACGCCTCCCCGCTCGTCAGGAGAGCTGCTCGCGCAGGACCTCCCGCAGCGTCCGGACGAATCCGCCCAGGAAATCGACCCTCCCGCTCGAGGCGGCGATGAGCGGGTTCATCACCGTGCAGCGCAGGACCGAGAGCCCTCCGGCGCGGCGGTAGTCCTCGGCGGTGAAGCCCAGCGCCCGGACCAGCGGCTCCGCCGCGGGCCCGTACTCGGCCGCGCGCAGGGTGGTCTTCGACGCGAAGTGGTCCAGCTGCCGGGCCGGCTTCCCTCCGGTGGCGCTCATCGCGCGGTGGACGCGGTCGATGAGGGCGTTGGTGGCCTCCAGCGAGCGCAGCGCCGGGTGCCCGAAGGTGAAGCACACGATGTTCAGGTCGGTGCGCGGGAGGAGGACGATCCGGAACGGGTCGAAGCGCGCCTCCTCCAGCGCGCGGTGGAGCCTCCGCGCGCCCTTGGCCGTCTCACCGATCAGCCGCCCGTACCCGGCGGCGTTCAGCGGCAGCACGCGGTGTGACATCCAGACGGCGGCGGCGGCCGCGCCCGGCTTGGAGCCTTCGAAGATGGAGCGGCCGAGGTCGGGACGCTCCGCGGCGAAGACGTAGGGCGCCTCCACCGCCACCAGGCTCCGCACGCGCTGGTCGCGGAAGCAGACCGCGCCGGCGGGGTAGGGCGCGTAGCCCAGCTTGTGCGGATCGATGGTGATGGAGTCCGTCTCCTGCAGCGCGCAGAGCGCCTGGAACACCTCCGGCTCCGGCCAGTCCTCCGGCGCGACGTCCGCGCGCGCCGCCTCCAGCGAGCGCCAGGCCCCGTCGCGGCCGCGGGTGATGGAGGCCGCGTAGCCGCCCCACGCGGCGTCGGCGTGGAGGGTGAAGGTGAGGCCCAGCTCGCGCGCGGCCCGGCGGCGGAGCGCCACCAATTGATCCACCCGATCCACCGCGCTCTCCTCGGTCGTCCCGGCGACGGTGACCACCGCGATCACCGCCTGGCGCCGCCGGGCGAGCCGCTCGAAGGTCTCGCGCAGCGCGTCCATCGACATCCGGAAGCGCTCGTCGACGGGGACCTCGACCACTTGCGCCGCTCCAATGCCCAGCGCCCGGCTGATCTTCTGCCAGGAGTAGTGGGCGGTGGACGGCACCAGCACCACCGCGGGCGGCAGCACGTCCCCGAACTGCGCCGCCAGCCGCCGCTCGAATTCCTGGAACCCCAGCCCCGACAGCGACCAGCGGGTGAGGGCTTCGTGCGCCCGCCGGGAGTCGCCCACCGCGGCGCGGAAGCGGTCCGCCGCGTCGAGCGCGTCCTCCGGGGCGACGTTGATCAGCCTCCACAGGTCCAGCTCCGCGGACGGGGCGCGGGTGCCGCCGGGGAGGGCGATCTCCACCCGGACGCCCAGCTCCGCCGCCGCCCAGCGGAGGGCGAGCGGGAGGTACTTCACGTTCCTCGCCATCGCCATCGCCTCGAAGTTGGCGATGGTGCCGCCGGAGGTGAGGTGGCCCCAGTGGCGGTCGGCGGGGTAGCCCACCATCGCCGCCAGCTCCGCGGCCACCTCGTACTCGAGCCGCGTGGTGACGGGCGACGCCTCGGCGGCGACGTTGTTGGGGTTGTGGAGCATGGTGGCGAAGTAGCCGATGAGGCTCGCCATGGTGATGTCCGAGGACATGTGGCCGACGTAGCGGGGGCTGAAGAAGGGGACGTCCTCCTTGAGCTCGCCCAGCAGGCCCAGCAGCTCCTGCGAGAGCAGCGACAGCGAGTCCTGGTAGGCGGGGTCGCGCTTGTCGAGCTCGGAGAGCGTGAAGCCGTCCTCGGGGTGGAAGTTGCGGCGGAAGAAGACGTGGTCGCGGAGGGCCTCGAGGAGCAGGCGTTCGAAGGCGTCCGCGTTCTCCGCCTTCGGGCCGAGGAAGATGGAGCCCAGGTGGACGTCCGCGCGCGGCTTCGCCTTCGTCGTCGCCATGCCGTGGCTGAAGCAAGCGATGCGCCATCGCCGCCGCGGCCCGGCGTGGCCTGCGCGCGTCGCAACGTTTGCGCGCGCGATCAGCCCGGCGCGAGGGCTGCGCTCGCCCCGCGATCAGGGCTTCGGATCGACGTCCCTGACCGTCACGGTCGCGCGCTTGGCGCCCATGAGGGCGTTGTGGCGGCAGCGGTGCGGCTTCGGCCCCCGCTCCATCCGCGTCACGGCGATCGCCGGGTACTCGTGGTCCTTGAGGTACTGCAGCAGGTCGCCCTCGATGACCTCGGCGGTGAACGGGTCCGCGTTGATCCACTTCCCGTCGCCGATGGCCAGCCCCACGTGCCACACCCACAGGCGCTCGCCGCCCAGCGTGACCATGGACGGCTCCACCGGGTTCTCCACCGGGGCGAGGAGCATGATGACGTCGCCGGGCTGGAGCAGGCTCGGGTCCAGCTCCTCCGTGGTCACCGGGAACAACCCGGGCACGCCCTCGCCCAGCTCCTTGAAGCGCACCGACTCCGTCGGGTTCACCGAGAACGACTTCCAGCCGCAGCTGGCGATGCGCTCCGCCGCGTAGAACACGACCCCCTGGCAGTCGATGCCCTCGGCGCCGCGGAGGCGGCCTCCCAGCTGGTACGTGGTGCCCACCAGCTCCTTGGCCGCCGAGACGGCCTTCTGCGCCTTGGCGGGTGGGAGGGCCCAGGCGTTCAAGGGGAGCAGCACGGAGAGGGCGAGGGTCGCGCGCATGGGCGAGGGGCGATCCTAGGGCAGGGGCCGCCCGCGCCGCCAAGCGGAGCCCCGCCCACATTCCGCTATGCTCCGCCGTCGTGTCGTTCCGCCGGATCCTCCTCGCCGACGATGACCGCGCGCTGGCGGCGCTGGTCTCCACCGCGCTGCGCGACGAGGGCTTCGAGGTGGAGCACGTCACCACCGGGCTCCAGGCCATGCAGTCCTTCGAGCGCGCCTCGCCGGACGTGGTGATCCTCGACGTGCTGATGCCGGAGATGGACGGCCTGGAGGTGTGCCGGAAGCTCCGCAAGCGGTCGCGCGTGCCCATCGTCCTGCTCACCTCGCGCGGGGAGGAGGTGGACCGCGTCAGCGGCCTGGAGATGGGCGCGGACGACTACGTCACCAAGCCGTTCTCCCTGCGCGAGCTGTGCGCGCGGATCCGCGCCCTCGAGCGGCGCGCGTCCGCTCCGCCGGCGGGCGCCGTCGAGGAGGAGGAGGTGCTGGCGGCCGGGGAGCTCACGCTGGACCTGGGCCGCTTCGAGGTCCGCTGGAAGGGCGCCCAGGCCACGCTCACCCGGTCCGAGCTGCACGTGCTGGCGGCGCTGGTGCGCCGGCGCGGGCGCGTCCTCAGCCGCGAGCAACTGCTAGAGCTGGCGCGCGGGGACGACGCGGTGGTGACCGACCGGACGGTGGACACCTTCATCAAGCGGATCCGCAAGAAGCTCCGCGACGCCGAGCCGGGCTTCGACGAGATCGAGACGGTGATCGGCGTGGGCTACCGGTACCGCGCATGAGGTGGGGGCCGAGATCGGCGCGGGTGGCGATCTGGACGGTGTCGCTCACGCTGGTGGCCACGCCGCTGGCGATGCTGGCCAGCGTCGCCCTCTACGAGCAGCTGATCGTCGACCGCTACCACGCCCGGCTCACCGCCATCGCCCGGCAGGTGGCGGCGGATCCGTCCGCGGACGCCAACGCCGTCGGGTGGCGCGAGGGCGTGGAGATCGTCCGGCTGGACCGCTCCGGGCAGGTGGCCTCGCGCTCCGCCACGGACTCGGCCGCGTTCACGCGATCCCCGCTGGGTGGGTGGCTGGAGTCGCGCCTGGACGTCCTGGGCATGGGCAGCGCGATCGGCGCCGGCACCTTCCAGCGGGTGGAGTCGGAGCTGGACCCGCCCACCCAGCGCGAGGAGGTGGCGGCCGCGCTCGCCGGCGAGGTCTCCTTCGCCGCCCACGTCACGCCCCAGGGGGAGGCGGTGGTGTTCGTCGCCGCGGCGCCCTCGGCGGACGGCGCGGTGATGGTGATGAAGGGGTCGCTCCGCGGGCTCCGGCGGCTGCTGCTGTTCAAGGGCGAGCTGCTGAAGCTGATGACCGCGCAGGCCGCCTTCGCCGCGCTCACCATCTTCCTGCTGTCGCGCTGGCTGGTGCGCCCGCTGGAGCACCTGGCGGCCGCGGTGCGGACGTTCCCCGCGCTGTCGCCGGCGGCGGTGGCGCCGGCGCTGGAGGCGCGGCCGGACGAGATCGGCGAATTGGCGCGGGCCATCTCGCAGCTCGCCGGGTCGCTGGAGTCCAGGCGGCGCGCGGCGGCGGACCTGGCGGCGGACCTGGCGCACGAGCTGAAGAACCCGCTGGCCACCGTCGCGGCCGCCTCGGAGCTGTTCTCCGCCGGCGCCACCGACGAGCGGCGCGCGCTGGTGCAGTCGTCGATCAACGACGCGGTCCAGCGGATGCGGACCACCACGGACGAGCTGCTCCGGCTGATGCGGCTGGAGGTCTCGCTGGGGGAGCAGGCCCGGCAGGAGGTCGACTACCCGCCGTTCCTGGAGGGCGTGCTGGCCCAGTACCGGAAGGACCCGCGGTGGGCCGGGTTCACCTTCACGCTGGAGGTGGAGTCGGGGCTGCGGGTGCGGATCGCGCCCACCGCGTGGGAGGCGCTGCTGCGGAACCTGCTGGACAACGCGCTGGTGCAGCCCGCCCAGCGGAAGGAGATCGTGGTCAGCGCGCGGGTGGAGGGCGCGTCGGTGCTCACGTCCGTCGTGGACTTCGGGCCCGGGGTGTCGGAGGGAAACCGGGAGAAGATCTTCCGGCGCTTCTTCACCCAGCGCCCGGAGGGCGTGCCGCCCGGCACGGGCCTGGGCCTCTCCATCGTCCAGGCGGTGGCGGAGGCGCATGGGGGGAGGGTGGAGGTGGTCTCGCCTCCCGGTGAAGGCGCCACCTTCCGGGTGTGGCTGCCGGTCTGACCCCGCAGCCACACCGTTGCCACACAGAATCCTTTGATAGTCCTCGGCGGCCTCAAAGCGCTGCCGCGGCTCCCTTGCATGCTTCCCCTGTTTTCGAGGGAGGACAAATGCAAGCGAACCAGAACCCGACGAAGGTGGATCTCCGCGTCCTGACGATCACGGGCGCGCTGCTGTGCACGCTGGCCGGAGTGTTCCTCTGGCGCGACCTGGAGGTGCCCATCTCCGCCCTGGCGCCGGTGATGGCGGTGGTCATCGCCGGCATCTCGATGAGCCGGATCGACCGGAAGATGCCGCTGGTGGCGCCGATCCTGATGGTGCTGCTGGTGCTGTCGGTGGGCGGCTGGTACGTGATGCTGCGCGACCCGATCCTGCTCGCGCCGCTGGGCGTGTGCCTGGTGGCGTCTTTGGGGATGGTGGCGCGAGAGCCGCGCGACGCGCAGACGCCGGAGCAGCAGGTGCGGCGGGTGACGGTCTGGTACGGGATGGTGCTGGCGGCGCTCGCGTCGACGTGGGCGACGTACTTCCAGCTGGTCACCCTCCGCTTCCCCGGTGACGAGGCGCGGCGGCTGCTGCTCACCGGGGTGTGGATGGCGGTGGGCGTGGCGCTGGTGGTGGGCGCGCGCTGGCGCGACCGGCCGGCGGCGCGCGACGCGGGCTTCGCGTTCCTGGTGGCCGGCGTGGGCAAGCTGGTGCTCTACGACACCTCGCACCTGTACGGCATGGTCCGGATCGCCGAGCTGGCGGCGGCGGGCGCGGTGCTCCTCGGGGCGGCGATGCTGGCGGGCCGGATGGGCGGCGCGCGGGCGGTGGCCAGGTCATGATCGCGCTCGCGTTGGCCTGGGTGGTGCCGGCGCTGGCCGGGCAGCTCTGCTTCACCCCGCCGGACCAGACCGCGGGGTGGAAGCGGCTGGACGTCACGGATGACGCGCCGGGGATCGCGGCGCCGGCGGACGTGGAGCAGTTCCGGGTGGGCGAGTCGGCCTGGTTGCTGGAGCAGGACCCGGCCGCGTTCCAGGGGATGACCCGCGACCACGCCGGCCAGTCCACCTTCCACTTCAAGCTCCCGCGCGAGACGCGGCGGCTGGACGTGAGGTTCGCCGAGGACCTGCGGGGCGCGAAGGTGGACGCGATGGTGGTGGCCGGCGGGCGGCAATTCAACCTGTTCGACGGCCGGCGGATCGCGGACGCCCGGCTCTCGCTGGAGTGGAGCGTGCCGGGCGCGGAGGCGCTGGAGGTCACCGTCCACCAGCACCTGCGGCCGGTGCCGGTGGTCGCCTCCTGGACGGTGGCGCGCTTCGTGGACCTGGGGGCGGAGCTGGACATCGCCCCGGCCTTCCGGGTGACGCGGTCGCTGTACTACCGCCACCCCGGCGGGCGGACGGTGGAGCTGTGCAACCTGCCGTCGCGGGCGCTGACGGTGGAGCGCGGCTCGCTGGTGGGCCTCCCGGCGTCGGTGCGGAGGGAGCGATGAAGACGAGGTCCCGCCCTCCGCCCGGCGTGCCGGCGCGGCACCACTTCGAGACGTCGGAGGTGACGCTGGTGGCGCCGTGGATCAGCTCGGCGCACGAGGGGCTGCGGGTGGCGCAGATCTCGGACGTGCACGTGGGGCCGGGCACGCCGGCGGCGCGGGTGCGGCGGGCGGTGGAGCGGATCAACGCGTTCCGCCCGCACCTGGCGCTGCTCACCGGCGACTACGTGACCCGGTCGAAGCGGCCGGTGGCGCGGCTGCGGGAGCAGCTGGGCGGCATCGCCGCGCCGACCTTCGTGGTGCTGGGCAACCACGACCACCAGGTGGGCGCGGCGGCGATCCGGAGCAGCTTCGAGTCCATCGGCTACACGGTGCTGCAGAACGAGCACGCCGTGGTGCGCGTGGGGCGCGCGCCGGTGGTGGTGGTGGGCGTGGACGACGGGCACACCGGCCACGACGACGTGGGGCGGGCGCTGCACCGCGCGCCGGAGGCCGCCACCCGCCTGGTGCTGGCGCACACGCCGGTCACCGCGCGGAAGCTGCCGGAGCACGGGCGGCTGGTCTGCTTCTCCGGCCACACGCACGGCGGGCAGATCGTCATCCCGCGCCTCACCGAGGCGGTGTTGCGACTCGCCGACCAGCCCTTCGTGCGGGGGCTGTACGAGGTGCGCGGCAACCTCCTCTACGTCAACCGCGGCCTCGGCTTCGGCCGCGGGAGCCCGCTGTTGCGCGTCGGGTCGCCGCCGGAGGTGGCGCTGTTCACGCTGTCGAGGAAGGCGCCCGGCCGCCGCCTACCGGCCGCCGCGGAGGAACGCCGCCGCGCCGAAGAGGAGGGCCAGTAGGACCGGCAACATGAGCCAGACCAGCATCATCGTCGCCAGCGTGCGGCGCGTGGTCTGCTGCTTGGTGCCGGCCACCGCGTCGGTGTGGGCCTCGCAGGAGGGGCAGAGGAGCTCCTCGGTCGCGCCACCCACGCAGGCCTCGCACACGAAGGCGCCGCAGCGGAGGCAGGTGCCGACGGATGGGCTCCCATGGTCGGCGCAGCGCGCCTGGTCCGCCTTCAGAGCGGCGGGAGCCTCCTCCTCCTCGGGCCCTGGTTCGCCGCCGGCCACCCAAGTCGCCAGCAGCGCGCTGGCGCGTTCGTGGGCCGCCTCCGGGACCAGCACCCGGACGTCGATCACGCTGCCGTAGAGGACGCCCAGCATGGCGTGGTGTTGCTCGCCCTGGACGACGCATGGAATTCCTTCCGCCTCCAGCCGCGACCGGAGCGCGCCCGCCTCGCCGGAGTCGCCGCAAGTGGTGAGCAGGACCAGGTTCGAGCTGTCGGCCATGAATCCGACGTTAGCGCACGGTGCGCAGCCGCGGTGGTCGCTCTCCCCGCCAGGCCCTGCTACACGGGCCTCGGCACGGGTCCTTCCGGGCCGCTCGAAGGAGAGTCGACATGGCTGGAAAGAAGCTGCTGATGCTGGTGGGGGATTACGTCGAGGACTACGAGGTGATGGTGCCGTTCCAGGCCCTGCAGATGGTGGGGCACACGGTCCATGCGGTCTGCCCGGACAAGAAGCAGGGTGACTTCGTCCACACCGCGGTGCACGACTTCGAGGGCGCCCAGACGTACAGCGAGAAGCCGGGCCACCACTTCACGCTCAACTTCACCTTCGCCGACGTGAAGGCCGCCGACTACCACGGCCTCGTCATCCCCGGCGGCCGCGCCCCCGAATACCTCCGCCTCGACGAGCGCGTCCTGGACCACGTCCGCCACTTCGCCCGCGAGAACAAGCCCATCGCGGCCATCTGCCACGGCGCGCAGATCCTCAGCGCCGCCGGCGTGATCGAGGGCAAGCAGTGCACCGCGTATCCCGCCTGCGGCCCGGAGGTCTCGCGCGCCGGCGGCCGCTACACCAAGGTGGGCGTGGACGAGGCGGTGGTGGACGGCAACCTCGTCACCGCCCCCGCCTGGCCCGCGCACCCGCGCTGGCTGGCCGCGTTCCTCCAGGTGCTCGGCACGCGGTTCGACCACGGGAAGTAGCTCCACCGGCGGCGCGGCTGCGGGAGCAGTTGGGCGGCATCGACGCGCCGACCTTCGTGGTGGTGGGTAACCACGACCACCAGGTGGGCGCGCCGGCACCGGCGGCGGGAGTAGCATCCCTCCGCGGGAGGGTGTCCATGAACGGTGCCAGCTTCCGGAGGCTTCTGGGCGGGGTGATCCTCGTGGTCTGCGCGCTGACGATGCAGGGATCGAGCTGCCTGCCCAACCTGAACGAGCCCGTGGACAAGGTGACGGACACCTTCAACAACGCGATCGCCGCGCTTGGCTCGGAGTCAACGGGGTGGCGGGGGACGCTCCAGCAGCTGGAGCAGGACCTGGTCCAGCAGGGACAGAGCACGCTGGCCAACCAGGTGCAGAGCGTCCTCAACCGCGGGATCGCGGCGGCGGGCCTGGAGATCAAGTGCAGCGTCGCCTTCCTCAAGGCGCAGCTCCGGGAGGAGATCCAGGCGATCCTGGCGGTGTACTTGCACAAGCCGGTTCCGCAACCCTTGCCGCACTTCTGCTCGTACGACCCGTCGACCGTGGACCTGCGGATCACCGGCAGCAATCGCCTGCCGCTCAACGTCTACGGCTTCAACCTCTCCAACTCCAACGTCACGGTCGCGGTGGTGGACACCGCCGGCGCGCGCGCGGCCCTCCAGGCCGGCTACTTCAACGTGGGCACCGAGTTCATGGCCACGATGAACACGGTGAACTACCCCTTCACCGCCAGGAGCCTGTACGTGAGCTTCACGCTCCCCAACGGAGAGGAGCAACGGATCGGGATCGTCCAGGCGGCGAGCTGCGGCGGGATCGACCAGCCGTGCTGCACGGTGGGCACCGCCTGCAACCCCGGCAGCGGGTGCTTGAACGGCAAGTGCACCTACTGCCCTCCCTACAAGCCCCCGGAACCGGTGCAGACGGCGACGCTGATGGAGCAGGACTACTTCGACGGGAACAACTGCGGGGGCGTCAACAACCTCCACCAGTTCGGCGGCCCATGCGCGGCCGGCACGCAGCGGCAGCAGTGCCTGGTCACGCTGAAGCAGACCAACAGCGCCGGCACCTCGTGCAAGTTCGAGTCGTGGGCGAGCTCCAGCACGCGGGACTGCACCTGCAACGTCCGCTTCATCTCGGACAAGGACTGCTTCCACGGCATCACGTGCACCATCAAGATCACCGAGACGGTGGATCAGCCGCCGCCGCCACCTCGTCCGGTCGGGTGCCCGTGACCGGAGGGTGAGTGGAGCGCGGATAAGCCACTGTCAAATCTCAGGACAGATCCACTGTGGTCCGAGGTGCGCGGCGCCTCCGAGAATTGAGCAGTTCTTTCACCCACTCCTGCCTGGAGAAGGAGTCGCCCCGTGATGCTGAGCCGCGTTGGTGGTGGTAGCAGTGCGTCCGCGTTCGCCGTTGCTGGTGGAGGCAGCGCGCTCGCTCGCGCTCAAGCGGGTGGTGGCGGCGCTCCCGCGTGCTCCCGCCCGGTGGATTCCTTCCAGGCCGCCGCGCCCCAGAAGGCCGAGGCTGGTGGCGATGCGGCCGCCCCCGCGGCCCAGCCCGCCGGCGACGCCGGTGGCGAGAAGAAGGGCGGCGGCTTCCTCGACA
>Ga0068860_100001177_pt1 | contig 28643 bp, 23 predicted proteins | sample KBSSwiS32_FD_66597 | JGI IMG/M metagenome (GOLD analysis project Ga0068860, IMG submission 66597) | Switchgrass rhizosphere microbial communities from Kellogg Biological Station, Michigan, USA - KBS Switchgrass S3-2 | ecosystem: Host-associated > Plants > Roots > Rhizosphere > Soil ... | reverse complement strand
TGCCAGGCGCCAACGACGACGGCGATGTCGCCATCGCACTCCTTGACCGCCTTCGCGACCGCAAGCCGCATATGTGCCTCGCGCCAGCGCTCCCGATCGCGTTCCCGCCGACCCCAGAGGGTCTCGACTTCCGGCGTGGCGCGCAGCGCGGTCATCGCGGTTTCGATCGCCGCGAAGACTTCGAGACCGGGGCCGCGCGATTCGACCAGCGCGTTCCACATGCTCTCGCCATCCTCGTAGCCGCCGATCGCGGCGAGCATATCGAGCGAATCGCCCCGATGCGGAGGGCCCTCGGCTTCGCCATCGTCCGCGATCACGATTTCGGGCGGCGCCGCGGCGATCGCCAACGCATGCGCCGCCGGCCAGTCGATCAACCGGACCGGGCGATCGCGGGCGAGCGCCCAGCGCATCGCCTGCCATTCGGGCGAGAATTCGGCGAACGGCACGAACAGAGCGTTGGCGGGCGCGTCGGCATCGTAGAGCAGGATCGCCAGCGGCGGCTTCATGCCCGGCGCCGCGACATAGTCGACCAGCGGCTCGGCCTCGGGCGCGCCCTCGATCAGCACCATCGCGGGATCGAGCGCGTCGAGCGCGGCGGCGAGGCTCGCCGCCGATCCCGGGCCGTGGTGGCGGATGCCGAAGAAATGGGTGCGCGCGGCCATCTGCTGGCAGTCAGATCACGTCGCGGATCGCGCCGTAGAGATCGGACCAGCCGGCGCGGGTGCGGACCACATTCTCCAGATATTCCTGCAGTGCGATCGCGTCGGCGGCCGGATCCTTGACGACCGCGCCGACGAGATTGGCGGCCATGCTGGCCGCGTCGATCGTGCCGGTGCCGAAATGCGCAGCCTCCGCCCAGGCGCCGACGCCGACCGAGATCGCCTCGGCGGTCGACAGCGAGCCGCTGACCGATTTGAGCTTGAGCTTGCCGTCGAGCGTCTGGCCGTCGCGCAATTCGCGAAACAAAGTGACGATGCGCGCGATCTCGCGATCAGCGGGCTGGATCGGCGGCAGATTGAGGCTGGTGCCGATCTCGCCGACGCGCTTGACGACGATCGCGGTTTCCTCCGCGATGGTCGCGGGCGGCGGCAGCACGACGACGTTGAACCGCCGCTTGAGCGCCGACGACAGGTCGTTGACGCCCTTGTCGCGATTGTTGGCGGTGGCGATCACGTTGAAGCCGGGCCGGGCATGGATCGCACTGTCGAGTTCGGGGATCGGCAGCATCTTTTCGGACAGGATCGTGATCAAAGTATCCTGCACGTCCGATCCCATCCGGGTCAGCTCCTCGAGCCGGACGACGGTGCCCTCCTCCATCGCCCGCATCACCGGCGTGCGCACCAGCGCCTCCGAGGTCGGCCCCTTGGCGAGCAGCAGCGCGTAGTTCCAGCCATAGCGGATCTGGTTTTCATCGGTGCCGGCGGTGCACTGGATCAGCCGGTTGGAATTGCCCGAGACCGCCGCGGCGAGATGCTCCGACACCCAGGATTTGGCGGTGCCGGGCAGGCCGAGCAGCAGCAGGGCGCGATCGGTGGCGAGCGTCGCGACCGCGGTCTCGATCAGGCGGCGATTGCCGACATATTTGGCGCTGATCGGCGTGCCGTCACCGGCGCTGCCGCCGACCAGATAGGTGACGACCGCCTGCGGCGACATCAGCCAGTTGGCCGGCCGTTCGCGCTGGTCGTCCTTCTTCAGCGCTTCGAGTTCGGCGGCATAGACCTGTTCGGCGCTGCTGCGGATCCTGGTTTCGGTCATGCGGGGTCCTCATTTGCGTGTCGTTCGAGCAGGCTGAGCAATTCGGTCAGCAGCAGCGCGCGGCCGTTGGTTTCGGGCGGCAGCGCCGCGAGCCGCTCGCGCAGGCGCGGCAGCAGCGCGGCGGGGATCAGCGCGGCGATCGGCGTCACCCATTCCCCCTGCGTCCCGGCGCCCTGCGTCCCGCCGCGCCATGCCGGACTGTCGAGCAGTTCGGCCGCGACCGCCGGCGGCAGGCCGTCGACCAGTTGCTGCTGGAGCGCTTCGGCCTGCCAGGCGCCGGGCATCATTTGCCACGCCGCCGGATTCAAGGTGGCCGACGCCCATGCCGCGCGGTCGGCGGCATCGGCGAGGCCGAACGCCTCGAGGCCCTGGTCGAGGAACGTGGTCCAGCCATCGGGCAGCGGCCCGGCGCAGATTGTCCGCAGTTCATCGAAGTGGCGATCGATACAGGCGGCGAAGGCCAGCCCCACCGGCAGATGACGATCGTCCCTCGCCGCCTCGACGAGGTCGGCGGGCGGCAGGCCGAGCGCGTCGGCGATCTGTCCGAGCCCGACCGCCGAGAAGGTTTCGGCCAGCCAGGCCGGCGCCTGATGTTCGCGGATATTGGCGGGCAGCTGCAGCTTCAGCGTGGTGCGCCGGCGCAGCAGGCCGGCCTTGGCCGTGGCGATGCGCGAGACGATGTCGGCGATGCGGGCCTCGGCCGCGGCGGTACCGGGCAATCGCGCGAGCAGGCGCAGCGCGATGTCCTTGACGCGCGGCGCACGATCGGCGGCGAGGCTTTCGAGCAAGGCGCGATCGTCGGCGCCGAGTCCGATCACCAGCGTGCCGATCAGCCGCGCCCGCGCCTCGGCGCGCTCGTTGACCAGTTGCGCCGCGATCAAGGTCCGTGCGTGCGCCGGATCGGTCTTGCGCAAGCCGGCGATATAGCCCGCCTTGCGGGCCGGCGTCGCCAGCGTCCAGGTGTCGGGACCGACCTCGTCGGCGTCGAAATAGCCGGCCGGCCGGGCCTCGCCGTCGCCGCGCGTCGCCCATTCGAGCGCGGCCGGCCCCAATTGCTCGGCGAATTTGCGGACGAAGCCGCCGAGCCGCGGCAGATCGAACGGATGCGGCCGCAGCCGGAGCCGTGCGATCGCGTGCGCCACCGCGCGGGCGGCGGCATCGTCGGCGGAGCCGCCCTTGCCGGTCACCAGCCGCAACAGCAGGCGGCGCGCCGGCGGCGACAATATGCGACGGGTGTCGGCAACGCCTGCGACATCGTCGAACGCTGGCGGGGCCGAAGGTCGCGAGAAGCGCAGCGCCTGTCCAGCGAGCGCCAGCAGCTTGAGCGCGGCGGCCGGATCGTCGGCGGCGATGCCGGACGCCAGCGCCCCGTCCAGCCGCGGCGCCTGGCGCGCGGTGCCGAGCATGAAGCCGGCGACGATCGCGTCCGGCCTCATGCCGTCCAGCGCCCGAGCGCGGTGCCGGCGAATTTCGGCCGCAGCGCCTGGCCGTCCCACAGCCCGAACAGGCCGATCACACCGGCATCGAGCAAGGGTGCCGCGCTATCGGCGTCCTGTGGCGCCAAGGGCAGCGCCAGCGTGCCGCCGACCGCGAACAACCGACCGCCCGCCGACCGGATCGTGACGTCGCGCGCGGCGATCGGCCATTCGCCGAGCCAGGGCCGTTGCGCCAGCGCCGATTGATAGCCCGCCCAGGCCGCGTCGAGATCGGCGGCGGCCGGCTGCCAGTCTTCGTCCGCCATGCTACCGCCGGTCTGCGCGGCAATCAGCGCGCGCAGCGGCACCGGCGACGGATGGAAGACCAAAGTCGCGTCGATCACCTCGCCGGGCGCGAAGGCATTGCCGGTGGAGCCCGTGGAGACGGGGACGAAATCGATCAGCACGGCGAAGGGCGGGGATTCCTCGTCGCCGCCGGTGCGCGCGAGCCAGGTTTCGATCCGCCGCAGCCGATCGGGCTGGACCTCCTCGACCGTCGCCAGCACCATCCAGCGGCCGGCCGCCTTCACCGCCAGCGGATCGGCGAGCAGCGCGTCGCGCCCGATCGTCCAGCCGATCATCTGGCGCAAGTCGGCGCGCAGCGCGGCGGGCAGGCGATCCTGCCGGCGCCATGCCGAGGCCAGCAGGTGCAACGTCGCCAGCTGCTGCGCGGCGACCGCGCCACGATGCGCCTCGTCGATCGCGAACAGCAGGCCCGGCAGTTGCTCGACGCGGTTGGCGAGTCCGCCGGCCTTCGCATCGACCAGCCGCCGCGCCAGAGTGGCGCATTCAGCCTGCGCGCGTTGGTCGAAGCCGGCGAGGCCGCGTTCGAGCTGGTCGGCGATCCAGCGATCGAGCGCATCGACGCCCTCGCCGATCAAAGCCTCGCGCTGCGCACGGTTGCGGTCGCGCTGTTGCGCCGCGCGGGCGATCGCCGCCGGATCGGGTGCGTCGGCTTCGGCATCTTCGCCGAGCGCGGCGACCGACGGCCGCGCCTTGGGCGGCGCATCGGCATCGGGTTTTGCGGCGGCCGAGGGTCCGCGCTTGCGACCCAGCCAGTCCGACACCCAGTCCGGCGGCGAGCCGGGCGCGAACGGCGTCGTCGCTTCCACCCGCATCCACATCAGCGCGAGCGCATGTTTGCACGGGAATTTGCGGCTGGGGCAGGTGCATTTATAGCCGGCATCGGCTTCGGTCAGCGCGACGCGATAGGGCGTCGCGCCCGAACCCTGGCACTCGCCCCAGACGAGACCGGCGCCGTCCTCGGCGAGCGTCGGCCAGCCGGCGGGCTTCAGCAGCTTGCGTGCTGCCGCCAGCGACGATTGATCGGGGGCCAGCGCCTCAATTTTCTCAATCGAAAGCAACGGCGTCCCCGGGTGCGTGGGGGCAGCATAGCCTTGCGAAACGGATGATCAACCGGTTGCGCCAGAATTGCCCTCTACCGCTTGCGGGAGAGGGACAGACTCGCGCAGCGAGTCAGGGTGAGGGCCTGTACGTGGCCCGCCCTTCGGGCCCTCACCCTCGCCGCCTGCGGCGTCTTTCCCTCTCCCGCAAGCGGGCGAGGGGAAAATTCACCCCAGCAGAAACGCGATATCGTCCTCAGTCAGCGCGGCCGGCGTCGCCACCTCGTCGCTCCACAACGCCTCGGCGAGTGCCGACTTGCGTGCCTGCAGGGCGAGGATCTTTTCCTCGATCGTGCCGGCGGCGATCATGCGGTAGACGAACACCGGCTTGGTCTGGCCGATGCGGTGGGCGCGGTCGATCGCCTGGGCCTCGACCGCGGGGTTCCACCACGGATCGTAGAGCAGCACGGTGTCGGCCGCGGTCAGGTTGAGGCCGGTGCCGCCGGCCTTGAGGCTGATCAGGATCAACGGCACCTTGCCGGCCTGGAAGCGGGCGACCGGAGTCTTGCGATCCTGCGTCTTGCCGGTCAGCTCCGCCCAGGCGATGCCGCGCTGGTCGAGCTCGGGCTTGATCAGGTCGAGCATCGACGTGAACTGACTGAACAGGATCACCCGGCGACCCTCCGCCATCATCTCGTCGAGCAGTTCGAGCAGGCGTTCGAGCTTGGCCGAGGGCGGTGTCCGGCCGCCCGGCAGGTCGCCGATCAGGCGCGGATCGCAGCAGATCTGGCGCAGCCGCGTCAGCGCGCTGAGCATCACGATCTGCGCGCGCATCAGGCCGACGCGCTCGATCTCATCGCGGATGCGCGCCTGCATCAGCAGGCGCTGGCTTTCAAGCAGCGCCATCTGCGCGGGATCGAGCGTGATCGCCAGCGGAACGATCGATTTGGGCGGCAGATCGGTCGCGACTGCTTCCTTGGTCCGCCGCAGCAGGAACGGCTTGAGCTTGCGCGCGAGCCGCGCCTTGGCCTCCGCATCGTTGGTCTTCTCGATCGGTCCGCGATAGTCGCGCATGAACGCGCGCTCGCTGCCGAGCAGCCCCGGCACGATCAGCTCGAACAAGGCCCAGGCGTCGGTCAGCCGGTTCTCGACCGGCGTGCCGGTCAGCGCGATCATGCGGTCGGCGATCAGCGCGCCGGCGGCGGCGTGGCTGGCGGTGCGCGGGTTCTTGAGGTTGTGGGCCTCGTCGAACACCACCAGCGCGAAATTTTCACGGGCGAGCGCGGCGGTGTCGCGCACGAGGATCGGATAGCTGGTGAAGACGATGTCGTGCGCGGCGATCGCGGCGTGGCGGTCGCGGCGATCGGGTCCGTGGAGCAGCATCGTCGACAGATCCGGCGCGAAGCGCGCGGTCTCGGCCTGCCAGTTGGGCAGCACCGAAGTCGGCGCGACGATCAGGACCGGGCGGTCGAGTCCGCCGCGCGCCTTGAGCGTGGCGATGTGCGCGAGCGTCTGGACGGTCTTGCCGAGGCCCATATCGTCGGCGAGCAGGCCGCCATAGCCGGCGCGGTCGAGCGCCTCGAGCCAGTCGAGTCCGGTCTGCTGATAGGGCCGCAGGGTCGCCTTGAAGCCGTTGGGCAACTGTGTCGGGGCGAAGCTGAGGTCGGTCAGCGCGCGCGAGAGGTCACGCAAGGGTTCGGCGCCGCGCAGCGTCAGGCCGTGGGTTGCGGTCTCGAGTTCGGCGACCAGGCCGAGTTCGCGGCTGGAGATACGGTAACGGTTGCCGGTGGCGTCGGGATCGTGCGCCGCGAGCAGCAGCATCGCGCGCAGCATCGGCAACACCCGCGCGGTTTCGAGCAGGACGACGCGCCCGTCGCCGAGCGCCACCGGCAGCTGCTCGTCGGCGCCGTCCCCGCCGTCGAGCAGCGCCCGGAGCGCCGCCGGTTTGATGCTCTTCAAAAAGGTCCGCAGCGCGGGGACGAGATCGATCCGCTCGCCGTCGATCGTCGCGCCGAGCGCGATGTCGAACCAGTCGATGCCCGCGGGCAGATAGTCGGCGGCGAGGCTTTCGGGATCGGCGACGTGCAGCCGCAGCGGAAAGGCGGGATCGAGCGTGATCCGCCAGCCCTCGGCGCGCATCGCATCGGCATCGCGCATCAGGAAGCGGACGAAATCGATCGGCTTGGCGCTGGCGTGCGGGATGTGATCGAGGCGCTGACGCGGGTGCGGCACGATGCGGTCGAAACTGGTCAGCGGCGCGAGGCCGGCGCGGACGAGCCGGGCGAGCGCCGCCGCCTCGGTTTCGAAATCGCGGCAGAACCTCACCAGCGCGCCGCCGTCGCGCGCCACCGGTTCGGTGGCGGCCGGCATCGCATCGACGACCGCCACGCCATAATCGAACGCCAGCCGCGCCACCGGACGATCCTCCTCATATTCACGGCCCTGGCCATTGCGAGCGGCGGTGAGCAGCGTCAGGCGCTCGATCCGCAGCACCAGCACCGGCACCGGCGTCACGAGGCCGAGTTCGGCGATCTCGGGGTGCGGCGGCGGCGGCACGCGCGGCGGCGCGAGATCGTGCCAGCGCGCGGCGAGCGCGTCGATCGCGTCGGGCGCGACCGCCGGAAGCCGCAGCATCTGCTCGACGATGCGATCGGGCAGGCCGGCGTCGATCGCCGCAACCGCGCCGCTGGCCTCGTCGATCGCCAGCGGCGGCGCGACGACGCCAACGATCGCCTCCGCGTTGTCGGTGGCGAGCGCCAGGATCGCCTGCGCGCGATCGTCGTGACGCCAGCGCAGTTCGCCGGACACCGCCGGCGCGGCGTGGAGCGCCGGTCCGCGGACACTGCCCCAGCGCGCCCGGCCGGTCGCGATCATGCGATCGAGCAGCTCGCGGCCGCCCGGTCCGCACAGGCAGCCGTCGCGATCGGTCTCGCCGGCTCTGGCTTCGAGGCGGCGGACGAGCAGGCGATCCTCATCCTCGACATGCGCGGCGCGCGATTCGGACGCATGGAGGATCAGATGCGAGATCCCGGAATCGCCGCTGCTGCCGCCGACCGGCCGGCCGGCGAGATCGATCGCGCTGTCGACGACGTCCACTCTCAGCCGCAGCGGCACGCCGGGCGGCGCGAGCGCGGCCGCCGTCCGCTGCTGCGACATCCGCTGGATGCCGGTCATAACCTGCGCACTGACGATATAGATGATCGCGCGCTCCTGCCGCCGGGCCGGCGCCGTCGCCGCGCGCAGCAACGGCGTCATCGCGCTCGCCCACATCGACAGGTCCGAGGGCAAGGCCGGCAGCGTGCGGGCGGGGGCGAGCCGTTGACCGAACAGGTCGGTCGCGACCGGCGCGGGTGCTGCGGTGGCGGATTTCGCTGTCTTCGCGTCGCGCAGCGCGAACAGCACCGCCGCGACATGCTTGCAAGGCGTTCCGCCCGGGCAGGTGCAATCGCTCGCAGCAATCGCTCCGCCGCTGCCGAACTTCACTTCGACGACATGGGGCTGCCGCGCGCCGTCGCGCACCTCGGCGGACACGGTCACCGGATCGGCCGATATCGCGAGCGGGCCCACAAGCCCGCGCGTCCAGTCATATTTCCCGGCCTCGAACATCCGCTGGGACTGGACCGTGCGGGTGATGAGTCGGTCGGTGATTTCGGGCAGCATCGGGTTTCGTTAAACGGGTACGCGGCGGCGCGCTACCGCCTCGCCGTCAGGCCATCTTCTGCTCATCGGTATAGACCACGAACTTCGCCAGCCGTGTCGGCCCGAACGTCGTCGTCAGCGCGGCGTCGGCGGCGTCGCGGCCGCGGGCCATCAGGATGCGGCCCTTGCGCGGGCGGTTGTGGCGCGCGTCGAACGTGTACCAGCGGCCGTCGAGATAGGCGTCGAACCACGCCGAGAAGTCCATCTCGCCGACGACCGCGGGCAGGTCCATGTCGCCGAGATAGCCGGTGCAATAGCGCGCGGGGATGTTCATGCAGCGGCACAGCGCGACCGCAAGATGCGCGAAGTCGCGGCAGACGCCGGTCTGTTCCTGGTGGGCATCCCATGCGGTCTTGGTCGGGCGCGCGTGATGATAGCCGAACTGGATGCGGTTATGAGTATATTCGACGATCGCCTGGACCATCTCCCAGCCCGGCGTATAGCCGCTGAACAGCGACCAGGCGGTCTCGGACAGTTCGTCGGTCTCGCAATAGCGGCTGCCGAGCAGATACACCATCACGTCGTCGGGCAGCAAAGGAATCGGCACCGCCATCGCCCGCGGCGCGACGATATCGGGCTCGAACGGGTCCTCGATCGTGAACGCGCAGGACAATGTAATGCCGCCGGCGGGAATGGTCAGCCGTGTGCAGACATTGCCGAAGCCGTCGATATAGTCATAGACCGGCACCGGCACATTGGTGGTGATGCGCTGCGCGGTGCGCAGATCCTTGTTGCGCGACGGATGGATGCTGAGCGTGGCCAGCATCGGCGTTTCCTGGTCGGTCTCGAAACTGATGTCGTAGCCGGCGTCGATCAACATAGGCGGATTTCTCTCGTCCGGAGGGAGGATGGAGCGAGACGCGCGGGTCCGCCACCTGACAGCGATACTGGAAAGGCGCGCCTTGGTTGACGGTCGCTGCGCTTCCATAACAGCTTGGCGGCGAAAAGGCCATGCGGGGGCTAATCGCGGACTCATCCTCCCCACGCAAAGCGTGGGGAGAGGATGAAGCTCACGCCAGCGCGCGGCGCTCCTGCTCGACTTCGAGCGCGCCACCGGCCTGGGCGATCAGCTCGAACGAATGCAGCCGCGCCTGGTGATCGTAGACATCGGACACGATCATCAATTCGTCCGCGCCGGTCTCGGCCACCAGCGCGTCGATGCCGGCGCGCACCGTGTCCGGCGAACCGACGATCGTACGGGCAAGCATCTGCATCGCCTGCGCCTTTTCCATCGGCGACCAGTAAAGCTCGATATCGTCGATCGGCGGCTTGCTGAGCCCGCGCGCGCCGCGGAAGATATCGGCGAACGACATCTGCTGCGTCGTCGCCAGCCGCCGCGCTTCGCGATCGGTGTCGGCGGCGACGATATTGACGCCGATCATCGCATGCGGCCGCGCGAGCTGTGCCGATGGTTTGAAATTCTCGCGATAGATGCGCAGCGCCGGCAGCAGCTGATCGGGCGCGAAATGCGAGGCGAACGCATAAGGCAGGCCGAACGCGGCGGCGAGCTGTGCGCCATAGGTGCTCGATCCGAGGATCCAGATCGGCACGTCAGTGCCGCCCGCCGGGACCGCCTGGACGCGCTGGCCGGGCTGGACCGGCGCGAAATAGGCCTGGAGTTCACGCACGTCGCGCGGAAAATCGTCGGCCTTTTCGAGCGAGCGGCGCAGCGCGCGGACGGTATATTGGTCGGTGCCCGGCGCGCGGCCGAGACCGAGGTCGATGCGGCCCGGATACAGCCGCTCGAGCGTGCCGAACTGCTCGGCGATCACGATCGGGGCATGGTTGGGCAGCATGATCCCACCCGCACCGACGCGGATGCGCTGCGATCCGGCGGCAATGTGGGCGAGCACGACCGAGGTCGCGGCGCTGGCGATGCCGGGCATGTTGTGATGCTCGGCGACCCAGAAGCGCTGATAGCCCCAGTCCTCGGCATGCGCGGCGAGATCGCGCGCATTGTCGAGCGCGCCGCGCGCATCGGTGCTCTCGGTGACGCGAACCAGATCGAGGATCGACAAAGCGGGCATGCGGCGGAACTCCTTGAAGGCACCACGATCTATGTACGCGGCGTCCGATATGCCAGCCCCGCGGGCGCGAACATATGACGCCTACCGCATCGCGCGAGAACGAAATGGTAGCGAAATTGCGAACGGTCCGTCCGTGCAACGCTCTCGATCCCCTGCCGGATATGGACCAATCCCCTTGCACGCTCCCATCTTACGAAAAATTCGAATGTTTCGAAAGTTCCGGCCATGATGCGCGCATCTTCGGGCAGTTCATCAAGGCACATGGAGCGCTCAGCGACAAGGCGTTGATCGAACCCGTCACGATCACGCGCAACGGGCGCGATCGCCTCGTGCTGGTGTCGGCGGAAGCATTCGAGGCGTTGCGCCGGACCTCCTGTCGGGCGCGACCTGTCGAAAAGCTGGAAGAAGACGAAATTACCGCGATCGCCAGGTCCAAGGTTCCTGCCGGGCATGCCCTTCTGAACGCCCTGCTCGACGACTGACGCCCGTGCGTCTGCCGGCGCCCGTCAGCCGTAGCTCGCTCGGGATCGTCAAACCTGTCTTTGCCGATCGTTAAGCCGTGACCGATAGATCCCGCCAAATGGCGAAACGAAACCTGGCAGCGGAAAATGCGAAGGCAGCGCTCATTCGGCGCCTCCGTCGCGAGAGCATCGGCGTCGTGTACGCGCGGACACCGGGCGGCGAAGGACGCGCGGTGTCCGAGCAACAGATGGTGCGGTTCGGCGATGCCATGCAGCGAAGCATCGAACGGGAAGCAATTTGGCTGCGCTGGTCGGTCATCGCGTCCTGGGCGGGCTTGTTTCTGTTCGGTGCACTTGCGACCCGCTACCGGATCGGAGCGTTCGCGCTGCCCGCTCTTGTTTCGCTGGTCGGCTGGACCATTCCGTTCTGTTGGTGGCGATGGCAAAGATGGCGATTGGAGCAGCGCTTCTGGGAATCGCTCGAGCGCCAGCCCGCAACGCCCGCACTGGCACGGTGCGAAAAGGTCAGGCGCGGCTATGCGCTGGCCTGGTGGCAATGGCCCTGCCTGCTGGCATTTCTGGCCGTCATTCTGTTCATAGAGGCGCCGGGGGATATATTCCCCGATCAATGGCGGATTCCGCACGCACTGTCGCGGATTGCCCTGATCCTTCTAGGCGGAGCTATCCTCGCAGGGATGGGAATTCTCCATCTTTTCAGGCGGTGGCGATGATGGCTCGCAGCGCCCTCAGCCCCGCTCCCCACGCAGCAACAGATCGTCGGTCACGGTCATCGTGAAGATCGGATCGGCGTCCGCCGGCGTCTCGGCGATCGCATCGACGAAGGCCGCGCGCGTTGCCGGATCGTCATAGGTCATCTTGTTGTCGAACGCGTGGCGCCAGGTCGCCTCGTCGGGCCATTCGGCATAGCCGACGAAGCGGCCGTCGGCGTCGCGGTGCAGGCGTGAGCCATAGCTGCCATAATGTTCGCGGATCAGGTCGGTGCCGCGCCGCCAAGCGGCGCGGAACTGCTCTTCCTTGCCGGGATGCACCCGCCACCAATAGACCGCGACGAACATCGCCTCTCCTCCGCTGTTCTGTTCTCGCTTGTAACGCACGACGGGCGCGGAGGAACCCGTCGTTCACAGGAAGAAGTCGGTGGCAACCAGCGGCGCGGCGGCCGTGACGCCCGTCAGGATGATCGCGAAGTCGGCGACGGCGTCGCCGTCGATATCGCCCGAGACGATCGACGATCCCGTGCCGTAGGTCACACGCAACTCGCCCTGGACGCCGCTGAACGCTGCGGTGTCGATGAAGGTGAACGCGTTGTTGCCGTTGACCCCCGGCCTGGCGTCGATCGCCGACACGTCGATCCGGTCGGCCTCGCCATGGTGGAAGTCCCTGACGACGTCGCGGGCCGCACCGGCGCTGTCGGCCGCCGCGAGCAGAACGAACCGGTCAGCGCCGAGGCCGCCGGTCAGCTGATCGGCCCCCGCACCGCCGGTCAGGCGGTCGGCGCCGGCATCGCCGCGCAGATCGTCATTGCCGCCCATGCCCAGCAGCATGTCGTTGCCGCCGTCGCCGAACAGCTTGTCGACATTGGCGCCGCCGGCGAGCGTGTCGGCGAAGAGGCTGCCGACGACCTGTTCGATGCCGGCGATGCCGTCGCCCGCGGCGTCGCCCGCCGATCCCGTGCCGAGGCCGAGATCGAGCGCCACCGCGGTGGCGGACGCATGATAGTCGAGGATGTCGGCGCCGGCGCCGCCGTCGATCGTATCGGCGCCGGCGCCGCCGAGGATGATGTCGTTGCCGACGCCGCCGAACAGGAAGTCGCCACCGGTGCCGCCGTCGAGCACGAACTGCGCGGCCGACGCGGGCGGCGTCGACACGAACAGGAAATCATTGCCCGCACCGCCGTTGACGATGATCTGGTCGTTGGCGTCGGTGCGGCTGATCGTCACCGTCGCCGCGAGGCCGAGCGCGGCGACCGCGCCGCCGTCCGCGCGCAGTTCGACGAAATCGTCGCCGCCGGTGCCGTTGAGCGTGACGCGGTCGACGACATGGTCGCCGGTTCCGCCGGCCGGGGTGGCCGCGAGGTTGATCGTCACCTGCACGACGTCGGTGCCGCCCAGATCGTCGACGACGATATCGTCGGCGCCGGCCTGGGTGGTGACGACAAGCGTCTCGACATCGTCGACGTCGATCGCGCTGGCGGCGAGGCCGTCCGTCACGAGGACGCGGGCGCCATTGGCGGCGATCGACATCACATCGCGGAGCGTCGATCCGGTGACGACGAGGATATCGGTGCCGCCCTGGCCCTCGACGGTGTCGCTGCCGCTGCCCGACGTCCACAGGAACTGATCGTCGCCGTCGCCCAGCAGGCCGAGATCATTGCCCTTGCCGCCGGTGACGATGTCGTTGCCGTCGCCGCCGAGGAAGCTATCGGCGCCGGCGCCGCCGGTCAGCCGGTCGTCGCCGATGCCGCCGTCGAGCAAAGCCCGGACGCCGGTGAGCGCCCCGGCGGAGATCATGTCGTTGCCGGCGCCGCCCTCCGCCTCGATCGTGTCGATGCCGTCGGCGTGCGTGACGACGACCTTTTTCGGCAGGCCGGTGGTGAATATCGTGCCGCCGCTGCCGCTCAGGCTGACGATGTCATCGCCCGCGGTCGCCTGGAGCGTGACGAAATCGGCCAGCGCGTCGCCGGCGGTTCCGAGCAACACGCCCGCGAGGTCGATCGTGACCTGCTGCACGTCGGTGCCGGTCAGGTCGCCGACATTGATCGCGTCGCTGCCGCCCAGCGCCCGGACGTTGATCTTCTCGACGTCGTCGAGGTCCATGAGGATCGCGCCGATATCGCGGGACAGCACAACCCGCCCGCCATTGGCGAACAGCGTCATCGACTCGCTCGCATTCGCGCCGTTGAAGTCGAGCGTGTCGATGCCGTCCTGGCCTTCGACGACGTCGCTGCCGTCGCCCGGATCCCAGATGAAGCGATCGTCGCCGGCCCCCAGCAGCGCGAGGTCGGCGCCACCGTCGCCGGTGACGACATCCTTGCCGTCGCCGGCGAGGATGATGTCGGCGCCCTGGCTGCCGATGATCGTGTCATTGCCCAGACCCGCATCGATGCTGAGCCCCGCGCCGCCTGCGGCGACGCCGGTCGCCGAGACCCTGTCGTTGCCCGCGCCGAGGTTCAACGCGATCTGATCGGCCGTTTCGGAATGGCTGACGGTCACCGTCGCGGCGAGCCCCGTCGTCACGATCGCGTCCGCCGATCCGGTCAAGGTCAGCGTGTCGCCCGCGGCGGTCCCCGCGACGATCACGCGATCCGCCTGCGCATCGCCCGCGGTGCCGCCGATCGTCCCGGCCAGGTCGATCGCGACCTGCTTCACATCGGTTCCGGCGAGGCCGTTGACATTGATCGTGTCGGCGCCGCCCAGCGCGCGGAAATCGATCGTCTCGATGTCGTTGAGGTCCATCGCGATCGCGGCGATGTCGCGGGTAAACAGCGCACGTCCGCCATTGGCGAAGATGCTGATATTTTCGCTGATGTTACTGCCGTTGAACAGCAAGGTGTCGATGCCGTCCTGGCCCTCGACGGTGTCGCTGCCGTCGCCCGGATCCCATTGGAACACGTCGTCGCCGGCGCCGAGCAGCGCGACGTCATTGCCTTGATTGCCGTCGACGAAGTCGTTGCCGTCGCCGCCGAGCAGTAGGTCGACGCCATTGCCGCCGCGCAGCGTGTCGTTGCCCGCGCCGCCGTCGATCGTCAGCGCGATCAACGCCGCGACATTGCCGGTGACCGAGACGGTGTCGTCGCCGCCATTGGCGTTGAGCACGAGGTTCTCGCTGGTGCCGATATCGATCGCGAACGGCGCCGGATCGACGCGGTCGAAGCGGACGCGCTCGCCGTTCGCGGTGATCGTGAAGACTTCCGCGCCGTTGCCGCCATTGACCTCGACGGTGTCGATCCCGTCGCCGCCTTCGGCAAGATCGGTGTCGTCACCGGGATTCCAGATCATCCGGTCGTCGCCCGCGCCGCCGAACATCTGGTCGTCGCCGTCGCCGCCGGTCAGCACGTCGTTGCCGTCGCCGCCGTCCAGAATATCGGCGCCGCCCTTGCCGAGCAGGATGTCGTTGCCCGCGCCGCCACCGATCGTATCGCCGCCGGTACTGCCGGTCAGCCCGTCATTGCCGTCGCCGCCGTCGAGCACGAGCATGATCGCAGCGGTCAACTGGTCCGCGGAGACGATGTCGTTGCCGACGCCGCCATTGACGACCAGGCGATCGGTCGCCTCTTGATGGGTCACGCTGGTGATTGTGCCGAGTCCGCTCACCATCGCGCCGCCGGTGCCGTCGTTCGCGACGGTGACGATGTCGGCCGCCGCCGTCGCGTTGACGATGACGCTGTCGACCTGGCCATCGCCGCCGCCGCCGGACGCCGCGAGGTCGATCACGACCTGCGACACGTCGGTGCCCACCAGGCTGCCGATGTTGATCGTGTCGGCACCGCCAAGCGCGCGGAAATTGATCGTCTCGACGTCGTTCAGGTCCATCGCGATCGCGGCGATGTCGCGGGTGAAAAGCGCGCGTCCGCCATTGGCGAAGATGCCGATATTTTCGTTGATGTTACTGCCGTTGAACAGCAGGCTGTCGATGCCGTCCTGGCCTTCGACGGTGTCGCTGCCGTCGCCCGGATCCCATTGGAACACATCGTCGCCCGCGCCGAGCAAAGCGACGTCATTGCCCTGGTTGCCGTCGATGAAGTCGTTGCCGTCGCCACCGAGCAGCAGGTCGACGCCATTGCCGCCGCGCAAAGTGTCGTTGCCCGCGCCGCCGTCGATCGTCACCTTGATCAGCGCCGCGACATTGCCGGTGACCGAGACGGTGTCGTCGCCGCCATTGGCGCTGAGCACGAGATTTTCGCTGGTGCCGATATCGATCGCGAACGGCGCCGGATCGACGCGGTCGAAGCGCACGCGCGTGCCGTTCGCGGTGATCGTGAAAACCTCGGCACCATTGCCGCCATTGACCTCGACCGTGTCGATCCCGTCGCCGCCTTCGGCAAGATCGGTGTCGTCGCCCGGGTTCCAGATCATCCGGTCGTCGCCGAGGCCGCCGAACATCTGGTCGTCGCCGTCGCCGCCGGTCAGCGTGTCGTTGCCGTCGCCGCCGTCCAGGATATCGGCGCCGCCCTTGCCGAGCAGGATATCGTTGCCGGCGTCGCCCGACAGCGTGTCCGCGCCCGAGCCGCCGGTGACGCTGTCATTGCCGTCACCACCCGAGAAATTCCCCTGCGGCAGCGCGCCTTGGGTCTCATCGGTCGCGATGACGTCGTCGCCCGCGAAGCCGAATGCGGTCAGGAGGCTGGTGTTGGCGACGGTCGGCGTGCCGCCCGAAATCGGCGTCGCGCCGTTGTTGACGAAGATGCTGCCGGCGGCGTTGCGGTTGAAGCGGATCTGGTCGGGACTGGCGTCGCCGTTCGCGGCGAGTGTGCCCGTGGCGGGCGTGAAGGTGGCGGTTACAGACATCTCTTTCCTCCGAACATTCTCATTCTGGCTGGGCCGGAAGCCGGCACCGGCGGGCGGATGCGTCGCGCAATGGCCCGATATAGCCGAAACGGTCGCAAAAAGGGCGTGTCGATGATCACAGCTGGCGGCGATCACACCATTTCGAGGCGGCCGTTCATGCGGATCGGCTGTGCCATGTTGAAGAAATTGGGCGAGGTCCGCATCACCGCCTCGTGGATCTCGGCATATTGGCCGGCATCGCCATCGCCGCGGATCCGCACCGTATAGTGCAACTCGCGATAGCCCGGCGGGATATCGTCGCGAAGACCGAGGAAGCCGCGGAGGTCGAGCGCGCCGTGCATCTCGATCTCGAGCACCTCGAGCGTGATCCCGCGCAGCGACGCGTTGGCGGCATAGCCGACGCACATGCAGGCGTTGACCGCCGCCATCAGCAGTTCCTGCGGGTTGGGCGCGGTGTTGGCACCGAGCAGTTCCTGCGGCTCGTCGGCGATGATCTTGAAGCGCCGTTCGATCTGCGCGCCGCCGAGGACATAGCCGCTGACCGTGGTTTCGCTGCGGGTCTGGCCGGTCCAGCGCGTGAGCACGGCGAATTGCACCTGCGCCTGGGCGGCATCGGCCTCGACAGCGTCGACGAAGGCCGCGAGCGCCTCGAGATCGAGGCCGTTGACCGTTTCGGCGGCGAGCATGTGGGACATGGAAAAATCCTTTTCGTCGATTGGGAAATTGGGTTCAGCAGAAAGCGGGAGCGATGGCGTCGATGCGCGCGAGCCCCGCGGGGGAAATATGGCCGAGCGTCTTGCGGAAGCGGGCATGCGTCATGCCCGAGCCGAGATAGGTCCAGCGCAGCGCCTGATGCTGCCGCGCGAGCAGCGACTCGCGCGTGGCATCGTCGAGGCGGCGCCCGGTCGCGCGCTGGAGCGCGTCGAGATTGAGCGCGGTCTGCATCTTCAGGCCATTGTCGAGGAACTGGCCGATCTCGACATAGCCGTCGATCGCGCGATCGATGGCTTCGCGGCTGCGGCCGCCGGCCAGCGCCTCGACCATCAGCGTGTCGAGCCTCGCGTGCTGCGCCTCCTCGATCCAGTGATGCCTGAGCAGGCTCGCGAACAGCGGGTCGATGCCGCGATCGTCACGAACGCTGTCGACATAATGGTGCTGCGTCATCCATTCGATCTGCAGGATGACGAGTGCGACCGCGAGCGGATCATGCGCCAGCACCGTCGCGGCGATCGCGGCGGGCGGGCCGATGACGGCGCATTCGGTGCCGAAATCGCGCACGAAAGCGGCGTGGAAGAGTTTGAATAGCTGAATATGCTTCGCCTCTTCGGACGCGAACTGCAGCAGCGCACGGGTGCGGTCATCGTCCGTGTCGAGCATCGGCCGGGCATGGTCGAGCACGAACGGCAGGACGAATTCCTCGACCAGCCCGAAGATCGACAGATATTCATGGCCGCGAATCTGGTTGAGCACGCGCCGCTCGTCGGCGTCGAGCTCGGTGAGGCCGCCGGTGCGCGCCAGTCCCTCGGGAAGAAATGGCAGCGTGAAGTCGAGCGCGTGGCCAGGACTGATGACGTCTTCGATCTGCCAGGCCGCGCGCTGCGACGATGCCAGGACGGTTCGATATGAAAAGTCGGTGAACATTCGACCGCTCCGTGCTTCGGTTCGAAGGGTCCCGGCGCCGTCAGGCGCCGGGGATGGTGATGATCGAGAGCATCGTCACGGTGCCGATGCAGGCGAACAGAAGCGTCGCCAGACTGCGCGGAAGCGCGTTGGGGAAATCAGGGAACATGTCTTCGTCTCCATTTGGTCGTGCCGCCCATGCGGCCGATGAGACGCTGATGATCCCCCAGCGAGGAAAGCATCGTTGTAAAGAGCGTGTGAAATTGCCGCGCGGCGTTGTTTTCTGTACTTTCGGCGCATGGGCGGCGGGGATGAGAGATTCGAAAGCCGATTGCGGCTGCTGGGGCCGATGACGCTCCTGCGCGACGGACGGGAAATCGCCCTGCCCGCCTCGAAGAAGACGCGCGCGCTGCTCGCCTATCTCGCCGCCAGCGACCGGCCGGTGCGCCGCGACCATCTCTGCACGATGCTCTGGGACATGCCCGACGATCCGCGCGGCGCGCTGCGCTGGAGCCTCAGCAAGCTGCGCGGGCTGCTCGATGGCCGGTTGCTGGCGGATCGCGAGACCGTCGCGCTCGACGTCGCCGGTCTCGCGATCGACTGGCGCGAACTGCGCAGCGCGGCGAAGGGCGATCTCGCGTCGCTGAACGCGGCGGAGTTCGACCGCCTCGCGGCGATGACCGGCGAGTTCATCGAGGGACTCGACCTTGCGCGCAACGAGGGGTTCCAGGCGTGGAGCATCGCCCAGCGCGAGGATGTTCGCCGCTGGCGCTGCGCGCTGCTCGCGGCCGCGTGTGCGCGCTGTGACGATGGCGAGACCGCGCTCGGCCATGCGCGCGAATGGGTGCGGCTCGACCCGTTCGAGGGCAAGGCGCGGATCGCGCTGGTCGGCCTGCTCGAGAAAACCGGCCGCCATGCCGAGGTCGACGGCCAGCGCAGCCTGGGCGTCGCGAAGCTGAGGGAAGGCGACGCATTCATACCCGACGCGCTGCTCAGGTCGTTCCCCGCGCCCGAGTCCGCGGCGTCGCTCGCGCATCGCCAGAACGCGCCGCTGCCGATCCCGGTGGTCAGCGCGCCGGCGCCGATGCTGACACGGCCGCCGCTGCCGGTCCAGCAGGTCCGCTTCTGCACCGCTTCCGACGACACCGGCCTCGCCTGGTCGCGCGTCGGCGAGGGGCCGCCGCTGGTGAAGACAGCCAACTGGCTCAACCATCTCGAATATGACTGGGACAGCCCGGTCTGGCGGCACTGGATCGCCAGTCTTTCGCGCGGCCGCAGCCTGATCCGCTATGATGAGCGCGGCAACGGCCTGTCGGACTGGAACGCGGACGACATCTCGTTCGAGGCCTTCGTCGACGATCTTTCAAGTGTGGTCGACGCCGCCGGGATCGAACAGTTCGATCTGCTGGGCGTGTCGCAGGGCTGCAGCGTCTCGATCGCCTATGCGGTCCGCAATCCCGGACGGGTGCGGCGGATGGTGCTCTATGGCGGCTATGCGGCGGGCTGGCGGCTTCGCCGGATTCCCGGCGAGATCGAGCGGCGCAACGCGATGGCGACGTTGATGCGCGAAGGCTGGGGCCAGAACAACCCCGCATTCCGCCAGATGTACACGACCCTGTTCTTCCCCGACGCCTCGCACGCGGAGATGGACTGGTTCAACGAGCTGCAGCGGATGACCACCTCGCCCGCCAACGCCTACCGGCTGCAGGACGCCTTCGCCGACATCGACGTGCGCGACCTGCTCGCGCAGGTGGGCGTGCCGACCCTCGTCGTCCACGCGCGCGACGATGCCGTGATCCCGTTCGCCGCGGGCCGCGCGCTGGCGGCGGCGATCCCCGGCGCGCGATTCATAGCGCTGGAAGGCAGGAACCATTTGTTGCTGGAAACCGAGCCTGCGTGGACGCGCTTCCTGAACGGCGTCGAGGATTTCCTGGCGGAACCCTGATCGTTCCGGTTCCGGGGAGGAATGGCCGACACGCTTGCCTCGATGCGACCCAAGGTCCAATGTTCATTCGCCCTCGGTTGGCGCAAAAAGGCGTCCGAAACGCAGCGTCGAGGCGCATGACAATCCGGAGAGATGCTATGCTCGAACAGGCCATGGAGAAATTCGCGGGGAAATTGCTGATCCGCGATCGTTACGACAATTATATCGGCGGCAAATGGGTCCCGCCGGTGCGCGGCGACTATTTCGAGAACGTCTCACCGGTCACCGGCCAGCCGGTCTGTGAGATCGCCCGCGGCACCGCCGAGGATATCGAACTCGCGCTCGACGCCGCGCATGCCGCCAAGGACGAATGGGGCCGCAAATCGGCGACCGAGCGCTCCAACATCCTTAACCGGGTGGCGCAGCGGATGGAGGATAATCTCGATCTGATCGCGATGGCCGAGACGATCGACAACGGCAAGCCGATCCGCGAGACCACCGCTGCCGACATTCCGCTCGCGATCGATCATTTCCGCTATTTCGCCGCCTGTGTCCGCGCGCAGGAGGGTTCGATCGGCGAGATCGACGAGGATACCGTCGCCTATCATTTCCACGAGCCGCTGGGCGTGGTCGGCCAGATCATCCCGTGGAACTTCCCGATCCTGATGGCAGTGTGGAAACTCGCTCCCGCGCTCGCCGCCGGCAATTGCGTGGTGCTGAAACCAGCCGAACAGACGCCGATGTCGATCATGGTGCTGATCGACCTCGTCGGCGACCTGCTGCCGCCGGGCGTGCTCAACATCGTCAACGGCTTCGGCGTCGAGGCCGGCAAGCCGCTCGCCAGCAACAAGCGCATCAGCAAGATCGCCTTCACCGGCGAGACCACCACCGGCCGGCTGATCATGCAATATGCCAGCGAGAATCTGATCCCGGTCACGCTGGAGCTGGGCGGCAAATCGCCGAACATCTTCTTCGCCGACGTGATGGACGCCGACGACGATTATTTCGACAAATGCCTCGAAGGCTTCGCGATGTTCGCGCTCAACCAGGGCGAGGTCTGCACCTGCCCGAGCCGCGCGCTGATCCAGGAATCGATCTATGAGAAATTCATGGAACGCGCGATCGAACGCGTGCGGAAGATCAAGCAGGGCAGCCCGCTCGATCCGTCGACGATGATCGGCGCGCAGGCGTCGAACGACCAGCTCGAAAAGATCCTGTCCTATATCGACATCGGCAAGGCCGAAGGCGCCAAGGTGCTGACCGGCGGCGAGCGGGCGCGGCTGGAAGGCGATCTGGCCGATGGCTATTACGTCACGCCGACCGTGCTCGAAGGCCACAACAAGATGCGCGTGTTCCAGGAGGAGATCTTCGGGCCGGTACTCGCGGTCACCACCTTCAAGGACGAGGCCGACGCGATCGCGATCGCCAACGACACGCTCTATGGCCTGGGCGCCGGCGTCTGGAGCCGCAACGGCACCACCGCCTATCGCATGGGTCGCGCGATCCAGGCCGGCCGGGTGTGGACCAATTGCTACCATGCCTATCCGGCGCACGCGGCGTTCGGCGGCTACAAGGCGTCGGGCATCGGCCGCGAAAACCACAAGATGATGCTCGATCATTATCAGCAGACCAAGAATCTGCTGGTCAGTTACAGCCCGAAGGCACTCGGGTTCTTCTGATGCGTTGAAGATATGCGGCGAACTCCGGGCCATATTTCCCCTTTCTGGTCCGATCCCTCTCCTGGTTCGCCGATTCTGGCGGGCATCCCTCCAGAGGGATGCCCGCCCTTTCTCGTGATGGAGTCCCCTGCCCGCCATGGATCCCCCGCCCCGCATCCTTTCCACCCCGGCCGCTGATGCACTGATCGCGAAGCTCGCCGCGCGCAACGGCCCGCTGATGTTCCACCAGTCCGGCGGCTGCTGCGACGGCTCGGCGCCGATGTGCTTCCCGCTCGGCGAGTTCAAAACCGGCGGGCAGGACGTGCTGCTGGGCCATGTTGCCGGCGACGTGCCGGTGTGGATCGGCGCCGCCCAGTTCGAATATTGGCGCCACACCCAGGTGACGATCGACGTCGTACCCGGCCGCGGCGCCGGCATGTCGCTGGAAAGCCCCGAGGGCGTGCGCTTCATCGTCCGTTCGCGTGTGTTCGACGATGCCGAGGCCGCGGCGCTGACGGCGGCCGGCGAACCGCCGCGCGGAGGCTGACGCCGGCCCGCCGATGCTGCTAGACCCGGAACATAAGAACAGGGTCAGGAGGGGTAAAATGGACACGCGCACGCGCGGATTGGTGTTCGCATCGTCGCACGAGGCCGATCCGGCGGCGGCGCTGGCCGAGATCATGGCGCAGATCGGCGCCACGCCGCTGGCGGGTGCGATGCTGTTCTGCTCGCACAGCTATGATCGCGATGCGCTGGCGCGCGCGATCAACCGCAATACCGAGGGACTGACCGTGATCGGCTGCACCAGTTCGGGCGAGATGACCGCGATCGGCTATGATCAGGACAGCATCGCCTTCATCGGCTTTCCGGCCGAATCCTTCCACATGGCCGCGCACTGCTTCGACGAGATCGACGCGTTCGACACGCAGGGGGCCGCGGCGACGATCCGGTCGCTGGCGGCGCGCGCCGAAATGGGGTCGCGCGCGCTGGGCGAGCAGGTCAACCATGTCGCCCTCTTCCTCGTCGACGGCCTGTCGCACCGCGAGGAACTGCTGACGATGACGGTGCAGGACGCGCTTGGCGACATCCCGCTGATCGGCGGTTCGTCGGGCGACGGCCTGCTGTTCCGCGAGACCGGCATCTTCCACGGCGGCCGCTTTCATGTCGATGCCGCGGTGGTGGCGATCCTCTCGTCGATCAAACCGATGCATGTGTTCCGCTCGCAGCATTACGAGCCGGGACCGAACAAGATGGTGGTGACCGGCGCGATCCCGGTCGAACGCATCGTCACCGAAATCAATGCCGAACCCGCGGCCGAGGAATATCTGCGGCTGGTCGGTCACCCCGGCGAACGGCTCGACATCGGCTTCTTCGCCGCGCACCCGCCGATGGTGCGCGCCGGCGGCGAATATTATGTGCGATCGATCCAGAGCGTGAACCCCGACGGCAGCCTCACTTTCTATTGCGCGATCGACGAGGGCATCGTGCTGACGATCGGCGAACCGGTCGACCGCATCGCCGGCATCGCCGCCTTGTTCGAGGAGATCGCCGGGAAGATCGGCGAGATCGACCATATCATCGGCTTCGACTGCGTGCTCAACCGGATCGATGCCGAACGCCGCCAGGTCGCGCGTGAAGTGTCGCTGCTCTACGCGCGCAACCATGTGGTGGGGTTCAACACCTATGGCGAACAATATCATGCCGCGCATGTGAACCAGTCCTTCAGCGGACTGGCGATCGGGCAATGACGGGGATTCACCATGGGACTCCCATCCCTTTCAGGGAGGGGCCTGGCATCTTCACAGACTTTTCGATGATGGCTTGGGCATTTAGCCCCTCCCCTTCAGGGGAGGGGTTGGGGTGGGGGCGAGCGAAGCGAGCTCCTTCTTTTACAGGAAATCGCTTCCGAAAGCTTCGGTCCATCCCGGACTCCCCCACCCCAGCCGCTCCCCTGAAGGGGAGGGGCTTGAGCATCTCAACTCACGCCGAAAAATGTATGAACATGATCGTCCTGAGAGCGGAGCAAAAGGGATGAGCACCCTTCCCCTCAACGCCGAAGCCGACCCCCTGGCGCACGAAAACGCCGCGCTGCGCGCCCGCATCGCCAAGCTCGAGAAGATCAACGCCGCGCTGATGGACCGCGTCGAGCGCTCGACCGATCTCCAGGGCAGCGCCTTCACGATGTTCGAGACTGCGATCTCGCTCGAGGCGATGGTGCGTGATCGCACGCATGCGCTGGAAGATGCGCTGGCGCGGCTCGCCACCGTCAACGCCGAACTGGCCGAGGCACATGCCGGCGCCGATGCCGCCCGCGCCCGCCTGCGCGACGCGATCGAGTCGATCAACGAAGGCTTCGCGCTGTTCGACGCCGACGACCGGCTGGTGCTGTGCAACGAAGCCTATCTCGGCTTCTGGCCGGAGGTCGGCGCGCATCTCGAGCCCGCCCCCACTTTTCATGCCATCGCCCGGATCATCGCCGAGAAAAGGCTGACGGTGGGATCGATGGTCGCGCCCGATCGCTGGGTCTCCGACCGGCTGGCGCAGCACAGCGTCGCCGGCGGCGGCCATGTCCAGGCGCTGACCGATGGCCGCTGGGTGCAGATCAACGAATTGCGCACCAGCGAGGGCGGCATCGTCGGCATCTATACCGACATCACCGAGGTCAAGGCCGAGGACGCCCGGGAACGCGCGCGCGAGCTCGGCGAGAAGAGCATTATCCTGCAGACCACGCTCGACACCATACCGCAGGGCGTCTGCGTCTATGACCGGGACCGCCGGCTGGTGGCGTGGAACGGGCCGCTGCTCGCGGTCATCGGCCTGCCGGTCGAGGGCATCGCGCTGGTGCAGACGCATGACGGCCTCGTCGCCACCTGCGCGCGGCACAACGGCCCGATGGATGTGGACGACCCGCTCGCGTGGTTGCCCGCGGGCGTGCCCGAGGCGGTGTCGCGCCGTCATCATGCCAATGGCCGGGTGGTCGAGGTGCGGCGCGCGCGCATGCCCGACGGCGGCATGGTGATGAGCTTCGCCGACATCACCGAGGCGCTGCGATCGGCCGAGGCGCTCGAACGCCGCGTGATCGAACGCACCGCGGAGATGGAGGAGGCCAAGACCGCGGCCGAACTCGCCAATCTCTCGAAGACCCGCTTCCTCGCCGCCGCCAGCCATGATCTGCTCCAGCCGCTCAACGCCGCGCGGCTGTTCACCGCCGCGCTCGGCGACCGCAAGCTCGCTCTGCCCACGCGCGCGCTGGTCGCCCAGACGTCGACCGCGCTCGACTCGGTCGAGGATCTGCTCGAGGCGCTGCTCGAGATTTCGCGGCTCGATGCCGGCGCGATCCAGCCCGAATATGGCGATTTCCCGCTGCACGGGATGCTCGCGACCTTGCGGACCGAATTCGCCCCGCTCGCCGCCGCCGGCGGGCTGACTTTGTCGGTCGACACGACCGAGCATTGGGTGCGCAGCGACGTGCGGCTGGTGCGGCGCATCCTCCAGAATTTCCTGTCGAACGCGATCCGCTATACCCCCAGCGGCAGCGTGCGCGTGTATTGCGAGACGGCCGAACATGACATGATCCGCGTCTCCATCGAAGACAGCGGGCCCGGCATCGCCGCCGACAAGCAGGACGAGATCTTCGACGAGTTCCACCGGCTGGAGAGCGCGCGCCGGATTCCCGGCAAGGGGCTCGGTCTCGCGATCGTGCGGCGCGCCAGCGACATGCTGCGTCACCCGATCGCGCTGCGCTCGGCGCCCGGCGAAGGCGCCTGCTTCTCGATCCTGCTGCCCGTCGGCGAGGCCAGGGCCGCCGATGCCGACGAGGATCGCCCCGCCGCGCGCGCGCGATCGATGCACAATGTGCGCGTGCTGGTGATCGACAATGACGAGCAGATCCAGCGCGGGATGATGGCGCTGCTGGGCGACTGGGGCTGCCAGGTGACGGTCGCCGCGAGCCTCGCCGACGTGCGTCGCCAGGCCGAGCGTGCGCTGCCCGACATCGTCGTCGCCGATTTCCACCTCGACGACGACGAGGCCGGCGACGATGCGGTGCGGCTGGTGCGCGACCTGGCCGGGCGCGAAATTCCGGCGATTTTGATCTCGGCGGACCGCAGCGACGACCTCAAGGCACGGCTGGACGGGCAGAACATGCCGCTGCTGAGCAAGCCGGTGAAACCGGCGCAATTGCGGGCGCTGTTGCGGACGATGCTGGGGTGATGTTGCCGAAAAGCGCCGCACCGACTATGTAGCAGGTGGAGATAGACATGCGCATCAATACGGCCAATTCCATCGCCACCGCGAACACGGTGCACGACCGTTTCGGCAGCTGGAAGGCGGCTCGCGAATCTGCCCGTTTCGTCAACGGCAAGTTCGTGGTGGAAAGCAAATCTGCCCCGCAGCCCGCATCCCAAGATGGTTCGCACGCCGGACGTTCGCCAAAATAATATCGCGTGAGCTTCAGCTACACCCTGTTTCTGGCGTTTCTGCTGATCGCGCCGGGTCTTGGCGTGTGGGCCGGCCTTCGCATCGGCGAGCGTTCGGATCTGCTTTCGCAGGCGCCCGAGAAGCCAGGCTCGACCTTCAGTCTGCTGGTCATCGTATTCGGCGCGCTCGCCGGTCACATCCTGATGTCGGCGTTGTTTGTCGCGCAGGCCACATGGTGCCGCGTCACGTCGCTCTGCCTGTCGGTGTCGTTCGATCCGAACATATATCGAGTCATACTGACCAATGGACGATCGGCTGGAACGCCCAGCGATCCGGCCTTTTTGTCCTGGCTGCTCTCGCTGCTCATCCCCGCTCTCCTCGTCGGCCTCGCCGCGAACGGGGTCAGTCGATTACAGCGCGTGCGGGACATGCTGGAAACCGCCAGTTTCGGCTGGCTCAAACCGTTGGTCGCCAAATCGCGGCGCGCCGATTCCTTTATCCTCGCCTATGTCGTCACGACCCTGGAGCATGAAGGCGCCAACGTCGCCTATGAGGGGATCGTCGAGAACGTCGCGCTCGACGACAATCGCGCGATCGCGATGCTCGTTCTCAGCCGCTGCGACCGGTTCCTCGTGAAGATCACCGCAGGCAGCGTGGAGCGGATCGACACGGCACATGCCCCGATTCCATTGTTGCAGCTAGAAGCGAAGAATTTCGTCAACGTGGCGCTGGAGGTTTTCGAGGACACCGATGCGCCCGACGCCGATGACGGCACTGTGTTTCATTGATCATCCTCTGGGGCGACGTTGCTTCGACAATCGTCGGTTCGCCCTTATTTAAAACTCAAATGCTCACAACGCCCGCCGGAAGGTGAGATTATACCGCACCGCCCCGGTCAGTGGATGCACGCCGTCGTCCAGCGCGTCGACGCCGTGGAAGATCATCCGCGCCGGTCCGCCCCAGACGACGACGTCGCCATGGACGAGGCGGAAGCGGCGGGGCCGGTGGGCGCGGGTGTCGCCGCCCCACAGGAAGATCGCGGGCAGGCCCAGCGAGACCGAGACGATCGGGGCGTCGGTGCGCGCCTCGTCGCGATCCTGGTGCAGGGTCAGGCGGGCGCCGGGCGTATAACGGTTGATCAGGCAGACGTCGGGCGCGAAGTCCGCGTAACCGGCTGCCGCGGCGGCGCGTGCCGCCAGCGCGCGGAATGCCGAAGGCATTGCCGGCCAGGCGCGGCCGCTGTCGGGATCGATACGATCGTAGCGATAGCCGCTGCGATCGCTCACCCAGCCGGCCGTGCCGCAATTGGTCATCGCAACCGACATGCGCCGGCCGCCGGGCGTCTCGAGATGGCGGAACGGCGCGTCCTGTGCCACGGCCCGGATCGCCGTTATCAGCGCATGATCGTCACCGGCCGCGAAGCCGCCGAGCAGCATCGCGCCGTCCTGAAGCGACACGTCACGCGTTTCCTGTGCAAAGAGATCGGTCTGCATCGTATTCCGCTCTACGCCACTTGCGCGAACGCCCGCACCGGAAATGTCCCGAACGCCGCCACCTTGGGCGGCACGGCATAGAAGCGGAAATCGCCGTCCGGCAGCGCGGCGAGATTGGTCATATGTTCGCAGATCAATACGCCCTGCCCCAGCAGCACGCTGTGAACCGGCCGAGCGCCGCCGCCGGTGTCGTCGATATTGTGCGAATCGATGCCGACCAGGCGGGCGCCGGCAGCCGCGAGATGCACAGCGGCGGCTTCGGTCAGAAACGGATGGCCGGTCAGATAGGCATCGGTGCGCCAGTGGCGATCCCAGCCGGTGTGGACCAGCACCGCCTTGCCGACGACGTCGATCCCGGCGAACGCGTCGGCATCAATCGCCAGACCCTGCTCGAACGGCCGGCGGACGACGACGCCCGGCAGATCGGCCATCCGCTCCAGCGCAAGGCCGGCGAGGTCGGTGCCGTCGGCATAACGGTGGAACGGACTGTCGAGATAGGTGCCGGTATTGGCGACCATGTCGATCCGGCCGATATGGAATTCGGTGCCGGGATCGTAGAGCGCGCGCGAGGCCTGACGCGACAGGTAGTCGCAGATGACCGGTCCCGGCACACCCTTGTAAGTCGTCATCCCGGCCTCGATCATGTGGCTGAGATCGATCAGTTGCGCCATCGTGCCGCCTCCCTGTCGCCCGTGGGCAAGGCGCACCGATAGGCACGGGACAGGCAGGACGCCAGCCCGGAGGCGCCGGATCCAGCCCGGCGCCCCGCTTGCGGCGCTAGACCCTGCGGCCGCTGAACAGCTGGAACAAGCCGACGACCAGGGCGACGACCAGCAGGATGTGGATGATGCCGCCGGCGACGTGGAAGGTGAAGCCCAGCAGCCAGAGGATGACGAGGATGACGACGACGGTCCAGAGCATCGAAACGGAACTCCCATTTTCAGGTCCGCGGCGAAGCGCCGGGGGCATGATGATCAAACCGGTCGGGAGAGTAATCGTTCCGGGGTCGTGATGCCGATGATGCGCTACGGGCCGACGCCGTCCACTGCCCCCCGTCCCAGCGCGGGATCGTCGGTGAAGAAGCCGTCGATGCCGGTGGCGAGATAGCGGCGGATTTCGGCGATCGAGCCGGCCGGATTGCGCGCATCGTCACCCGCGCCGTCGCGGAAGTCGGCGGCGAGGAAGCGGTTTTCGGGGCGGAAGGTGTAGGGGATGACGCGCAGGCCGGCGCGGTGCGCGTCGGC
>Ga0068860_100001176_pt1 | contig 28644 bp, 16 predicted proteins | sample KBSSwiS32_FD_66597 | JGI IMG/M metagenome (GOLD analysis project Ga0068860, IMG submission 66597) | Switchgrass rhizosphere microbial communities from Kellogg Biological Station, Michigan, USA - KBS Switchgrass S3-2 | ecosystem: Host-associated > Plants > Roots > Rhizosphere > Soil ... | reverse complement strand
GATACTGATTGGGACGGTAAAGAGAATGGCCGCATGTTTATAATCAATGCGAATGGGGTGGATGAACAATTTATTCCACTACTAAAAATGCAATTAGTCGCCGGAACAAATTTTACTAATGTAAAAGCAGATTCGGCACATTTTATTTTAAATGAAACTGCAGTAAAGCAAGCCGGTATTAAAGATCCAATCGGCAAACGCTTTACGTTATGGCAAACGAAAGGGACAATTATTGGCGTTGTGAAAGATTTTAATTTTCTATCACTGAAACAACCCGTGACACCATTGATATTCCGGGTTGGGCACGCGAACTCACGTATGTTTATTAAGACAACCGGTAAGGACGCGTCGAGTGTAATTGCGGCTGCACAGAAGGTGTGGCGGCAATACATTTCGGAATTTCCGTTTCAATATACATTCGTGGAGGATGATTTTAATGAGATGTACAAAACAGATCAGCACACAGGAATTCTTTTTAACGTATTTGCAGCAGTTGCCATCATCATTTCATGCCTCGGCCTGTTTGGTCTTGCGACCTACACTGCCGAAGTGCGCACAAAAGAAATTGGGATCAGAAAAGTTCTTGGAGCAAGTGTTTTCAGCATTACCAATCTTCTTGCAAAAGAATTTATTTTCCTAATCGTGATTTCATTTGTTATAGCTACACCCGTCGCCTGGTTTGCCATGAATAAATGGTTGGAGAGTTACGCGTATCGCATTCATATTAGCATCTGGATATTTGTGATCACGGCAGTATTAGCAGTGCTGATTGCGGTTCTGACCGTGTCTGTCCAAGCCATTCGTGCGGCCTTGACAAATCCTGTAAAATCGTTGAGAACGGAATAGGAATTGCTAATGGGGTTTCGCAAAAATGTAAAATTTTGTTCATGAATGTGAACCTCTTGAATAACTTATGGATATCTAATAAATACTCCCAGGATACGCGTCACTAAATTCATTCAGACATTTGGAATTGAATCTGAAGAATTGCCTGTAAACGGCTTATTGCTTGTATTTGGAACAGTCTTTGCCTATATTAGGCACACTCAAATACAACAATATGAAAACAGTTAAGAATTCACTTTCTCTCTTTGTTCTTTTACCTGTATTCTTTTTAATTTCCTGCTCCCACAATAACAAATCATCGGGAACGGAAACTTCGAGATTGCAAATAGCACTGACAGACAGCCCATTTCCCAACGCAAAAGAGGTTTGGGTAGATGTCAGGCAGATTGAAATTCTTCAGAACGGTAATGATCAACCGCTGATTCTCGACGGCGCCCACCCGGGCCTGTATAATTTACTTGCATTTACAAACGGAAAGGATACACTTCTTGCAGATGCAACGATCCCGGCCGGAACGATTAGCCAAATCCGACTAGTATTGGGAGACAATAATTATATCGTCACAACCGATGGGCAACAACTGGCTTTAAAAACGCCAAGCGGACAAGAATCTGGTTTGAAAGTCCAGATTCACCAGGACGTTGCCGGCGGAATTTTGTATCGACTGGTTTTGGATTTCGATGCTGGAAAATCTATTGTGAAAGCAGGTAACAGTGGAAATTATCTACTGAAACCAGTCCTGCGAATTTTATCATTAAAACCATCAGGAGGAAATATTCAAGGTGTTGTTGTACCTGATTCGGTTCACACTGCAATTTTTGCAATTTCCGGTGGCGATACAATTGCATCGACCTTTACAAACGGCATTGATGGGAAGTATTTGATCAAGGACGTTCCGGAAGGAAATTACTCACTGTCATTCGTGCCTACTGATACAACTTTTTTACCAGCAACTTCATCAGCGGCAGTTACACTGGGCCAGGTAACGATCGTTGATACAGTTCATCTCCATCAATAAATAATCAAAAAGTAATTGGTCTAACATGAAAATCCCGTCCAAAAAACGGGATTTTCCATTTATGGGAAAATTTAAATTGGAACTTCAAAATCGCCTCAATATGTGAATAAAGATTTTTAAATTTCGAGTATTTTCCTATTGCATTTCCCCTCAGTTTTTTCTACTTTAACAGTTAGTTTTGATCATTTCGACCCTTTGAATAACTAAATAATCCAAACCCATGAAACAATTTTTACTCGGATTATTCATGAGTGTTGTTTTTTTCCCACTTGTCACATCGGCTCAGTTGACAAACGGTGGCACCGATGCATATTTTGGAGTGGATGGTGATACAAGAAACAACTACGTGAAGTACGGAACAACGTCGGGATTAATTCCAACCGATGACTGGTTCTCCGGCATCTCCTCCGGAAAAAATGTAATCGATACATCTAACGCCGCAGTATACTCTGCACTTCTACAAGCCAACGGTAATATTGGTTTTAGCAAGAGAATGTCTGTACCGCTCTATACAAAGATGAATGGAAAGTTATGGCTCGATGCCGTGTATGGAAGAGACTATGTTGCCACGGCTCCGCTTACAGATTCAACTGTTTTCTCAATTGCATCCAAGAATGGAGATAATCCTTCGAATTGGGTTGGAGGTTCATCTAACGTTCCCGATAAAACAGATTTGCTCGACGTATATGCGCATATGCGAAGAGATGGGACGACGGTTCATGACTCTCTTTGGTTTTTTACCGGAGTTTCGACAGTTGGTACATCCGGATCAAGATATTTTGATATTGAACTTTACAAAAAAGATTTTAGCTATAATTCAATAAGCGGTGCATTTTCTACGGCAGGAACCGAGGCCGGTCACACCGAATGGAAATTTGATGCGAGTGGAAACATTACTCAGACGGGCGATATGATCGTCGCTGTAAATTTTACGCCGGGTTCTGCACCAGTAGTTGACCTTCGAATCTGGGTCAGTCAATCAACGTATACTTCTGTTATCCCTGCTTATTTTAATTTCGGGCCCAACTTTGACGGAGCAACACCTGCGTATGGATACGCATCAATTCTATCGAAAGCAGGGGCAACCAATTTCGGTTCCGGTATCTCGAACTTTTCTGCAACACCAGCAAATGATACAACATATGCAACTCCATGGGGAACGGAACAAACAACAAAAGTTTGGGGACAACAATATTTGTCCCTGCAGTTAGTTGAAGTGGGATTGAATCTCACAAGAATCGGGGTCGACCCTGCTTTGTACACAGCGGTTGGATTGAGTCCTTGTGAATCCATGTTCTCTGAAATTTTCTTTAAATCACGTTCATCGAATTCGTTTGTTTCGAATATGCAGGACTTTGTTGCGCCATTGACTTTTTTGCGCGAACCAGTGATGGATTATTCGTTACAGCCCGATACGTTACGCTGTAATAAGTCTGCTGGTGCAATAACAATTACAAACAACAGCACGAACGGATATTACGTTTGGCATACGACGAACGGTAATATCACGGGGGCAAACACAGACAGTTCGCAGATTTCTTTGAATAAACCTGGAACTTATATTGTAGACGCATCTGCGATCATTGGTTGTCCTGTAACGCGCAGGGATACCGTTGTCATCGGACTGGATACTTTCCCGCCTGTGGCTTCTATCATGGCTACCGTCGGTTCAAATTTTTCTTACTTACAACTTTTTGGTGGCGATGTTGCTGCGAGCAGCTATCTAACGCCATTTGGCGGATCACAAGGTCTCCTCTGGGATTGGAGTGGTCCCGTCGCATTTACTTCTACTATCCAGAATCCGGTAAAAGATACTGCGTGGGGCACGTATCAATTGATCGTGACCGAAAAACGAAATGGATGTAAAGACACCGCATACAGGACGTTAAACTATTTTGATTTCGCCGTTCTCGCATCATATTATTTTCAATTGAGCGCGAGTTACAATAACTCCATTGTGAAATTGCAATGGCTGCAACGTGATCCTGGAAATATCAATTATGTTGAAGTGCAAAAATCCATCGATGGATCAACATTCGTGTCAATAGGAAATCCCGATGTTTCGAAAATAAACAATACAACATCTGTATTTAATGATGACAATCCGAATCAGGGGAATAATTATTATAGAATCAAATTTGTAACGAAAACCGGGCAAACGTATTTTTCAAATATTGCTTTGATAAATATTCTTCAGACTAATCAAAAATATAGATTTGTTCCTTCGCTTTCCGGCGACCAGGTTTCGCTGATTGCGAATGCTGATAATAATTATAAGGCAACGGTTGTAGTTTATAATGTGGTCGGTGCAATTTTGAAAATTCAAAATATTAACATGTACAATGGTGAAAACAGGTTCACCATTTATACAAACAAAGAAAATAAATCAGCAGTAAAAATTTGTTCGCTGTTTATCAACGGAAAAGTTGTTTACTCACAAAAATTCTTATTCTAACGATTGTTTGCTGAAATAGTAATTTAAAATCCCGCCAAATGGCGGGATTTTTTTTGTGCAAGGCTGCTATTACGACTCGGGAGCTTACCTGGTAATTTGATTTTGCTCACGGGTTGAAGATCGGGCTGTTCATTTGTCAGAGCTTGCGGTCGTACCCGATCTTAACACGCGTGATATTTAGGGTTAGAAAAGATTTTTAATTGTTTCGTGCGACAGATGCAATTTTAATATTGAAAAGGGAGCGGCTTGCGCCCAAACCGATTTTGCAGCCCTACACCACTGAACCGGAAACTCCCTTTTATCTGCTGCAATATTAAATCATGAAACAGACCACAGGTCGGGGAGAATTCCCGTAAATGGTACCGGTAAAATACCCATTTTGTATTTGGAGGAATGCTTTGCGCCGAATGCTCAGCGTATGGCGCATCGTAAACTAGTTTACGTTAAGCGTTTTGCATTCTGCTTTTCCCGTCCTCCTACAATTACTTTTTCACTTCGAAGAAAACCTTGCTTGTCGCGGGCGTTCCTTTATCTGATATTCCCTCTATCACGATAACATATTTACCTGTTGCGTCGGAGGAATAAAATTCAACATTTGTATTCGAGCCACTCGGGATTTTTAAAGATGGATTCCAGTACAATAGCGTTCTGAAATCAGGCATGCGACTGCCGATTTGTTGCGGGGTCTCATATGTGGGTGAATAGAATTCTCTTTGTTGCTGCAGTCCATCAAAATCCAGGATTACCGATCTCGGATCTAACGCAAAACCATTCATATCTCCTTTATAAGTTTTGCAATCGATGATCCCGAAATAATTTATGTTGCCGAGAAAATATTTTTTCGTTACCACCGCGATGGATTTTATTTTAAAAGGATCATAATCCATGAATTTATTCATATCTAACATCGCCACTCCATCAAGCAACACCAGCGGATCAGTTTGAAACGGCATACGGTTAATCCCGTTCATAACATGCAAATGGAATGAACCGCCGTAATTGACAACATTTACCTCTCTGATATATTCCCTCATTACTTCTTCCATCGATGTAAATCGCGTAAACCGATCGAGTAGATATGCGACATCCGGTTTAATAAAAAATGGCGTTTTGTCTTCTTTGGAGACGTTAAAACTGTCAAGCATTTTTTCATGATAGGCTTGCTGTACTTGTGCGTAAATATTTTTTCTTGTTGATGCGGTCGAGTCAATCGATTGGGTATTGAATGATGGAAGTAGAAGATTTGTATACGTTGACGAGAACGGGGAAACAAAATTAATTACCGCATTCGAATCTGCAGATTGCAAAATAAATTCTCTGGTTCCAAATGAATTTTTTATTTCAAAATTCGCAACTCCTTCCGCATCGGATAGGGACGACCAAAATTTTGTGTCAGAACCTGGAATTGAAAGAAACACGGGTGCTCGTTCCAGGAGCCTGCCGTTGCGCTTATCAGTAATTCGCGCTGAAATAATTTCACCATTGTATTCAGGTGCAAATTGCCAAACCGGTTTTTGCATTTGAAGGATGTCGGTCCACTTAAACCGTCTCCACCCTTGTGTTAACATCAAGTCATCCATTGCCGTCTCCCGCCCCTCGTTATTTTCAAAATACCAGGATGCCGATTCGACATACCCGGTTAGATCAGAACTGAGCAGCAAGTAATTTTGAATATTCATTTCGTCTGGTTGTTGCAATGAATCCACCTTATAAATTGCTGCGGACAGGTGTGCCGTCGTATTATTTTCTTCACCGCTAGATTTGATATTAATCGTGATTTTCTTTCTGCGCTCGTAACTGCTTGCGTCCGCTATGGCGTCAATTCTGAATTTATTTTTTGGGAAAATAAAGTACAGCCTTTCACAAACAGGTTGATTATTCTCGAATAAGGTCAGCTGAGTGACACCTTCATCCAACGAATTTTTATCAATTGAAAATTCTCCGTGATTGTTTACCATTTGAATCAATGCAGCAGCCTTTACTATTCCCCGGGTGTGTGCAAAAAGATAAACTGTATTGTTTGACTTGTGTTTTGCTTCAATTTGAATTAATAACTTTTCGTTATTATCTCCGGTAACTTTCATCACAAATCCATTGTCTGTCGAGGCAGGCAATTCCTTTTCTACGTTTTTCCCGTTGTCTAGAATAATGTGTGCAATGTATTTGTGAGAAGTAGCCGGCGTCAATTGGAAGTGACCCATTCCCATTTTTTTGGTTTCGAAATGTGCGACCGTATCGGTCCCATCAGTGACGAAACCTTTTCCATCCATTCCTTTACCAAATGGATCAGTAATATGAATTGCGATTTTACTTTCGATGCCATCAACCAAATTGCCACTTTCCGGAAATATGCCGAAATCATAATTGTCTTTTGTTATTGTTACACTATCCCGGCTTTTTTGTTGCACATTGATAATGCCAATTATTTTTTCGAAAAAGAAATGCTCATCAAAATTCCGCATCCATTGCGTATAACAACGGAGTTTATAATAGCCGGTAGGTAAGGAAAACGGAATCATAAACGAGCCACCGCCATCATTCTTTTCAAGAGAGATCATGGTCTGCATAAGTGGTTTATTGTCCGCACCAACTAGTTCTAAGTATGCGATTTCACTTAATTTGAGGGGACGATGATAACTTCCATCGACGTAATAGACTTTCAACCAGGCAATCTCGCCAGGTGCATATATATTTTTATCCGTGTGTACATATAACTTTTCCTGCAGGTGAGTTCTGCGCCAATTGTTCAATGCAATTTCCGGTGTTGCGGAATTTTGCTGCGCATGCACTTCGACAATCAGCACAATCATTAAAAAAATAATATGCAATCCGGATTTGATCATAGATTCTATTTCTTTATGGCCAAAACGATGGCTTAACTGTTGTTCCGTTTAGCGTGCAATCAACACACCGCGCATCAGCCGCAACAAAATTGATGATATACCCATTGGGTGGCGGATCAGACGGATTTCGATCCCTGTATTCAACGGGCAATATGATTGGCGTTACCCCATCCTGCGCAAAGTTGTTCTGCTTGATAAGGTCCCGATTATTATCTTCGGTGATTAAATAGCAGCCAGAGGAATAGTTCCAGCCCCCGACTTCATCGGCCGTTAAAAAAGTTCTTTTTTCCTGCGAGGGGCAAATGCTCACGAATCCAATCACAATTTCATTAGGGTTAGAGGTTTGATGAATGTTACCCTGCAATTCAGTCGGCTGCGCATCGAATACACCCCCCAGTTGTTCCGAATTTTTTTTCATTTTCTCCATGAATTCAAAAGCGTCTTTTGATAAAGCAAACTGGCGGACATTGGTGCTGTACAAAACGCTTAATTTTTGTGATCCACTTTCAATTACTCTTATGGGCGAAGAAATCGTATCGATGGCATATTTCACTGACGATCCTATCAAGATTTGATTCGACGTGTCGGAACGGAAACACTTCCATCGTGAGCTGTCGCGTTTGTAATAGATAACCTGATCCACATAAGTTACCCAATATGGATCGTTCGGTGCATCGTATTTGCAGTTCGGTGCCCAATCAGAATGGAATTCCCAGGTTTCGGTATAATCCCAAAGGAAATATTTTGCGAGACCTTGTGGATCATGCGTGTTTACAAAAAGATGTAATCCGTCCGATTCTTTTGTCCACGAAACGCTGTCAATGGGTGGATTTGAATTCACGCCAACAAAATCAGAAAGGTATTCGCGGCCATTGGACGCAATTCGTAACCTGTATTTTTGATTCACATCTAAATTCAAATCATTAGCCTGGTAGTTTCCCGGATTTACTTCCGCAAAAAAAAGATTTCCCCCGCTTTCATTTTGCAATGAAACGAGCGCACCGGCTTCAATCACTCTTCTGCCATCTGATAATTGTGTGGTTCGCGACAATCGAATTGTTGTATTTCCCAATCCACTATTAATTGCACCTTCAACTACCAGGTAACCGAGGTTTGGTGAACTCACAGGAGAGATGTACGGCTCCTTACAGGTGAAGAAAATAAAAGACAATATGATGATAAATAATTTTTTCATTGATGTTCTTTAGAACCTGATATTAAAATTCACATAAGGAATCGCACTGCCGAAAATTGACAATTTGTACCCGTTGATACTTCCATTCTCGGTAATGTAGTAAACAGAATATGCATTTTTTCTTCCCGTTAAATTATATACACCAATCGACCATGAATTATGTGTCTTCTGGTATGTTTTGTGATTTCCTTCAATGTTCATTGAAAAATCAGCCCTGAAATAATCCGGTATGCGGTACGCATTTCTATCCGCATACAGCGTTCGTGCACCATTTGCAAAATAATATCTTCCAATTGGCAGTGTAATTGGCCGGCCAGTACTGTATGTTACATTGAGTGAAACACTAAATCGATGATTGATTTTGTAATTGCCAATCACCGTGAAATCGTTTGGCTTATCGTAGTTAGCAGGATAGTAAGCTCCCTTGTTGATGATCGATCCTTGTGTCGAATCATCCATTTTTAGAAACACTCTTGACCATGTGTAACTGATCCATCCGTTCAATTTTCCGCTGGTTTTTTTCAGTAGGAATTCTACTCCATATGCTTTTCCTTTCGTTGCAACGACGTCAGTTTCGAGGTGATGGTTCATCACGAGTTCTGCGCCACTTCGATAATCGAGATAGTCTTTTATTCTCTTATAATATACCTCGATGGATGTTTCAATTGTATTTGATTTAAAGTTCCTGTAAAGTCCGAAAGAAACCTGGTCACCCCTTTGGGGCTTGATATTCGCATCACTCAACTTCCAGATATCTGTTGGTGCCATTGCCGTTGTATTTGATATCAGGTGTATGTATTGCGCCTGTGTGTTGTAACTTCCTTTGATTGAAAAATTATCGTTGAACGCATAACGTAACGATGCGCGTATTTCAGGTGCCGAATAGGTTTGAATGACTTTTCCGGCTGAATATGTTTTTGTTCCCGTTTGATTTTCCGGAGTTTTAGGAATGCCGGGTGGATAGATGTTTTCAGTTTGAGGTCCAAGATCATTATACATAGAATACCGGAAACCTACTTCTGCGGAAAGCTTCGACGTGATTGTATAACGGTCACTGACAAACGCAGCGGATTCAAGGGCTTGTTCGGGATCAATAGTGTCGGGTTGTACAACAGATTCTTTGCTCATCGGCAAATACGATCCAGGATGAAGTTTATAATATATTCCACTCACCCCAAATTCAAGTGTATGCTTATTGTTGAGATAATAGGTAAATATCGCTTTGAAATTCGATTGATTGATATCGAATCCAAGTTTGTATGCAAATGCCGGGAACTGATCGCTAGAGATATTATATTCATAACGATCATAACCACCTATGAAAACCGCTGTAAGTTTATTACTAAAAACATGTTTCCATTTCAGTGAAATGTTTGCGTTGCCATATTTATAAATGGTATCGCTATTCAGATTGAAGCGGTCGCTGCTGAAATATCCGGTGAAGTAAATAGTATTTTTTTTATTCAATTGACTCGTAATACCGGCATTGATATCATAAAAAGAGGCGCGACTGTTTTTATATTGATCGGGCAAGAGGTTCAGCAACCAGTTTGCATACGTCGTTCTGCCGCCGAGTATAAAAGATGTGTTGTCTTTAATAAGCGGTCCTTCGATGTTAAGCCTGCTTGTAAGTACGCCAATGCCCGCGGAGCCTGAAAATTCTTTTTTATTTCCCTCGCGGCCATTGATGTTTAGTACGGATGAAAGTCTGCCTCCATAACGGGCAGGGATACTGCTTTTAAACAGTTCGACATCTTTTACAATTTCAGGGTTCAATGCGGAAAACATTCCGAAAAAATGCGATGGATTATAAATCGTCATCTCATTGAACAATATCAGGTTTTGATCTGGCGAGCCGCCGCGAACATTTAAACCAGTGCTTGCTTCGCCAACTGTTTTGACACCAGGCAATGCAGTGACTGATCTCAAGATGTCGGGCTCTCCAAATACAACGGGCATTTGCTTTATCGCGCTGATATCAATTTTTTGCAAGCCCATTTGCGGATTTCGAATATTACTCAATTTTTGCGCCGTGATAGTTACATTGCGTAACACCATAACAAGACTTTCCACTTCAATATTCATTTTGCCGTCGCTCTGCAGCTGTATATGCCTCGTCGATTCCCGGATGGCAATTCCCTCTATCAAAAGCGTGTGACGTCCTTTTGGAAGATTAAGCGAAAAATATCCGTACTGATCCGTCACAACTCCCGTTCTCAAAGCTTCAACAGAAATTGATGCGCCTGATACAGGCTCACCCGTTTTGATATCCGTTACATATCCTGCCACAGTAGCACGATTCGACTTTTGATCATTTGGACCACGCGTTCCAATTTCAATGAGTTTATCAGGGACGACCGCAGGATGCAGATTTTTTAATAAAGGCGTTTTCGTTTTTTGTTTCGTAACGATTGAGTCGCCCGTAATTTGTTTGATTGGATTTATTTGAGAAGGTTTTGTTGGCCTGGCAACACCAAGCTTTACTCCTTTTGTGATATAAACATTCTCGTCATCCACGTAATAATTAAAGTCAGTACCTGCAAAGGCCTGTGCTATTACTTTATCGAGTGGTTGTGCAGTAACTGTCAGATTAATTTGAACGCTGTCGACAAGAGCGGGATCAAAATAGAAATGCAGGCCCGTTTGCTTCTCAAGTTCGGAAACAAATCGCTCCATATTGACATGGTGGAAATCTGCTGTGATAAGTGCAGGATTTTTTTTCTGTCCAACGACAATGCTTACACTAAGGCAGAAAATTCCCAATAAGATGAATGACGAAAAGCATTTCTTCATAAACAATCACAGTGTATCATAATAGGCAGCAACATCCACAAGAAAGCCTTCGGGATTTTGTTTGAAATCAAGTTTCCTGCTATTGATAAAATCCTCTTTTTCTTTCGAATGATTTTTTAATGCCTTGCCGATATCATTTTTACCCGACACTTGCACATATCCATTCGGCGTTCTCACATAGTAATAATTTTTTTGAACGATAAATCTCAAAATACCTTCAGTGATGTCTGTCCGTTGTTGCAACGTTTTGACTGTTTTTTTTAAAACTGCAGTTTTTCCCTTATAGAGCTGTTCATAAAATCCTGGAGTCAACATTTCCTTCGGATCAAATTTTTGTATCCGGATGAAGGAATGATTCTGTATGTTGAAACCATCAATTTTTTCATTTAGCAGTTGCACCGCATCGTTGTTGTACCAAATCACAAGCAGATCGCGGAGTTCATCAAATTTCATGAAAATATTTTCATACAAAACACCGTCGTAGATTATTGATCCGCTAACAGAATCTTTGAAACCAAAATATGGACTTCCTTCCTGGAAATTAAAATTGTATTCGTCGTACTCTGAGCCATTATAAAGCCCCGCCGAGTTTTGCATTTTTTGGTGGTAAACATTAATCGCACTCCGAATGGCGATATCGATAAACGCACTATCGCTTTGTTGATTTTGCGCCGATAGGGCAGAAGTGAGTGATAAGGTTGCAATCGTCAGATAAAAACTGGGAGTTTTCAGTTTCATGTATCAACAATATATGCGTAAATTAGGAATTTGCCTCAATTTATTCACCCACTCATCAAGTAAGTTGACAGAGGATGGATCCTGTTTGGTTAGGAGTATTTAGACAAAGATTTGTAGAGCAATGTTGCATTGTAATTAAACGATGAAGTAACATTTCTTGTCAGTTCGCAGCTTGTTGGAACCGGTTTCGCACAAAAACACAAAGGCGCAAAGAAAGTTCTTTGCGCCTTTGTGCGAAATTGGACTTTGACCTGGGTGACTTGTAAATTTAATTGTCGAATTTTACTTTCTTTACTTTGCTTCGTTTTTAACCCGTCTTTCTATTCTATCGGGGTTAATATAAATCTGGAACCCGATTGCCAACACCAAATCACTCGATGTCACACTGGATCCGAATCCAACGATCCCCTGATATTTAAGCAAGGTTTCAAATCCAATGTTTGGTGATATAAAATACGCGTAACCTGGTCCGAATCCGAGGCCCAGCCCATTTGTACTAGTGCCGACAGCTGGATTATGCCCTTCAATACCGGCATTTGCTTCGATGAAGAATCTTCCATGTCGCAAAAGGTTAATTGCAGAATCGTTAAAATAAAGCCTGGCCAGCGGCCCAATGCCATAATCTACTGAAGTGCCAGCGTCTTTTGCAGTCGACAAATCAAAATGCAGATAAGCGCCGACTGCAAAATTATTTTTGATAAACCATGCGGCTTTTGGGTCGATAGTAAAACTAAAATTGCTTCCTGAATTTAAGCTTAAGTCGAGATGTGAAATGTCACTGCCAACCATAACTGTCCCCTGTTGAAGTTGTGCCCGCACGAGGGAGAAAGATGCAAAAAACAAACTTGCACACAACACAAATACCTTTCTTCTCATAAAATTTATTTTTTGTGAAAGAGCTCATTTGGTGATACGGTGCATAAATCATGCCCTGACATAGATTGCTCCGCTACTTTCTTTTGTACAGCCAAACGAGCTCTCTCAATTTATTTTGAACGTCGTTATTGAATTGTCCGGGAAGAAGGCGCCATCGCCAATTATTTTCTGTTGCAGAAGGTATATTCATCCTCGCGTGTTCGTCGAGGTTTAGTAAGTCCTGCATAGGAACAATCACCATTTTGCTTATTGAGCTATAAGCGAGTTGGATTAATTCGTAGGTAATAGTATTTTCTGAAATATTGTTACCGCAATATTGTGACACCCTTTTTTTTGTTGCCTCATCGATATTTTGCCTGAACCATCCACGGGTTGTATTATTATCGTGTGTGCCGGTGTAGACAATAAAGTTGTGTCCAAAATTGTGTGGAATATATTCCGAGTCGGGCATGTTTTCATCAAACGCAAATTGAAGAACTTTCATTCCCGGGAAATTAAACTCTTCGCGTAATGTGGTGACATCTTCATTGATTTCGCCCAGATCTTCTGCAATAAACGGTAACTCTCCAAGTTGTTCTTTGACTGAATTAAAAAAATCTGCACCCGGCCCTTGCTTCCATGAACCTTTGGAAGCCGTGGTATGGCCAGCCGGAACTTCCCAGTAAGCAATAAATGCGCGGAAATGGTCGAGGCGAATCAAATCGAAGAGCTCTTTGTTCCTTCGGAATCTTTCGATCCACCATTTGTAATTATTCTCCTTTAAAACGTCCCATTTGAAAACGGGCATGCCCCAAAGCTGGCCAGTATCGCTAAACGCATCTGGTGGCGTTCCCGCAACGCCAACCAACTTTCCTTCTTCGTCAAGATTAAACATCTTGGCATTTGCCCAAGTATCGGCGGAGTCATAACTCACGTAGATGGGCAGGTCGCCCATTAATTGCAAGCCTTTGCCATTACAAAATTCTTTGAGTTCGCGCCATTGTTTGTTAAATATGAATTGCAGAAATTTTGTTTTTTTGATTTCGTCCTTGTGTTCGTCGGCAAATCTTTCTAATGACGTTTTATCTCTCATGCGAAGTTCGGCAGGCCACTGAAACCAGGGTTTGCCATCCTGTTGATTTTTTATCACAACATACTTTGCATAGTCATCGAGCCAATAGTTTTCCTTTATGCAAAAATCTTCAAATGACTTCCGCAAAATATTCTTTTTACTTTTTTTGATATTTGCCCAAACCTTCCTGAACATTTCGTCACGATTCCTGATGACTGCGTCAAAATCAATTCTGGCCAGCTGCGGAAGTTGAAGTTGCTCGAGATCTTTATCACTAAGAAGTCCGTCACGCACCAGGAATTCCGGGCTGATCAAGAGCGTATTCCCCGCACAACTTGAGATCGAACTATATGGAGAATAGCCTTGCGCGCTATCGACGGGATTCAACGGAAGCATTTGCCAGATGGTTTGATTGCAATTGCTCAAAGCCTCGGCAAAGGCAAAAGCTTCCGGTCCAAAATCACCAATCCCAAACTTCGACGAGAGCGAAGTCGAATGCAATAAGATACCGGCACATCTTCCACTGTCGGTTGAATGTAACTTCAGGATGCACAGCGAAAGGGATTTTGAGAAATGATTTAAATTGATCTCATTGCCTAATTGTTTCTCGCTGTGAATCAAAACATCTTGCGCTTTCACTCTTAGGTTTTTTGGCAGTGTGATGCGCGTGTCTTTCCAGTCAACGTTCAATATTCCAGTTTGCTGCTGGCCGCATAATTCGGCAAGATGCAGAGGTATCGCCAGTATGATGCATTCCTGTTTGTATTTCCTCGCAAATGCGAAGACAAAGTCGCTATAAGTTCCCTTCACCTGTAACGGAATATATTCCGCGTGAGAAAAAAAGTCTGGCTGCTGCCTCCTCAATTCCAGTAATTCGTGCGTCAGCCATAATTTTATTTTACCATTGTAGCGATTTTCCCAGAGTCGTGAAATGAATCCTTCCTGTTCTCTTTCATTCAAAATTTCATTAAGCCATTGCGCACGCGTTTGATAGTCGACGGGGCGGCGGTTATCGGGATCAACAAAATTCAAATCCCACAATTCAGTTCCCTGGTAAATATCCGGAACACCGGGGCAAACCAGTTTTAGAATGAGCTGTCCCAGCGAATTCATAATTCCGAAATCAACAACGCGTTGATGAAATGCAGAAAATGATTTCCAAAACTCTTTTTCTTTGTCGAGAAGATTTCGGGCGAAACTAATTGTAGTCTGTTCATACGCTTCATTTGGATTTTCCCAATCAGAATTTATTTTTTCTTCGCGGAGCGATTTTTGTAAATAGTCTGAGAATCTTTGCACGAAATCCTGATCCGGCATTCCGGGCATCGGGTAGGAGCCAAGCAGCATCTGGTACATATCATATTCATCATTTGCATCCGGATTATTTTCTTGTTTGATGGTTGCATTCAGCTGTTGCCAATACTGAACCATTTCGGCCCATTCGCCGGGAATGTCAGAAATCACGTTTAATCTTGCCCTGATATCTTCGCCTTTTTTTGTATCATGCGTGGAGGTAGCGTTCTGCGTGAGGTGCCATTGTTGTTGACGCCTTATCATGGCCTGGTGAAATTCAAATGGCGTAGTGCCGAATGAGCCCGGATGATCACCGACTTCATTGTGCGCAACGAAGCGACTATAAGAATACATCAAGGTGTCTTCAACTCCCTTTGCCATTAAGGGCCCGGTTAACTGCATGCACCGCTGATAAAAATGGGAGAGCTTATTGTTATAGTCATGATTTCCTTCATAAGGTTTTTTAAAAAATAGTTTTTCCAGCACTTCAACGGCGTGCCACTTCGCAATTCCATTCCGCTTTACATTGGCCAGGATATTTCCGATAGCTTGCGCCTCATCATCCTGCAGTGGAAATTTATTTCCGTAGAAACGATAAACCGGGCACTCGATCAGGAACTCCGCAATAGCTGATTTCAGATCTGAAGGATATATTGACGAAATCAGTTTTCTATCCGTGAAACTTAACAGCAATTCATAGAGATTATCCAACTCACCATGCATATACCGGTAAAGGATTTGAGATTTTTTTTTAGGCGATTCGTCTTCCTGTGAATTGTAATCCCCGATAAAGTCTTCGTATAGTTCAGTAAAATGGGCTTCGTTCCTTTTGTTCGTGAAAAGGTTATTCACCGACGCAAGAAAATCATATCCGGTGCTGCCTGCTATTTTCCATTGTGCTGGAAGGGGTTCGTTTTGCTGCAGAATTTTTTCAACGGTAATGTATGTACGTTCATTTGTTGAAGTAATCAATTGTTCCAGGTAAGCAGTCGGATCATAAAGTCCATCAACATGATCAACACGCAGGCCGCGGAAAAATTCTTTATCTACTAATGAAAAAATACTTTGGTGGTAGTCCTCAAATACATTTCTATCCTGCGTGTTTAGACAAATCAAACCATTTACAGTAAAGAAACGCCGATAGTTGATTTCAGTATCGGACTGCTGCCAATGACACAATCGATAATATTGTTTATCGATAATCGTCCTGAGGACGGGATGGTCAGAATTTATTTTGTCTAAACCATCCTGATCGTCCGGTACAAGAAGCTGATCCGTCGAGGCACGATTTATCGGGAAGTTTAAATCAAAGTAATTCAGAAAAATTTTTCCATTTTGCCGAATCAATTTTAAATCTCCTTTCTCTACTGTTTTGTCGAGCGTGGCGCCCAGGAAGGGGGCCATAATTTTCCCATCAAATTTTTTATGATTCCAGTCAATATCAAAATAAGTTGAGAACCGCGACTGTGGCCCGTTTTCGAGAACATCCATCAGCCATGCATTGTCATGCTGATATGCCATATGATTGGGTACGATATCCTGCAACCAGCCAATGCCCGCTTCGTTCAGTTTAATTTCAATATTTTTTAATTGTTTGATTGTGCCTATTTCGGGGTTAATTACGTGTGGATCTGTTCCGTCGTATCCATGATTGCTACCTGGAACTGCTTTAAATATTGGTGAAGCATAAATTGTTTTAATTCCAATTTTTTGCAAATACGGAATTATCTTTTCGAAAGCAGAGAAGGTAAAATCTTTATGGAATTGGATTCGATATGTGCTCACTGGATTATACAACATCACTTTTCTTTTTCAGAGGCTGTTTCAGCAGAATAACAGATCTTCCCGGAACTTCTACAACCTCATTTGCTTTATATGTTTGTGTTTCTTCGTCTGCTATAGCCGTACATGTATCAAGAATTTTAATCCAGGTGAGGCCGAATCTTTTTCCCGGAAGCTTGAATTTGAGAGAATCATGATAGGCATTGAAGATGATATAAAAATCATCATCAACAACTTTCTCACCCAGATCTCCAACTGCATGAATCCCTTTTCCATTCATGTAAAGCGCCAGCGATTTCGCAAAACCATGATTCCAGTTTTCCTCGTTCATTTCATTGCCATTGACATCAAACCATGCTATGTCATGCAAGCCTACGCCTTTGATGCGCTGGCCCTTGAACCATCTTCTTCTGCAAAACAGAGGATGCTTTTTTCTCAGCTCAATGAGTTTCCGCGTGAAGGACAGTAATTCTTTATCAGCATGTACCCAATCAAGCCAGGATATTTCATTGTCCTGACAGTAGGCGTTGTTGTTACCTTTCTGCGTTCGTCCAAACTCATCGCCTGCGACAATCATGGGTACGCCTTGCGACAAAAAAATGGTTGTAAGGAAATTCCTTTTCTGAAGATTTCTGAGCTGAATAATGTTCTGATCATTCGTTTCACCTTCGGCACCACAGTTCCACGACCGGTTGTGACTTTCACCATCGTTATTATTTTCGAGGTTGGCTTCATTGTGCTTGTCATTATATGAAACAAGATCATTTAACGTGAAGCCATCGTGTGCGCAAATGAAATTGATGCTGGCAGTTGGGAGGCGATAATCTTCTTTGTACAAGTCCGAACTTCCGGTGAGACGCTCCGCGAATTCACCTAATACACTATCTGCACCGCGCCAAAAATCTCTCATGCAGTCGCGATACTTTCCGTTCCATTCCGCCCAACCGGGAGGGAATTTACCGACCTGGTAGCCGCCTTCGCCAATATCCCAGGGCTCAGCAATAAGTTTTGATTGTGAAATAACGGGATCCTGGTGAATGATATCGAAGAATGCACTGAGCCGGTCTACTTCATGGAGCTCACGGGCAAGGGTAGCCGCTAAATCGAAACGAAAACCGTCTATATGCATTTCAAGCACCCAATAGCGCAGACTGTCCATGATAAGTCGCAATGCGTTTGGCATTCGCGCATTCAGTGTGTTACCTGTGCCGGTATAATCCATGTAATATCGTTTGTCTTCTGCCAGGCGATAATAAGCCGCATTATCAATTCCCCGGAATGAAAGAGTAGGCCCCATTTGGTTGCCTTCTGCCGTATGATTGTAAACGACATCAAGAATTACCTCAATTCCCGCTTTATGAAGCGCTTTAACCATATGCTTGAATTCAAAAATTTGCTCTGCACTTGTTTTTGCGCTTGCGTACCTCATTTCCGGTGCAAAAAAATTGATCGTGTTATAACCCCAGTAATTCGTCAGCCCTTTTTCTTCTAAAAAATGATCATTTAGAAAATGATGGACGGGCATTAATTCAATCGCAGTAATGCCCATTTTTTTCAGATAGTCAATTGTCAGAGGATGACCAATGGCCGCATAGGTTCCGCGGATTTCTTCAGGTAGATCCGGATGCAGCTTAGTAAATCCTCTTACATGTGCTTCATAAATTATCGTGAGGTGATATGGAATTTTTGGAAATCGATCATCTTCCCAATCAAAATGCGAATCAATCACAACACTTTTGTAATTGTAAGGAGCACTATCCTCGTCATTAAAACTTAGATCTTGTGCAGGGTCATCGAGATGATATCCAAACAAAGCTTTGTTCCATTTCGTGGTGCCGGCTATTCCTTTTGCATACGGATCGATCAACAATTTGTTTGGATTGAAACGGTGACCATTTTCCGGTTCGTAAGGACCATACACGCGATACCCATAAAGTTGTCCAACCTTCAACCCCGGAATATATACATGCCAGATATGATTGGATCGTTCGAATATTTTTATCCTGCTTGACTCCGGTGAATTTTCCGAATCAAACAAACAAAGTTCTACATCGGTGGCATTTTCTGAAAACAGCGCAAAGTTTACGCCATCGCCATCCCATGTTGCACCGAGGGGAAAAGGGCTGCCGGGATATAGTTTCATAAGTCAATTGTTGTTTTTGAGTGAATATTGTTTATGCAATTTCAATACCGAGAGTGAGCAGATGACAGTTGCCGCGCTCATGATCTATCTTGCACCGAGTCTGTTATCTCCTCGCAGTCAAGTATCCGTTTTCATACACAACAACAGACAACGGCTTAATGACTATTTGTTCATTTGCATGCACAATATCTGGTAGTGTCTCATCATGTTGCTTATCGGAGAGACACCAATGCGCATCATTTGAGTCAACAAGTTTGTTCCATGATTGCGCAATCGTTGATACTATCCAGTTTGCATTTGATGTTTCGGAAAAATTAAAAATTGTGACGAGATAATTAAGCTGATCGTTTGAGCGACGATATAAGATCAACATATCGTCCATAAAACTCATCCAGAGATCATTCTTATCGAAATTTTTTAAAACGGGACTTTGTTTTCTGAGATGGATAAAATACTTATACCATTTCAAAATCAGTCCATGTTTTTCGCCAGCTTCTTTGTGCCACTGCAATTTGGATTGAAGAAATGTTTTCTCATCTTGCGGATCAGCAGGCTCACTATCCCAGCCGAAATGCTCAAATTCTTTTTTTCTTCCTTCCCTGACTGCGCTGATCAAATCTTTATCTGAATGATCGACAAAGTAGAGAAACGGAGTATCTTCTCCATATTCTTCACCCATAAATAGCATCGGAATATAAGGGGCCAATAATAGTCCTGCCGATGCGATTTTGATTTTTTCGAACGGCACCAAAGAGGCGAGGCGGTCACCTGTAACGCGATTCCCTGCCTGGTCATGGTTTTCTATAAACGCAACGAAATTATCTCCACTTATACCGGACGATGACGCTCCATATTTTCTTTTCCGAAAATTTACATACTCACCGCTGTGCACGAACCCTTCTTTGTATGCCTTTGCGAGCTGCTCAATTTCGCCGAAATCCGCATATAATTTTCTTCCCCGCTCGCGATCCAACAGGATATACAATGCATGATGAAAGTCGTCCAGCCATTGTGAGGTAAACTGGTAACCACCGGTGTCAAATGTCCCGATCACTTTAGGATCATTCAGATCACTCTCTGCAATCGTATAGAAGTGTCTTCCCAATTTTTGTTCAGCAGCATAAATTTTTTTGTGCATCAGCTGCCAAAAATGCAAGGCACCCGCATCATGTATGCCGTGAATCGCATCGAAGCGCAGTCCATCAATATGATAATGTTCGAACCAAAATGTTGCGTTGTCCGAAAAATAATCCCGCACACCGTCACTGTATTGTCCATCGAAATTAATGGCTTGTCCCCACGGTGTTTTATAAGCATCGCTAAAGTACGGTGCAAATTTTGCAAAATAATTGCCTTCCGGTCCTAAATGATTATACACTACATCCAAAAAAACGGCGATATTTTTTTGATGACATACATCGACCAGTTTCTTCAAAGCTTCCGGGCCACCATAACTATTTTGTACCGCGTATGGATAGACGCCATCATATCCCCAATTTCTTTGACCCGGAAACTGTGCAACCGGCATCAATTGTATCGCACTAACTCCGGTTTCGATAAGATGATCCAGCTTTGTAATGATTGATTCGAAACTTCCTTCCTTTGTAAAAGTGCCCACGTGTAGTTCATAAAGGATGAGTTCCGCAAATGGAATTCCTCTCCAGTTTTTATCGTTCCATTGATAAGCATTGTGGTCAATGATCTGCGATGGTCCGTGAACGCCTTCAGGCTGAAATTGTGAAGCAGGATCCGGCGTATCAATCTCATCATCACCCGGAATAAAAAAATATCTTTCACCTGGTAATGCAGTTGCTTCAACAGTAAAGTACCCGGAAACGTTCGGCTGCATGGGAATTTTTCGATCTTCAGGATGCACAATATGAAGTGTCATCTTTTTTTTCAAAGGGGCCCAGACAGTAAATTTGGTTTTATTATTTCCGAGATAGTGTGCACCTGCTTTCATAAGAAGTTTTATTCAAGCTGGATTATCATTCCTTCATCGCCAGCCAGACTGATTGTGTTTTCAACTTTAGTGCCAACGATTTCTGGTGACGTTGCAATCGCAATAACTCCGCGATATGGATATTGCTTGGGCAAATAATAAGATGGCCGATGCGAAAAATTCAACACAATTAAAAATTTTTCTGAGCCTTGCGCATGTCGTGTATATGAAATCACCTGCGAGTCGCTGTATACAGGCGCGTAATTTCCCGATTGAAGCGAAACGTTTGATTGGCGAAGTGTGATGAGTTCTTTATACAGCGTAAGCATTGAATAAGCATCACTTTTTTCCACTTCTACATTTACGCGTTGGTAAGCTTTGTCGACGCGTAGCCACGGCGTCCCACTTGTAAATCCTGCTTTCGGTTTCTTTTCCCATTGCATGGGCGTGCGGCCAGGATCGCGGGTGAGATTTTTTTCCGGCATATTGAGTCCCTGCGGATCTTTCACTTCATTAAATGGGATTGGAACATCTGTCATACCAATTTCATCACCATAATAGATTGTAGGTGTTCCGCGTAGTGTGAGTAAGAGCATCGCGGCAATTTTTGCCTGCTGCAAACCAACGCGACTGGTTATGCGCGGTTGATCATGATTTCCCAATACCCAATTGGGCCATCCGTTTGCCGGGAGCAGTCCTTCGTATTTGTCAACAGCTGCTGCAATCTTTGCTGCGTCCCAGGGCAGCGCAATCAGCATAAAATTAAATGGCAGGTGAACGCCTCTGTTTTCCGCCGTTCCATAATACGCAATCATTCTATCAACCGGGAGATATATTTCTCCGATCATCATTCTCTCACGATAATCATCTAAAAGATTTCGCATTTTCTGAACGATATAGTGGACCTCCGGCTGATCCGTTGAATAAGCGGGCAAGAGTGAGTCGTATGTCAACATATTTTCCCGGTAATCGGGATTGGATGGATTATCCCTGAACTGATCATCTTTTATCAAATGCCACATGACGTCCACACGAAATCCATCGACGCCTTTGTCGAGCCAAAAACGCATTATCTCCAACATTGCGTCCAACACCTTTGGATTTTTATAATTGAGATCGGGTTGTTGTTTGAGAAATGCGTGATAATAATATTGATTTGTTTTTTCATCCCATTCCCATGCGCTGCCACCAAATACACTTAGCCAATTGTTCGGAGCGCTGCCATCAGGTTTTGCATCGCGCCATATGTACCAGTTTCTTTTTGGATTATCGCGGGATGATCTGGATTCAATAAACCATGGATGTTGATCGGAACTATGATTCGGGACGAGGTCGATGATCAATTTCATTTTTCGTGAATGAATCTCCTTCAACAAATCATCGAAATCCATCAGCGATCCGAAGATTGGATCGATATTTTTGTAGTCTGAAATATCATATCCAAAATCGGCCATCGGGGAAGTAAAAACCGGCGAAACCCAAATAGCGTTGATGCCAAGCCATTGCAAATAATCGAGACGCTGAATAATTCCGCGCAAATCACCGATGCCGTCACCATTGCTATCCTGGAATGAGCGGGGATACACCTGGTAAATGATTCCGGTTTGCCACCAGCAGAGATTTTTTAGCGCATGCATGCGGAGAATTTTTTTGCAAAAACTGCGCCCTTGGAATGGTAGGTTTTGTTTCACACAAAGACACAAAGTGCCATAAGATGCACGGAGAACCGAGGTACTTTGTGCCTTTGTGTGAAACAAATCTTAAAATAAAGCTGTGCAACCTTTTTCCCAAGGTCCAGTTTATTTGGAACAGCGTTTGATGTAAGAGAGATGGAGATTGATTGCCAATTGAATTGTGATATGCAGAAAGTGAGTGTAATACTTGATAAGAAGCAAGATAAGGTGTACAAAATTTCGCCATGGGCGTCATTAGGTGATGCGATGGGCTTGATGAATAGCAGAAACGTAGAGTGTCTTGTCGTCAAAGACGATAATGATTTATTTTTTGGCCTGGTCACGGAGCATGATATCGCCCGGAGAACATGGATGTCAGAACGTTTACTTTCGAATACCACAGTTCAACAAATTGTCAATACTCATTTTCCCTTTGTTGATGTAAATGATACGGTAGAGCACTGTATGCAATTGATGAAGCGTTTCAGCATCCGCTATTTGCCGGTGTTCGATGTCCGGTCCTTTAAGGGGATTATTTCAACGGATGATATTCTCGAAGAAGCCATCTATTCCCGGGCCGGTATTTTTGATGAAGAATAATCTTCACGAACCATATTTGTAAAATTCGTGTCGACTTGTCGGCATCATAAATTATTTATTATCGGACGCCTGATTATAATATCGAATCGTTTACCGCTGTCCATCGATCATGATGGAGATGCTATTAGTGTTCGCCAAAGTTCAGGGGGACTCGTATCAGCCATTAAAAGTTATTTTGAAAAAGGCGATATGAGCGTAAATCATATCACCGAAAAAATATGGGTCGGTATCGGGGATTTTCCGGAGGCGGATTTGCAAAATCCAGCCGTCACGGACCAGCTGTCTAAGTTTGATTTTAAAGTGATGCCGATTTTTGTTGATCCCAATTTATACAAAGGATTTTACAGCGGCTTTTCTAATTCTGTTATTTGGCCGCTATTTCACTATTTCTCTTCTTTGGCAGATTTTCAGTCGGCTTATTTTGACGACTATATCCAGGTAAACAAATTTTTTGCAGAGAAGCTTTTGGAATTTGTTTTACCAGGCGACACTATATGGATTCACGACTACCAGTTGTTGCTTCTTCCGGAAATGATTCGCGCCAAGTTGCCAAATTCAAGTATTGGACTATTTCTTCATATTCCCTTTCCTTCCTATGAAATATTTCGGCTGCTACCAGGCAAATGGAAAAAGATTTTGCTTAAAGGAATGATGGGGGCGGATCTGATCGGTTTTCATACATATGATTATGCGCAGCATTTCATTCAATCCGTGCGAATGATCCTTGGTCTCGAGAATTCTTTTTATACCATTCAATACAAAAGACGACTTGTAAAAGCGGAACACTTTCCAATCGGAATTGATTATAAAAAATTTAGGCAGGCGGCGCAGAGAAAGGATGTAATGGATCTCCGCAATGAAATCAAGAAAAGGTTTGAAGGAAACAAAATTATTTTTTCGGTCGATCGCCTCGATTATACGAAGGGATTGATGAATCGTTTAAACGGATTCGAATATTTCCTTGAACAATTTCCTCAATGGCGGGAGAACGTGGTGTTTATATTGAACGTAGTTCCTTCAAGACATGAAATTCCTGCCTATAATGAGCGAAAGAAACAAATGGAAGAGAAGATCGGATCTGTTAATGGAAAATTTTCTACGATAAATTGGCAACCGATCATTTATCGATATACGCATATTGAATTCGAAGAGATGGTTGCGTTGTATTCGTCCGCCGATGTGGCGTTAATTACACCACTACGCGATGGTATGAACCTTGTAGCTAAGGAATATGTTGCAAGTTCCGTTGCGCTCCACGGAGTTTTGATATTGAGTGAACTTGCCGGCGCTGCCAGTGAATTAAATGAAGCATTGTTGGTGAATCCGATTGATATTGATGACGTCGCAAATGCGATCAATACAGGATTGACAATGTCCCCTGACCAACAGGCCCATCGCCTCGCTACCATGCAAAAAAGATTGAAAGAGTATGATGTTGTGAAATGGGTGAATGATTTTTTGGATCAGTTGAATATTGTAAAACGGGAACAAAAAGAATTGGAAGTGAAATTGTTTGACGACAGGGCCATTGCCGAACTGATAAAACATTACCGCGTTGCAGAGACGCGTTGCCTGCTGCTCGATTACGACGGTACGTTATCGCCGTTCACCCGAACGCCAGATGAGGCGGTGCCTAACGATGAATTAATAGAAACACTCGATGTCCTTGCCGCCGATCAAAGGAATAATGTCGTGATTATTAGTGGAAGAGAAGCTGACACACTGGAGAATTGGTTTGGGCATTTGCCGATTCACCTCGTTGCAGAACACGGGGCAAGTATCCGCAAGCCTGGTGAGACCTGGGAACATCTGACGACAGCATCCGGCCAGTGGAAAGATGCAATCAGGAATATTTTCCAGGTGTTTGTGTCGAGATGCGTAGGATCCTTTATTGAGGAAAAAGAATATAGTCTCGCGTGGCATTACCGGAACGTACAAAAGGATTTGGGTTCGATGATGTCAAGGGAGCTCGTAAATAACCTTTCACAATTTTTGCAAAACACTTTGTTGCAGGTTGTACATGGTAACAAAGTGGTGGAGGTACGAATGTCCGGGTATGACAAGGGTATGATTGCATTGAAATTTGTGAACGACACCAAACCCGATTTTGTATTGTGCATCGGTGATGATACGACAGATGAGGATATGTTCAAAGCATTACAGGGCAAAGCATATACGATTAAAGTGAGCCAGGGTGCAACGGCCGCTCAGTATACTATCTATTCGCAGAAAAATGTTTTGCCCTTATTGAATCAACTGATAAAATCGACAGAAAAGAAATATGCCGGCACATAAATACAACATGGGAATCATTGGCAACTGTTCTTACATGGCATATATCAGCATGACTGCCGAAGTCAAGTGGATGTGTCTTCCGCGTTTCGACAGCAGTTTTGTTTTTGGTTCTCTGCTCGACGAAAAGAAAGGAGGACATTTTTTTATTCAGCCCGCCGAGGAAGATTTTAAGTCCCGACAGTACTACGTTCCAAATACAAATGTCCTTTGTACAGAATTTGTAACACCAACCGGAACATTTATCGTCAAGGATTGCGCACCACGATTGATGATTTACGAAAGAACATTCAGACCGCTGATGCTGGTGCGAAAAATTGAATTGGTAAATGGTGACCCTTCCATTCGTGTCAGCTGTGAGCCTCGCGGAGAATATGGTCAACTGGTCCCCGAAATTGTAACAGGCAGTAACCATATCCGGTTCATGGGTCTTAATACGCAGGTCAGGCTCACTACAGACGTTCCGCTCACCTATGTCATCAATGCTGATCCATTTGTACTTGACCAGGACCGGTACCTCGTTTTCACCTATGGGGAACCGTTAGAAGCACCGCTCGAGGAAACGGCGGCGGAATTTATTCGCAAGACAGAGAAATATTGGCAAGGCTGGATCAAGACCACCTACATTCCTGATCTTTACCAGGAGGAAATGATCCGCTCTGCACTGATCCTGAAATTGCATCAATATGAAGATACTGGCGGTATCATTGCATCTGGTACAACGAGTCTGCCCGAGTTCCATGATAGCACGCGCAATTGGGATTACAGGTACTGTTGGCTGAGGGATGCATATTATACGCTAAAAGCATTTGACCAGATAGGTCACTTTGAAGAGCTGGAGAAATATTTTGATTACATCTACAATATTCTGCGTAACACAGATAACGGGTTGCAACCTTTATATTCGATAACCGGTGAAGCAGATTTAGACGAATATGAAGTTGATCTTGCCGGGTACCGAAATAATAAACCTGTCCGCGTCGGTAACAAGGCATATGTGCAAGTGCAGCATGATGTATATGGACAAGTACTCGTGAGTCTTCTTCCGCTTTTCACTGACAGGCGTATTATTTTTTCAAAAAAGAATAGTTATAAAAATATTGTTCCCTGGCTCGTGAAACAAATTGAAAGAACATTGACGGAACCGGATGCGGGTGTATGGGAATTCAGGAATAAAACGCAAGTGCATACGTACACTTTACTCTTTCATTGGGCCGGCGCAAAGGCCGCCGCGAAAATCGGCCGGATATTTAACGATGATGCGCTTATTGATCATGCCAAGGAAATTGCAGCAAGAGCAGACAAGCTGATCGAAAAAACTTATGATCCAGAAAACAAAGTTTACGTGCAGGGTATTGGAAGCAGCGATTTGGACGCGAGCACCCTATCAATGATCACGATGCATTATCTTGATCACGATTCTGCGCGTGCGAAAAATCATATTGCTGCATTAGAAAATGAGTTATTAGCGGATCATGGATTGTTTTATCGTTATAAACACGCGGATGATTTTGGTTTTCCAGAAACGACTTTTCTTGTATGCGCGTTTTGGTATGTAGAATCTTTGGCCTGTGTAGGCCGGTTGGACGATGCTTTAAAAATTTTCGATAAATTACTTTCATTCAGTAATCACCTTGGAATTTTTAGTGAAGACGTAAGCGTTGATGGATCACAATGGGGAAATTTTGCTCAGAGTTATAGCCATGTCGGATTGATCAACGCAGTCTTTCGGATCTCCGCGAAGCTCGACAAAGCAGATTTCATGTAGTGAGCACAGGTGGCGGTAGCTTTCATGCTGCTCACAATCTTTTCGCAATAAGTACCGCCACGTGCCCACGTTACAAGCAGTCGTTGTCTTTCCCTTTAATATACCTGGTCTGCTGCTCAGGCATTTTTACATTTGGATAATGAAGATGCCGGAGTTTCTCAAGGTCTTCGAGGATTTCATTTCGGAACAGGCGGTGATTTGGCACAAACAGCGCCGACTTTCTTTTTATTCGTAGGCGCTCAGGCTGATACACATTGGTAGCGATCGTTTCGAGCTCGTCTCGCTGTAGTTCATCGAATACAAGGTTTTCTTTCATCGTTCAAATATTGAATTATGATAGTGTAGTTAGATGCAATAAAAATTGCATCAGGGATTAATCATTAAATCAGGTGTAAAAAGCGTACTGCGTATCCGTTCTTCTTAAAAATCCATCATCTGCTGGAGCCGTAAATTGTTGCAGTCGTATTATTTCGCGATACAAATTTAAAGCCTGATTTTAAATAAACATGCAAATGTTTTGTTAGTCCTCTCTTAAACTATCCGATACGTCCAGGCAGGCTCAATTCGTGGAATTATTTTCACAAGTGGTGAGTATTTTGAAGCCGTTTTGCAATTGGTACAGTTTTTTCTCCGTTTCTCAAAACTACCGTTATGACTTCACCAAAACAGACTTCCAAGACAGTATTAATTGTTGAAGACGAAGCCGAGATGTGTTTTTTGCTTGAACTTCTGCTGAATGAAAAAGAAACCCGGATCGAACATGTCAAATCTCTCAAAGCCGCCAAAGAATTTTTGTACAATGAAATACCAGCATTGATTTTATTGGATAACCGTTTGCCGGATGGCTATGGGATGGAGTTCCTGACTTATCTCAAATTGAATTATCCTGATGTTAAAATCATCATGATTTCCGGAATCGACAGGGAAGCAGAAGATGCAGCAATCGCAAATGGGGCAGATATTTTTATGAATAAGCCATTTACGCGTGATCAACTTCGCGCGAATATTCACAGCCTGGTGAACTAATTGACTTATCGAAGACGAATGACTAAAGGAGGTTTTTTCCTTATTATTTCTTATTGCAGCGTTTATCGAGTTAACGCATATGAGTTCTATACTTTGCGCCTTTGCGAGAGATTTAGTTCTCGCAAAAGCGCAAAGAAATCAATGATTAATTTCTAGACAACGATGATTGGGTCTGAATTTTCAATCGCGCAACAGGACTGATCTTGTACTTGTCATCCGAATTATCATAACTGGTTTTAAAATGTATGGATGCATTTGATCCATCAAAAACGCAATTGATGATTTCAGTATGCGGACTTTCAACATAACG
>Ga0068860_100001175_pt1 | contig 28652 bp, 28 predicted proteins | sample KBSSwiS32_FD_66597 | JGI IMG/M metagenome (GOLD analysis project Ga0068860, IMG submission 66597) | Switchgrass rhizosphere microbial communities from Kellogg Biological Station, Michigan, USA - KBS Switchgrass S3-2 | ecosystem: Host-associated > Plants > Roots > Rhizosphere > Soil ... | reverse complement strand
CCCGGACGGCGACAAGGTGGAGTACCGCTACGTCTGGTTCAAGGACGGCAAGGCGCAGAGCTTCGCCAACATCTCGCCCGAGGCGCCGGGGCGGCTGGTCATCAGCCGCGACCTGTGGAGCTGCGAGGCGGTGCCGTCGGACGGGCAGGCGGAGGGGCCGAAGATCAACGCCGCCGCGGTCGCCGTGCCCTGATCAGAACACCAGCCCGACGCGGATCAGGTTCGGGAGGACGAACGAGAAATAGTTGGTTCGCCCGAAAAACGTTCGGCTCGTCGTGCATCACGATCCACGGCCAGCTCGCCGGAGCCGCCGAGCAAGGGGACCTTTTCTAGAACGTGAAGCCGAACCGCAGCACGTTCAGGTTCGGGACGAGGAGGAGGAACCAGTCATCGCCCCGGAACGCGGTGGTGCCTCCGTGCATCATCCTGACCGGCCAGCTGGGTGGGTTCGGCGGCCCGTCATCGTAGACGCCGTAGTTGAACCCCCTGGTGTACTGCACGCCCAGGACCACCGCGGCGAACCAGCCGAAGCGTCCGCGGCCGTGGACCTGGATTCCGAAGTCGATGCCCGCGCCGAGCTCCCACGACGTCCCCGGGATGAAGGCGAGGTCGCGCGATGGATCTCCTCCCGTGCCGGTCTCGCTCGCGACCGCCGCGACCAGCTTCGGCCCCGCGAACCAGTCCAGCTCCACGTCGGGCGCCGAGGCGATGGGGTGGCCGAACGCGACGCTGGCGGTAGTGAGCAGGCCGACCACCTGATCGCGGCAGCCGTTGATGCAGGTCTCCGGGGAGTCCTTCGCCCAGTAGGGCGTCATCTCCAGCGTGAAGTCCGACCACGACCCCATGCCGCGCGTCAGCCCGAGCGGGAGGATGACGCCGCGGATGACGATGGGCGCGACGGGCTGGATCCACGCCGCCTGGAACGCTTCCTCGTGCGCGGCGGCGACCGCGGCGGGGAGGAGGAGGAACAGGGCGGCGCGCGCGCATCAGAGCCCCCGGATGAGTCCGACCAGCGCGGCGGCTTCGAGGCCGATGTGGAAGTACGCGAGCGTGAAGTACGTCTCCCGCGCGGTGGTCCCGCCCAGCAGGATGACGAACGGCGCCACGGCGCAGGCGGCGGCCAGCGGGAGCGCCCAGCGGCCCAGGTCCGCGCGGAGCCGCGACCAGGCGACGCGGAAGGTCTGCGGCACGGCGGCGGGGCGATCCACGTCGGGGACCAGGCGGACCCAGATCGAGTAGTGCAGCGCCTGCCCGAAGGCGTAGGCGAAGAGGCCGCGCTGCCGGGTGAGCTCCGAGGCGCCCGGGAACGCGGCGAGGATGCGGGCCGTGGCCAGCGAGTCCGCGGAGGAGGGCGGGGCGTACGGCGCGGCCGGGAGCCACGCGTCGAAGGCGCCGGCGAAGGCGGCCACCATCACCCCCGCCGCGGCCGCCATCGGCACCCAGGCCAGGGGCGCCCGCCGCCGGGCGATCAGCGCCAGGCAGGCCATGGAGCCGACGGCGTGCGCGTGGGAGAGGACGATCAGCGAGCGCAGCGGCCAGAGGACGGCGGCGGTGCCGTAGATCGCGGCCACGCCGAGGAGCGCCAGGCGGCGGTCCCGCCTCGCGCTCCGCCCGGAGAGCGCCTCCGAGGCCATGGCGGCGGCGAAGAGGAGGCTGGTGGCGGTGGTGGTCCAGAGGCTGTCGGTGAGGAGCTGGATCGCGCCGATCAGCATCGCGCCGGCGATCGGCGCCCAGGTGGTCCAGGCCAGGCGCCGGCGCACGGCGAGGTGGCGGACGCCGGAGATGAGGTGCGGGATGCCGAGGATCGCCGCGCCCAGCCAGAGCGAGATGAACGGGAAGCGCAGGGCGAGCGCCGCGGTGACCGCCACGCACGCCAGCCCCTGCCACGGCGCTCGGCGACGGACGTCGACGAGGCGCAGGATCCACGGGCGCCACGCTGGAACGGCGCACGTCGTCCGGAGCACGGCGGCGCGTGCCCCGTCCGCCCGCGCCAGCAACCGAAGACCTGCGCCGGTGATCGTGAGCCGGAGGGGCGTGCCGCTGGCGTGACCGGGCGCGCGAGCGAATCCACGGCGCCGGGTCGGGGAGCACGCGAGCGCGGCGGTCGCCATCACCGGACCCGCCGGCGCGGGCGCCGCATCATCAAGCCCAGCAACGCCAGCGCGGCGCCCGCGAACGGCAGGCCGGCGGCGGCGCTGCACCCCGTCTCCTCCTCGCGCCAGCCGTAGTGGAGGCAGACCCTCCGCATGGTCGGGGGAGGCAAGACCTCGACGCCCGAGGCATCCGGGGGGTCCACCACGGGATCCACCGGGACGTCGGGCACCGAGTCCGAGGTGAGCCACTTGTACGCGGGGTCCGAGGTCCCGGCATCGCCCGGCGCCCACCCCCACTTCAGGCAGACTCGGGGTTCAGCCTGTGCCGCCGTCGCGACGCAGATCGCCGCGACCGCGCACGTCATCGTGAGCCAACGCATGGGGGGGACCTCGGGGAAACACCGGCCTGCACCGCCCATGTGCATACGGGCTGCCAGCCGTTGTCCCCCCTCGACGCCCCGCTTCCGCCTCACGACGGCGGCAGGGCGAACGGGGCGCGGCCGCCCCGCGCCGCCAGAATTCTGAGGCGCCTCACCCTCACTTCGAGGTGGTGAAGGTCAGCAGCGCGTCCGCGTCCGGGAGGTCGACCGTGAACGTCCGCGCGATCTGCTTCATGGCGCCGCGCTGTCCTGCCAGGGACACCACCAGCGCCCCGAAGGCCCGGAGCAGGAACGACTGCCCCCACCCGCCCTTGAGCTGCTGGAAGGCGGCGTCGATGGCGTCCGCCGGCATGGTCGAACCGATGGTCCCCGCCAGCGCCTGGAGCCCCGCCAGCATGCGCTGCGAGGTGGCGGCCACCGTGGGGTAGGCGTTCACCAGCGAGGCGAACGTCAATAACCCCGGGGTTGGCCACTGGCCTTCCATGGGGGCGACGTCCTTCGCCACCGGGTTGCGCTCCAGCGCGCTCGCGGCCGCGGCCGCCGCCGCCTTCGCCGCCCACCCGCCATCCCGGAGCAACCCCTCCCACAGCGGCGCATAGACCGCCGCGCGCACGTCCGCGTTCTGCCGAGCGCGCCAGCCGTACCAGGGCATCGCTCTCGCCAGGACCCGGGCGACCAGCGCCTGCCCCGCGCCCGCCGCCGCGGGCAGGAGCGCCTTGAGGCCGGCGTCCGTCACGGTCAGCTCCACGCGCGCGTCGACGCGGCCGCTGCCGGCCTTCGCCCGGACCTGCTCCAGCACCGTCGAGCGGTCGCTCTCGTTGATCGCCCCCCACACCACCGCGTCGTCCACCATCTGGGCGAGCGAGCCGGTCCCCTTCTCCTCGCGGTGCATCAGCAGGTGGAGGCCGTACTGGAAGTCGCACGCCTTCGGGTCGGCGCGGAACTCCGCCATCTCCGCGTGCAGCTCCGCCCCCCAGTCGGAGGCGATGCCGAAGAGGTCGCCGCGGTAGCTGCGGGCGCCGAGCGCGGCCAGCCGCTTCTGGCCGTCCTCGCGGGTGGTGGTGACGAAGCGGAGCCGGTCCTCGTCGGTGGAGGACATCCCCGAGAGGAACGGCACGCTCAGCGAGAAGCCCCAGGCGTGCCGGCGCTCCACGGACTGCTGCCGGAGGTAGACCTCGGGCGCGCGGCCGCTGGTGGAGAGGAGCTGGAGCAGCGAGGTGAGGTCGCCGCGCAGGAGCGCCGCGTGCTGCGCGAGCGCGTCGGCGTCGGGGAGGACGGCCTGGAAGAGGGCGGTGCGCTGTTCGGTGCGCTGGACGTCGTAGGTGAGCCCGGCGCTCAGGCGCAGGGTGATGAATTCCTGGAGCTGGCCGCGGAGCTGCTCCTTGAGGGACGCCCAGCGCTCCATCAGCCCCGCGGGGTCCGCCTCGCCGCCCGCCAGGCCGATCCGGTCCAGCACCTGCTTCAGGGCCCCCCGGGTGAAGTCGTCCAGCGGCGTCTGGGCGAGGCGGCCGATGGTGTCGTCCACCCACTTCAGCGGCCGCCCGGCGAGCGCGCCCAGCACCGCCTCCACGGGCGCGGACGGGTCGAAGGCGACGCCGGCCGAGAGCGCACCGCCCGCGCCCGCGGTGCACGTCTCGCCGCGGAGGATGCTGGCGCGGAGGCGGCCCGGCTCTGGGCGGGAGAGGACGAGCACGAAGTCGTCCTGGAGGGAGGCGTCCACGTGGAGGCTGGCGCCCAGGTTCGCCTCCACGGCGATCAAGTGGTCGACGCCGGGGAGGAGCTGGCTGAGCCGGCCAATCGCGGCCGGGAGCACGTCGCCCCAGGAGACGGCGAGGGACGTGGAGAGCCGCCCGGAGGTGCTCATCGCCATCGCGTCGCCCACCGCGAGCCCGGCCACGTCGCCGGAGCGGAGGATGTTGCGGAGCTTGAACGCGTCGGCGAGGAACGCCTCGCGGACGAGCTCGGTGGGGGCGTGGCCGTGGTAGTCGGAGAAGCCCACGCGCCGCTCGGTGTCGCCAGAGGCGCCGAAGAAACCCACGCCGGCGCCGGCGGCGGCGCGCGCGTTCGCCTCCAGGCGGTAGGCCAGGTACACCTTCCCCTCCGGCGAGAGCGGGGGGGAGATCTGGAGCGGATCTCCGGCGCCGCCGGGCGGCAGCGGGCGGCCCACCACGGCGTCCGGGTCCGTCGCGGCGCCGTCGCCGTACGCGAACATCGAGATGGTGGCGCCGGCGCTCGCGCTGAACCCCACGCCCGGGAGCGCGGGGTTGAACGGCGCCTCCAGGGTGGCGGACGCCAGCTGCAGGCCCGTCGCCGCGCCCTGAAGCTGGCCGTTCACCAGCTGCCCGGCCAGCTTGAGAGGGTCGGCGACCTCGAGGCCGTTCATCGAAGCCGAATGTTACCAGTCAGTCCCTCGTCACCGCGCTGAGCACCTGCTCCCGGTGGAGCAGGAGCTGGCGCGCGGCGGGGGCGAAGAGCCACCGGTACGCCATCCACCCCAGCGCGGCGGAGAGCGCGAGGATCTCCAGCGTCTGCACCGACGCCCCCTCCCGCACCTGCCAGCGCAGCGCGAACGTCATCGGCGCGCAGCCGAGGCTGGCGGCCGCCACGCCCAGCATCGACGCGGTGAACGGCACCTTGTCCCGCCGTTTCAAGGAGGCGTGGAACTTCACCGGGAAGAACACCGAGAGGAAGTTCCCCGCCGCCAGCACCACCGGCACCACCACCAGCACCGACGCCATCGCGCACGCCACGTCCAGGGCGGACGCGGTGCGGAAGTAGGCCGCGTAGAACCCCGCCACCAGCGACGACAGCGCCAGCGCCGCCGCCCCGTGCACCGCGTTCTTCGCCCGCATCACCTGGGTGAGCGTCACCGGCGCCGCCAGCAGCAGCGAGAACCCGTGCCCGTCGTACGCGAACATGTTCTGCGAGAAGGTGGCCGCCATCACCACCGCCCCGTAGGTGGCCAGCGCCCCCAGCAGCCACGCGTCCGCCGTCCGCCCCACCAGGTACACGAACAGGTCCCGCCCCGAGAGCAGCTTGATCAGGATCGCCAGCACGAACGGCACCGACGCCAGCAGCCGGGCGCGCGGGTTCTTCCACAGGTCCAGCGCCTCGCGCGCCAGCAGCGTGGTGAACGGCGCCGCCGTCTTCGCGAACGGGTTCCGCTGCTCGGTCAGGCCGGCCGCCCCGCCGCCCCGCCCCGCGCTCTCGTAGAACCGCGACAGCAGCAGGTACGCCGCCCCGAACCCCAGCCCGGTGAACGCCCACAGCCCGCCCAGCCGCGCCAGCGCCCCCACCACGTCCCCGCGCGACAGCGCCAGCAGCGCGCTCCCGTAGAACCCCGGCGGCACCCGCCCCAGCGCCACCGCCGCGTTGATCAGCACCGTGTAGTCCAGGTCCGACGCGCCGTTCACCACCGCGAACAGCCACGATGCGTCCACCGGCGGGATGAACGAGCACGCCAGCAGGAACGCCGCGAAGAACCCGCCCAGAAGCTCCGCGTTCCGGTGCGCGCGCAGCACGTTCAGCACCACGTGCAGCCCGAACCGGCTCCACGCCGCGTTGAGCGCCGCGTACGACACCATCAGCAAAGGCAGCAGCGGCCGCGCCGCCACCTGGTGCGTCGACGCGAACCCCAGCGACGCCCCCACCACCGGCGCGAAGAAGAAGAGGATCCTCGGCTCCAGCACCGACGCCACCGTGGAGGCGAAGAGCAGCCGGAAGCGGGAGATGGGGAAGGCGGCGTAGCGGGACAGCTCGCTGTGGTCGTCCACGCCGGCGGAGAGGATGGGCCAGGTGCACCACACCGCCGAGGTGACGAAGCAGAGCAGGTTGAGCAGGAACGCCGACCACACCGGCGACTGGGCCACCCACCGCAGCGCCATCAGCGCATAGGCGGACGCGCCCAGCCCCACCGCCGGGACCACGCTGGCCGCGAACAGCGCCGCCGCCAGCGCCTGGCTCCTCCGCTGGTTCAGCGCGATCTGCGCCCGCAGCCGCCACAGCAGCCACAGGTGCACGAGGAACCCGGGCGCCGCGCTCACTTCGGCGCCCCGTTGTAGAAGGAGAGGCTGGCGTGCCGCGACGCGGGCACGCCCACCAGCGCCTCGAACACCCCCTCCAGCGTCTTCCGCTGGTGCCGCTCCAGGAGCTCCGGCACCGAGCCCTGGTCCGCCATCCGCCCCTCCCGGATGATGCCGGCGTGCGTCGCCAGCCGGGCGGCGATCTCCAGCACGTGGGTGGTGAGCAGGATGGTGACGCCGCGGCGCGCCAACTCCTGGAGCAGCTCGCGGATGACGCCGGCCGCCAGCACGTCGATGCCCTCGAACGGCTCGTCCAGGAACACCAGCTCCGGCGCGTGGATCAGCGCCGCCCCGATGGCCAGCCGCCGCCGCATCCCCTTCGAGTAGTCCGCCACCAGCGACGAGCCCTTGGAGGTCAGCTCGGTCAGCTCCAGCAGCTCCCCGGCGCGCGTCTGGGCCGCGTCCCCGCCCAGCCCGTACATCCGGCCGCAGAACGTCAGGTATTGCCGGCCGGTGAGCCGTTCGAAAAGCGACAGCTCCTCCGGCACCACCCCGATGCGCGCCTTCAGCGCCAGCGCGTTCCGCTCCGCCTCCAGCCCCAGCAGCTCCAGCTCGCCGCCGTCGCGCGCGTACACCCCGGTGAGGATGGAGATGGTGGTGGACTTGCCGGCCCCGTTGGGCCCGAGGAAGGCGAAGAACGCGCCGCGCGGCACCTCCAGGTCCAGCCCGTCGAGCGCGGTGAACGGCCCGAAACGCTTGGTGAGTGCCTTGGCCCGCACCGCCGGGGCTGCCGCCGCCATCCGGCGCAATCTACCTCAGTCCCCCGAGAACCCAGGGGGACGCTGGTGCGGCGGCCTTCGGCCGCTTCCTTCGAGGCTCAGTGGTACAGCTCCACGGGCGGCGGGCCGACGATCTGCTGGACCGTGTTGCGCACCTTGTCCAGGTCCACCGGCTTGGAGACGTACCCGGAGGCGCCCACCAGCTCCGCCTCCCACTCGAACCCGTACGCCGAGATGATGATGATCGGCAGGTTGCGCGCGCGGGGGAGCTTCTTGAGCGCCTCCAGGAGCCCCCACCCGCTCATCACCGGCATCCGGAGGTCCAGCAGCACCGCCATGGGCATCTCGGACTCCAGCAGGTCCAGCGCTTCGCGGCCGTTGGCGGCCTCGCGCGTCCGGTAGCCCATCTCGTCCAGGACGTCGGAGATCAGGGTCCGGTGGCTGGCATCGTCGTCGACCACGAGGAGATAGCCCATGCAGGTTCCTCGAACGGGGGCGAGGTGCGCTTCAACATGCGGACGCCCCCAGCTGGAAGCAACCGCTCAACGTCCTCGACCTGACGATTTTTCCTCGGCGGAAGGAGGCGGCGCGTCAGACCGTCCATCCAGCCGCTCCAACCACTTCCCCTGCGGCTCGAAACCCTGGCGCTGCAGCCGCTGGGTCTCGATCAGGTCCGCCACCTTGGAGCAGAGCTGGGAGAGCAGCCGGAAGCTCTCCACCACCAGGCGCTCGGCGCGGTCCTGGGCCGCGAGCCGGGTGGCCCGCCCAGATGACTTCTCGCCGCCGAGGAGGTCTGGCAACTTCATGCGCCCGGCAATCTAGGGCGCCGGGTGCCGTGAAAGGAAGGGTACATGGAGCGCATCGCGCGGGTCGGATTCGTCGGGCTGGGGATCATGGGGAGCCGGATGGCGAAGAACCTGGCCAAGAAGGGCTTCGAGGTCCTCGCCTGGAACCGGACCCCTGGTCGGGCCCAGGCGCTGGCCGCGGACGGGGTGAAGGCGGTGGCCACGCCCCGCGAGGTGGCCGCCGGGAGCGACGCCTTCTGCACCTGCGTGGCGGATCCGGCCGCCCTCCGCGAGGTCGTGCACGGCAAGGACGGCCTCTTCGCCGGGGCCCGGTCGGGGCAGCTGTTCATCGACTTCTCCACCGTCTCCCCGGAGCTGACGCGCGAGCTGGAGGGCGACTGCGCGGCGAAGGGGATCGACTTCGTGGAGGCGCCGGTGACGGGGTCGAAGAACGGCGCGGAGAAGGGGACGCTGCTGTTGATGGTGGGCGCCAAGCCCGCCGCCTTCGAGCGCTCGCAGCCCGTGTTCGCGGCGGTCGGCGAGAAGGCCATCCTCTGCGGCGAGGTCGGCGCGGGCAGCCAGGTGAAGCTCGCCGGCAACGCGCTGATCGCGATGATGCTCCAGGGGCTGTGCGAGGGGATGCTGCTGGCCAAGAAGGCCGGCACCGACCCGCGCAAGGTGCTGGAGGTGGTGCAGGCGTCCGGCTTCCGCTCGCCGTACTACGACTTCAAGGGCGGCGCCGTGCTCCGGCGCGACTTCGAGACGCACTTCTCCATCGACCTGATGTTCAAGGACCTGATGCTCTTCCTCGACAGCGCGGCGAAGCACCGCGTGCCCACGCCCGCCGTGGGAGCGGTGAAGGAGGTCTACCAACTGGCGCGCGCCGCCGGGAAAGGCGAGCAGGACATCACCGCCGTGATCACCGCCCTCGAGGAGCTGGCCGGAGAGCGCATTCAGTAAACAGATTTACAAGCTCGCAAATTTACAGCTTTAACAACTTGCCGACCTGCACTGCGAACATGACGGCCCGTTCGGTACTTTTTGTCCAGTAGTTGAGAATGGTTATATGAATTTTCAGGGGGCTAGTGACGGCTGGAAGAAGGATCCCTAGATTATGCCCATCCGCTTTTCCTCTGATGGGGGCCCTGATGGCTTACGAAGGCGAGCTGGTGAGGATGGAGAACGGCCGCTGGGCGCGGTTCCAGCGGTGCAGCATCGTCAACGCCGGCCATCAGGACGGGGACGAGTTCGCGATCCTCGTCGCCGTGGAGCTCGACGAGCGGTACCAGGACGTGCTGGACGCGGCGGAGAAGTCGCTCGAGTCGTACCGCGAGCGCGGCATCCCGGTGCAGATCAAGCTGGACCCGGATGGGAAGGGGAAGATCTCCCTCTCCTTCGAGAGCGCCGAGCCGGCGTTCGCGCACTGAGCTTTCAGCGTTCTGCTAGAACCAGCGGTCCGTGGCGGACCTGATCCCCCAGCCGCTGGACGCGCTCCTGCGCCGCATGGCCGCGGAGCTTCCGCTGGGCCGCTGCTTCGACCTCCCCGCGCGCAGCTTCCACCGCGCGCCGGAGGGCCTGGACTTCAGCGTGACGTTCCACGGGGAGCGGGCGGCGAACGCGCTCGGGCCGGCGGCGGGGCCGCAGTCGCAGCTGGCGCAGAACATCGTGCTCTCGTACCTCGCCGGCGGGCGGGTGATGGAGCTGAAGACCGTCCAGATCAACGACGAGCTGGTGATTCCCCGCCCCTGCATCGACGCGGCGAACGTCGGCTACAACGTGGAGTGGTCGCAGGAGCTGAAGCTGGAGGCGTCGCTCCGCGAGTACCAGAAGGCGTGGGTGCTGCTCCACGCGCTGCGCGCGCGCGGCCTGGGCCTCGGGCTGGACGGGCCGAACGGCGACTTCCTCTTCGACATGTCGGTGGGCTACGACCTGGCCGGCATCAAGTCGCCCCCGGTGCGCGCGTTCATCGACGGGATGCTGGACGCGCGGCGCGGCCTCGACGCGCTGCTCGACGCCTGGCCCGCCGACCTGCGCGACTGGCGGCCGGAGCGCGCGAAGGTGGCGGACCGCCTCTCCGCGTGCATCACCCTCTCCACCTTCCACGGCTGCCCGGCGGAGGAGATCGAGCGCATCTGCGAGCACCTGCTCACCGACGTGGGGATCCACGTGGTGGTGAAGCTCAACCCCACGCTGCTGGGCCACGAGGCGGTGCGGGAGCTTTTGTGCGACCGGCTGGGGTACCAGGACATCCGCCCCCACAAGGAGTCCTTCGACAAGGACCTCCAGTGGGACGCGGCGCTGGGCCTGGTGCGGCGGCTGCAGGGCCTGGCGGCGTCCCGCGGGCTGACCTTCGGCGCGAAGTTCTCCAACACGCTGGTGGTGGAGAACCACAAGGCGTTCTTCCCCGCCTCGGAGAAGGTGATGTACCTCTCCGGCGCGCCGCTGCACGTCATCACCTTCGAGCTGTGCCGGCGCTTCCGCGAGGCGTACGGCGCCCCGCTGCCGATCAGCTTCTCCGCCGGCGTGGACGCCAAGAACTTCCCGGACTGCGTGGCGGCGGGGATGACGCCGGTCACCACCTGCACGGACCTGTTGAAGCCCGGCGGGTACGCGCGGCTGCCCAAGTACCTCGACCAGCTCGCGGCGCGGATGAAGGCGCGGGGCGCCGGCACCGTGCAGGACTTCATCAAGGCCGAGTCCGGGGGGAGCCCGCTGGCCAACCACGCGGCGGCGGCGGCGAAGGTGGTGCAGGACAAGCGCTACGCGGCGGCGCAGAACAGCGCGGTGCCGCGGCGGCTGGGCACCAAGCTGTGGTTCTTCGACTGCGTGTCCTGCGACAAGTGCATCCCGGTCTGCCCCAACGACGCCAACTTCTCCATCGAGGTGCCGGACCCGCTGTCCGCGGAGATCGCGCTGCCGGACCTGGTGGTGCGCGGCGGGCGGGCGGTGGAGGAGGGGCAGCGGGTGTTCAAGCTGAAGGACAAGCACCAGCTCGCCAACTACGCGGACTTCTGCAACGAGTGCGGCAACTGCGACGTCTTCTGCCCGGAGGAGGGCGGCCCGTACGTGGTGAAGCCGCGCTTCTTCGGCTCGCGGGCGCGGATGGAGGAGGCGCCCGCGCGGCTGGAGGGCTTCGCGGTCGAGCGCGAGGCGGCGGTCGACCGCATCGTCGGGCGGCATGAGGGGCAGCGGCTCTGGCTCGAGCTGGACCGGGGCAGGTCGGTCGCCCGGTTCGACGACGGGGCGGCGTGCGTGGAGCTGACGTTCCCGGCCTTCGAGCGCCGGAGCGTCCAGGTCCACCCCGGCGCGGCCGAGGGGCACGTGGTCCGCCTCGACCGGGCGCGCGCGCTGGCGGTGCTGCTCGCGGGCGTGCTGGCGGAGGGCGCGGTGTCGCCGGTGAGCGCGCCGTTCCTCCAGGCGGGCCCCCGGCCGTCCGCCTGAGGGTCGACGAGGCCGGGAAGAGTGGACGGGGGTGACCCGGTTTGCACCCCCATGCAAATGCGCCAAGCCATCGCCGCCGTTGCCCTGCTGGCGGCCACGCCTTGCCTCGCCGCGATCAAGTGGTCGGGCGACTTCGAGTCCGGGAACGTGAACCAGTACTCCGGGACGCAGGAGGTCTCGGCCGACCGGCTGCAGGTGGTCGCGGACCCCGTCCACCAGGGGAAGTACGCGCTCAAGGTGACGGTGAAGCAGGGGGACAACCCCATCAACGCCAGCGGCAACCGCAACGAGCTGTTCCAGGAGGGCGGCAACGAGGAGGGGCGGGAGGCGTACTACCGCTGGAGCACCATGTTCCCGGCGGACTACCCCAGCGCCAACGACTGGCAGCTGTTCGCGCAGTGGCACCAGCCGGAGGACTGTTGCGGGTCGCCGCCCATCCAGTTCTACGTGCACGGGGAGGAGATCCGCTTCACCGTCTCCACCGCCCAGACGGAGGTGTGGCGGACGCCGCTCCAGCGCGGCGTGTGGCACGACTTCATCCTGCACGTGCGGTTCAGCGACGACGCCAAGGTGGGCTTCGTCGAGCTCTGGTACGACGGCCAGCACGTGCTGAACAAGACGTACGCCGCCACCCGCGCGAACGACTACCTGAAGCTGGGGCTGTACCGGGCCGCGTCCATCGACCAGACCGCGGTGCTGTACCAGGACGCGATGGTCAAGGGGGAGACGCTGGAGGACGTGATGCCTCCGTCGGCGCCGCCGCCCCAGGACCCCGGACCGATCGCCGGCCCGCCGACCAACCAGCCGCCGTCCTCGCCGCCCTCTTCCCCCGGGACCTCCACCGGCACCGGTACCGCTCCCCAGCTGGCCCCCAGCGGCTCCTCCGGCGCCAACGCTGGCGGCTGCAGCGCCTCCACCGGCGCCCCGGCCCTGGCCCTGGCCATGCTTGCCGGCTCCGCGCTGCTCTCCCGGCGCCGGCGGGCCCGGGCGACCGCCGGGCGACGATAAAAAATAGGCTCAATACTCATAAGTCCTATTGAAAATCCGGACGGGCGGGCCCACACTCCCATCCGTCATGGACGCGCTGGACGCGCAGATCGTCGACCTCCTCCAGTCCGATGGGCGGATGACCCAGCAGGCCATCGCCCACAAGGTCGGGCTGTCGCAGCCCAGCGTGGCGGAGCGGATCCGCAAGCTGGAGGAGGCGAAGGTGATCACCGGCTACGCCGCGCGCGTCGACCCGCGGAAGCTGGGCAAGGACGTCACCGCCTTCGTCGGCGTCGCCATTGAACACCCCCGCTACTTCGAGTCCTTCGCCAAGAAGGTCCTCAACCTGGACGAGATCCTCGAGTGCCACCGCGTGGCCGGCGAGGACTCCTACGTGCTCAAGGTCCGCACCGAGGACACCTCCGCCCTCGACCGCCTATTGGTGCAGGACCTCCGCACCATCGCCGGCGTGACCGGCACCCACACCACCATCGTCCTCGCCTCCATCAAGGAGGACACGCGGGTGGTCCCCGCCCCGTCGCGGAAGGGAGCCGAGCCATGAGCACCCACCCCGTCGAGCAGCTGCTGGCCTCGCGGATGCGCGGCCTCCAGCCCTCCGCCATCCGGGAGATCCTCAAGGTCGCCGAGCGCCCGGCCGTCATCTCCTTCGCCGGCGGCCTCCCCGCCCCGGAGCTCTTCCCCATCGAGCCCATCTCCCGCGCCCTGCAGGAGACGCTCGCCACCCAGGGCGCGCCCGCCCTCCAGTACGGCGTCACCGAAGGCCACGTCCCCCTGCGCGACTGGATCGCCGCCCGCCTGCGCGCCCGCGGCACCGCCAGCTCCGTGGAGCAGGTGCTGATCACCACCGGCTCCCAGCAGGGCATCGACCTGGTGGCCAAGCTCCTCCTCGACCCGGGCGACGTGGTGGCGGTCGAGGCGCCCACCTACGTGGCCGCGCTCCAGGCCTTCTCCGCCTACCAGGCCGACCCCTGCGAGGTCGCCGGCGACGAGCACGGGATGGACGTGGACGCGCTGGAGGCGCTCCTCCGCCGCCGCCCGGTGAAGCTGATCTACGTCATCCCCGACTTCTCCAACCCCCGCGGCACCACCCTCCCCACCGAGCGCCGCCGCCGGATGGTGGAGCTGGCCGAGCGCTACGACACCCTCATCCTCGAGGACGACCCCTACGGCGAGCTCCGCTTCCGCGGCGACGCGGAGACCCCGCTCAGCGCGATGGACGGCGAGCGCGTCATCCGCCTGGGGACCTTCTCCAAGACCCTGGCGCCCGGCCTCCGCGTCGGCTGGCTGCACGCGCCCGCCGAGGTCACCCGCCGCCTCGCCATCGCCAAGCAGTCCTCGGACCTCCACACGCCCACGCTCACCCAGCGCGCGGTGGCCAGGCTCTTGGAGACGTTCGACTACGACGCCCACGTGGCCACCATCCGCCGCGCCTACGGCGAGCGCTGCGACGCCATGCTGGCCGCGCTCAAGGAGGAGCTGCCCTCCGCCGCCCGCTGGACCCACCCTGACGGCGGTCTCTTCCTCTGGCTGCAGCTGCCGCCCTGGGTCAACGACCGCGAGCTGTTCAAGCGCGCCATCAACCGCAAGGTGGCGGTGGTGCCCGGGAGCGCCTTCTTCGTCCAGCCCTGCGATCGCTACGTCCGGCTCAACTTCTCCAACCAGAGCCTGGAGCGGATCCGCGAAGGGACGAGGCGGCTGGGGGCGTCCATGGCGCCGGGCCTCGCCGACGAGCCGCTGCTGCCCACCGGGGCTTAAAACAGCTCCAGCTGCTTCTTCGGGGGCGGCGCCGCGGGCGCCACGCACTCCGCCGACTCGTTGTCCGGCGAGTTCACCAGCGGCGACACCGGGTACGCCTCCAGGTCGTCCTGCCCGTAGGGGGCCAGCAGCTTCATCAGCTCGTCCACGTCCCGGTTCCTGGGGTCCAGCCACGCACCCCACGCCGCGCGCGGGAGGATGGCGGGCATCCGGTTGTGGATCCCCTTCATCAGCGCGTTCGGCGCCACGGTGATGATGGTCCCGGACTCCACCACGTCACCCGGAGGCGACTTCCACCGCTCCCACAGCCCGGCCATCGCGAACGGCGCGCCGGACTTGAGGTGGATGTACATGGGCGTCTTCTTCTCCTTCGCGCCCTCGCTCCGCCACTCGTAGAACCCGTCCACCGCCACCAGGCACCGCCGCAGCTCCAGCGCCTCGCGGAACTTCTGCGGCAGCGTCTCCGCCCGGGCGTTGATCATCCGGTTGCCGATCTTCTCGTCGCTCGCCCAGCCCGGGATGAGCTCCCACCGCACGTGGGTGAGCACCCGGTCCGGGCGCTGCACCACCACCGGCAGCGGCTGGGTGGGGGCGATGTTGTAGCGGGGCGCCACGTCCAGGGGCTCGAAGATCAGCTCGAACGCCTTCTGGAGGTCCTTCCCCGTCGTCTTGCACGTGACTCGCCCGCACATGGGAGGAAGGCGACGGTACCACCGGCGCCGGATTATGGTGCCGCCCCATGGCCGAGCTGGATCTGGTGATTCGCGGCGCCACCCTCTACGACGGGACCGGCGGCCCTCCCCGCCAGGGAGACATCGGGATCAAGGGCGATCGCATCGCCGCCTTCGGGACGGACCGCCCCTCCGACCGCCTCGACGGCAAGCGGGTGCTGGACGCCGGCGGGCTGGCGGCGGCGCCCGGCTTCATCGACACCCACTCCCACTCCGACCTCCGCGTCCTCGAGCAGCCGACCCTGGACGCCAAGCTCCGCCAGGGCATCACCCTGGAGCTGTTCGGCCAGGACGGCATCAGCGTGGCCCCGGTGAAGGAGGAGCAGGTGGCGGAGCGGCGGCGCGCGCTCGCCGGCCTGCTCACCAACCCCAAGGGCTTCTGGCAGTGGCGCAGCGTGGCCGACTACCTCGCCGAGGTCGCCAACGCCGGGCCCGCGGTCGACATCGCCTACCTCGTCCCGCACGGCGCGGTCCGCGAGTGGGTGATGGGCCTGGACGACCGCCTGGCGACGGACGCGGAGCTGCGCCAGATGCAGGCCGTCCTCCGCCTGTCCCTGCAGGAGGGCGCGTTCGGGCTCTCCACCGGCCTCATCTACCCGCCCTGCTGCTACTGCGACTCGCGCGAGCTGGTCGCGCTGGGCGAGGTGGCGGCGGTGAAGCGCTCGCCCATCGTGGTGCACATGCGGTCGGAGAGCGACCGGCTGCTGGAGGCGATGGACGAGATGTTCGAGGTGGGCGCCAAGGCGGGGTGCCACATCCACCTCTCGCACTTCAAGATCGCCGGGAAGAACAACTGGCCCAAGCTGCCCCAGGTCATCGAGCGCGCCGCCGCCGCGGCGGCCAAGGGCGTGAAGGTCACCGCCGACCAGTACCCGTACATCGCCGGCAGCACGATGATGGGCGCCATCCTCCCGCCCTGGGTGCACGCCGGCGGTCCGGAGGCGGCGCTCCAGCGGCTGGCCGACCAGGGCGCCCGCGAGCGGATCCGCAAGGAGCTTTTGGACCCCTCCGAGGTCGCCTGGGACAACTTCTGGAAGTGGTCCGGGCCGGAGGGGATCATCATCGCGGACGTCCCCTCCGGGAAGCGCCCGCACCTGTGCGGCCTGACCTTGAAGGAGGCGGCCAACCGCGCGCTGCAGGAGCCGGTGGAGTACGCGCTGGACCTGCTCCTGGAGGAGCGGCTGGGCGTGGCCATGGTCTCCTTCAGCCAGTCCGAGGACGTGGTGGAGGCGCTGATGAAGCTCCCCTACGTCAACGCCTGCACCGACGCGCTGCTCGGCGGGCGGCCGCACCCGCGCGCCTACGGCACCTACCCGCGCATCCTGGGGCGCTTCGTGCGCGAGCGGAAGGCGCTCCCGCTGGAGGCCGCGGTGCGCAAGCTCTCCGGCCTGGCGGCGGACGCCTTCCGCTTCGACGACCACGGCTACCTGGCCGCCGGCAAGCGCGCCAACGTCGTCCTCTTCGACCCGGCCGGCGTGCGCGACACCGCGACCTTCGAGGAGCCCATGCAGTACCCCGAGGGCATCCCCTACGTCGTCGTCGGCGGCGAGCTGGCGGTGGAGCTGGGCCAGGTCACCGGCAGGCGCGCGGGCAAGGTGCTGCACGCGCGCCCGTGAGCGTCGCGGCTACAGGTTGATGCCGAACGCGGACAGGTAGTTGAAGCGCGCGTTGGTGGCGAGGCAGGCGGTGACGTCCGCCGTCCAGACGTTCTGCGGCAGGCCGCCGGTCATCTTGGCCTCCACGGTCAGGTCCCCGCCGGTGAGGAACGGCACCAGGTTCACCTCCTGGTGCGCCACCACCGTGAGCTTGGTGCCGGGGGTAACGCCGGGGGCCTTGTCGTAGCGGACGATCTCCGTGTCCGTCAGGCCGTCGGGGTTGCCCGCGGAAGGGATGGCGAGGATCCACGCCGAGTCCACCGAGTTGAAGTCCTGGATGCCGGACTTGGCGTCGAAGGTCACCGACAGCGGGAGGATCTCCACCTCGCCCGCGTTGGTGTCGAACAGGGGGATGTTCGTCAGCACGGGAACGGTGAATTGGATCGACATCTCCTGGCCTGGCTGGGTCGCCGCCATCGGCTGGTCCACCACCGTCTTGCAGATGCCGGGCTCCCGGAGCTCGGCGAAGAACCAGCGGGAGGGACCGCCGCAGCCGGAGGCGAGGGCCAGCAGGGGAAGGGCGAAGAGTGCGTGGCGAATGGTGCGCGTCATGGTTCCGGTCTCCAGGCTCAGAAGTAGACGATCAGGCCCAGCTTCAGCGAGGGCGCGGTCAAGGTGATGGTCGGGTCCTGCGCGGTGATGGTCGTGTCCGGTGCCCCGGGCTGCCCGGCCGCCTCCTGCACCAGCTGCTCGAACCCGTGGAGCGTGCTGCGGATGTAGGCCACGCCCAGGCGCAGGAAGATGGTGAAGGTCTTCGGCAACCCGAACTCCAGGCCCAGCGTCGCGTCCGCGTAGTCGTACGCCACCTGCTTGAGGACGGGGCTGTCCGGGACGGCGTAGCCGGTGCCCTGGAACGCCGTCTGGAGGATGGGCGTCGCGTCGCCGCCCAGGAAGTGGCCCACGTCCACGTTCAGCGAGGGCGAGAACGGCATGTAGAGCGGCACCACCGACACGCCGCCGCGGAAGCCGAAGGCCACGAAGTTGTAGGCCCCTCCCGCCGACAGCCGCAGCCACGTCATCGGCCGGAAGATGGCCGAAGCGCCCACCCCGTCCGGGATGCCGCCCTCCAGCATGATGCCCCAGTTGGTGATCTGCTCCGCCGGCGCCGAGGGGGTCGACGCCGCCGGGGCCGCGTACGACGAGGAGGACGACGACGAGGAGGAGGCGCTCGTCGAGTCCGTCGATGTCGGCGTCGAGGAGGAGGTCGAGGTGGGCGCCGGCGCCGGGGTCGCGGGCGCACCGGTCGACGGCGACGACGTCATGGTGGGCGAGGACGTGGACGGCGCGGGCGCGGCTGGGGCTGGTGACTGCGCCAGGGCGTGCGCAGCCCACAGCGCAGCGGCGATCGGGACGACGCGCATTCGGATCTCCATGCGAGCGGGGTGCAAAGTCACGAGAGGGGGAGCGGAGCCGGCCCGGCTCCCTCGCGGTCTCTCAAGTGTTGGGCCTTCCCGAGGGCCGGTCAAGGACTCCACGTAGGGACAGGTACGCGGAAGAATTCGGCGGCGTTCTCGTGCGCCACCTTCGCGATGAGCTGGGAGGAGAGGTGGTCCTTCCCCAGCAGGCTCACCAGCCGCGCCAGGGCCAGGATGTCCCCGGCGCCCGCCCCCGCGCTGGAGGAGACCATCAGCCGCTGCGCGCCGCGGCGCCGGATGATCGCCACCGCCGCCTCCGCGGTCAGCTCGTCCGGGTGGACCGCCAGCGCCGCCCAGTACCCGCACTCCAGCACCAGCGGCACCGTCGCCGCGGTGGCCCGGTCCACCAGCACGCGCTGCGGCGGCAGCCCGGACTCGCCCAGCATCCGCAGCGCGCGCTTGGTGACGCGCTCCTTGTCGCGCCGCGGGGTGGTGACCAGCACCGGCAGCTTGAGGCGGCGCGCCAGCAGGAGCTGCTCGGAGAACGCCTCCACCTCCGCCTCGCCGCCCTGGTGCAGGCCAATGGCCCCCAGCGCCACCACCTTCCCGGCGGTGAAGTAGGAGGGCAGCGCGGAGAGCACCTCGGACAGCCCGCGCCGCGGCACCGCCTGCGGGTGGACGCCCAGCGCCGCGTACCCGCGCACCCCGGCCGCCGACAGCCGCGGGAGCTGGCGCTGGACCAGGTCGTCGAAGTGCTCGCGCAGGGAGGCGGCGGTGGCGCGCGGCTGGGCCTGCGCCGCCAGCACCGCGGCCGACAGCCCGAAGAAGCGCATCGTCTCCAGGTCCGCCGCGGACACGCCCTCCGGCTGCAGCCGGACGTCGAACAGCGGGCGGACGCCCCCGTCGGCCTCGGCGGGCCGGTCGGCGGGGGGCCGGCGCATCAGTCCTGGCCCCCGCCCGCGCCCTCGCGCCGCGGGTCGCTGACCGCGTAGCGAAACCCGTCCACCGGGCTGACGTAGACCGCGTTGGGCGCGCTCCACACCGGCACCTTGCGCAGCGAGTGCCCGCGCTGCTGCAGCGCCGCCACGGTGGCCGGCTCCACGCCCCACTGGTCGATCCACAGCTTGTCCGGGAGCATCTGGTGGTGGATGCGCCCCAGCGCCACCGCGCGCTCCAGGTCCATCCCCGCGTCCACCACGTTGAAGATGATCTGCGCCACCGTGGTGGGGATGGTGGACCCGCCGTTGCTCCCCGCCACCAGCATCACGTCCTGCGGGCGGTCCCGCATGAACACCAGCGTGGGCGTCATCGAGGTGAGCGGCGTCTTCCCCGGGGCGATGGAGTTGTTCTCCCCGTTCACCAGCCCGTCCTGGTTGGGCACCAGCGGCTGGGCGGTGAAGTCGTCCATCTGGTTGTTGAGGAGGAACCCGTACCCCTTGGCCATCACGCACGCGCCGAAGTAGCCGTTGACGGTGGTGGTCAGCCCCACCGCGTTCCCCTGCCGGTCCACCACCGATAGGTGCGAGGTGTGCTTCTGCATGGAGGGCGGCGGCTGCGCGTCGTTGGCGGAGGTCTTCGGGGCGGCGTCGCCCAGGAGCTTCGAGGACGGGGTGGCCTTCTCGTGGTCGATGGAGGCGGTCATCTCGTCCAGGTGCTTCGCGCCGAGCAGCTCCGCCACGTTCACCGGCACGAACGCCGGGTCCCCCAGGTACTTCCACCGGTCGTAGTAGGCGCGCCGCATCGCCTCCCCCAGCACGTGCAGCCCCTCCGGGTCGCGGTAGGAGGCGCCGAACGGATACGACCGCTCCATCACGCCGAGGATCTGGAGCAGGGCCACCCCGCCCGCGGACGGCGGCCCGGCGGAGACGATGCGGTAGCCGCGGTAGGTGCCGGTGACGGCGTCGCGCCAGCGCGGCCGGTACGCCTTCAGGTCCTGCGCGGTGAGGATGCCGCCCCGCGCGCGCGCCGAGTCGGCGATCGCCTGGGCCACCTTCCCCTCGTAGAACGCGCGGTCGCCCTTGGCCACCAACAGCTCCAGCAGCTTGGCGATGTCCGGGTTCTTGAGGACGGTCCCGGCCTTCTTCGCGTCCCAGTCGCCATTCGCGCTCCGCTGCAGGAACAGCGCGGCCAGGTCCGGGTCGGTCTGCAGGCACTCCTTCTGGCCCTCCGCCATGTCGCGGAAGCCGGGCGTGACCCAGAAGCCGTTCTTCGCCGCGGCGATGGCGGGCGCCAGCACGTCCTTCAGCTTCAGCTTGCCGTAGCTGGCGTGCAGCTCCAGGTAGCCGGCCACCGCGCCGGGCACTCCCACCGCCAGCCCGCCGACGGTGGAGAGCGCGGGCACCGCCTTCCCGTCGCGCAGGAACATGTCCGCGGTCGCCGCGCGCGGCGCCACCTCGCGGAAGTCGAGGAACGCCTCGTCCTTGCGCTCGTGGTCGTGCACCACCGCCACCCCGCCGCCGCCCAGCCCGGAGTGGTAGGGCGCCACCACCGCCAGCGTGAACGCCGCCGCCACCGCCGCGTCCACCGCGTTGCCGCCCTTGTCCAGCATCTGCACCGCGGCCGCCGTCGCCGCCGGGTGGGAGGTGGCCGCCACCCCGCCGCGGTAGGGGCGATCCGCGCGAGCGTCGCTCGCCAGGAACGCGGCCGTCAGGACGGTGGTCCAAATCAGCGCTCTGTGCACCGGAATCTCCAGCGTTCGTACTCGTTTTGGCTCAGTGGGCCGTGCCATGTGGTCGAAAAGGATTTCGAAGTGTCTGGAATTCGGAGGCATTTGCAACAGGTGAAGGGCGATCCGAAATGGTCAGGGGATTGCATTCCCTCGGGGCATGAGCGCCCCCGCGGTAAACCCCGAACGTCGAGCACCCCTCTCCACGACCGTGAAGTTCTACGACTGGAACCGGCCGCAGACGGCGGAGGCGGTCGAGATCTCGGCCCGCGGTGTGTTCCTCAGGACGGCGGAGCCGCTGGCGGAGGACCGCCTGCTGACGCTGCGGCTGCAGCTTTCGGACGGGACCCGGCCGTTCACGGTGCTCGGCAAGGTGATGCGCACCGTCAAGGGCAGCATGTTCCGGACGTGCGGAATGGACATCCGCTTCGTCGACCTGTCGGCGGCGGACCGGCTGGCGATCGAGGCCTACGTGCAGCGGCGGACCCTGAGGGCGGCGTGAGCCAGGAGCCGAACAGCGGCCCCCGTCCCAAGAGCGGCTCGGCGCCGCAGAACACCGTCTTCCGCCGTCCCTGCTTCCAGATCGCCGTCCAGCCCAGCGGCGAAGGCGCGCGGCTGGTCGTCCGCGTGGTCGCCGCCCCGGCGCGCTGAGCGCTACGGCGCGGGCGGGTAGAGGGAGGCGAGGATCTTGTCGATCCGCTTGGACCACGACAGCTCGTCGTGGGTCGCGTTCGGGATCTCCAGGTAGGAGAGGTCGTCTCCCAGCACCCAGCCCTTGGACACCAGCACGTCGCGGAAGGCGGCGGCGTTCGCCACTTCATCCGCCGGCGTGGGCCCCTCGTCCGTGCCGATGTCCTCCCAGATGCGCAAAGGCAGCTTGGAGGTCAGCCCGGAGTAGCGGGTGGTGATGTCCTTGTTCCCCCACCAGATGGAGGCCGACACCGCGCCGATCCGGTTGAACGCCTCCGGGTGGGTGTAGCCCAGGTAGAGCGACACCAGCCCGCCCAGCGAGGAGCCGGCGATGCCGGCGGGCTCGGAGGCGCGGGTCCGGTAGTTGGCGTCGATCCGCGGCTTGAGCTCCTGCAGGAGGAACCTGCCGTAGTTGTCCGCGTTGCCGCTGCCCGGGTAGCGGGGGTCGGAGACCTGGGTGTACTCGGCGATGCGGCTGCCGGTGTTGTAGACGCCCACGATGATGACGGGGGACATCTGGCCGCAGCGGAGCAGGCGCTGCGCGGTCTCGTCCACGCCCCACTCGCCCGCGAAGGACGTCTGTGGGTCCATGAGGTTCTGCCCGTCCTGCATGTAGAGCACCGGGTAGCGCGTGGTGGTGCTGTCGGAGTACCCCACCGGCAGGTAGACGATGACGTCGCGCGTGTTGCCCAGGATGGCGGACGGCACGGCGTACTCGTAGCGGATGTCGCCGGTGAGGGCGGCCGCCGGCTCCAGGTCCTGCCAGGTGAGGGTGGTGACGGCCGCGGTGCCGCCTTCGCCGGGGACCTCGTAGGTGTGGTTGGGGATGTCCTCCGCGGAGGCGCCGCGCTCCTGCGTGCTCCAGGTCCCGCGCGTCACCTTGAACTGGACGGTGCTGCTCTTGGTGAGCCCGACGCGGGTGACGTACTTGCCGTCCGAGCGGAGCACCAGGGGGACGCCGTTCGGTTTCCACGCCCCCAGCTCCGGCGCGTCCCCGGTGAGGAACAGCGCGGCGCCGAACGGCGTGGTGGGGCCGGGGGTGACCTCGAACATCACCGCCGCCTGCGTGGAGTCCAGCGGCGGCACCCAGCGCGCCACCGTCGCCGTCACCGTCTGCGGCTGGCCCTGTGGACCCACCGTGAAGGAGCGGTCGAGCGCGGTGAAGTCGTCGCGCAGCTCGGTCGCGTCCGGGCTGCGCTGGAGGATCTGGTAGTGGACAGTGCTCCCGGCCTCCAGGTCGGCCTTGCCGGAGAACTGGCCCTCCGCCAGCTTGTCCAGCGTCAGGCCCGGGCCGCTCCCATTCCCCAGGGCGGGCGCGTCACCCGCGATGCTCACGGAGGCCGCGGTGGGCGTGGAGAGCGGAACGTTGACGTGGAAGGTCACCGCGACCGGGTGCTCGGGACCGGTGTGGCAGGCGGAGACCAGCGCCGCCGCGACCACCAGCGCGGCGCGGGTGCGTGGGGTGAGCGGGACCGTTCGCATGGGGCGGCGGACTATAGCCGCGCGCGCACGGCCCGGTTTCCGGTTTAATGGGGGCCGACCGCACATGAGCTCACGCTGGGCAGTGCTGTTCGCCGCGCTGGGGGCCGCCGCGCTGGCGCAGGAGGTCCGCGCCCCGCCGGACGTGCGCGCCGTCGAGGACCAGTGCCGCAAGGGCGCGGCCGCCGCCTGCACCAACGCCGGCGTCATCTACCACGAGGGGATGGGCGTCCCGCGCGACTCGGCGAAGGGCACCGGCTTCTTCCAGCGCGCGTGCGACGGCGGCGACCCGCGCGGCTGCTCCAACCTGGGGATCACCCACGTGAAGGAGTCCATCACCGAGGCGGAGGCGGTGGCGGCGGTCCGGTTGCTCGAGCGGGGATGCACGGGGAACGACGCGCTCGGGTGCCGGTCGCTCGGGTGGATGTACGACCACGGCCACGGCGTGCAGGCGGACCCCGCGCGCGCGCTGCAGCTGTACGCGAAGGCGCTGGCGCTCTACCAGAAGGACTGCGGGAGCGGGGACGGGCGCGCGTGCACGATGGTCGGCGTCTCGGCGGGGGAGGGGAAGGGGTCCGCGCGGGACGAGAAGCGGGCGGTGGAGTTCTACCAGCGCGGCTGCGACCTGCGGGATGGGCTGGGGTGCAAGTACCTCGCGGAGGCGTACGAGCAGGGCACGGGCATCACCCGCGATCGGATCCAGGCGCTCGCGGTGAGGAACAAGGCGTGCGCCATCGGGTACACGCCGGCGTGCGCGCGCTCGCTGAGGCGCGAGTAGCCGAAGCCGCGCGTGGCGAGGGCGCGCGAGCGCTGGGTCGAGTGAGGCGCGCACGCGCGCCGCGAGCACCGAAGCCCCGTGTCGCGATGGCGCGCGAGTGCTGAGTCGAGTGAGGCGCGCACGCGCTCCGCGAGTACCGAGGCCCGTGTCGCGATGGCGCGCGAGCGCTGGGTCGGGTGAGGCGCGCGTCCTTGTCCGCGAGCGGCCGAAGCGCCACCGAGCGCGCGCACGAGCGCTGATTGCCATTGCGCGAGCCGCCTTTTCTGGATCTCCGCGCTCGCGGATCAACGGTTCCGCCGCGCTCACATGACAAAGCTGACGCTCGCGCGACACGCGCGCCAGAGTGCGAGCGGCCCTCGCGCGCGCAACCCCTCGATCGCGCTCACCCGATCCGTTCGGCGCGCCACCTGCAACATCACTCGCCCGATGTACCGGGCCGGTTCTCGAAAAATCACTCTCAAAGGAACGCCACGAATGTCGACTACCTCACGGATCCGCTCGCTCTCGATGCTCGCGCTCGCCGCGTCTCTCGTTGGCTGCGGCCAGGCATCCACCCTCCGCGGGAAGATCACCGACCAGAACGGAACCCAGCAGCAGGGCCTCAGCACCGACGGGCTCGGCGGGAGCGGGACCGTCGCCGCCGCCACCCAGGTCCGCCTGATGCAGATCAGCTCGGACGGCACGCTCACCCAGCTCCAGGGCTCGGAGGCCACCCAGGTCAACGCCTCCGGCGAATACACCCTCCACTTCACGGGCGATGAGCGGCTCATCATCCAGGCGCTCGACGCCCAGGGCCAGGTCGTCGCCTCCGGCGTCTTCGAGAACGCCCAGGCCAGCGGCCAGACCCACGTCGCCGCGCCGCTCGACACCGAGACCTCGGTGGAGGCTTCCGTGCTGGTGCAGATGGTCCGCCGCGGCTCCAGCCTCGCCCTCGCCAACTCCGTCGACCTCCGGGCGCGCATCAACGCCCAGACGGCGGCGCTGGTGAAGGGGGCGGCGAACCCGGACGCGAAGATCCAGGCCCTGGCGGACGCGATGATCTCCGCCCAGCGCACCGAGGACGAGAGCTACCAGCACGCCGGCCTCACCATCAACCAGGAGGCGCTGCTGACCGCCGAGGCCGGCGCCGCCGCCGAGCTGTCGATCGCTCTCGACCGCGGTGACAACGCCACCTCCGCCTACGCCACCTTCTTCAGCCAGCTCCAGGGCGCGCGGGCGGCGGCCGGCATCACCGAGCAGCAGCAGGCCAAGACCGAACGCTGCAGCTCCTCCGCGTTCCGCGCCACCCTGGAGGCGCGCCTGCAGGCCACCGCCTCGGCGGACCCGGTGATCGACGCCGCCGTCCGCCAGGCCGCGGCCATGGAGGCGGCCGCCTCCGCCACCGCGGTGACCGCCACCCTGAACGCCGCGGGCGCCGCCCAGGCCTCCGTGGACGCCGCCGGCGCCGCCGCGGTCGCCCTGCGCGCCGCGGTCTCCGCGTCCACCTCCGCCTCGGCCACCGCCACGGCGTGGCTGGCGTACCAGGCGGCCATCGAGGGCAACGGCAGCGTCTCCGGGTCCGTCCTGGGGAACTACCTGGGCGTGAACGTCACCACCGCGCTCACCGCCGACGCGGCGCTCTCGGCCTCCGCCACCGCCTCCGCCACCCTGGACGCCACGCTGAGCACCACCTTCGAGGCCGCGCTGTCCGCCGCGGGCACCGTGAACTTCAACGCCATGGCGACCTCGGTGGTCAACGCCTACGCCACCTACGAGGCGACCGTCCGCGCCCAGGCCACCGCCCTGGCGGTCTTCGGGACCAAGGCCACCCCGGCGATGGACGTGATGGTGCTCGCCTCCGGGTCCATCTCCGCCCAGTAGCCGGCAGGGCGGAGTCGAGGAGGCGGCCCGGCGCCCGTTGACGGTGCGCCGGGCCGTCTCTAAATCTCCGGTCCATGCCATCGAATTACGCCGCCGTGGTGCTCTGCGCAGGCAAGGGCACCCGCATGAAGTCCGACCGCCCCAAGGTCCTCCACCCCATCCTGGGGCGCCCGCTGTGCGCCTACCCCATCGCGCGGGCCATCGAGGCCGGCGGCGCGCCGGTGGTGGCGGTGATCGGCCACCAGGCGGAGGCGGTGAGCGCGGCGGTGAAGGGCCTCTTCCCGCAAGGCCCGGTGTCGTTCGCGGTGCAGGTGGAGCAGCGGGGCACGGCGGACGCGGTCCGGTCGGCGCGCGAGGCGCTGGCCGGCCACCAGGGCCCGGTGATGATCCTCTACGGCGACACGCCGCTGCTCCGGACGGAGACGTTGCTCGCGCTGATCCAGGCCTACGAGGGCGCGGGCGCGCCGCTGGCCATGGTGACCACCACGCCCGCCAACCCCCATGGCTACGGCCGGGTGGTGCGCGAGGGCGGCCAGGTGACCAAGGTGGTGGAGCAGCGGGACTGCACCCCGGAGCAGGCCGCCATCACCGAGGTGAACGCGGGGATGTACGTGGTGGACTCGCGCTTCCTCTGGGACGCGCTGGGGAGCGTCAACACCTCCAACGCGCAGGGCGAGCTCTACCTGACGGACCTGGTGGCCATGGCGGCGCAGAAGAAGCCGGTGGCCGCCATCCACGTCGACTTCGCCGAGGTGCAGGGGGTGAACGACCGCGCCGAGCTGGCGGCCTGCGCCAAGGCGATGCAGCGGCGGATCAACGCCGTCCACCTCAGGGCCGGCGTGACGATGGCGGACCCGGACAGCGCCTTCGTCGAGGAGGGCGTGGCGCTGGAGCCGGACGTCGAGCTGGGGCCCATGGTCTCGCTCCGGGGGAAGACGACCGTCGGCCGGGGCAGCTCCGTGGGGCAGGGCTGCGTGCTCACCGATTCCCAGGTGGGGGAGGGCGTGGAGCTCAAGCCGTACTCCGTGCTGGAGGAGGCGAAGGTCGCGGCCGGCTGCATCATCGGCCCGTTCGCGCGCCTGCGGCCCGGGACCGAGCTGTCGGAGAAGGTCCACCTGGGCAACTTCGTGGAGACGAAGAAGGCCCGGATCGGCAAGGGGTCGAAGGCCAATCACCTCTCGTACCTGGGGGACGCGGTGATCGGCTCGGGCGTGAACGTCGGGGCGGGCACCATCACGTGCAACTACGACGGCGTCCACAAGTTCCAGACCACCATCGAGGACGGCGTCTTCATCGGCTCCGACACGCAGCTCGTCGCCCCCGTGAAGGTCGGCGCGGGCGCCTACGTGGGCGCCGGTACCACGGTCACCGCGGACGTCCCGCCGCGGTCGCTGGCGATCTCCCGCACCCCGCAGCTCAACAAAGAGGGCTGGGTGGACAAGAAGAAGTCGAAGGGGTGAAGGGCTGATCTACGACAGCGTCATCTCGTCGCTCGCACGCGAGGTCACCGCCCGAACCTTGGCCGCCAGCTCGGGTGGCAAAGGGATGTGCAGGATCTCCAGGCCTTCACCAAGAGCACCATCGACCTCGTTCTGTACGAGTCGGTTGAGCTCGGGATCGGTGAGAACCAAGATCCGCCGCTGCGCGCGCACCTGCGACAAGAAGTAGAGGGAAGCCACTGCGGTGTGGATCTTCCCCGTGGGGTTTTTCTTCCCGGATGTGGGCCCTGAGGAGTGCGAGATTGTGGCGACGATCGATCCGTCGCTCGAGACCGCATTGAACTTCCGCTGGGTGCCTTGGCGAAGCGAAGCGTGGGTCTTTGAGAAGGTCACGCCGAAGCGCCTCCCCAGTTCTTGTCGCGTCCAATCGAACGCGACCTCCAGATCGCTCGTGTCTGCCATGCGCGCGGATTGTCCCACCACAGGATGCCCGTGAGAAGCGTTCGCGGGCCGGCTTCACGGCGCAGGCCGAAGAGGAACCTCACGGACGATAGTCCTCGAACTCCCAATGGCCGAGGCGCGCAAGCTTGTTCGCGATCTCCTCCCAAGTCTCCGCCTCGATGCCGCTGACGTATCGATCGATGAACGCGCGGATCCGGCGCCAGTCGAACGTCTTCACCAGCAGAATGTGACGCAAGAGCCGAACATCGCCCTCCTTGATGTCTTGGGCGAGCCAGCCAGGGCTGCAGACGAGGAGATCGAAGTTGTCCGCGCCCTCCCGTTCTTTGGAGCCGATTCCAATGGTGATGGGAATGCAGAAGACGTCTTCGTCTGAGGGAGAGTAGGTCTCCAGGCCCTCAAGAATCTCTGTGCTGTGTAAAAACTTGATCTCAGCTCGCATGCTCACGGGTCCAGTATCAGGAGATGTGCATTGCTGTAAGAGCGCTGGCCCAGCAGCTTCCGTTCGAAATTCGCCTGGGTGACTCCGATGCGCTTGGCGAGAGGAGGCCGATAGATCCGAAGGCCATCCTCGCTGACCATTGCTCTCCCATCACTGGACCACCGCCACTTGGGCCCGACCCACTCGCGCCCGGCAGCCTCCGCCTCCGCGCGGGTGCCCGTCCCTACACCGAAGTCGCCTTCTCGGCTGGCGGCTTCTCGCACGATGTCGCTCACTCGGACTGGATCCGGAGGCGCGCTCGCGGCCATCGGCATCGGCTTCGGCGTCGGGACGGGACCAGGATTCCCGCCGCCCATCTGTGACAGTCCGGCGACCACCGCGGGGTCGATCGCTCCCATCGCGATCAGCTTCCGGAGCGCCTCGGCGGCCTCCGCGAGCGCGACGCGGTTCGCAGCCACCGCGGCCGCTCCGTCCGCGCCCGCCAGAGCTGCCACCCCAGGCGGGAGCGCGGAGCCTGCCGCGATCTCTGCCGCCGCTCCAGCAAGCTCGTAGGTCGCGGCGACGGCTAGAGACACGTCCCAGACCTTGTGGGCGACCTCCACGCGCTCGACGCCGAGTTGGAGACCTCGAATCCACCGCTCCAGGTTCCCCCGCCACTCCGCGTGACGAGTCGCACCGACTTGCAGCGCCTCCGCCAGTCGCCTGGGGTCGTCACTGAGCGCCGCCTCCATCAGCGGCGCCATATCCCGGTCGTACGCCGTGAGGCGCGTCAGCACCTGCGAAGACGGTTCGCCTGCGTGGTCCGCGTACTCCGCGACCTGGACCAGCGCGACCTC